>OLIQ01000001.1_pt1 | contig 341401 bp, 290 predicted proteins | sample 1609631 | NCBI WGS metagenome assembly OLIQ01 (sample SAMEA4350114, study PRJEB24818) | metagenome | biome: human; feature: gut; material: faeces | place: Denmark | collected 2013-09
GTGCTTTTGCCGTTACGCACCACGCCTTCAGTAGCGGAGCAGGAAGGACATCTGATGGAAATGGAAGCCACGCAAGCACCTTAAAATCACCATCATACACTAAATCAGTAAGTTGGCAGCATTACCCGACATTCGCAAGGACACCAGCCTGCGTTATTTATCGTCGCGTATAGAACTGCTGGAAGAACGCGCCCGCTGGCAGCAACGCCAGTCTCCTGAGGAGACTAAGCCAGAAACGTCCGGTCTCAATACGGTACCAGGCAAAATTTCACCTGGTACCGAATCAGGACTAAGCCGGAAACCGAGGCCTGGCGGCTTAGTCTCAAATCAGGACCGGGCTTCTGTACGTACTGTATCTACAGATATTCGTAATAGTACTACCGCGCGCGCGAACAGCTCACCGCCGAACTGGCCGCCGGAAATTCCGTTAACTAATCCTGAAAAACAGCTTGTCTTGCAGGCCATGCAGAACCTGCCGCCCTCGCTGCGCCAGGACGTGCTTGATGACGCAGCTCAACGCGTTGCCCGTGGCGGCATACAAAACCCGCTCGCCTATCTGCTGGCAATGCTGCGCAAAGCGCAGGGCGGTGAGTTTAATCAGTATCGACGCGGCAAAGCGACGGTGCCGGAGTTTGTGCCGCATGTGGTTTCAGAGCCGAAAATACCGGCTGAACCGCGTAAAAAACGGGATATCAGTAAGTTGGTTGCGGAGATTCGGGCGCAGTGTTTGGAGAAAAAGTGATGCCAGTGGCATCACCATTTGTCCACGCTTTTGTTTTCTGGGCCCATTCACTACTGATTCAACTCCTGTAGCAACCTAGTGTTAATATACAGCTTTTCACGGCCAACGCTCATTTCCTCCAACACACCAATTTCGACCAACTGCTTGAGGTATGTCGATGCCGTCTGGCGCTTGGCCACCCCACGTTCGACAAGGTTATCGATCCGACAATATGGTTGTGCAAAAAGCGCCTGGACAAGTTCATGGGTGTAGATTTTCGGTAGCTTCTCGCGTACATACTCTGTGGTTTCAGCCATTAATGCCCGCACAATCGATATCTTATCAGTAGTCCATCGGGACGTACTCTCCACAGCCTCCAGCATAAATAATATCCACGATTCCCAGTCACCCTCTTCTGTCACCCTACGAAGGAGCGTGTAGTAATCATCGCGTCTCTCCAAGATAAAGCGGGATAAATACAGGATTGGTAGCGAAAGCAATTCGCTCTGGATCAGATATAGAATATTCAAGATACGGCCCGTTCTCCCGTTCCCATCCGGGAACGGGTGAATGCACTCAAACTGATAGTGCGCAATAGCCATTTTAACCAATGGATCTAAATCATCATCACCGTGTATAAACCGCTCCCAATTCGCCAGTAGCTCACGAATAGAGTCTTCACCCACCGGCGGCGTATATACCACGTTATTATTCTGATCACGCAATACCGTGCCCGGAGTTTTCCTGATATCAGTTTGAACTGCACGTAATTTGGTACAGATAGCTACCGCTGTGTTTGTACAGAGTGGATAGTCCTCAAGATGGGTATAGCCATCATAGAGCGCTGTACGATAGCGCAGCGCTTCTTTAGTGGCCGGATCTGCGCCATCTGCGCGGTCAGCATACTGAAAGAGTTGATCGCTGGTAGTTACGATATTCTCTATGCGCGATGAGTCCTTCGCTTCCAGCATCGGGAGGATGTTTATCAGCAACCCTTGGTCAGGGATCAACTCACCAGCAGTTTTCAACTCAGCGATTGCTGCGCGCGCACTTATGCATGCTTTAAGTACGCTGCGTGTTTCAATGCGCTCCAGGTCAGGCGGCAGTATCGGCAAATCGTTGTAAGGGGTTTCTGCATTCCAGTTCATATGTTTATGAAAACCGTTTTAATCGACATATAACCATAATATGTCGTTGTCATCGACATGTCACGTCATCATGTTTAAAAAATCACATTTTATCGACATATCACTGGAACATGCCGATGCGGTAAATACATCCAGACAACATGTTTTAAAAAAGCAAATTTCATCGACACATAGCAAGAACATGTTGATACCTTAAGCATATCTCGACAATATGTTTAAAAAAGCGAATTCTATCGACACATAGCCAGAAAGTGTCGATGCCATAAGCATATCCCGGCAACATGTTTAAAAAATAAGGCTTTATCGACATATGGCTGGAATGTGTCGATGCGGTAAACATATCCAGAAGACATGTTTAAAAAAGCGAATTTCATCGACACATAGTAAGAACGTGTCGATGCCATAAGCATATTCCGGCAACATGTTTAAAAAATAAGGCTTTATCAACATATGGCTGGAATGTGTCGATGCGGTAAACATATCCAGAAGACATGTTTAAAAAAGCGAATTTCATCGACACATAGTAAGAACGTGTCGATGCCATAAGCATATTCCGGCAACACGTTTAAAAAAATGAATTTTATCGACATGTTCTAAGGTTTTCACCATAGACTATCACATAGACATCATCACCACTTTTCTCGTCTGGCTAGAGAATCTCTATATTTATCAGTTAACTTATATGAATTTATGGCTGATGAAGCCAATGAAGAAGAAAGTTCTATTTCAACGCCCAACACAGTAAACACTTTGAACAACCGCTCAATACTGGCGCTACCTGGGTTCGCCTCCAATCGCGCATAGGTTTGCTGTGTTACGCCAAGCCTCTCTGCAATATCCTTTTGGGTCAGTCCATTTACTTTACGAAAGCCAATCAGAAGAGGACGTAACTGATTTAAGGTCTTCAACGGATAAACAGTATTCATAAGGCATTCACCATTTTCTAGAACGTTTTACAGCCTATAAGCTGTTTTTAACCAATACTCCCTATAGACTGTAAAAAAGACGACTTAACCTAATGAACTCTACTCAATCACCGAGCTGAAACGGGAAATTGTTAAATTCCCCAATTCAAGTTTTTCGCGCGAATAACTTGAAGAAAAGGTGTGAATTAATTCTAACGCCAGATGGTTGGGCTAAGAGTGACAAATAAGGGAGTTTTTTATCTCTACATAAAAGAGAATTTTACGTGCCCTTTATGTAGAGATAAAAGGGAAAATAAGCTTTGATGCCAGTGAAATCACATCAATACCTATCAATCCAACACCAATCAATAGGTAAAAGGGTGATGCCATTGGCATCACATAAACGCCTATCAATCCGCAACTAATCAATAGGCAAAGGTGATTTCAACGGCATCACATGAATACCTATCAATCCATCACAAATCAATAGATAAAACGACAATATCACTAGCTAGCCAAGAGAGCAGTATTATTCCACATAGTTTTTAGTTAGACATGCTTGGTAACAATGAATGAAATATTAATAACCATAGTATTGCTTTGATTTAAAATAAAGGCTATAAAAGCAAATAGCTATAAAACATGAAAATAATGATTCTATTCTATATGTACATTAGATTTAAGTATTCACTGACTTAGGGGTAATAAAATGATCATACAGATGTCACTAACGAAAAACACAGGAAAACTTAACTGCTTGCATTATAAAAATAAGTACAATGCTTTTATGAAAATTAAAACCACAAGAAAAGTATAAAAATCATCATTTACTAAAAAAATCAAGTGGAGATAAAAACTTCATACTATATAATATTTAGAACTGAGGTTAAAAGATATGTCCGTTAATGAATCAGAAGAGAGGTTGCTTAACTTCACAAAGAAAACATTTCTGTCAATGTGGTCTCACAGCAATATTTTCTATAAGAAAGGAAAGGAAAGGAAAGGAAAGGAATTTTGCGATGTAATGGTCGTCTTTGGCAATGATGTAATCATCATGTCAGATAAACTTATTAATTATAATATTGAAATTGACGAAAAAATCGCATGGAATAGATGGTATAAAAGTGCTATCGAAAGCAGCATAAAACAGCTAAATGGTGCATATAACCATATAAACTCATATCCCGACAATCTATATACTGATGCTCAAGCAACAGAGCCATTCTCAATGGAATTACCACATTCGGATGAAATATGCATTCATTTAATTGCTATCGCAAATGGTTGCTCTAACGCATGCTATAGAAAATACGGTCGCTATGGATTAAATATTGATACAGCATGTACCGGAAAAGACACCTTATTTACTATAGGTATACCCACAAGAAAATTCGTCCATATATTCAATGATAGCAGTCTAGATAAAATATTTACATGTTTAGATACAACCAGAGATTTCATTGATTACATTCAAGCTAGGGAAAACTTACTTACAACTTCAGATAAGTACATTAAAATATACTCAATAAACCTCAAGATGCGGGTGTGAGCACCTGAAAGTGATCGTTAATTCGGGATGTCAGTGAGTCCGCTATATCCGGCAGTGTCTGGTTAAAAAAGACAGATATTGCTTCCCTGAACTCTCGCGTACTGCTGAAGTAGCGATTATTCCGGGCATGTTCGTTCATTAATTTCCACATTCTTTCTATCGGATTCAGGTTTGGACTGTAAGGGGGAAGGTAATGCAGCCTGATATTTACCACTTCCGCCCAGTCTTTCACTAACTGTGAACGGTGGAAACCTGCTCCATCCAGAATAACGTGGATTTTCTGGTTATAATCAGGATAAACCTTTCGTATCTCATTGAGAAAAAGGGATACATTATATTCATTAATGGTTTTATATTCGCAGATTAGCGGTGACGTCAGTGCTTTCAGATTCAGCGCCCCCATGATATTCAGGCGTGTGCGGCTGCCTGTTGTTTTTACTGCTTTTTTCTGGCCTTTGCGTATCCAGCCATAGCTGATTTTAGTGGCCTGAGTCGGATGGACTCCATCAATAAAAAGAATCGGCTCATCACCCACAGTTGTTTTCAGTTCCTTATAATACTCAATGAATTGCCTTTGTTTCTCTTCACTGAGTTTATGGGGGACGCCTGACGGTTTTTTGTAGGTGAAACCATTACGATGCAGCCACTTATTCATCCCCGGAATGCTGAAAATGATGTTCCATGTCCGGGTGACAAACGCAATAACATCGCGGGTATGGTGAAATAAATTATCGGATAACTGGCTGATTAAAAAGGCCGTTTGTTCAGCACTGAGTTTGCTGTCTGAGCCGCCGTTTTCGGGCTTCAGTTTTCCTTTATTCAGGAATTCGCTGATATGGTGATCAATCGTTGTCTGATGCAGGCGTAAAGCCTGAGTAATCATGGCAGAACTCCAGCCTTCGGAAGCCAGAAGAATGGCTTTAATACGATCTCTGACTCGCCCGTCACGACTGGAATCATGAAGGCGTTCAAGTTCAGCTTTTTGTTGCTCAGTAATGAATATTTTCATGTTGGACAGCATGATCTTCTGTTGCTGAAAAATCAAGCATCTTCAATGATCACGGGTATAGACTTAGTTGTTGTCGAAAAAAGCACAGGAATAGTTTTTCTTTGTCAATTAAAACATCAAGAACTTTATGGTGCTGATCTACATGCAAAACATGTTCGAACCACTAGATTAAAAAAACAAGCGTCGGATTGGCTTACTTCGATGAACAATTGGTTAAACAGCATAACCGAAATAGAACTAAGAAAATCGTTGCAAATAACAAAACATGTACCAAAATTAACAACATATAAATTATTCATAACAAAACATTATGCCTATCCACTCAAAGAGCTATCAGATGAAGATACAGCGTATTGTAACTGGGCGCAGTTTATTTATGCCATTCAACTTATCGACGATGATAAGGGGAAAAGAAAAGATAGTATTTCATCTTTAATCCTCAAATTAAAAACTTTAAATCAGGAAGCTAACATTGAATATCTTCATGAGCCTACATCGAAATGGATGATAAAAAATTTAACTTTCAGTTTAGAGCAAGAAAGATAAATCTAATACTCCATTTTTTAAAATACCCTCTTAAAGGAGGGTATTTTAAAATTATTTGTTTTAATAAAAATTAAATATTATATTCATTATCACAACCAATAAACCGTTTATTTTTTACACTTGCATACTATAAAGACATGAAAGATCCCCCTTGTCAGGACTACGCTAAAGATAATAATAACGTCTATTTTCGTCATATATAATATTTGCTTGTTGCATTTCTAAAAAAAAGAGTAAAATATCAAAATTTAGGAGTTACTTTTGGACTTATATGAAGGCAATTGACTTATTTGCGGGGGCTGGAGGGTTTAGTTTATCCGCCCACAATACAGGCGCTATAGATGTTGTTGCTGCTATAGAATTCGATAGCGCGGCTGCAAACACCTACAGAAAAAATATGTTAGAAAGGCTTGAGCATAAGACCGAACTTTTACAGGAAGATATTTTACTCGTAGGCCCAAAAAAGTTAAGAAAAAAAATAAAGCTCAAGAAAGGCGAGCTTGATATGATACTTGGTGGACCTCCGTGCCAAGGTTTTTCCAGTCATCGAATTAATGATGCTGGTGTTGATGATCCTAGAAATAAATTACTTTTAAGGTATTTCGATTTTGTTTGTGAATTTAAACCAAAAGCTTTTTTGGTAGAAAATGTCTCCGGTTTGTTATGGAAGAGACATGAAGCCCATTTGAAACGCTTTAAGTTTTTGGCTTCCAAAAATGGTTATACTTTAATTCATTGCGATGTATTAAATGCTCGTGATTATGGTGTTCCGCAAAATCGCAAACGAGTTTTCATTGCAGGTGTCAGAAATGACATTTTAAAAAAAAGAAATAATATTGAGTTTCCACCTCAAGCTACTCATTTCAACCCTAATTCTAATGAAGTAAAAAACAATTCAAAAAATACGTGGAGAACCGCATCCTCTGTTTTTGAGAAGATGAATGATAACTTAATTCAAAGATATATATCTGAATACTTTCTTAAACATACTTCTTACTCAATTGATGAAGCACAAGAGCTACTTGAAAACCTAGAATATCAAGACGCACCCATAAGCGAAAAAGATCCATGCAACATACATATGATACCAACTGAGCGTATGGAAGAGCGTTTCAGAGCCACAAAACTCAATGGCAGTAGAAGCGATGCAGGAAAAGAATTTGAGCTAAAATGTCATTCCAATGGATACGCAGGCCATAAAGATGTTTATGGCCGCATAATGATTCACCTCCCAGCCAATACAATTACAACTGGGTGTAACAATCCATCTAAGGGAAGATTCATTCATCCATGGGAAAATCACGGCATCACTTTAAGGCATGCGGCAAGGTTGCAAACGTTCCCTGATGACTATATTTTTTGGGGTAATGCGACAGAGCAAGCAAGACAGATTGGTAATGCAGTTCCCCCTATGTTAGGCACAATATTAATAAATGCATTACTTAACATAATTGCACCCAATAGATAAGGTGTAATGTATGAAAAATATCAAAATTAGAAACTTAAATGGACCAAAAAATCATTTGATGATTACTTACCTTATAATAATAGAAGGTGAAAAATGGTAATTTCAGCAGCTTTTCAAACAAGAGCAAGGACAATTGATCATCTAGGGCGTGAGCAAATAGCTGATTGTCCAACCGCAATTTCCGAGCTTTGGAAAAATGCATATGATGCTTATGCTCGTAATGTTTCTCTAAATATATTTGACGGCAATACACCTGTGGCAACTTTAGTTGATGATGGGCATGGCATGTCGTTAGATGACATTATCAATAAGTGGCTTACAGTAGGAACCGAATCCAAGGCTACAAAAAAAGATATTCCATATGAAGATAGAAACGGAATAGATCATATTCGAGCAAAGCAAGGTCAGAAAGGCATCGGTCGTCTTTCTTGTGCGGCCTTGGGCTCATTAATGCTTTTAGTTTCCAAAAAGAAAGATAGCCCTCTTGTAGCTTGCCTGCTCGATTGGCGTATATTTGAAAACCCATATTTGATGCTTAATGATATAAAGATACCCATTATGGAATGCAGTGATAACAATGAATTAATCACTGTTATACCGGAAATGTTTGATGCTTTGATGGGAAATCTATGGGGTGATGGTGATGATATATTACGAGATAACCGTATTGAACAAGCTTGGGAAAATTATTCTGAATTAGAAAGAAATGAAAATAATTATATTACAAAAGAAGCTATCGAGAATACTGTAATTAATGCTTTTTTTGAGGAAAGGCATTTTCAATCTTGGCCTGTGTGGAATAATAAAACCACTCACGGCACAGCCATGTTTATAGCTGGAATTCATGACGATTTAATAGCTCAGCTATCAACAGATGCTGGTTCAGAAGCTCAAGGTGCAGAGGTTCGGGCTAAAGAACGCTTTCTTCAAACATTAAATAGCTTTGTTAATCCATTTAAAAGAGAAGGCGAAGAACAGATTACTGATTTCAATACAAGTGTTGTCGCATGGAATGGTAATCTGCAACGATTTATCATCGATGAAGTTAGAAACTTTGATATTTCAAACTTTGACCAGCTAGAACATATAGTTGAAGGAAGTATTGATGAAAGTGGATTATTTTCCGGGAAAGTGAAAGCCTTCGGAGAATGGTTTGATAATATTACAGTCAAACCTAAATCTGCATATAAGACCAGAAAAGATACTCGCTTTGGCCCTTTCTTTTTAAGATTAGGCACATTTGAAGTTATAAGAAAAAATAGTACATTATCAGATGAACAGCATGCAACCTTCGACCGTATCCGTGATCAGTTTGGTGGAGTAATGGTTTTTCGTGATGATTTACGTGTTATGCCATACGGACGTGAAGATAATGACTTTTTTGAAATCGAAAAAAGACGTTCAAAAAATGCTGGTTTATATATGTTCAGTAATAGGGCATGTTTTGGTGGTGTATGTATAACGAAAGAACATAACCCCAACCTACGAGATAAAGCAGGTAGAGAAGGTATAATTGACAATAAAGCATCTAAGTTATTTAGAGAGATAGTCGAAAACATTTTAATAGAAATTGCAAAAAGGTTTATTGGCCGCGCATCAAATATACGAGATGAAAAGCTAGAGGAAATAAATGCTAAACATGCTGCTTTGAAAGCAGACGAAGATAGAAAAAAATTATTACGTAAAGAGCAAAGAAGAATCAAAACATCGATTCAAAGAGATCGTATTTCTTTAGAACATTTAAGAAATGAATTTTATGAAATATCACAGCTTCTAAGCGACAAGAATAATTTTAAAGAACTAGAGGAGCTATTACAGCTCAAAGAAAACATCGACGTATTGGATGGTACCCTAAAAAACCTATCTTTAGGTTCAGTACCAAGAAATTTAGGGAGTATAGAGAAAGACTACCGTCAGTATCGCGATTTAGAGATTGATGCTAAAAGTCTTTTAAAGCAGATTAATAACTCTGTATACTCAGCGCTTGATCATTTTACTGTTAAAGATGATTATTCAATTGCTGAGAAAGACTTTCGTAGCAAAGCAGCCATATTACATGCGAAAATAAGAAAATTTTCCAATAAAGGACGCAATATATTAAAAGAAGAGATGTTGCGTTTCGAAAAGATAACAAACAATACAAATAAAGCTTTCCATGAAAAAACATCTCAATATTTATCCGATCTACAAGAAAATAGAACTTCACTCAAAAAAACACTTGAAAATTTAGATCTTGCTTATCAGATTCAAGACATTGAAATAGGTCAAACCTACGCCCCATATATTACCGCATTAGAAAGCTTAAGAGAGGAAATTGATTTAGAAGGCCTCGCGATCTCTTCAGTCAACGAAAATACACGGTTGAAGAAACAGGTAGAGCAAGTGAATGCACTCGCTCAACTTGGAATAACTGTGGAGATAATTGGTCATGAAATCGAAGGTTTCGATATGACTATTGAGCGAGGTATAAATAGACTGTCATCAACAAACCTCGATGAATATCAGAAAAATGCTTTATCAAGTATTACCCAAGCACATCAATCATTAAGCGATTCTTGGCGTTTTTTAAGCCCATTAAAATTATCAGGAGATAAGGTAAGAGCTTTCTTGAGTGGAAAAGATATTTTTGATTATGTTAATCATTTTTTCAACAGTAAATTTGAAAAAGATTCAATTGAATTTTCTTGCTCTACTAATTTCCTAGATATTTCATTATATGATCAACCAGCCAGAATTTATCCTGTGTTTATTAATTTAGTAAACAACTCACGATATTGGGTTAAAGAAACTAAAGAAGAGCGTCGAATTATTAGGTTAGATGTACTTGATGGTTTGATATATGTTAGTGATAATGGGCCAGGGGTTGATCCTGATGACGTGTCCGAACTTTTCACTATATTTTTCTCCAAGAAACAAAGAGGTGGTCGCGGGGTTGGCCTTTATCTCTGCAAACAAAATTTAGCGGTGAGTGGCCATAGTATTTTCTACGAAACAAGAACAGAGAAAAAAATACTAAATGGTGCTAATTTTGTAATTAATTTCAAAGGAATTAAAAATGCTTGATAATTCTACTTTCGATTACAAACCACATTTAAAATCTGCTTATATTGATCCGATTAGAACTGTGACAGTCATCGATGATGAATACCCAACTATTGATGATTTAATTTCACCGACCAAAGACAGTTTTTCTCAAGACAACATTTCTCGATTAAAAGATATTATTGATATAAGTCGAAGTGAAGAATATAATTGGCTTTTAGATGTCTATAATGGAAAAGAGAAGAAAATTCAAGAGGGAACCGTATCTAACCGTCTTTATCACAGTGATCTACTAATCTTGGACTATCATTTAGATGGAGAGGACTCTGGATATTGTAAAAAATCTATAGATATTATTAAAAATCTATCTGAAAATCGTCATTTTAATATTGTTGCAGTGCATACTAAAGGTTATGATGGACAAAAGGGTTCAGTTAATGAGGTACTAATCGATATTATTACTTCCTTACAGGAAAGACCCGCTATTAGTATTTTAAATGATAAAATCAAATCTAGAATAGATGATGCTTTAGATGAATGGGAAATCGAAGATCCAAGTATCAGGGAAGATCTAATTAATTCAGTTTCTACATTAGATTTACTTTTCTTGATTAATAAATTCGGGTCAAATTTAAGTTCAGGATGTTTCGACTACGAAGTTCTTGATGTTTTTCATAATATATTTGATCAAAAACCAGACAATATAAACATATCCAAAATATTGATTTTTAAATGGATCTCATCAGAAAAGTTACATAGATACGCTGACCAATTTAATAATAAGACATCAAAGTTCTTTGATTGGGGGACAAATGAAAACCACAATTGGATAAAAACAGAAGACTTATTTATTACTGTCCTTGGTAAAAAAGACACACCAATCAGTGACATACCGAATCAACTTTTGGAGGCTTTGTCAAACTCTAAACCACATCCGCACAAACTTATTTTATCAAAACTCAGAAGTGAAATTGAAAGTAATGGTAGCTATGCTGCAAGTAATATAATTAACAAAAAATTCTTACAGGCGGCGTGGCTAAAGGAATTACTTCAAAAAGAGGATGAATATGCTATCAAAACAGCTGCATGGCAAGCAGTAACTAAATTGTGGGAAGAATTAGCATACGAAATAAAACAGAGTCTTGATGATTTTACAATTAATCTTGTCCGCGACTTAAAGAAAATTAACTCACCTTTAAACTATTTCATAGAGAAATCTACACTTGATGCTGAACTTGAACAAATTAAACATGCAAATTGTTTCAGTTGTTCAAAAAAAATAACTGCTCATCATTTGGTTACGGGGCATGTTTTGGAGTTCAATAATAATCACTGGTTGTGTCTAACTCCTATGTGTGACCTTGTTCCTGGTCAGAAAAACGGAAATAGTTTACTCCCTGTTACGCTCGTGAAAATGTATGATGCGAAAGTTGCTTTAAATAATACACGTAAAAATATGCAAAACGAGCTTAAACTACCCAATTTGCCAGAAATCAACGAAGATGAATCAATTAGACAAATACTAAATTATTCCACACAGAATAATCTATTGTTCGTTCAGTCTGAACATGACGGGAAAATACATATTCTTAGTTTCACCGTTGGACTCGATGGCAAGGCAAATCCTAAAGCAATGGATTGCTATGTGGAAAATCAAGGTATTTTCTCTGAAGATAAAATAATAGCACTAAAATATGCCAAGCCCACTGAAAATGAAATGAACATAATATCCGTAGAAGCAAAAATAGTTGCTGAATTACGCTACGAATATGCTTTGAATTTATTAGGTAGACTCGGTGTATCAAAATCTCGAGTCGGATTAGATTTTATCAACTAAGGTGCGTTAGCACGCACCTAGTCTGACAGGTACCAGTTGTTTATATAGGTATCTGTCAGACTACATCCTCTTTAGGTTTCTCTCGCCCAGATAATTTTTTCCATCAAGTGACATTTTCATTGATGTCTAACTCTCAGACATTAAAGTGTCTAACTTCCTTATTAATGTCACAAGCAACAATTGAATTTCACCGCTTTTGCGAGCATGATCGCAATAATATCAGCCCGTTACCCGGTTAATTCCTATGACATCACTCGAAACACTGCAATCGGCTATCTCTAACGTCTCTGTATGGCGTCAGGGTGATGTATGCGCGCCGCATAAACCGTTGCTGCTGCTGTATGTGTTGTCACAGTACAAAGCAGGCCACCCGCGCCTGTTTAACTACGGCCTAGAGATCCACGAACCACTCACTCGCCTGCTAAAAGAGTTTGGCCCCAAGCGACGCACTGACTATCCCAATATGCCTTTCTGGCGACTCAGAACTGACGGCTTCTGGGAAATTGCTAATGCGGAAGGCTGCAAACCCCGTAGAGGCAACACCCAGCCGACAAAGAAAGAGCTGATTGATAATCAGGTAGCGGGGGGTTTTGATGAAACAGCTTACCAGCAACTGCTTGCACACCCTGAAGTAATTGACCAACTGGCCCAGCAGATCCTGATGGATCGTTTCCCCGAGAGTATTCAGCGGATCCTCGCCAACCAACTGGGTCTGGATTTTATCGACCGTTCAAAGAGCCGCGATCCGCGTTTCAGGGATATCGTGCTTCGGGCTTACCATTCGCGATGTGCTTTCTGCGGTTACGATCTACGACTCGATGGTGCGCTGGTTGGTATTGAAGCCGCCCATATTCACTGGAAAACCTATGGCGGGCCGTGTGTGGTAAACAACGGTCTGGCGCTATGTTCGCTGCACCACGATGCTTTTGATATGGGCGCATTCGGGCTGGATGAAAACCTTACCATCCGCATCTCCGGCGGCGTCAGCCGTAGCCCGGTGGTGGATAACCTGTTCTGGCAACGGAACGGCCAGCAGTTACACCTTCCTCACGACAAATCGCTGTGGCCCACTGAACAATACGTCGGCTGGCATCGTAAACAGATCTTCAAAGCCTGAGACCGTGAGCTTCGCAGGTATCATCGATTGCCCAAACTGCTTTATCCCCTACAACGGATAAATTGCTTTTAACCCCTATAGCGGATAAATCCAGCACACCAGTGTTGGACTTCAGAATAACGAATCCAAACTCTAGCCCTGAGACACCAGGCTCTTGATTATTATTGATACCGTATTAATCTGTACGAAGTTTGACCCGCAACCAGAGCCTTCAGGTTGCCACCCTACCCGGTGAGGCTCGCCTTTTCGTCCGCTCCGTATCATCCTCGCGGACAGCGCTTAGCGCCTGATACATCCTCTACCCCACCATGCAGGAATCCCTCCCTGCCGGGCGGTGTTTCTCTGCTTTCACCATTGGAGAAACACGATGCCAACTTCATCTTACCCTGAAGCAAAATCCTTATCGCTGTCTGTCTCAACTGAGGCCTGGGAAAAGGTAGTTAGTTTTCCACCCGATCCCTCTCAGGAAGACGACCGTCTCGAAAACCTGATTGTCGCGACCATGCTGACATTCAAAAGCGCAGGCCCGGACCGTAAGAGTATCAATTTCGGTCTGTACTGTTTGCCCTCTGACGGCAGCAGCAATGTACCGCTGATGACGCCGCTGCGCTTAACGCTTGAAGATAACCACCTGTTGGTTACTGCCCTTCACACCAGCTGATTACCTCAGCATCCTTTACTCCTCGTGCCGGGCGACTCCCGACCGGGAGCGCTGTACCCGGCTTCTTTATCATGAGGTTACGCTTATGAACAGAAGCAACGATCTTTACCAGAAAGTCACAGATGAAATTATCGCCGCGCTGGAGAAAGGCGTGCTCCCCTGGGTTCGCCCGTGGCGGGAAGGGGAACCGGTGGTGCCGATGAATGCCCTGTCCGGGCGGTTTTATCACGGCATCAATATTCCCCTGCTCTGGAACAGCGCAGAACGACAGGGATATGAAAACGATCGCTGGCTGACCTTCACTCAAATTCGCAACGCGGGCGGTAACATCCACAAAGGCGAAAGATCTACACTGGCCGTGTTTTATCTGCCCCAGCAGCGCGAAGTTGTGGACAGCAACGGAAATACGGTTCTTGATGCTGACGGCAACCCTAAAGTGATGTCTTACGCTGTAGTACGCGAGTTCCGGCTGTTCAACATTCAACAATGTGAAGGGCTGCCGGAGGCGTTTTCACAGCCTGTCGTGATGGTCGATGATCCTATCGCCGCCGCTGAGCAGGTTACCCGGCAAAGTGCGGTGATGATCACTCACCGACGCCAGAACCGGGCGTATTACTCGCCGGGGCGCGACTGCATCATCATGCCGCATCCTGAGCAGTTCACTTCGCGTGAGGATTATTACGGCACGCTGCTGCATGAACTGACGCACGCTACCGGACACGCTTCACGATTGAACCGGGACGGCATCACTGCCGGAAAGCATACCTTCGGCGATCCGACGTACAGTTTTGAAGAGCTGGTCGCCGAAATGGGAGCGGCTTTCCTGTGTGCTCACGTTGGCATCCAGTCGAAGCTACAGCATGACAGTTACATCGCATCGTGGCTGAAGGTGTTGCAGCAAGACAAAAAAGCGATTTTCCGCGCCAGCGGTTTAGCGCGTAATGCCTGTGAGTATCTGCTTGAACGGGCGCAGCAGCCGTTAGCGCTGAGCGCATGACCTTCATATCAACGGCGGAGCATCCTGCTCTGCCGTTTTTCTCCACTCCAATAAATTTGCGCAACCCAATAAACAGTTTTGCCCCAAATCTGACGGCACCAAAAGGCAAAATCCAAAGGGTTAAGGGGAAGAGAGTGAAGGGGGAACGGGCTTACCCGAAAAGGGGCTTCCCTTCGTCTTTCGAGTTGCAGGTGCGTTGGCTTTCCTCGCTCACCCCAGTTACTTACTTATGTAAGCTCCAGGGGATTCACTGCGTCACCGCCTTCCTGCACCTCAAAATCCATTGGGAATAAAGGGCTATTATGCGGATATGGCTGACGCGCAAAAAGCAAAACACCACACCATCCACTGGCGAACCAGACGTCACGGAGGGATGGCTGCATCCTGAATCCGCGCAAACGCTACTAGCTGAAACTACCCGCCAACAGCTGATCCAGTTTATTCGCCAGAGCACCGCCCTTCCCGCCTCACTGTTTGAACGCTTCTGGCTGATACCAATCCACCGCTTCGCAGAACTGGCGCAGTTGTTCCCAGCCTCGGAAAACCACCACCATTCCCACGCAGGTGGCCTGCTCGATCACAGCCTCGAAGCCGCCTGCTATGCCGCACGGCTGCGGCAGAGTTATCTTTTTCCGCCTGATGCAGCGCCGGAAGATCAGGCCGCGCAGTCCGAACGCTGGACCACCGTTATCATCTACGCCGCGCTGCTGCACGATCTGGGTAAACTCATCACCGATATTGAAGTGGAAAATTTTAGCGGGAAACGCTGGTTTCCATGGCATGGCCCGCTGACCCAACCCTATCGATTTCGCTATCTGCCGCAACGTGATTACCTGCGCCATCCGGCTGCGGCAGTTCTCCTGCTTACCCAACTGATCCCTCCGGAAAGCCTCGACTGGCTCGCCGCCGACACCGCTGCATTATCCACCCTACTCCACTGCCTGAACGGACAGTATCAGTATGCCGGGCTGGCGGGTGAACTGGTGCAGAAAGCCGACCGGGCGTCGGTGGCATTTAATCTCGGCGGCGATCCGGTCAAGGCGATCCATCGTCCGCAAACCTCGCTGCCGCAGCAAATTATCACCAGTTTGCGCGACCTGCTGGCGCATGAGTTTCGGCTCAACAACCCGAATGGAGGCTCTGACGGCTGGCTGACGGAAGAGGCGCTGTGGCTGGTCAGCAAGAACGCTGCCGATGCTGTGCGCGGCTGGTTGCTGTGCCAGGGGCTTGATGCTGTACCGCAGCATAACATGCGGCTGTTCGACGAGATGCAGGCACACCAGTTACTCATCCCCTGTGAGGACAAAGCCATCTGGCATTGCCGGATTGAGGCCAGCGGCGGTTGGAGCAGTGAACTCACGCTGTTACGCTTTTCCCCTTCGCTGATTTGGGAAGATCCACAACAGCGGCCCGCTACCTTCATTGGAACCGTCACACCGATAGCGGAAATCCGAAATGAGACAGAAGCGGTGATTGCAACGAACATTGAAGTAGAACAACCATCCCCTCTACCCGAACAAAACGAAACCGCACTATCCGGCGAAGCCTTCTGGCAGTGGCTGGTGCGTAACGTTCAGGCTCAACATCTGGAAGTCAATGAACCTAACGCCCGAATCCATACCGTCGCCGGGTCGGTGTTTCTGGTGACGCCCGGTATTTTCAAACTCTGGCTTAGCACCTGCGGTCAGAATGTCCCAGAAGAATACTGGCGGGAAGTACAGAAGAAGTTCCAGAACCTGAATCTTCACCGAAAACAAAAAAACGGCCTCAACATCTGGCACTGCGCCGTTGTCGGCCCACGCCGTTGTTCACGTCTGAAGGGATATCTGCTTGACGATCCCACGCCGCTTTTTGGAGATGACGTTCCCTTTAATAACCCTCATCTCTTGCTCAGTGAAGGAGAAGACACTCATGACCTTTGAACAGCTCCTGGAAGAGTATTTTTTTGCCCGTCTGCTGCGCCCTGATACCCAGAGCTGCTATTGCACGGCGGTAAATCAGTTTACCCACTGGCGCAACGTCCTACCCGCCGAAGTCACACCGCATATGGTACTGGAGTGGCGCCATTACCTGCTAAATGTGCGCTGTATCAAGCCGGTGAGCTGGAATCACTATATGCGCCATATGCGAGCCTTGTATAACTTCGCCATTGAACAGGGGCTACTGGAGCAGTTCATCAATCCATTCCAGAAAACATCGCTGCGGGAATCTCGTAAGAAAAAGAAAACCCTGACCCGCGAGCAAATCCTCGCATCCCGCAAAGTGCTGAACCAGTTTATCGAACGGGAAAAAATGCAGCGTGGCTATCGTTCGCCTTTATATCCGGCATGGTTTTGGCTGACCGTAGTCGAAACCTTCAACTACACCGCTATCCGGCTGAATCAGCTTATTCACCTGCGGGTCAGGGATATCGATCTGGTCCATGACACGCTGTTTATTCAGATCGAAGGCAGTAAAAGCCATGATGAACATATTGTTCCCATCGCCTCCCGACTGCGGCCCTATCTGGAGCATCTGCTTGAAGAAGCGAAAACAAAGGGAATACGGGCTGACGATCAGTTGTTCAACATCAATCGTTTCAGTCGGCGGACGCTACGCCAGGGTAAACCGATGACAGAAAATCAGGTGAGTTATTTCTTTGCCAAACTCAGCGATGCCTGCCACAGCCGTTTTCCATCACATCGCTACCGTCATACCGTTGCCACAGAATTGATGCAGAAACCGGAGCAAAATTTGTATGTCACGCAGAAACTACTCGGACACCGCGATATTAAGGTGACGCTCAGCTATATTGAACACAATGTCGAGATGCTCAGAAGTTGCGTGGAGAGAGATTGACAAAACAGGGAGTGAGTGAAAAGATCCGGCCCGAGGCTTTATAAACAAAAAAAGCCGGAGATGCGGCCATTTTGTAGTTGCCGTCAACGTCCAGCTTCATTGTACAACGTATTGATTGTTGTAGGTTTTACGATTATCGCAATCGTTTTTGGTGCCGAAGGCCGGACTCGAACCGGCACGTATTTCTACGGTTGATTTTGAATCAACTGCGTCTACCGATTTCGCCACTTCGGCACTGAAGAGGTATGCGGAAAACGTTGTGAATTATACCTGTCACGCACCACCATGCAAGCGCCAGCTTGCTCGCACCTCGCTAAGTGCTGAAATTTTCAGCATTGCATACCGCGATGTGTAACCTTTGTCACACTCCAGGCACCCCGCCCTGCCATGCTCTACACTTCCCAGACAACACCAGAGAAGGACCAAAAAATGTCGATGATAAAAAGCTATGCCGCAAAAGAAGCGGGCGGCGAACTGGAAGTTTATGAGTACGATCCCGGTGAGCTGAAGCCACAAGATATTGAAGTGCAGGTGGATTACTGCGGGATCTGCCATTCCGATCTGTCGATGATCGATAACGAATGGGGATTTTCACAGTATCCGCTGGTTGCCGGGCATGAGGTGATTGGGCGCGTGGTGGCACTCGGGAGCGCCGCGCAGGATAAAGGTTTGCAGGTCGGTCAGCGTGTCGGGATTGGCTGGACGGCGCGTAGCTGTGGTCACTGCGACGCCTGTATTAGCGGTAATCAGATCAACTGCGAGCAAGGTGCGGTGCCGACGATTATGAATCGCGGTGGCTTTGCCGAGAAGTTGCGTGCGGACTGGCAATGGGTGATTCCACTGCCAGAAAATATTGATATCGAGTCCGCCGGGCCGCTGTTGTGCGGCGGTATCACGGTCTTTAAACCACTGTTGATGCACCATATCACTGCTACCAGCCGCGTTGGGGTAATTGGTATTGGCGGGCTGGGGCATATCGCTATAAAACTTCTGCACGCAATGGGATGCGAGGTGACAGCCTTTAGTTCAAATCCGGCGAAAGAGCAGGAAGTACTGGCGATGGGTGCCGATAAAGTGGTGAATAGCCGCGATCCGCAGGCACTGAAAACTCTGGCGGGGCAGTTTGATCTCATTATCAATACTGTGAACGTCAGCCTCGACTGGCAGCCTTATTTTGAGGCGCTGACGTATGGCGGTAATTTCCATACGGTCGGTGCGGTTCTCACGCCGCTGTCTGTTCCGGCCTTTACGTTAATTGCGGGCGATCGCAGTGTCTCTGGCTCTGCTACTGGCACGCCTTATGAGTTGCGTAAGCTGATGCGTTTTGCCGCCCGCAGCAAGGTTGCGCCGACTACCGAATTGTTCCCGATGTCGAAAATTAACGACGCCATCCAGCATGTGCGCGACGGTAAGGCGCGTTACCGCGTGGTGTTGAAAGCCGATTTTTGAAAATCATTCGCAGCGCTGATCTGAGGCGCTGCCCTCTTTCGCACATATTCTGTTTTGTCGTATCGCCAGCACAGCCTGCCGACATTGTTCGGTGACATTGGCAATATCATGGTTGATATCAATGCGCACAATATCCTGTTCATCTTCTTGTGGACGCTCCAGTGCCTCAAACTGACTTTTTAGTAACGCTACCGGCATAAAATGCCCAGCCCGACGCTGCATTCGCGCGAGAATAGTTTCATAGTCGCCATCTAACCAGAGGAAATGAACATGGGGGCTACCCTTGCGTAAAATATCACGATACTGTTTTTTTAATGATGAACAGACAATAAATCCTGTTTCATTCTTTTTATAAAGACTGTATGAAGCATCATTTAAGCGTTCCAGCCAGGGAAGTCGATCTTCATCAGATAATGGAATACCCTGCGACATTTTATCTATATTTTTGGCTGGATGAAGATCGTCACCATCAATAAATTTAGCAGATAATAACGCGGCAACCTTGCTACCAATTAATGTTTTACCACTCCCTGAAACGCCCATCAAAATAAAGCTTTCACCCGCCATTTAAAATCTCCTGAATCATCTTACCTGCTGCGATACTACACCTGGTGGCATAATAATTTCACGTTTTTTTATTTCTGCTGATAAGAATTACAAGGCACATCACGTTATGCGTAACATAGTAATGTAACAATTTTCCAACGTGATCTTCATCACAAATAATGACAATTAAAACCGCTTAAATGCTTCCGAGGTGTCTACCTGACCAGTGAGGAATTTATGCAAGTGAAAACACAGTCCTGCGTTGTTGCAGGCAAGAAAACTGTTGCCGTTACCGAGCAGACGATAGATTGGAATAATAATGGAACATTAGTACAAATAACCCGAGGTGGAATTTGCGGTTCCGATTTACATTATTATCAGGAAGGAAAAGTAGGTAATTTCATGATAAAGGCACCGATGGTGTTAGGTCATGAAGTTATCGGTAAAGTTATTCATAGCGACTCATCAGAATTACATGAAGGGCAAACGGTAGCCATTAATCCGTCTAAACCGTGCGGTCACTGCAAATACTGCATTGAACATAACGAGAATCAGTGTACAGATATGCGTTTTTTTGGCAGTGCCATGTATTTCCCTCATGTTGATGGTGGTTTTACCCGTTATAAAATGGTCGAAACGTCGCAATGTGTCCCTTATCCGGCCAAAGCTGACGAAAAGGTTATGGCTTTTGCCGAACCTTTAGCCGTCGCGATTCATGCCGCACATCAGGCCGGCGAGTTACAGGGCAAGCGAGTATTTGTTTCCGGTGTTGGGCCCATTGGCTGCCTGATTGTCAGTGCTGTGAAAACACTGGGGGCCGCGGAAATTGTCTGTGCCGATGTGAGTCCCCGTTCCCTTTCGCTGGGCAAAGAGATGGGTGCGGATGTGCTCGTAAACCCACAAAACGACGACATGGATCACTGGAAAGCGGAAAAAGGCTATTTCGATGTCAGCTTTGAAGTGTCCGGTCATCCTTCATCAGTGAATACCTGTCTGGAGGTCACTCGTGCACGCGGCGTAATGGTGCAGGTAGGTATGGGAGGCGCGATGGCAGAATTCCCAATGATGACATTGATTGGTAAGGAGATTTCACTCAAAGGCTCTTTCCGTTTTACCAGCGAATTTAATACCGCAGTGTCATGGCTGGCGAATGGCGTTATCAATCCACTGCCTTTACTGAGTGCTGAATATCCCTTCACTGACCTGGAAGAGGCGCTACGTTTCGCCGGTGATAAAACCCAGGCAGCAAAAGTCCAGCTTGTTTTCTAAGAGATAAATAAAGGAATAATACAATGAACGATCTATTTTCACTGGCAGGAAAAAATATCTTGATTACCGGTTCAGCACAGGGCATTGGCTTTTTACTGGCAACCGGCCTGGGTAAATATGGCGCACAAATAATTATTAATGATATTACTGCCGAACGCGCAGAACTTGCTGTAGAAAAACTCCACAAGGAGGGTATTCAGGCCGTTGCCGCACCTTTTAATGTTACTCATAAACATGAAATTGATGCCGCCGTTGAACATATCGAAAAGGACATCGGCCCCATTGATGTGCTGGTGAATAACGCCGGTATCCAGCGCCGTCATCCTTTTACTGAGTTCCCTGAACAAGAGTGGAATGATGTGATCGCAGTAAACCAGACCGCCGTGTTCCTGGTATCGCAAGCGGTAACTCGTCACATGGTTGAACGCAAGGCAGGTAAAGTTATTAATATTTGCTCGATGCAAAGCGAACTGGGACGTGACACCATCACCCCTTATGCCGCATCGAAAGGGGCGGTAAAAATGCTCACCCGCGGCATGTGCGTCGAGCTGGCGCGCCACAATATTCAGGTCAACGGTATTGCGCCGGGCTATTTCAAAACAGAAATGACTAAAGCACTGGTTGAGGACGAAGCCTTCACCGCCTGGTTGTGCAAACGGACCCCCGCCGCACGCTGGGGAGATCCGCAGGAACTGATTGGTGCTGCGGTGTTCCTTTCTTCAAAAGCCTCTGATTTCGTAAACGGCCACCTGTTGTTTGTTGATGGCGGCATGTTAGTGGCTGTTTAACAGCCACCACCCTACGTGCAGCGCGAAAGCGCTGCTTTTCTGGCACTAATAAGAGATAAAGACTATGCCATTAATCATTATTGCGGCAGGCGTCGCGCTGCTTCTTATCCTGATGATCGGCTTTAAAGTTAACGGCTTTATTGCCCTCGTTCTGGTAGCTGCCGTCGTCGGATTTGCCGAAGGGATGGATGCACAGGCCGTCCTGCACTCTATACAAAATGGTATCGGCAGCACGCTCGGCGGGCTGGCAATGATCCTCGGTTTCGGGGCCATGTTAGGCAAGCTGATTTCTGATACGGGTGCGGCACAACGTATCGCCACTACGCTGATTGCTACTTTTGGTAAAAAACGCGTGCAATGGGCGCTAGTGATCACCGGTCTGGTTGTGGGCCTCGCCATGTTTTTTGAAGTGGGTTTTGTCCTGCTGTTGCCGTTGGTATTTACCATCGTAGCATCATCAGGATTACCCCTGTTGTATGTTGGCGTACCAATGGTAGCAGCGCTCTCTGTAACCCACTGTTTTCTGCCGCCACATCCAGGGCCTACTGCCATCGCGACTATCTTTGAGGCTAATCTCGGAACGACTTTACTGTATGGATTTATCATTACCATTCCGACAGTTATTGTCGCAGGACCGCTGTTTTCTAAACTGCTAACTCGCTTTGAGAAAGCACCACCGGAAGGCTTATTTAATCCTCATCTGTTTAGCGAAGAGGAGATGCCCTCCTTCTGGAACAGTATTTTCGCTGCCGTGATCCCGGTCATCCTGATGGCTATCGCCGCCGTTTGTGAAATTACGTTACCGAAAACTAACACCGTGCGCCTCTTCTTTGAATTTGTCGGTAACCCTGCCGTTGCGCTGTTTATTGCCATTGTTATTGCGATTTTCACACTGGGCCGACGTAATGGACGCACCATCGAGCAAATCATGGATATCATTGGGGATTCTATAGGCGCTATCGCGATGATTGTGTTTATTATCGCTGGCGGCGGCGCGTTTAAGCAGGTATTAGTAGATAGCGGTGTCGGGCAGTATATTTCACACTTAATGACCGGAACTACACTTTCGCCGTTATTGATGTGCTGGACTGTTGCGGCGCTGTTGCGTATCGCTCTGGGCTCTGCCACCGTCGCGGCCATTACCACCGCGGGTGTGGTGTTGCCGATTATCAACGTTACCCATGCCGATCCCGCTTTAATGGTACTGGCAACCGGTGCGGGCAGCGTGATCGCGTCACACGTAAACGACCCTGGCTTCTGGCTATTTAAAGGGTATTTTAATCTGACGGTTGGTGAAACGTTGCGTACCTGGACGGTGATGGAAACCCTTATTTCTATTATGGGTTTGCTGGGCGTGTTAGCCATTAACGCCGTATTGCACTGAAAGAATAAAATATTGTGATGTAGTTTCGGGGGAAGATTGAAGATTCCCCCGACGTTGGGAGAAGTTATGCGCAATCACAGAATTTCTTTACAGGATATCGCTACGCTGGCTGGCGTAACAAAAATGACCGTGAGTCGTTATATCCGCTCGCCGAAAAAGGTGGCAAAGGAAACAGGCGAGCGCATCGCCAAAATTATGGAAGAGATCAATTATATCCCTAATCGCGCTCCCGGCATGTTGTTGAATGCACAAAGTTATACCCTCGGTATCTTGATTCCGTCATTTCAAAATCAACTCTTCGCTGACATTCTCGCGGGAATAGAATCCGTCACCTCTGAACATAATTATCAGACCCTTATTGCTAATTACAATTACGATCGCGATTCCGAAGAAGAGTCGGTGATTAACCTGCTCTCTTATAACATTGACGGGATTATACTTTCGGAAAAATATCACACCATCAGGACGGTGAAATTTCTGCGTTCAGCCACCATTCCGGTCGTGGAATTGATGGATGTACAGGGAGAACGGCTGGATATGGAGGTCGGTTTTGATAATCGGCAGGCTGCTTTTGACATGGTGTGTACCATGCTGGATAAGCGAGTCAGGCGCAAAATTCTGTATCTCGGTTCCAAAGATGACACCCGCGATGAACAGCGTTATCAGGGGTATTGCGATGCGATGATGCTGCATAATCTTTCCCCATTACGCATGAATCCACGCGCCATCTCATCCATTCATTTAGGAATGCAGTTAATGCGTGATGCCCTTAGCGCAAACCCGGATTTAGACGGTGTATTTTGCACCAATGACGATATTGCGATGGGTGCGCTTCTGCTGTGCCGCGAGCGAAACCTCGCCGTGCCAGAACAAATTTCCATTGCGGGTTTTCATGGGCTGGAGATTGGCAGGCAAATGATCCCAAGCCTCGCCAGCGTAATTACTCCCCGTTTTGATATTGGTCGGATGGCCGCCCAAATGTTGCTGAGCAAAATTAAAAATAACGATCACAACCACAACACTGTTGACCTCGGGTATCAGATTTATCACGGCAACACGCTTTAGGTTATTTTCTCTTCATTACACGTATTCTCTTTGCCGGACGTTGCCTATACTCCAGGCAGGAAACTGGAGGATATCTCATGAGCGAACCCCTGTTAATTGCCCGCACGCCAGACACAGAACTGTTTTTACTGCCGGGAATGACTAACCGTCACGGGCTGATTACTGGCGCAACGGGGACGGGTAAAACCGTTACGCTGCAAAAACTGGCAGAGTCATTGTCGGAAATCGGTGTTCCAGTGTTTATGGCCGATGTGAAAGGCGATCTGACCGGCGTCGCGCAGGCAGGAACGGCGTCGGAAAAACTGCTCGCAAGGCTTAAAAATATCGGCGTCAACGACTGGCAACCGCATGCCAATCCGGTGGTGGTGTGGGATATCTTTGGCGAGAAAGGCCATCCGGTGCGGGCGACGGTTTCGGATCTGGGGCCGCTGTTGCTGGCACGACTGTTGAATCTCAACGATGTGCAATCTGGCGTGCTGAATATTATCTTCCGCATTGCGGACGATCAGGGATTGTTGCTGCTCGACTTTAAAGATTTGCGGGCGATTACCCAGTACATCGGCGATAACGCCAAATCCTTCCAGAATCAGTACGGTAATATCAGTAGCGCATCGGTTGGTGCCATCCAGCGCGGGCTGTTATCGCTGGAACAGCAAGGCGCGGCGCACTTTTTTGGTGAGCCGATGCTGGATATCAAAGACTGGATGCGTACCGATGCCAACGGTAAAGGCGTTATCAATATCCTCAGCGCCGAGAAGCTTTATCAGATGCCGAAACTGTACGCCGCCAGCCTGCTGTGGATGCTTTCAGAATTGTATGAACAATTGCCTGAAGCGGGCGATCTGGAGAAACCAAAACTGGTGTTTTTCTTCGACGAGGCACATCTGCTGTTTAACGATGCACCGCAGGTACTGCTGGATAAGATTGAGCAGGTGATAAGGCTTATTCGCTCAAAAGGCGTGGGCGTCTGGTTCGTTTCGCAAACCCCGTCTGATATTCCGGATAATGTGCTCGGGCAGCTAGGTAATCGCGTTCAGCACGCTTTGCGGGCTTTTACGCCAAAAGATCAGAAAGCAGTGAAGGCAGCGGCGCAAACCATGCGGGCCAATCCGGCGTTTGATACCGAAAAGGCAATCCAGGAACTGGGGACCGGCGAGGCGTTAATCTCGTTTCTCGATGCAAAAGGAAGTCCTTCTGTGGTGGAACGGGCGATGGTGATTGCGCCTTGTTCGCGGATGGGACCGGTGACGGAAGATGAGCGCAATGGCTTGATTAACCACTCCCCGGTGTATGGCAAGTACGAGGATGACGTGGACCAGGAATCCGCCTATGAGATGTTGCAAAAAGGCGTACAGGCGAGTATTGAACAGCAAAATAATCCTCCAGCGAAAGGGAAAGAGATAGCGGTAGATGACGGCATTCTTGGTGGATTGAAGGATATTTTGTTCGGCACTACCGGACCACGCGGCGGGAAGAAAGATGGTGTGGTGCAGACAATGGCCAAAAGCGCCGCTCGCCAGGTGACGAATCAGATTGTACGCGGGATGTTGGGGAGTTTGCTGGGAGGGAGAAGAAGGTAAGTCAGGCGCGATCTGTCCCCCTCACCCTCTCCCCAAAGGGGCGAGGGGACCGATCGAACTCGTATTTGACTTTATCAACAATGTGAAAGGGAGCTTTCGCTCCCTTGCTTGGTTACGATTTTCTCATTAACAGCCACAGGCTGATTAAGAAGAAGCTGGCGCTTGGCAACAGTGCGCCGATAATCGGCGGGATGCCGTAAACCAACGTCAGCGGGCCGAAGATCTGGTCCAGTACGTAGAAGACAAAACCGAAGCTGATACCGGTGACCACACGCACGCCCATCGGTACGCTACGCAGTGGGCCAAAGATGAACGACAGCGCCATCAGCATCATCACCGCCACGGATAGCGGCTGGAAGATTTTGCTCCACATGTTGAGCTGATAACGTCCAGCGTCCTGACCACTCGACTTCAGATACTTCACATAGTTGTGCAAACCACTGATGGAGAGTGCATCCGGGTCCAGCGCCACCACGCCCAGTTTGTCTGGCGTGAGGTTGGTTTTCCAGGTGCCGCTCACCGTCTGCGAACCGGTGATCTGTTTCGGATTGGTCAGATCAGATTCATCAACCTGCGACAGACGCCAGACTTTATGTTCCGGGTCAAACTTCGCAGTAGCGGCATAGCGTACGGATTGCAGACGACGATTCTCGTTAAAGGCATAAATACTGATGCCACCTAACTCTGCGTCACCTTTAACCCGCTCAATGTAGACGAAGTTGTTGCCATCTTTCGCCCATAAGCCTTGCTGAGTGGAGAGTAACGAGCCGCCGTACATCGCCTGGGCACGGTAGTTACGCGCCATCTGCTCGCCCTGCGGCGCGACCCATTCACCAATCGCCATCGTCAGTAAGACCAGCGGAATGGCGGTTTTCATCACCGACAGCGCCACCTGCATACGGGTAAAACCAGAAGCCTGCATCACCACCAGTTCGCTGCGCTGCGCCAGCATCCCAAGACCAAGCAACGCCCCAAGCAGAGCCGCCATCGGGAAGAAGATCTGCACATCTTTCGGCACGCTCAGCAAGGTATACATTCCTGCGCCTAACGCGTCGTAACTCCCCTGCCCGGCTTTTTTCAGCTGATCGACAAATTTGATAATGCCCGACAGCGACACCAGCATGAACAGCGTCATCATGATGGTGGTGAAAATAGTTTTACCGATATAGCGGTCAAGTACGCCAAAAGGTTGCATCACACCGCTCCTTTACGCGAAAAACTGGCACGCAGGCGGCGGACCGGCACGGTGTCCCAAAGGTTGAGAACAATCGCCAAAGCCAGATAAATCAGGTTAACGGTCCACATCCACAGCGTCGGGTCCAGCTTACCTTTACCACCGTTCGATTTCAGGGAGGTCTGGATCAGGAAGAAAAGTAGATACAGCAGCATGGCTGGCAGCATCGACAGTACGCGTCCCTGACGCGGGTTAACCACGCTCAACGGTACAACCATAAGTGCCATCATAAACACGGTGAATACCAACGTGATACGCCAGTTCAGTTCTGCGCGGGCACGATCGGTGTCAGTGTTCCACAATGTGCGCATGTCCATCTGGTCGGTATCGTTCGGGTCGAGCGCCACCGCCTGGTGACCAATGATCGCCTGATAATCCTGGAAGTCCGTAATGCGGAAATCACGTAACAGTGCAGTGCCTTCGAAGCGCGTTCCCTGGTTGAGAGTGACGACCTGGGAGCCGTCGCGCAGCTGGGTTAAATGTCCGGAATCGGCCACCACCACAGAAGGACGTGCATTACCTTTTGGTCGAATTTGCGCGAGGAACACATCTTTGAAATCGCTGCCGTCAACGCTTTCGATGAACAGCACCGAACTGCCATTAGTCGCTTGTTGGAATTGCCCTTGCGCCAGCGCCGCCATGCCAGGGTTCGCTTTCGCTTCTGCTAACACTTCATCCTGATGGCGCGATGACCACGGTCCCGCCCACATCACGTTAACCGCCGCGACGATTGCCGTGAATACCGCAAGGATCATTGCCGCTTTCACCAGAACCGCTTTGCTCAGGCCGCAGGCATGCATTACCGTAATTTCACTTTCGGTATACAGTTTGCCCAGCGTCATCAGCAGCCCGAGGAACAGGCTTAATGGCAGGATAAGCTGCGCCATTTCCGGCACGCCCAACCCGAGAAGGGAGAGCACCAGATTCGCCGGAATATCGCCGTCAACCGCTGCGCCGAGGATCCTCACTAACTTTTGACAGAAGAAGATCAAAAGCAAGATGAAGAGTATCGCCAGCTGGCTTTTGAGCGTCTCCCGCACCAGATATCTTATGATTATCACTTTAAATACGCCCGTAAAAACTCGTCTTTTGCAGGATTTTAGCTTGTTTCATGGCTTAAACGTCATTTATTCTCTTGAGTCGTCGAAATCGTCGCTAAGATAATTATACTCAACGGATTCACCTCTCAGATTTTGTTCTGACGTGCCAATGCCGTAATAACGTTAAGATTAACACGAAGTCATCGCAACAGCGGACATGAGTTACGAAAGCTTGCAATTCTATCTGTAGCCACCGCCGTTGTCTTTAAGATTCAGGAGCGTAGTGCATGGAGTTTAGTGTAAAAAGCGGTAGCCCGGAGAAACAGCGGAGTGCCTGCATCGTCGTGGGCGTCTTCGAACCACGTCGCCTTTCTCCGATTGCAGAACAGCTCGATAAAATCAGCGATGGGTACATCAGCGCCCTGCTACGTCGGGGCGAACTGGAAGGAAAACCGGGGCAGACATTGTTGCTGCACCATGTTCCGAATGTACTTTCCGAGCGAATTCTCCTTATTGGTTGCGGCAAAGAACGTGAGCTGGATGAGCGTCAGTACAAGCAGGTTATTCAGAAAACTATTAATACGCTGAATGATACTGGCTCGATGGAAGCGGTCTGCTTTCTGACTGAACTGCACGTTAAAGGCCGTAACAACTACTGGAAAGTGCGTCAGGCTGTCGAGACTGCAAAAGAGACGCTCTACAGTTTCGATCAGCTGAAAACGAACAAGAGCGAACCGCGTCGTCCGCTGCGTAAAATGGTGTTCAACGTGCCGACCCGCCGTGAACTGACCAGCGGTGAGCGCGCGATCCAGCACGGTCTGGCGATTGCCGCCGGGATTAAAGCAGCAAAAGATCTCGGCAATATGCCGCCGAATATCTGTAACGCCGCTTACCTCGCTTCACAAGCGCGCCAGCTGGCTGACAGCTACAGCAAGAATGTTATCACCCGCGTTATCGGCGAACAGCAGATGAAAGAGCTGGGGATGCACTCTTATCTGGCGGTCGGTCAGGGTTCGCAAAACGAATCGCTGATGTCGGTGATTGAGTACAAAGGCAACGCGTCGGAAGATGCACGCCCAATCGTGCTGGTGGGTAAAGGTTTAACCTTCGACTCCGGCGGTATCTCCATCAAGCCTTCAGAAGGCATGGATGAGATGAAGTACGATATGTGCGGTGCGGCAGCGGTTTACGGCGTGATGCGGATGGTCGCAGAGCTACAACTGCCTATTAACGTTATTGGCGTGCTGGCAGGCTGTGAAAACATGCCTGGCGGGCGTGCCTATCGTCCGGGCGATGTGTTAACCACCATGTCCGGTCAAACCGTTGAAGTGCTGAACACCGATGCCGAAGGCCGCCTGGTACTGTGCGACGTGTTAACTTACGTTGAGCGTTTTGAGCCGGAAGCGGTGATTGACGTGGCGACGCTGACCGGTGCCTGCGTGATCGCGCTGGGTCATCATATTACTGGTCTGATGGCGAACCACAATCCGCTGGCCCATGAACTAATTGCCGCGTCTGAACAATCCGGTGACCGCGCATGGCGCTTACCGCTGGGTGACGAGTATCAGGAACAACTGGAGTCCAATTTTGCCGATATGGCGAACATTGGCGGTCGTCCTGGTGGGGCGATTACCGCAGGTTGCTTCCTGTCACGCTTTACCCGTAAGTACAACTGGGCGCACCTGGATATCGCCGGTACCGCCTGGCGTTCTGGTAAAGCAAAAGGCGCCACCGGTCGTCCGGTAGCGTTGCTGGCACAGTTCCTGTTGAACCGCGCTGGGTTTAACGGCGAAGAGTAATTGCGTCAGGCAAGGCTGTTATTGCCGGATGCGGCGTGAACGCCTTATCCGACCTACACAGCACTGAACTCGTAGGCCTGATAAGACGCGCAAGCGTCGCATCAGGCGCTGCGGTGTATACCTGATGCGTATTTAAATCCACCACAAGAAGCCCCAGATATGAAAAACGCGACGTTCTACCTTCTGGACAATGACACCACCGTCGATGGCTTAAGCGCCGTTGAGCAACTGGTGTGTGAAATTGCCGCAGAACGTTGGCGCAGCGGTAAGCGCGTACTCATCGCCTGTGAAGATGAAAAGCAGGCTTACCGGCTGGATGAAGCCCTGTGGGCGCGTCCGGCAGAAAGCTTTGTTCCGCATAATTTAGCGGGAGAAGGACCGCGCGGCGGTGCGCCGGTGGAGATCGCCTGGCCGCAAAAACGCAGCAGCAGCCCGCGCGATATATTGATTAGTCTGCGAACAAGCTTTGCAGATTTTGCCACCGCTTTCACAGAAGTGGTAGACTTCGTTCCTTATGAAGATTCTCTGAAACAACTGGCGCGCGAACGCTATAAAGCCTACCGCGTGGCTGGTTTCAACCTGAATACGGCAACCTGGAAATAATGGAAAAGACATATAACCCACAAGATATCGAACAGCCGCTTTACGAGCACTGGGAAAAGCAGGGCTACTTTAAGCCTAATGGCGATGAAAGCCAGGAAAGTTTCTGCATCATGATCCCGCCGCCGAACGTCACCGGCAGTTTGCATATGGGTCACGCCTTCCAGCAAACCATCATGGATACCATGATCCGCTATCAGCGCATGCAGGGCAAAAACACCCTGTGGCAGGTCGGTACTGACCACGCCGGGATCGCTACCCAGATGGTCGTTGAGCGCAAGATTGCCGCAGAAGAAGGTAAAACCCGTCACGACTACGGCCGCGAAGCTTTCATCGACAAAATCTGGGAATGGAAAGCGGAATCCGGCGGCACGATTACCCGTCAGATGCGCCGTCTCGGCAACTCCGTCGACTGGGAGCGTGAACGCTTCACGATGGACGAAGGCCTGTCCAATGCGGTGAAAGAAGTTTTCGTTCGTCTGTATAAAGAAGACCTGATTTACCGTGGCAAACGCCTGGTAAACTGGGACCCGAAACTGCGCACCGCTATCTCTGACCTGGAAGTGGAAAACCGCGAATCGAAAGGTTCGATGTGGCACATCCGCTATCCGCTGGCTGACGGTGCGAAAACCGCAGACGGTAAAGATTACCTGGTGGTTGCGACTACCCGTCCGGAAACCCTGCTGGGCGATACCGGTGTAGCCGTTAACCCGGAAGATCCGCGTTACAAAGACCTGATTGGCAAATATGTCATTCTACCGCTGGTTAACCGTCGTATTCCGATCGTTGGCGACGAACACGCCGACATGGAAAAAGGCACCGGCTGCGTGAAGATCACCCCGGCGCACGACTTTAACGACTATGAAGTCGGTAAACGTCACGCCCTGCCGATGATCAACATCCTGACCTTTGACGGCGATATCCGTGAAAGCGCCCAGGTGTTCGATACCAAAGGTAACGAATCTGACGTTTATTCCAGCGAGATCCCGGCAGAATTCCAGAAACTGGAGCGTTTTGCCGCACGTAAAGCAGTCGTTGCTGCGGTTGACGCACTCGGCCTGCTGGAAGAAATTAAACCGCACGACCTGACCGTTCCTTACGGCGACCGTGGCGGCGTAGTTATCGAACCAATGCTGACCGACCAGTGGTACGTGCGTGCCGATGTCCTGGCGAAACCGGCGGTTGAAGCGGTTGAGAACGGCGACATTCAGTTCGTACCGAAGCAGTACGAAAACATGTACTTCTCCTGGATGCGCGATATTCAGGACTGGTGTATCTCTCGTCAGTTGTGGTGGGGTCACCGTATCCCGGCATGGTATGACGAAGCGGGTAACGTTTATGTTGGCCGCAACGAAGACGAAGTGCGTAAAGAAAATAACCTCGGTGCTGATGTTGTCCTGCGTCAGGACGAAGACGTTCTCGATACCTGGTTCTCTTCTGCGCTGTGGACCTTCTCTACCCTTGGCTGGCCGGAAAATACCGACGCCCTGCGTCAGTTCCACCCAACCAGCGTGATGGTATCTGGTTTCGACATCATCTTCTTCTGGATTGCCCGCATGATCATGATGACCATGCACTTCATCAAAGATGAAAATGGCAAACCGCAGGTGCCGTTCCACACTGTTTACATGACCGGTCTGATTCGTGACGACGAAGGCCAGAAGATGTCCAAATCCAAGGGTAACGTTATCGACCCGCTGGATATGGTTGACGGTATTTCGCTGCCAGAACTGCTGGAAAAACGTACCGGCAATATGATGCAGCCGCAGCTGGCGGACAAAATCCGTAAGCGCACCGAGAAACAGTTCCCGAACGGCATTGAGCCGCACGGTACCGATGCCCTGCGCTTCACCCTGGCGGCGCTGGCGTCTACCGGTCGTGACATCAACTGGGATATGAAGCGCCTGGAAGGTTACCGTAACTTCTGTAACAAGCTGTGGAACGCCAGCCGCTTTGTGCTGATGAACACAGAAGGTCAGGATTGCGGCTTCAACGGCGGCGAAATGACGCTGTCGCTGGCGGACCGCTGGATTCTGGCGGAGTTCAACCAGACCATCAAAGCGTACCGCGAAGCGCTGGACAGCTTCCGCTTCGATATCGCCGCAGGCATTCTGTATGAGTTCACCTGGAACCAGTTCTGTGACTGGTATCTCGAGCTGACTAAGCCGGTAATGAACGGTGGCACCGAAGCCGAACTGCGCGGTACTCGCCATACGCTGGTGACCGTGCTGGAAGGTCTGCTGCGCCTCGCGCATCCGATCATTCCGTTCATCACCGAAACCATCTGGCAACGTGTGAAAGTACTTTGCGGTATCACTGCCGACACCATCATGCTGCAGCCGTTCCCGCAGTACGATGCATCTCAGGTTGATGAAGCCGCACTGGCCGACACAGAGTGGCTGAAGCAGGCGATCGTTGCGGTACGTAACATCCGTGCAGAAATGAACATCGCGCCGGGCAAACCGCTGGAGCTGCTACTGCGTGGTTGCAGCGCGGATGCAGAACGTCGCGTAAATGAAAACCGTGGCTTCCTGCAAACGCTGGCGCGTCTGGAAAGTATCACCGTGCTGCCTGCCGATGACAAAGGTCCGGTTTCCGTTACTAAGATCATCGACGGTGCAGAGCTGCTGATCCCGATGGCTGGCCTCATCAACAAAGAAGATGAGCTGGCGCGTCTGGCGAAAGAAGTGGCGAAGATTGAAGGTGAAATCAGCCGTATCGAGAACAAGCTGGCGAATGAAGGCTTTGTCGCCCGCGCACCGGAAGCGGTCATCGCGAAAGAGCGTGAAAAGCTGGAAGGCTATGCAGAAGCGAAAGCGAAGCTGATTGAACAGCAGGCTGTTATCGCCGCGCTGTAATCAAAACACAGTAATGAAAACGAAGGCCGGAGCATGCTCCGGCCTTTTTTATCTCTTACAGAAATGGTAAAGAAGGCATAATTCCCCGTGAAATCCTAGCTAAGAAGCCTTTATCTGGTTGTTCTTCTTTATTGATTAAAGGAAGGTCATCCAAATCGCCCAGCAAATACGTATTTTTTGCCTGCCAGTCAATCATCCATATTTTCAGCAGTGGATAAGCCAGACCGCCCGTAATCCCGGATATCACCACCAACGCACACATGCGATAAAGCATACCGTGGTACGTTAAAGTTGAGCGAAAACGAATACGCCCATCATTCAGTGACAGGTTGCTCATAAAATGATTTCGCAACGACACCGTTAAATAACTGGTGCTAACAGCAATCCCAAAATAATAGATTAACTGCGCGATTATCATTTTACGTTGCATTTCCATAAATTGCTGTAAATTCTCAATATCATCATTTGCATACACAGAACTATCATACGCATTTAATATTTGATCGAAGATAATATAACCAGCAACAGCGAGAAAAGGCAATAAAGCTAAAAATGCGAGAATGGCATATTTGATACAATACGTAGTATCTAATTTCACCTTGAAACGATGGATACCGAAACTGGTATTGCTCCAGAGAAAACTCATTACCAGACTATATAAAGTACCATTAAAAATACCAATGGAAACAATACCAACTATTGCCATCAGAACCATGGATATAATAACACTACTTGAACTATTGGCAGGTAGCATCTTTGTCGAGATAAAGAAAACAGTCCCCATCCCAACGGCCATTAAAATAGGCAAGAAAAAGGTCACCCACCAGAACCCTTTCATAGAGCAATTAAAACTAAATCTTACGCCGTTGAGACTGGTCATTAAGGCCTGATGACGCAGTCCTTTTGCTGCCATAAATATAAGCAAAACCAACAGTAACAAAGTCAAAACACAACCAACAAGCGGCATATCTGCTGACACTGTCATTAAGATTGCGAAATAGAAAAAAACAAAAACAAGACAACTAACAAAAACATTCCCACCGGTAATTCCATAAGAAAATCGTTGTCCGTTAACTTCCATATTAGCATAAAGATAACGCTTACATTTCATTAATGCCCATGGTAAATAGATACCTAGCGTTATAATCGTTAACAACACATTCACCACACAAATAAGAAAATATCTCTCACCTGTACCATGAAAAACAAACGAATGGGACGGAACATCCATTTCATTAATAACTTGAGCCATAAAAATTCCCTGAATTAAAAAATCCATTGATATAATTTATAGATACAGACAGTAAAATGTTCTGCCACGTTACAATACTCTTATCAGTAATAGGCTGGCAAAAACTTTATTTCTTTATAAGACGCTTGCGCACGTAAGAAGAGAGTGGTATTAAACAAATGTATAATTACTTTATTTTTATTGGGTTAAACTATGAATAACATTGCGCCGCAATCACCTGTAATGCGTCGCCTGACACTGCAGGATAATCCTGCTATCGCCCGCGTCATTCGTCAGGTATCCGCCGAATACGGTCTTACCGCTGATAAAGGCTACACCGTCGCCGATCCGAATCTTGACGAGCTGTATCAAGTGTATAGTCAGCCTGGCCATGCATATTGGGTCGTTGAGTACGAGGGTGAAGTGGTCGGCGGCGGTGGGATAGCGCCATTAACCGGGAGTGAGTCGGACATTTGCGAACTGCAAAAGATGTATTTTCTTCCGGCTATCCGCGGCAAAGGGCTGGCAAAAAAACTGGCCTTAATGGCGATGGAGCAGGCGCGAGAGATGGGTTTCAAACGCTGCTATCTGGAAACGACCGCTTTTTTAAAGGAAGCCATTGCGCTTTATGAGCATTTGGGCTTTGAGCATATCGACTATGCGCTTGGCTGCACGGGCCATGTCGATTGTGAAGTGCGGATGCTACGCGAACTCTAAAAAAATGCCCGCTAGTATGTGCTATCGGGCATTTTAATCAATTAATTAGTGGCGAACCCCATCATCGTCTTCATCGACAAAATCTTCATCGTCGCCATCTTCGCCATTAGGATCTTCAAAGTAAGTGCCCCAACCGTCGTACTCAACGTCAAATTTCTCCGCCAGCGTCATCAGTTGTTCAACCTGGGCATCGATCAGATCGGCATTCAATGCGCACTCGCTGAGGATGTCGCAGCAAATCACGATGTCACCATCTTCAACTTCCAGCTCTTCTGGATCGGTCACTTCGTAACCGAGTTTAAACGCTTCAACTGCCGCTTTTTCCAGAGTTTCCAGATCGTCTGCGGAAAGATGGTGTTCGATGGTGTACAGCGCGTCCGGATCGCTGCCATCTTCCAGTAATTCTTCAATAATCAAACGTGTTTCTTCACGCTGTTCTTCCAGTTGTTCCGGGTTTGCCATGGCTCATTCCTCTTAATGTCCTGCCGATACTCTTATTGTCACACACCACTGACATTGCCTCCACCTTTGTGACAAAGATTTATGCTTTAGACTTGCAAATGAATAATCATCCATATAAATTGAATTTTAATTCATTGAGGCGTTAGCCACAGGAGGGATCTATGTCCGGGTTTTATCATAAGCATTTCCTGAAATTACTCGATTTCACGCCAGCTGAACTCAACAGCCTGCTGCAGTTAGCCGCGAAGCTGAAAGCCGATAAGAAAAGCGGTAAAGAAGAAGCCAAACTCACTGGTAAAAACATCGCGCTCATCTTCGAAAAAGACTCGACTCGTACCCGATGCTCTTTCGAAGTTGCCGCATATGACCAGGGTGCTCGCGTTACTTATCTCGGTCCAAGCGGCAGCCAAATTGGTCATAAAGAGTCGATTAAAGACACTGCCCGCGTGCTTGGTCGCATGTATGACGGTATTCAGTATCGCGGCTATGGTCAGGAGATTGTCGAAACACTGGCGGAATACGCTGGCGTGCCGGTATGGAACGGCCTGACCAATGAGTTTCACCCAACGCAGCTGCTGGCGGATCTCCTCACCATGCAGGAGCATTTGCCCGGCAAAGCGTTCAACGAAATGACGCTGGTCTATGCAGGTGACGCACGTAACAACATGGGCAATTCGATGCTCGAAGCTGCAGCGCTTACCGGTCTGGATTTGCGTCTGGTCGCGCCACAGGCGTGCTGGCCAGAAGCTGCGCTGGTTACGGAATGCCGCGCCCTGGCACAACAAAATGGCGGGAATATTACGCTGACGGAAGATATAGCTAAAGGAGTTGAAGGTGCTGACTTTATCTATACCGATGTATGGGTGTCGATGGGTGAAGCAAAAGAAAAATGGGCTGAACGCATTGCATTGCTGCGTGATTATCAGGTGAACAGCAAGATGATGCAGTTGACTGGTAACCCGGAGGTCAAATTCCTCCACTGCCTGCCCGCGTTTCATGACGACCAAACGACGCTTGGCAAGAAAATGGCGGAAGAGTTTGGCCTACATGGCGGAATGGAAGTGACTGATGAGGTCTTCGAATCTGCCGCCAGCATTGTTTTTGATCAGGCGGAAAACCGCATGCATACCATCAAAGCGGTGATGGTCGCGACGCTCAGTAAATAATTGATATCGCTATAAAGATGCCGGGAAATACAAAAACATCCCGGCATCACATTATTTTATGCAGTAATAGTTCAATTATTCCATCCATATTTTTCTATTGCTATACGTAAATTTTCCGGAGGATTTAATTTTCCCAACTGTTCATTATTAATATATTCATATATTCATATATTCATATATTTATATATTCATATATTTATATATTCATATATATTGATTTTGCCATTCCGGAGGATTTTCATCATTCTTGTTCTAATTTTTAATTCATTACCCATCTTTTCTTCAAAAATCTTAATGACATAACCCGGATGTTTTTTTACAATTTCATTTGTTTTTTCTTCATTACCATAAACATATCCTAACTCATTAAGATACAGCTGTTCGCCCTCATACTTCTTAATTAATTGATAGAAGTACCACTTCGCAAAATCAGGTTGCTTCATGAAAAAATCCTTCAAAAAAATATCATTTACTAAAATGCTGACAGGCACTTCATTAAATAGCAACTTAACATCATCAAATAACCTTAGTATTAAGCGTGATTTTTCTTGATTGCTTAAGTTAAAATCATTGACATATACAACCAACTTCTCCCAAATCAATTCCTGTAACTCAGGGCTGTTTTTATAGGGTTCTTTATTGAGGTTGAAAAATAATGTCTCAGCTATTTTAGACTGATCGCAGTTAAAATCAATATGATCGATCACGGAGCGGGCATGCTTTATCTTTGTAGTATCATCAGAATATTGCATACTTTGATTAAAACACCACTCCAGAATTTTTACATCATTAATATATAGCAATTTTAAAAAAGTCTTCAACATCGAATCGATGACCTTTTCGAGATTAACTTTTGTATCATCTAAGGAATCAATAAGAATATTAGACAGGTTAATTTTGATGTTATTAATTTCATCATTACCTTCTGTACCACTAGCAATTCTGGTATCATGTAACGCTTTCAGATCATTTATTTCTTCAAGTATACCACCTTCGCCTAGTAAGTATGGAATCGTGTCATCACATACATGAGACATTAATAGCAGATGTTCTTTCTTTATTTTTTCTAATGTACTGGCTAATGGCTTTTCTAATAACTCGTTATAATCAATTGCGTCCTTCCAGTTCAACTGATGATTATTTAATAGAAGCGCCATATTCTTGTTAGCTTCGCGTTGGTAACACGCCAGAACCTTGTTAGTAATCAGATGTAATGAACTATCATCTTTTCTTTCAAAAGACTTACCTTCATAACGAAAACTCAAAAAATCAGATTGTGGAAATATAATGGCTGTATGTCCTTGACGAGTCCCCATAGTAGTGGTAGTAGAAAGTGAAATTTCTATAATCACCTTAGATGAATCCGCACGCTCACCTTCAGGATTATTCATAACAAAATTCATTATTTCACTGCCATCATTATTTTTGATATAAGATGAGGACTCAATATGAGCCATCATATTTCTACCCGCTTCGTTGGAGCGTTTGCTAAAATCCACATAACCCAGGGTAAATATTTTTGCCAAAAACTCCAAAAATGCTCCAGGAGATAGAATATTCCTTCTGCTATCCTGCCCCTCGGCATTACGAGCAAAATCATTCATTCCCACACACCAGGTATTTAAGACTTCATTTTTTGGTTTAACATTGTCGGCTGATGCTATGTGTTGATAACAATTCAAATCTGATATTTTTGCCATGACGGACTCCTTGAGTTAATAAGAACGTCTAAGCATTACAAATTCTACTCACAAAAAAATATCAAAAAACGCTCTTTTCACAAACTCGCCGTAAACCTGGAGTTATTTACGGCGAAAAGTCATCACGCCATCAGCATCTTCACTACTGCTTTGCGAACCTGGGCTGGCGCGCCCACTGCGCACAGCGGTTTATGCACTTCCCCCGGATAAAACACAACAAAATCACCTTCATTAAGGATAACTGTTTTCTCATCAACGCCTTCCGGCAAAAATGCGATGTCTTTATCAGCTAACCAGTCGGTATCCGGCGTGCCTGCAGGTTGCGTGCTGAAGGTCATGCCTTCCTGACCTTTTAACACAATCTGAATGTCGAGATAGCGGGCATGATACTCCGCACGGCGAGCTTCGTACGGCTCGGTCATATCTTCCGAGATAAGATAAAACAGACGATTGCCTTCGATATCGTGCTTACCCTTTGGCGTTTCTGCCGTAACGTGCGCTTTGATATGCTCAATCGCCTGGCGTAACTCCTGGGGTAGCCACGGCTGAAGATTATGAATATTTCCGATGATCATCTTTTCCACTCCTTAATTAAAACAATGTTTCATTTCCACCGTTATACGAAAAGATGATCAATTCCGCCAGCCTTAACGCGTGAATTATTGTCTTATCACAACTTATCGGCAGGCGCGTTCCCGCCTTTCGGATCAAGGTCAGCATCACTCCTTGAGAATAGTTTTTATCGCTTCCCCCGCCAGTGCAGCTGTTGCACAGAGTTGTTCGAGGGAGTGCCCCTCTCGTGCCTTCGCAGAAAGCCCTGACATCACGGTACTCATAAAATCAGTCACACATTGTGCGCTTTGTGGATGCCGCCTGGCGATATAGTCATAAATGGTCGTTTCTGCGGCGTGATAATATTGAACGGCAATATCACGCGCTTGTGGATCATGACTATGAATGCCTTCAAGAACCATACAGCCAGCGCAGCCGCCGTTTTGGCTATATCTGCGCGCCGCTTCTTTTAATACCTCAGCCAGGCACTCCCCTACCGGACGATCATCACGAAGAATATCGGCAAGCGGAATAGCTTCCGTACCGACATATTCATTGAGTACACGGCTAAATAACCCAGCCTTACTGCCAAAAGCCGCGTAGAGACTCGGGGGGTTAATACCAAGATAATCAGTAACTTCAGCAACACTGACAGCATCGAAACCTTTTTGGTGAAAAAGCACTTTTGCCGCAGAGACTGCCTGCTCAGGAGCGAAACGTCTGGGACGACCTGGAACGCGAGATTGTTTTTTAGTGACCATTACAAAACTTGTTGACAGAAAGTTAAAACAGTTTTGTAATGCATGTTACATAATAAATCAAGGAGTCCTTATGGGCGCTTTTACAGGTAAGACAGTTCTCATCCTCGGTGGTAGCCGTGGAATAGGTGCCGCTATCGTACGTCGTTTCGTCACCGATGGAGCCAATGTACGATTCACCTATGCGGGGTCGAAAGATGCCGCTGAACGCCTGGCACATGAGACTGGAGCGACAGCAGTATTCACAGATAGTGCTGACAGAGACGCTGTTATTGATGTCGTTCGTAAGAGCGGCGCATTGGATATCCTGGTGGTAAATGCAGGTATTGGCGTCTTTGGCGATGCCCTGGAATTAAATGCCGACGATATTGATCGCCTTTTCAAAATCAATATTCATGCCCCTTACCATGCCTCTGTTGAAGCCGCCCGGCAGATGCCCGAAGGCGGGCGCATCTTAATCATCGGCTCCGTGAATGGCGATCGTATGCCTGTTGCAGGCATGGCTGCTTATGCCGCCAGTAAATCTGCCCTGCAAGGCATGGCGCGCGGGCTGGCCCGTGATTTTGGACCGCGTGGGATCACCATCAACGTCGTCCAGCCAGGGCCAATAGATACCGACGCTAATCCCGCCAACGGGCCAATGCGCGATATGTTGCATAGTTTTATGGCTATCAAAAGACATGGGCAACCGGAAGAGGTCGCTGGAATGGTCGCATGGTTAGCAGGGCCAGAAGCCAGTTTTGTTACCGGCGCGATGCATACCATTGATGGCGCGTTTGGGGCATAACCGACTACGCTCAATTAAGCCCAGCCATTATCCATGATGTCTGGGTTTTGTTTACTCACGTCGTTCCCTAAAAGCGGCTCCCGGTAAATATAAATCTTCTGTTCATGTCGTAAATCTTGAGGATAACCAAATGGTAGAAAGAACCGCTGTTTTCCCTGCTGGCCGACATTCACTGTATGCTGAACATCGTTATTCGGCGGCTATTCGTTCCGGCGATTTGCTGTTTGTTTCCGGGCAAGTAGGAAGTCGAGAGGACGGAACACCAGAACCCGATTTTCAGCAACAAGTCAGACTGGCATTTGATAATTTGCATGCGACCCTGGCAGCTGCGGGATGCACTTTTGACGATATCATTGATGTTACGAGCTTTCATACCGATCCGGAAAAACAATTTGAAGACATCATGACGGTCAAAAATGAAATATTTAGCGCCCCTCCTTATCCAAACTGGACGGCGGTGGGCGTTACCTGGCTGGCAGGCTTTGATTTTGAAATTAAAGTGATAGCGCGCATCCCTGAGCTGTAAGCAATAGTGTTAGCCGTTCGTTTTCACACTCCGCCGTATAAGTCGGATGAATGGAATAAAATGCATATCTGATTGCGTGAAAGTGAAAAAGAAAAAAGCAGGAAATGTCTGCAATTATTGATACCGAACGACAGTTCTCCTCCAGAATCAAAGCAAATAAAAATGCATACATTTTGACTTTTAATTCAAATAAACCGTTTGCGCTGACAAAATATTGCATCAAATGCTTGCACCGCTTCTGGCTATGAGTATAATGCCGGACAATTTGCCGGGAGGATGTATGGTTCAGTGTGTTCGACATTTTGTCTTACCGCGTCTGAAAAAAGACGCTGGCCTGCCGTTTTTCTTCCCGTTGATCACCCATTCCCAGCCCCTCAATCGAGGGGCTTTTTTTTGCCCAGGCGTCAGGAGATAAAAGATGGCTAATCCGCTATATCAGAAACATATCATTTCCATAAACGACCTTAGTCGCGATGACCTTAATCTGGTGCTGGCGACAGCGGCGAAACTGAAAGCAAACCCGCAACCAGAGCTGTTGAAGCACAAAGTCATTGCCAGCTGTTTCTTCGAAGCCTCTACCCGTACCCGCCTCTCTTTCGAAACATCTATGCACCGCCTGGGTGCCAGCGTGGTGGGCTTCTCCGACAGCGCCAATACATCACTGGGTAAAAAGGGCGAAACGCTGGCCGATACCATTTCGGTTATCAGCACTTACGTCGATGCGATAGTGATGCGTCATCCGCAGGAAGGTGCGGCGCGCCTGGCCACCGAGTTTTCCGGCAATGTACCGGTACTGAATGCCGGTGATGGCTCCAACCAACATCCGACGCAAACCTTGCTGGACTTATTCACTATTCAGGAAACCCAGGGGCGTCTGGACAATCTCCACGTCGCAATGGTTGGTGACCTGAAATATGGCCGCACCGTTCACTCCCTGACTCAGGCGTTAGCGAAGTTCGATGGCAACCGTTTTTACTTCATCGCGCCGGACGCGCTGGCAATGCCGCAATACATTCTGGATATGCTCGATGAAAAAGGGATCGCATGGAGTCTGCACAGCTCTATTGAAGAAGTGATGGCGGAAGTAGACATCCTGTACATGACCCGCGTGCAAAAAGAGCGTCTGGACCCGTCCGAGTACGCCAACGTGAAAGCGCAGTTTGTTCTTCGCGCCAGCGATCTCCACAACGCCAAAGCCAATATGAAAGTGCTGCATCCGCTGCCGCGTGTTGATGAGATTGCCACCGATGTGGATAAAACGCCACACGCCTGGTACTTCCAGCAGGCAGGCAACGGGATTTTCGCTCGCCAGGCGTTACTGGCACTGGTTCTGAATCGCGATCTGGTACTGTAAGGGGAAATAGAGATGACACACGATAATAAATTGCAGGTTGAAGCTATTAAACGCGGCACGGTAATTGACCATATCCCCGCCCAGATCGGTTTTAAGCTGTTGAGTCTGTTCAAGCTGACCGAAACGGATCAGCGCATCACCATCGGTCTGAACTTGCCTTCTGGCGAGATGGGCCGCAAAGATCTGATCAAAATCGAAAATACCTTTTTGAGTGAAGATCAGGTAGATCAACTGGCATTGTATGCGCCGCAAGCCACGGTTAACCGTATCGACAACTATGAAGTGGTGGGTAAATCGCGCCCCAGTCTGCCAGAGCGCATCGACAATGTGCTGGTCTGCCCGAACAGCAACTGTATCAGCCATGCCGAACCGGTTTCTTCCAGCTTTGCCGTGCGAAAACGCGCCAATGACATCGCGCTCAAATGCAAATACTGTGAAAAAGAGTTTTCCCATAATGTGGTGCTGGCCAATTAATTGCGGTTGGTAATAAAAGTCTGGCTCCCTATAATGAGCCAGACTTTTTACCGCTGTAATAAAGGAGAAATCATGAGCAAAACTATCGCGACGGAAAATGCACCGGCAGCTATCGGTCCTTACGTACAGGGCGTTGATCTGGGCAATATGATCATCACCTCCGGTCAGATCCCGGTAAATCCGAAAACGGGTGAAGTACCGGCAGACGTCGCTGCACAGGCACGTCAGTCGCTGGATAACGTAAAAGCGATCGTCGAAGCCGCTGGCCTGAAAGTGGGCGACATCGTTAAAACCACCGTGTTTGTGAAAGATCTGAACGACTTCGCTACCGTTAATGCTACCTACGAAGCCTTCTTCACCGAACACAACGCCACCTTCCCGGCACGTTCTTGCGTTGAAGTCGCCCGTCTGCCGAAAGACGTGAAGATTGAGATCGAAGCGATCGCTGTTCGTCGCTAATCTTGATGGAAATCCGGGCTATCATGCCCGGATTAAGTCTGATGACAAACGCAAAATCGCCTGATGCGCTACGCTTATCAGGCCTACGTGATTCCTGCAATTTATTGAATTTGTTGGCCGGATAAGGCATTTACGCCGCATCCGGCATGAACAAAGCTTACTTTGTCTGCAATCTGAATCGGGGCTATCGTGCCCAGTTTATTCTTTATTGCCAGCCGTAACGACGGCTATAGAACCCTTTCACCAACTGGGTTAATGTCATATACCCTGCCAGAATCGCAACCAGCCACGGGAAATAGCTTAACGGCAGCGCCTGTAATTGCAGATAACTGGCCAGCGGTGAAAACGGCAATGCGATCCCGACAATCATCACGATCACGGTCATGATCATTAACGGCCACGATGCACAGCTCTGAATAAACGGCACACGGCGGGTGCGGATCATATGCACAATCAGCGTTTGCGACAGTAAGCCCACCACAAACCATCCCGACTGGAACAGCGTTTGCGTTTCCGGCGTGTTGGCATGGAATACCCACCACATCAGGCAAAACGTCAGAATATCGAAGATCGAGCTGATCGGTCCGAAGAAGATCATAAAGCGCCCCAGATCCGCCGGGTTCCAACGCTGCGGCTTTTGAATTTGCTCGTCGTCGACGTTATCAAACGGGATCGCCACCTGTGACACATCATACAGCAGGTTCTGAATAAGCAAGTGTAACGGCAACATCGGCAGGAAGGGCAAGAAAGCACTCGCCACCAGCACGCTGAACACATTACCGAAGTTGGAGCTCGCCGTCATTTTGATGTATTTCAGCATGTTGGCGAAAGTGCGACGTCCTTCAATAACCCCCTCTTCCAGCACCATCAGGCTTTTTTCCAGCAGGATGATATCAGCCGCTTCACGGGCAATATCTACCGCGCCGTCCACAGAAATGCCGATATCCGCAGCGCGTAAGGCGGGCGCATCATTAATACCATCGCCCATAAAGCCAACCACATGCCCTTCGCGCTTCAGTAAGGTCACAATGCGTTCTTTATGCATCGGCGTCAGACGAGCAAACAGCGTGGTGCGCTGTGCGAGATTTGCCAGTTCGTCGTCAGATAGCGTTTCAATATCACTACCAATGACCACCTCTCCCGCGTCCAGCCCCACTTCATGGCACACTTTCGCTGCAACTAACTCACTGTCGCCAGTAAGGATTTTTACGGTAATTCCACTCGCTTTTAATGCCTTCAGTGCCGGAGCAGTTGTCTCTTTTGGCGGATCAAGGAAAGCAATATATCCTTCGAGGATCAGGTCGGATTCATCCGCCCGCTGGTAATCTCCTTCACGCGCTGGCAGGTATTTCGTCGCCACCGCAACCACGCGCAGCCCCTGACGATTCAGCGTATCAGTAACCCGCTTAATCTTACGCAGCATGATGTCATCGAGCGGCACAATCTCGCCATTGTGACGCACCTGCGAACACACATTGAGGATTTCCTGCAATGCACCTTTGCAAACCAGCTGATGGTGCTCGGTATTTTCTGCCACTACCACCGACATCCGGCGACGCTCGAAATCAAACGGAATCTCATCGATTTTTTGCCAACGACTGGCCAGCGAGCGCGCTGACTCTTCATCCGTACCTTCGAGCACCGCTGTATCGAGCAGGTTTTTAAGTCCGGTCTGATAATGACTGTTCAACCACGCGCTATGCAGCACGCGTTCGCTGGTTTTACCGGAGATATCGGTATGATTCTCCAGCACAATTTTGTCCTGTGTCAGGGTGCCAGTTTTATCAGTGCACAGAATATCCATTGCGCCAAAGTTCTGAATAGCATCCAGATGTTTGACGATCACTTTCTGTTTCGACAGCTTTACTGCGCCGCGCGCCAGCGTCGAGGTAACAATCATCGGCAACATTTCCGGCGTTAAGCCTACCGCAACCGAAAGCGCAAACAGTGCCGCTTCCCACCAGTCACCTTTGGTGTAACCGTTGATAAGCAACACCACCGGAGCCATCACCAGCATAAAGCGAATCAGCAGCATACTGACGCGGCTGATCCCTTGCTGAAAGGCATTCGGCTCGCTTTCCTGCTCACTAACACGCCCCGCCAGTTGACCAAACCAGGTGTTGGCTCCTGTAGCAATCACCATTGCTTGTGCCGTGCCGCTCACCACGGTGGTGCCCATAAAACACAGGGTGTCGCACTCCAGTGGATTGCTGTGCTCCGGCTGGCGAGTAGTAGCGGCTTTTTCCACGGGCAGAGACTCACCGGTTAACGACGCCTGAGCGACAAACAGATCCCGCGCCTGCAAGATACGTAAATCTGCCGGGATCATATCCCCTGCCGCCAGTTTTATAATATCGCCGGGCACCAGCTGGTCGATCGGGATCTCCAGCCAGCCATTTTCGCCTTTGTCGTTAATTACGCGCAGCACCGTCGCGGTATTGCTGACCATCGCTTTCAGGGCATCTGCCGCTTTAGTGGAACGTGCTTCCTGAATAAAGTTCAGCAACGTAGAAATAGCGACCATTAGCGCGATAACGCCCGCGGCAAATAAATCTTCCGTGGCGTAAGAAATAGCGCCGAGAATGGTGAGTAAAATATTAAAGGGGTTGCGATAGCAGACCCATAAATGAACCCACCACGGCGACGGTTGTTGTGCGGGTAATTTATTTTCACCATGTTGTTCGCGGGCAGATTCCACTTCCGCCTGATTTAATCCTTCCGGATGGGTGTCGAACGTTTTCCACAATTCTTCTTCGGGCATCACCGCCATTTTCAGGCAATGCGCACTTAAGGAGGGCGGGACCGCCGTATTCACTGTCTGCTGCGCGCCAGGCAATGGATCGCGATGAACCAGACGAGAAGGTAAATGGCGAATGAACCGGGTAAAAATTTCTTTAAACATAAGGAGTCCCTCCACACTGTCTGAAACAGTACAGAAATGTCTTCAGGCGTGGCGAAGCCTTACCTGAAGGTAATAAAGCTGAGCAGGGACGTTAAAACGTCACGGCCTTACGCATCCGGTAACGCCGTGAAAAGACGGGCTTACCGGAAAAGTTTTAATCTCCGTCGAGGGAGAGGCGTGGGATCAGGTTCCATATAACCTCCGGTAAGTGAAAAAAGCGCCGCAAATAATAAGGAGAATCCAATAATATTCGTAGCATCTATGGCGATATAATACCTGCAGGCAACTAAACCAACGATAAACCAGACTTTACCCATTGCTGAATGCACGGGTAAAGTTAGGCTCAAATAATTAAACAACATGTTACGGGACAACAGGATGCAAAATCGGCTGACCATCAAAGACATCGCACGCTTAAGCGGCGTGGGGAAATCTACGGTTTCCCGGGTGCTGAATAACGAAAGCGGCGTGAGCCAGCGCACGCGCGAGCGTGTTGAAGCAGTGATGAATCAGCATGGATTTTCCCCTTCCCGCTCTGCGCGCGCTATGCGTGGGCAAAGCGATAAAGTGGTCGCCATCATTGTTACCCGTCTGGATTCGTTGTCAGAAAATCTCGCCGTTCAAACCATGCTGCCAGCGTTCTATGAACAAGGTTACGACCCAATCATGATGGAAAGTCAGTTTTCCCCGCAATTAGTTGCCGAACATTTGGGGGTGCTGAAACGGCGTAATATCGACGGCGTAGTGCTGTTCGGTTTTACCGGCATAACAGAAGAAATGTTAGCCCACTGGCAGTCATCGCTGGTTCTGCTGGCGCGTGACGCAAAAGGCTTTGCTTCGGTCTGTTATGACGACGAAGGGGCAATCAAGATCCTGATGCAACGGCTGTATGACCAGGGACATCGTAATATCAGTTATCTCGGCGTGCCGCACAGTGACGTGACGACCGGTAAGCGACGTCACGAAGCCTACCTGGCGTTCTGCAAAGCGCATAAATTGCATCCCGTTGCCGCTCTGCCAGGGCTTGCTATGAAGCAAGGCTATGAGAACGTAGCAAAAGTGATTACGCCTGAAACTACCGCGTTACTGTGCGCAACCGACACGCTGGCACTTGGCGCAAGTAAATACCTGCAAGAGCAACGCATCGAGACCTTGCAACTGGCGAGCGTCGGTAATACGCCGTTAATGAAATTCCTCCATCCGGAGATCGTCACCGTAGATCCCGGTTACGCCGAAGCTGGACGCCAGGCGGCCTGCCAGTTGATCGCGCAGGTAACCGGGCGCAGCGAACCGCAACAAATCATCATCCCCGCCACCCTGTCCTGATCGTTTCCTGAACGATAAATTGTGATCTTCGCTGCGTTTCGGGAACGTTCCCGTTTTTAAATTTTTCCGCGCAATATATTCTGCAGCCAACCAAAAATGTCATCTGCCATGGGGCTTTATGATGAGCAAAATAAACCAAACGGATATCGATCGGTTGATTGAACTGGTCGGCGGGCGCGGCAATATTGCGACGGTGAGCCACTGTATTACTCGCCTGCGCTTTGTCCTCAACCAACCGGCCAATGCCAGAACGAAAGAAATTGAGCAACTCCCCATGGTGAAAGGCTGTTTCACCAATGCCGGGCAATTTCAGGTGGTGATTGGCACCAACGTGGGTGATTACTATCAAGCACTGATAGCGTCAACCGGACAGGCGCAGGTTGATAAAGAGCAGGTAAAAAAAGCCGCACGGCAGAATATGAAATGGCATGAGCAGTTGATCTCTCATTTCGCGGAGATTTTCTTCCCGTTGCTGCCCGCGTTGATTAGCGGCGGTTTGATCCTCGGTTTTCGCAATGTGATCGGCGATTTGCCCATGAGCAACGGTCAGACGCTGGCGCAAATGTACCCTTCCCTGCAAACGATCTACGATTTTCTGTGGTTGATCGGTGAAGCGATCTTCTTCTACCTGCCGGTCGGGATTTGCTGGTCAGCGGTGAAAAAAATGGGCGGCACGCCGATCCTTGGTATCGTGCTTGGCGTAACGCTGGTTTCTCCACAGCTGATGAACGCTTATCTGCTCGGGCAGCAGCTGCCGGAAGTGTGGGACTTTGGCATGTTCAGCATCGCCAAAGTGGGCTATCAGGCGCAGGTGATCCCGGCACTGTTAGCCGGGCTGGCGCTGGGCGTTATTGAAACTCGTCTTAAGCGCATCGTGCCGGATTACCTCTATCTGGTGGTGGTGCCCGTCTGTTCGCTGATCCTCGCGGTGTTCCTCGCCCATGCGCTGATTGGTCCGTTTGGTCGCATGATTGGCGATGGCGTTGCCTTTGCGGTACGTCACCTGATGACCGGCAGCTTTGCTCCGATTGGCGCGGCATTGTTTGGCTTCCTGTACGCCCCGCTGGTGATCACCGGCGTACACCAGACCACGCTTGCTATTGATTTGCAGATGATTCAAAGCATGGGTGGCACGCCAGTGTGGCCGCTGATTGCACTGTCGAATATCGCTCAGGGCTCCGCCGTGATAGGTATTATCATTTCCAGCCGCAAGCACAATGAACGCGAGATCTCCGTGCTTGCCGCTATCTCCGCCTGGCTTGGAGTCACTGAGCCTGCTATGTACGGCATCAACCTGAAATATCGCTTCCCGATGCTGTGCGCGATGATTGGTTCTGGTCTGGCAGGATTGCTATGCGGCCTGAACGGCGTTATGGCGAATGGCATCGGCGTAGGCGGCCTGCCGGGAATTCTCTCGATTCAACCGAGCTACTGGCAGGTGTTTGCGCTGGCAATGGCTATCGCCATCATCATCCCGATTGTACTCACCTCGTTTATCTATCAGCGGAAATACCGCCTGGGCACGCTGGACATTGTTTAATTTTCTTCGGGGCGCAATTGCGCCCCCTCGCATTTGCAGGAATAACGTAATGACTCATCTTCCCCACTGGTGGCAAAACGGCGTTATCTACCAGATTTATCCAAAAAGTTTTCAGGACACCACGGGTAGCGGCACCGGCGATTTACGTGGCGTTATCCAACGCCTGGATTATCTGCATAAACTGGGCGTTGATGCCATCTGGCTAACCCCCTTTTATGTCTCTCCCCAGGTCGATAACGGTTACGACGTAGCGAATTATACGGCGATTGATCCCACCTATGGCACGCTGGACGATTTTGACGAACTGGTGACACAGGCAAAATCGCGCGGGATTCGTATCATTCTCGATATGGTGTTTAACCATACCTCTACCCAACATGCCTGGTTTCGCGAGGCGCTGAACAAAGCAAGCCCTTACCGCCAGTTTTATATCTGGCGCGATGGAGAACCAGAAACACCACCGAACAACTGGCGTTCAAAATTTGGCGGTAGTGCGTGGCGCTGGCATGCGGAAAGCGAACAGTACTATTTGCATCTCTTTGCACCAGAACAGGCGGATCTCAACTGGGAGAATCCAGCGGTACGCGCAGAGCTGAAAAAAGTCTGTGAGTTCTGGGCCGATCGTGGGGTCGACGGGTTGCGCCTGGATGTGGTGAATCTGATCTCCAAAGATCCGCGTTACCCTGAAGACCTGGATGGCGACGGGCGTCGCTTCTACACCGACGGGCCACGAGCACACGAGTTTTTGCACGAGATGAACCGCGATGTGTTTACGCCACGCGGGTTAATGACCGTAGGTGAAATGTCCTCCACCAGCCTTGAGCATTGCCAGCGATACGCGGCTCTGACAGGCAGTGAATTGTCGATGACCTTTAATTTTCATCACCTGAAGGTCGATTATCCCGGTGGTGAGAAATGGACGCTGGCTAAACCTGACTTTGTGGCGTTGAAAACATTGTTCCGCCACTGGCAACAAGGAATGCACAACGTGGCATGGAATGCCTTGTTCTGGTGTAACCACGATCAGCCGCGCATTGTTTCTCGCTTTGGTGATGAAGGTGAATACCGCGTGCCTGCGGCAAAAATGCTGGCGATGGTGCTGCATGGCATGCAGGGAACGCCGTATATCTACCAGGGCGAAGAGATTGGCATGACCAACCCGCATTTCACGCGCATTACTGACTATCGCGACGTGGAGAGCCTCAATATGTTTGCCGAGCTGCGCAACGATGGTCGTGATGCCGACGAGTTATTGGCAATCCTCGCCAGTAAATCCCGTGACAACAGTCGCACACCCATGCAATGGAGCAACGGCGATAATGCCGGGTTTACGGCTGGCGAACCGTGGATTAGCCTGGGCGATAACTATCAGGAAATCAACGTAGAAGCTGCGCTGACCGATGAGTCCTCGGTGTTTTACACCTACCAAAAGTTAATCGCACTGCGTAAGCAAGAAGCCGTCCTGACATGGGGCGATTACCAGGATCTGCTGCCAAACAGCCCTGTATTGTGGTGCTATCGCCGTGAATGGAAGGGGCAAACCTTGTTGGTCATTGCCAACCTTAGCCGTGAGACCCAACCCTGGCAGCCAGGGAAAATGCTCGGCAACTGGCAGCTTGTGATGCATAACTACGAAGAAGCCTCACCACAACCCTGTGCCATGACTTTACGGCCTTTTGAGGCTGTCTGGTGGTTACAGAAGTAAATCTTCGCTAAGCCCCGGTAATGCCTGTCATTCCGGGGTTTTGCCTGTCAGTATGTTGTTTTTGTTGATTTTATAATCAAAAAATTCATTAAAAAATTTACATATCGCTGTAGCGCCCGTCATCCGTACGCTCTGCTTTTTACTTTGAGCTACATCAAAAAAAGTTCAAACATCCTTGATGCAAAGCACTATATATAGACTTTAAAATGCGTCCCAACCCAATATGTTGTATTAATCGACTATAATTGCTACTACAGCTCCCCACGAAAAAGGTGCGGCGTTGTGGATAAGCGGATGGCGATTGCGGAAAGCACCGGAAAACGAAACAAAAAAACCGGAAAACGTCTTTCCCAATTTCTGTGGATAACCTGTTCTTAAAAATATGGAGCGATCATGACACCGCATGTGATGAAACGAGACGGCTGCAAAGTGCCGTTTAAATCAGAGCGCATCAAAGAAGCGATTCTGCGTGCAGCTAAAGCAGCGGAAGTCGATGATGCCGATTATTGCGCCACTGTTGCCGCGGTTGTCAGCGAGCAGATGCAGGGCCGCAACCAGGTGGATATCAATGAGATCCAGACCGCAGTTGAAAACCAGCTGATGTCGGGTCCATACAAACAACTGGCTCGTGCTTACATCGAGTACCGTCACGATCGCGACATTGAACGTGAAAAACGCGGCCGCCTGAACCAGGAGATCCGTGGTCTGGTCGAGCAGACCAACTCCTCGTTACTCAACGAAAACGCCAACAAAGACAGCAAGGTGATTCCAACCCAGCGCGATCTGCTGGCCGGGATCGTGGCTAAACACTATGCACGCCAGCACCTGCTGCCGCGTGACGTGGTGCAGGCACATGAACGTGGTGATATTCACTATCACGATCTCGATTACTCGCCGTTCTTCCCGATGTTCAACTGCATGTTGATCGACCTGAAAGGCATGCTGACCCAGGGCTTTAAAATGGGGAACGCCGAGATTGAACCGCCGAAGTCGATCTCTACGGCAACCGCGGTAACTGCGCAGATTATTGCCCAGGTCGCCAGCCATATTTATGGCGGCACCACCATTAACCGTATCGATGAAGTGCTGGCACCGTTTGTCACCGCAAGCTACAACAAACATCGCAAGACCGCAGAAGAGTGGAACATCCCGGACGCCGAAGGCTACGCTAACTCTCGTACCATCAAAGAGTGCTACGATGCCTTCCAGTCGCTGGAGTACGAAGTAAACACCCTGCACACCGCCAACGGTCAAACGCCGTTTGTGACCTTTGGTTTTGGTCTGGGCACCAGCTGGGAATCGCGCCTGATTCAGGAATCTATCCTGCGTAACCGTATCGCAGGCCTCGGTAAAAACCGTAAAACTGCGGTGTTCCCGAAACTGGTGTTTGCGATTCGCGATGGCCTGAACCATAAAAAAGGCGATCCGAACTACGACATCAAACAGCTGGCGCTGGAGTGCGCAAGCAAGCGCATGTATCCGGATATCCTGAACTACGATCAGGTAGTGAAAGTCACCGGTTCGTTTAAAACCCCGATGGGCTGCCGCAGCTTCCTCGGCGTGTGGGAAAATGAAAACGGCGAGCAGATCCACGATGGTCGTAACAACCTCGGCGTGATCAGCCTGAACCTGCCGCGTATTGCTCTGGAGGCAAAAGGCGATGAAGCCACCTTCTGGAAGCTGCTGGATGAACGTCTGGTGCTGGCACGTAAGGCGCTGATGACCCGTATCGCCCGTCTGGAAGGCGTGAAGGCACGCGTAGCTCCTATCCTCTATATGGAAGGTGCTTGTGGCGTGCGTCTGAATGCTGACGATGATGTTTCTGAAATCTTCAAAAACGGTCGTGCATCTATTTCGCTGGGTTACATCGGCATCCACGAAACCATTAACGCGCTGTTCGGCGGCGAGCATGTTTATGACAACGAGCAGCTTCGCGCGAAAGGTATCGCGATTGTTGAACGTCTGCGTCAGGCAGTGGATCAGTGGAAAGAAGAAACGGGTTATGGTTTCAGTCTCTACAGCACGCCGAGTGAAAACCTGTGCGACCGCTTCTGCCGTCTCGATACCGCTGAGTTTGGCGTGGTGCCGGGCGTGACCGATAAAGGTTACTACACCAACAGTTTCCACCTTGATGTGGAGAAAAAGGTGAACCCGTATGACAAGATCGACTTTGAAGCGCCTTACCCGCCGCTGGCGAACGGTGGTTTCATTTGCTACGGCGAGTATCCAAACATTCAGCACAACCTGAAGGCGCTGGAAGATGTCTGGGATTACAGCTATCAGCATGTACCGTATTACGGCACCAATACGCCGATCGATGAGTGCTACGAGTGTGGCTTTACTGGCGAGTTCGAGTGCACCAGCAAAGGCTTCACTTGCCCGAAATGTGGTAACCATGACGCCTCCCGTGTGTCGGTAACTCGCCGCGTGTGCGGATATTTAGGTAGCCCGGATGCACGTCCGTTTAACGCTGGTAAGCAGGAAGAAGTTAAGCGCCGCGTTAAACATTTGGGAAATGGGCAGATAGGTTAATCCTTCCCCCTCACCCTAACCCTCTCCCTCAAGGGAGAGGGTACCGTTCCGTGCCCCTTCCTGATTCCCGACATAATGAATTGCCTCTGGCCAGTTGGTGTCGTCGCAAGGTGGCAAATGCGTAGCATCGGGGGACTTCGCCCGTACGCACCAGAGCAGTCATGGCGTCAATTGAGAATCGAAAATGAACTTTCATCAGTACTATCCTGTCGACATCGTCAACGGCCCCGGCACTCGCTGCACCCTGTTTGTCTCCGGGTGTGTTCATGAATGCCCCGGTTGCTATAACAAAAGCACCTGGCGGGTAAATTCCGGTCAGCCATTTACCAAAGCAATGGAAGACCAGATCATTAACGATCTAAATGACACTCGTATCAAACGCCAGGGTATTTCCCTCTCCGGCGGCGATCCGCTGCATCCGCAAAACGTGCCGGATATTCTGAAACTGGTACAACGCATCCGCGCCGAATGTCCGGGTAAAGACATCTGGGTGTGGACAGGCTATAAACTCGACGAACTCAACGCTGCGCAAATGCAGGTTGTTGATTTGATTAACGTACTGGTCGACGGCAAATTTGTGCAGGATTTAAAAGACCCTTCCCTGATCTGGCGCGGCAGCAGCAATCAGGTGGTGCATCATTTGCGTTAGTCACTCATCCAGCCGTTTAGTCGCGTCTTCATAAACGGCTGAGTTCTCTCTCTTACCAATAGCTATCACCAACACGAGCAACTCTTTATCGTTAACCTGATAAACCAGGCGATATCCCTGTGTGCGCAGCTTAATTTTGTAGCAGTCCGGTAAATCCCGCAGTTTAGCCGATGGATTGCGCGGCCTTTTCAGCACATCCTCAAGCTTTTTTTTAAATTGTTCCCGGACTGTCACGCCCAGTTTTTGCCACTCTTTCAGCGCCCGCGGATCAAACGCCAGCTCATAGTTCATCCAGTCGGACCTTAATGGCCTCTTGTGGGTTGGCCAGTCGTTCCCTGACAGTGCGTAACAAGGCTTCTTCACTATCACTGACAGTGAGCGTTTTTACCGGCATTCGTCCATTTTCCGCAACGTACTGAAACAGCAGCCGCACTGCTTCAGTAGGCGTGATATTTAATTTTTCCAGCACCGCATAAGCCTCATTTTTCAGTTTGTCATCCAGGCGGACGTTAAGTGTGGCCATTATGCCTCCGGTAATTATGAAAAGTGTAATGCATTATAGCATTACATATGCATTACATTCATTTCTGGAAAACGCCTCGCAAAAATGAGGACGACACGCAGGAATATGCCGTGGTGAAGATAGATATTGCGGTGATTTTACGAAGGGAGAAGAAAGCGTTGGGCGGTAACGTTTCACCGCCCAATAAGGAATTAACGATACTTCTGGTGATAGGCGTTGCGGGTCGTTTTCAGTTGCTCTGCGGCAGCCTGCGCTTCTTTTACTTTACCTTCATTTGCCAGCTTCAGCGCGTCGTCAATCTGACCGACCAGAATATCGAAACCGTGGCGGAAGTCTTTCATTTCCGGGCTGTCCGGTGATTTGCCTTCGAGCTTCGGCGGCGTCGCTTTTTGCGCATCCAGCGCTGCGACGCGCATCTTCGTTAACGCGTCTTTGACTTGCACCGCGTTATCGGCTTTTTCGACCACTTTTAAATTGTCGTTGAGGGTTTCCATATTGTCTTCCAGATCAGCAGCAAATGACGCCGAACTGAATACCAATGAGGAGACTGCAAGAATAGCTAACAGGCTTTTACGCATTGCTCACTTCCTTTTTTATTATGAAGATTTGGCGCGGCAGGTCGCGCCAGTTTTTTACTGCCCGGCGATTTTCATCTCCGGCAACAGCACAGAACCACACTGTATATTACTGCGTGTTTCAATATCGTTACCGACGGTGACAATATTGCGCCACATATCTTTTAAATTACCTGCGATGGTGATTTCACTAACCGGATACTGAATTTCGCCATTCTCTACCCAGAAGCCCGCTGCACCACGGGAATAATCACCGGTAATGGCACTCACGCCCTGGCCCATCAGCTCCGTCACCACCAGCCCGGTGCCCATCTCTTTGAGCATTTGTTCGAAGCTTAGCCCTTGTCCGGCAATCCGCCAGTTGTGAATACCGCCCGCATGTCCGGTGCTTTTCAGCCCCAGTTTCCGCGCCGAGTAGCTGGTCAGCAGCCACTGAGTCAGGATGCCATCTTTAATAATATCGCGACGCTCGGTGCGCACACCTTCGCTGTCGAATGGCGTAGAGGCCAGCCCTTTCAGCAGATGCGGATGCTCTTCAATGGTCAGCCAGTCCGGCAGAATTTGTTTACCCAGCGAATCCAGCAGGAAGGTGGATTTACGGTAAACCGATCCACCCGCTATCGCCCCAACCAGATGCCCAAAAAGCCCGGTTGCCACTTCATTGGCAAAAATGACCGGCGCTTTCATGGTGGAGAGTTTACGCGGTGACAGGCGCGATAAAGTGCGGCGAGCACAGTCGGCCCCAACCCACTCTGGCGTTTGCAGATCGCTCATCGCACGGCCAATGGTGTAGGCGTAATCACGCTCCATATCGCCATTTTCTTCGGCAATTACACAGCTGGAGAGCGAATGACGCGTTGAGCAGTAACCCTGCAACATGCCGTGGCTGTTGCCGAAAACTTTGACACCGTAGTGGCTGTTAAAGCTACCGCCTTCGGTATTGGTGATGCGTTTATCCGCCTGCAATGCCGCCTGTTCAGCGCGGGCCGCCAGTTCAATGGCTTCATCCGGGGAAACTTCCGCAGGGTGGAACAAGTCGAGATCCGGTGCGTCAAAAGCCAGCAGTTCTTTGTCTGCCACGCCTGCATACGGATCTGGCGAAGTGTAACGGGCAATATCCAGCGCCGCCTGTACGGTGCGGGCAATGGCCTGCGGGCTTAAATCGGTAGACGATGCGCTACCTTTACGGTTCTGGTGATAAACGGTGATCCCCAGCGCGCCATCGCTATTGAATTCAACATTCTCCACTTCACCATAACGCGTGCTTACGCTAATGCCGGTGGTCTTGCTGACGGCAACTTCTGCACCGTCCGATTTGCCTGAGGCCAACTCCAGCGCAGTCGAAACTGCTTCTTCCAGAATCTTGCGCTGCGCTTCAACTTGAGAGATTACTTTCATTGCAAGTGCCATAATGTAGAGAGTTTCTCTGAAGTCTAACAGAGAACCGTTTTTCAGTGCGCATCTTAACTGGTAACATTAGCCTCTTTTTTTAAGGAGCCTGAGATGACTAAGCAGCCCGAAGACTGGCTCGACGACGTTCCCGGTGATGACATCGAAGACGAAGACGATGAAATTATCTGGGTCAGTAAAAGTGAAATTAAACGTGATGCCGAGGAGCTAAAACGCCTTGGCGCGGAAATTGTTGATCTGGGGAAAAACGCGCTGGATAAGATCCCGTTAGATGCGGATCTGCGCGCGGCTATTGAGCTCGCCCAGCGTATTAAGATGGAAGGTCGCCGCCGCCAGTTGCAGCTCATCGGTAAGATGCTGCGCCAGCGCGATGTTGAGCCGATCCGTCAGGCGCTGGATAAGCTGAAAAATCGCCATAATCAGCAGGTGGTGCTGTTCCATAAACTGGAAAACCTGCGCGATCGTCTGATCGACCAGGGTGATGACGCCATCGCTGAAGTATTGAATCTGTGGCCCGATGCCGATCGTCAGCAACTGCGTACTCTGATCCGTAACGCGAAGAAAGAGAAAGAAGGGAATAAGCCGCCGAAATCCGCACGCCAGATTTTCCAGTATCTGCGCGAGTTAGCGGAGAATGAAGGGTAATTTTCGTTGTTGATGTGAGTATGGTTTGCCGGATGCGGCGTAAACGCCTTATCCGGCAATGCTATATCATGCTGAAGCCGAATTACTGCGCAGCTTCCGCCTTCTTCGCCAGTCCATCCAGCAGTTTCTGATGGATCCCACCAAAACCGCCGTTGCTCATCACCAGAATATGGTCGCCAGGCTGAGCGGTTTTCACCACCATATCTGCCAGCGTATCCACATCGCCACTCCAGTGTGCAGGCTGAACGCAGGCTTCTGCCACTTCTGCCACCTGCCACGGAATATGCGCCGGTTGCAGCAGGAAGACTTCATCGGCACGACCTAATGAAGGTGCCAGATCGTCTTTGCAGATCCCCATTTTCATGGTATTCGAGCGCGGTTCCAGCACAGCAATAATGCGCGCCGTACCACCAACTTTGCCACGCAGCGCCGCAAGCGTTGCCAGAATCGCCGTCGGGTGATGGGCAAAATCGTCATATACCGTGACGCCATTCGCTTCACCACGCAACTCCAGACGGCGACGAGCATTAATAAACGAACCCAGCGCGTTAGCGGCATCTGCCGGCGCTACACCAACATGGCGAGCCGCTGCAATCGCCATCAGGCCATTGTGCATATTATGTTCGCCTACCAGCGACCATTTCACTTCGCCCACTTTTTCGCCATCCAGCAAGACTTCCCATTCGGAAGCATCGGTGGTCAGCTTTTTCGCCTGCCAGTGACCCTGCTCGCCCACCAGCTCCTGCTCGCTCCAGCAGCCCATCGCCATGGTCTGTTTCAGGTTGATGTCGTTTTCCGGCCAGATAATACGGCCCTGCCCCGGAACGATACGCACCAGATGGTGAAACTGTTTCTGGATCGCTTTCAGGTCGTCAAAGATATCGGCGTGATCGAACTCAAGGTTGTTGAGGATCAGCGTACGCGGGCAGTAATGGACAAATTTAGAGCGTTTATCGAAGAAGGCGCAGTCGTACTCATCCGCTTCGATAACAAAGAAGTCGCTTTCGCCCAGACGCGCCGAAACCTCAAAGTTCCCCGGCACACCGCCGATCACAAATCCGGGTTTGTAACCGCACTGTTCCAGAATCCAGGTCGCCATTCCCGCTGTAGTCGTTTTACCGTGTGTACCGGCGACGGCCAGCACCCAACGGTCACGCAGTACAAAATCGTGCAGCCACTGCGGACCTGACATATAAGGGATGTTTTTTTCCAGTACCGCTTCCACACACGGATTTCCACGGGTCATGGCGTTGCCAATAATCACCAGATCCGGCTGCGGTTCGAGCTGGCTGGCATCGTAACCCTGAATCAGTTCAATGCCTTGCTTCTCAAGTAAGGTGCTCATCGGCGGATACACATTGGCGTCCGAACCCGTTACTTCATGGCCTAACTGGCGCGCCAGCATCGCCAGACCGCCCATAAACGTGCCACAAATTCCTAAAATATGAATGCGCATACGTCACTATCCTTTTTTAATCTGCCGCTCATTTTACGCATATGTCGGGCAAGTGAGAAACGCATTTCAGGATAATCCGCAATTTGCTGGCGCGATTCACCTGAGCGCAACATTGAGATTATTTGTTAAGATTGTTGCGGTCGCTTTACTCCATAAACATTGCAGGGAAAGTTTTATGAAAACGTTAGGTGAATTTATTGTCGAAAAGCAGCACGAGTTTTCTCATGCTACCGGTGAGCTCACTGCTTTGCTGTCGGCAATAAAACTGGGCGCCAAGATTATCCATCGCGATATCAACAAAGCAGGACTGGTTGATATCCTGGGTGCCAGCGGTGCTGAGAACGTGCAGGGCGAGGTTCAGCAGAAACTCGACTTGTTCGCTAATGAAAAACTGAAAGCCGCACTGAAAGCACGCGATATCGTTGCGGGCATTGCCTCTGAAGAAGAAGATGAGATTGTCGTCTTTGAAGGCTGTGAACACGCAAAATACGTGGTGCTGATGGACCCCCTGGATGGCTCGTCCAACATCGATGTTAACGTCTCTGTCGGTACCATTTTCTCCATCTACCGCCGCGTTACGCCTGTCGGCACGCCGGTAACGGAAGAAGATTTCCTCCAGCCTGGTAACAAACAGGTTGCGGCAGGTTACGTGGTATACGGCTCCTCTACCATGCTGGTTTACACCACCGGATGCGGTGTTCACGCCTTTACTTACGATCCTTCGCTCGGCGTTTTCTGCCTGTGCCAGGAACGGATGCGCTTCCCGGAGAAAGGCAAAACCTACTCCATCAACGAAGGAAACTACATTAAGTTTCCGAACGGGGTGAAGAAGTACATTAAATTCTGCCAGGAAGAAGATAAGTCCACCAACCGCCCTTATACCTCACGTTATATCGGTTCACTGGTCGCGGATTTCCACCGTAACCTGCTGAAAGGCGGTATTTATCTCTACCCAAGCACCGCCAGCCACCCGGACGGTAAACTGCGTTTACTGTATGAGTGCAACCCGATGGCATTCCTGGCGGAACAAGCGGGCGGTAAAGCGAGCGATGGCAAAGAGCGTATTCTGGATATCATCCCGGAAACCCTGCACCAGCGCCGTTCGTTCTTTGTCGGCAACGACCATATGGTTGAAGATGTCGAACGCTTTATCCGTGAGTTCCCGGACGCGTAATCTCCTGCGCCTCTCCACACGGAGAGGCGTTTTTATTGCTGCGCAATGTTGACTCTTGTCACAGGCGAACACTGACGATTCTCCCACAGCACCGTTAATCCACGCTGTAATGCTATAAAAATAAACAACAAAATACCGATTGCGATTTTCGTCCACCATGAGCTCAGCGTGCCATCAAAGTTTATGTAAGTCTGAATCAGTCCCTGAATCGCCACGCCAAAAAGCGTTCCCAGCACCGTTCCTACCCCACCACTTAACAACGTACCACCAATCACCACCGACGCGATGGCGTCCAGTTCCACACCTACGCCCGCCAGCGCATATCCTGCCTGGGTATAAATCGAGAAGACAATCCCCGCCAGCGTTGCCAGTCCGGTAGAGAGCATATAAATGCGAATAGTGGTGCTGCGAGTGGAAATCCCCATCAGGTTCGCCGACGTTGCGTTGCCGCCAATGGCGTACACCTGATTACCAAAACGCGTACGATGCGCGAGGAATATGCCGATAACCACCACCGCCAGCATCAGCAGCCCCATCGCACTTAAGCGACCGCCGCCAGGGATTTTCCACGCAAGGCTTGAGAGCGTGTCATAAACAGGATGGTTTATCGGGATCGACTCTTCCGAAACGAGATAGCTGACGCCACGCAAAAAGAACATTCCTGCCAAAGTAATGATAAACGCCGGGATCTTCAGGGCGTCGATCAAAAGCCCCATAAATGCGCCAAAGGCACAGCCCATTACCAGCACCAGCGGAAATGCCAGCAACGGCGAGAGGCCGAAGTCGCCAATCACTTTTGCCAGAAACACGCCAGTAAAGGCGATCACCGAACCGACGGAGAGATCGATCCCACCGGAGAGGATCACAAAGGTCATACCAACGGCGATTATCCCAAGAAAGGCATTATCAGTCAGGATATTGCAGATCACTCTTGTGGAAGCAAAACCGGGAAACTGGGTCAGACAGTAGATATAACCCAACACAAAGACGCCGATGGTGATCATCAGTGGCAAATTACGTTTTATCACGGTTACGTACCCCTTTAATCAGACTGATAAAGCGTTGCGACTGAACAATCAGCACGCAAAGCACCACCACCGCTTTTACGACCTGGTTCATCTCCGGCGGAAAGCCAGAAAGCAAGATCCCGGTATTCATTCCCTGAATAATCAGCGCCCCCACCACCGAAAGTAGCAGGTTAAAGCGCCCGCCCATCAGCGATCCGCCGCCAATTACCACCGCGAGAATGGCGTCCAGCTCCAGCCATAATCCGGCGTTGTTGGCATCGGCACCGCGAATATCCGCCGCCACGATAATGCCCGCAATCGCCGCACACAGCCCGCTCAGCATGTAGGTAAGCATGACGATGATTCGCGTGTTTACCCCGGCATTTTTTGCCGCCCGAATATTGATACCAACGGCTTCGATAAACATCCCCAGTGCCGTTTTGCGGGTCAACAGCCAGAACAGGAGAAGCGTCAGCACCGCAATAATGACTGGCGTTGGCAGGAACAACAGCGATCCACTGCCGAACCAGGAGAGATCCGGTGAGTTAAATGTGACGATCTGTCCGGAGGTGATCAGTTGCGCCACGCCGCGCCCGGCGACCATCAGGATCAGGGTGGCGACAAACGGCTGAATTTTGAGGATCGCTACCAGTATGCCGTTCCACAATCCTGCCAGGATGCCAGTGCCCAGGGCGCTTAACAAAACAATTGGCAGGCTGAATCCCGCGACTGTCATCGCAGCCGTTGTGGCTCCGGCGATAGCCATCACCGCCCCTACAGAGAGATCAATCCCACCAGTGGCGATAACCAGCGTCATGCCAATCGCCAGTAGCGCAACGGGGGCCGCACGGTTAAGAATGTCGATAGGGCTACCGAACAAACGCCCATCCTGAAGCACCACCTGCCAGAAATGCGGGGCCACCAGGCTATCGACCAGCAGCACCAGCAACAGTGCTACCAGCTGCGGCATTCCTGTTGGCCAGCGAAAGCGCCTTTTCGGCGGCGTAGTGTCCGGGAGAGATTGAGGCATCACACTGTTCTCCTTACGCCGCAATGGCGTTCATGATCGCCGGAACGGAAAGCTCTGCCAGCGGGATCTCCGCTACCTGTTTGCGATCGCGCATGATAATCACCCGGTCGGCATAGCCCACCAGCTCTTCCAGCTCGGAGGAGATCACCAGCAGCGCCAGTCCATCGGCGCACAGCGTTTCAATCAGGCGGATGATCTCGGCGTGGGCACCAACATCAATTCCGCGCGTTGGCTCGTCGAGGATCAGAAATTGCGGTCGGGTCAGTAGCCAACGTGAAAGCAACACTTTTTGCTGATTGCCGCCGGAGAGAAATTCAATCGGTTGTTCAGTTGAAGGTGTGCGAATGCCAAGCTGGCGGATAAAGCGTTGGGCAATCTCTTGCTGTTCTTTGCGGGAAATTGGTCGCAGCCAGCCGCGCTGGGCCTGGAGAGCGAGGATGATATTTTCCCGCACCGAGGCGGCGGCGATGATGCCATCGGTTTTCCTGTCTTCCGGGCAGAAGCCGATACCCAGTACCGAAGCCTGATGTGGCGATCGCAGGGTTTGCTGTTTGCCTTTGATCAACGCCGTGCCGCTGTCAGCTGGTTTGATACCGAAGATCACTTCGGCGGTTTCGGTACGTCCTGATCCCAGCAAGCCTGCCAGGCCAACGATCTCGCCGGGGCGTACTTCGAGATCAAACGGTGCGAGCGTTCCTTTTTTGCCGTAATTTTTGAACGCGGCAACGGGTTTGTCGCTCAGCAATGTTCGTCCGGCACGCTGTAGCGCGTGGGTGTCCAGCTCGCGCCCCAGCATCATTTTTACCAGTTCGATCTGCGGTAGCTCGCGGGTTTCCCGACAGCCTACGAAACTGCCGTTGCGTAAGACGGTGATCCGATCGCTGACCTGATAGACCTGATCGAGAAAGTGAGTAACGAAGATCAGGCTGACGCCGCAATCGCGCAACTGACGCATCAGGCCAAACAGTAACTCTACTTCCTGAGTGTCGAGACTGGCAGTGGGTTCATCGAGGATCAGCACTTTGGCAGAGAGATCGATAGCCCGGCAAATGGCGACGATTTGCTGCATCGCCACTGAAAAGCGGTTGAGCGGTTCGCGCACGTCGAGGGAGAAACCGTAAGATGCCATCAGTTCGGTGGCGCGCTTTTCCATCTCTTTACGGCGTAGAAGGCCGAAACGTTTGGGTTCGCGACCTATGAATAGATTATCAGCGACCGACATATTGGGTAGCAGGTTGACTTCCTGATAGACGGTGCCGATGCCGAGTTGTTGTGCGTGGGCGGTATTTTTCGGTGAGATAGTCTGGCCTTCCAGCCAGATGGTGCCACGATCGGCGTGGTAGACACCGGTTAATGCTTTGATTAGCGTTGATTTTCCCGCCCCGTTTTCACCGAGCAGCGCCATGATTTCACCACGGCGCAGGCTGAAATCAACGTTGTCTAACGCTTTGACGCCGGGGAAAAATTTACTTAATCCTTCGGTGCGGAGGATTTCCTGGTGTTGGTCGGTCGTCATGGTTTCCCCCTTAGCCACGCTCTAAAAGTCCGGGAATAGATCGTGCCTGATGTTAAGAGCTGCGCCGTTTGTCCCCCTCACCCTAACCCTCTCCCCGAAGGGGCGAGGGGACAGATTGTGCATGGTGTTAAGTCCGGTACTGCACAACTGCCGGATGCGGCGTGAATGCCTTATCCGGCGGCCCACAAGTCGGCATCAGGCATCGATGCCCCTCAATACCCCATATTTTTCTTCTTCTCTAACTCTTCTTTTGCGGTATCAGGCAGGTAAAGGGTGGATTTGGTTAACGTCAGCTTTTCAGGCATGGTGCCGTCTTTTTTGTATTTCTCCAGCGCGTCAAAAGCGGGTCCCGCCATATTCGGCGTCAGTTCAACACTGGCGTTCGCTTCGCCATCAATCATCGCTTTGTAGATGTCCGGTACACCGTCAATGGAACCCGTGAGGATATCTTTGCCCGGTTTCAGGCCCGCTTCTTTAATTGCCTGAATTGCGCCAATCACCATGTCATCGTTATGGGCGTAAACCATGCAGATGTTTTTGCCGTTGTTTTCCGCTTTGATAAAGCTTTCCATGACTTCTTTGCCTTTACTGCGGGTAAAGTCACCTGACTGCGAGCGGATAATTTTGATATTTGGCGCATTCTTAATGGCTTCGGCAAAGCCTTTCTTGCGGTCAATGGCGACGCTGGCCCCAACGGTGCCCTGCAGCTCCACCACGTTGCATGGTTTGCCATTCACTTCTTTTACCAGCCAGTCACCGATCAACTTACCTTCGAGGATGTTGTCGGCAGTAACGGTGGTCATATAGAGAGATTTGTCTTTCACATCGATGGAACGGTCGAGCAAGAAGACCGGGATTTCGGCATCTTTCGCCTCTTTTAATACCGGTTCCCAACCCGTCGCAACCACTGGAGCGATAAAGATCGCATCCACCCCTTGCGCGACGAAGGAACGTACCGCTTTAATCTGGTTTTCCTGCTTTTGCTGACCATCGGCAATTTTCAACGTGATTCCGCGCTTTTCGGCTTCACTTTTCGCCACATTGGTTTCTGCGGCGCGCCAGCCGGATTCCGATCCGACCTGCGAAAATCCAACGGTTAATGGAGCGGCCAACGCCATAGACGACATGGCTGCCGAGACTGCAGAGACTACAAGTAAGCGTTTCCACATAGGGTTGTCCTCGTCGGGGTAATTATTATTGGTGAAAAGATGTTCGCGAAAAAACTATAGACAATTCGTTATGTAACGGATTGCGTTACATCACACTTCAAAAAAGTAAATAAAACGTTAATCACAAGTTTGTAATCGCTTTCATCTCACTATGAAAAATGCGGCTACGGTTATGGATTTTCCTGCTCTTTAAACCATCTTAAAACTGGCTAAAAAGGAAAATGAAGAAGAAAACAAGCGAAGACATTCGGCGCGAGTTGGCTATAATACTCGGCACTTGTTTGCCACATATTTTTAAAGGAAACAGACATGAGCTTACTCAACGTCCCTGCGGGTAAAGATCTGCCGGAAGACATCTACGTTGTTATTGAGATCCCGGCTAACGCAGATCCGATCAAATACGAAATCGACAAAGAGAGCGGCGCACTGTTCGTTGACCGCTTCATGTCCACCGCGATGTTCTATCCGTGCAACTACGGTTACATCAACCACACCCTGTCTCTGGACGGTGACCCGGTTGACGTACTGGTCCCGACTCCGTACCCGCTGCAGCCGGGTTCTGTGATCCGTTGCCGTCCGGTTGGCGTTCTGAAAATGACCGACGAAGCCGGTGAAGATGCGAAACTGGTTGCGGTTCCGCACAGCAAGCTGAGCAAAGAATACGATCACATTAAAGACGTTAACGATCTGCCTGAACTGCTGAAAGCACAGATCGCTCACTTCTTCGAGCACTACAAAGACCTCGAAAAAGGCAAGTGGGTGAAAGTTGAAGGCTGGGAAAACGCAGAAGCCGCTAAAGCTGAAATCGTTGCCTCCTTCGAGCGCGCAAAGAATAAATAAGTTCTTATATACTCTAAATAATTCAACTTGCAGGAAGGCGACAAGTGAGTGAATCCCCAGGAGCTTACAGAAGTAAGTGACTGGGGTGAATGAACGCAGTCACAGCACATGCAACTTGAAGTATGACGAGTATAGCGCAATAACCCTGAACGCCGGGCTTCGGTTAGTAGGGGTTTTTTATGCCCGCGATAAATAAACACACCTTATTCCACCACCGCCTGCAAACGTAATAACGCCTCTTCCACCACCTCACCCGCAGCCAGACCAATACGCTTTGCCAGCCGGGCGCGTAGATCCATCATCCGCACCTGATTCACCAGCACCACGCCGTGCACATCACCTTCTTCGCAATGTAAAGGAACGCTAAATCCGGCATAACGGGCAAAATTTCCGCCCTGCGTAATGGGGGCCACCAGCGTCATTCCCAGTTGATTAAAGGCTTGAACGGAGAGCACAAGCGCAGGTCGACCAGCACCTTGCTGTTCATGGCCGCTTGCTGGATCAAAGCCAACCAGCACAATGTCTCCCCGTTCAAATTCACTTTTCTTTACCATATTTCGTCACCCGCAGGGGTGGATTTACCCCAGACATCCTGCTCGCTAAGTTCCGTGGCGTTCATGTCACACTGTGCCAGCAGTTCATCAAGCGAGTAGCGCCTGGAGATGGGTGTCAGAATCAGTTGATTGTTGCTCACTTGCGCCTCCACGCTCTGCCCCGGCCGTAAGTTAAGTTCTTTCATCACAACATTAGGAATGACCATACCTGAACTGTTCCCCCATTTTTTTATGGTAATACGCATCTGCACCTCCTTAAGTTATACAAAGTATAACTCACGGTGCTACAGGAAACGTTTTACCCCTGCGCATTTGTGAACGCCAGCAGAGTTTTTTATGCGTTAACAGATATGGAAAGCGGCTCGGAGAGAAAAGCAAAAGGTGAGGGAATTACAAAACAGAATGCGAGTCGTCTCGCAAAAAACAACGCCACCCGAAGGTGGCGTATGCGTATGGTTACTTATCCCTGTCTAACCAGTCGCCGCTTTCAATTAGCTTTAATCCATCGACGGGTCGTTGATAAACGTACATCCATGCACTCCCGTACGGCGTCTGAATCAACTGGCGCGCGTATTCACCGCCCCTGGTGCGCAAGGCATCAAGTTCGGCCAGCGTGGCGTTGTCAATACGATAAACTTCACCGTGTACTGTTCCGTTCCCCGGAACTGCGCCTGGATAGTGGCCCAGGCTATACAACTGGTAGTTATCGATACTGAAATCGCCCAGTAACTGGGCATTGGTCATCCAGTGACTGTTGCCTTGTTTGTGGCGTAAACTGCCGTAGACAAATATTCGCATTGCTAAAACTCGAACTGATAGAGCAAATCCAGTGCCTGGTCTACACCAGACACGGCTTCCAGATATAGCTTAGGCATCAGGCGATAACGTAACGTGAGTGTTGCTATAGAGTCAAATATACCCACGCCGTATTTCACTTGCAGACCTGGCAATACATAGCCGCTGACCACCACCTGGGAGGAGTCGCCTACTCCCTGGGTGTCGAGCGCTAAATTGCTTACGCCAAACGTCTCGCCGATTTTACCCACAATCTGACCACTTTGTGCAACCCCCAGACCAATCAGCATCGAGGTCATCGCCGCACTGTCGCTCTGATCGCTCTCCAGCCCTTGTCCACGTAGCAAATAAGACAATGCAGCTTGTTGCGACATGGCCGGGTCAGAGAAGATCTCCGCTTTCGGTTCGTCCGCCAGACCAGTGACGCGAACTCCGGCGATTACGTCGTCTTCTGTAGCATCCGGGTTACGAATAGCTTCAATATTAAGATACGGTTGATCCGGCGGACCAGAGAACAGTAACTCACCTTTACGCACAATCAGATCCTGACCATAGGCATGGAAGCGCCCTTCAGGGATGTTGATCTGCCCGTTCAGGCCCAGCCCTTGTTTGTCCTGAACGACGTTAAGATCGCCCGTCAGCCGCGCTTTCAGGCCAAAGGCGTCAATGCGCACATTGTTGCCAACGTGGACAATCAGGTTACTGTTAATCGGAATCGACGCCGTTTTCGGCTCTTCCGGTTGCAGGTTATCGTTAAGCATCACCACATCGCTGGAGACGCCTACTGCGCTTTCCGGCAGATCGTGCACCACGATGCGCGCCCACGGGACATCCACGCGACCATCGAGGGTAAACAGGTTTGGTGTAGCCTCGAAGACAACATCTGGCGATACATCCATTCGTACCATCGGCGGCACGGTGATCCGCACTTTACTGCCTTTCGCCGTTACCCGCGCCCGCCAGTTTTCAATTTGGCTCCAGTCGGCATCACCGTTCAGGTAGATTTCACCCTGCTGGGTCCGTACTGTACCGGCAAGCGTCGAGCGCATACCATTAAAGTTGACCGCAAGCTGGCTCGGTTGCATATCAAACGGCATAAAGTTGCCGTCGATATCCACACCCGTAACCTGAAGCTGACCAAACAACTGCGGGCTTTGCACATCACCACCCAGACGCAAGTTGGCACTCACCATCCCCGCTGCTTTTTCCCCACGGGTAAAGATGGGGTTTATCATCGCAAGGTTGAAGTTACGGATATTGACGTTGCCACCAAGATTACGGCGGCCTTGCGGATCGGTCACCTGCACCTGTCCATCAAACTGGCCGTTATTGGTCAGGCGGATGGTCCAGCCCAATTCGGCACGGTTGTTACGCAATTCCGCCGTCAGATTCAGTGTCTGAAACGCCACGGGCAGCGCCGCATCGTTGACGGTTTGCGTTACCTGCACGTTACGCCCCGAAAGGGTGATACTGCCCTGCGGCAGCCCCTCTTTGGTGGTGTCCCAGGCAACGTCCGCTTTACCCGTGAAGATACCGCGGGCCTGAGTGGTTTCTGGCATAAATGGTTTCAGCATGGCCAGGTCGAAGCGGTTGAGATTCACCACCGCACGCCCTTCGGCACCCGCATCGATAGTTTGCGGCACGCACAGTTCCGCATTCGGGTTAAGCCAGCAGTGTGGCCCGATGCTGATTTTTTGCTCCTTATTGCGGTAATCCAGCGCAATATCGCGGGTCAGCGACCACGGGCCGACCGGCGTCTGGAAGCGGGTATTGCTAAGAGTTCCCTTCCAGCGTTCTTCTTTGCGATCAAAACTTCCTGCCAGATTAAGCTGCCCGGAGACAGGCTCGCCCTGAATCCGCAACTGTAACTCGTGCTGTTTTTCGCTGCCTTTGGCATTCAGGGTGACGAGGTTGATATTTACATCCGGCTGCGAAATTTGCTCAACGCGTACGTCGAGTTTCCCGGCGATCTGATCGGTGGATTTAATGTCGCCTTCCACGCGAACCTGCGCCACGGAAAGTTCCTGCCAGCGCAGGCCGCGCGCGGTGATATCTGCCAGTAGTTGTGGCGCTTCCACCGTGCCGCGTACTTTCACCAGCCCTTTCGCTGTACCGCCAAGCCCCGGCAGCGCGTTATCCAGCCCCGGCGCGTTGATGGTGGCATCAAGATTGAGATCTTTTACCCCCAGCTCGCCTTTCACTTCGGCACTGTTTGGCCCCAGTTCCAGATGAAGCCCTGGGATCATCCACTGCATATAACTGTTGCCTTTCAGCGTGCCGTCAACGTTCACTTTGTTCTGTTTGACGTTACCGGTCAGCTTCAGTTCTGGCACCTCCATCTGCCAGGTGCCGCCGTACAGGCTACCGCGGGTTTTAATCAAGCCATTGAGTTTCGACGGCCACTCTGGGATCTCTTTGGCGGTGTTAATGCCGTTAAGCGTTAGCTCACCGCGCCAACTAATGGCCTGCTGCCAGTCGAGCAACGCCTTGAGTTCAGTTTTCCCTTCCAGCGCCGCGACGGTGAGTTTGTCGAGATTGACCTGCTGTTCATTACCTTTGGCATCAAGGGTAATGGTGGCTGGCGGGATCTCCAGTCCCTTCACTGCCGTACGCATAGAGAGCGTGTAATCGGTCATTTTGCCGGTAAGTTTCAGTTTCAGATCATCCGCCTGATACTGCTTCTCACCAGTGAACGGCCAGTAAATCTGTTTGCTGTTCACTTCCACGTTGAGCGGCAATCCGGCTTCCGCCAGTCGCGTCTGGGCGCGTAAATCCATATCCACCGGACCGGAAAGATTAACGCCAATCTCCAGCTGTTCGCGCAGCGCGCCGCCCACTTTCAGCTTCACCTTTTCACCTTTCAACGGCTCCACGTTCAGTGTACTATTGAGAGTGATGTCCACCGGCCAGTTGTCTGACAGCTGCGCCGTGCCGCTGGCGTTGACGATCCCTTGACTGGAATCGATATCCAGGGCGTCCAGTTTAGTATTGCCGTCAATGCTGCTCACTTTCAGCAGCATGGTGCGCACGGTGATGTCCGTGTCGCCCGTCACGCGTAACTGCTCGCCTTTAAACTCTTCAATGTTCAGGTTAAGCGGCAAATGCACGTCGGTCATTTCCGGCAATACCGGGCGAGAAAAGAGATCTTTCAGCGTTTCGCCGAGCGGCTTTTCCTCCGGCTGCGGATTTTCAATTTTCGGTTCAACCACTTCTTCCTGCGCCACTTCCGCCACTTTCGGCAGAGCAATCAGCAGGCCTTTCAGCGACGTCGGTTTCAGGGTCAGGGTTTTCTCCTGCCAGTTCAGGCCGGAGGTGAAGTCCATCACCGACACCGTGGTGTCATCAATCTTGATGTTGACGTTATCCAGCGCCACCCGTGTCAGGGTGATGGGATACGGCGTGGAGAGATCCAGCGGACCGCTATCTTCCTCTTCTTCAACCTGTTCAGAAGGAGGCATTTTTTTACTGTCGATGTTGACCTGAATGTCTTTCAGCGCCAGGTCATTAATACAAACGCTACTGTTCCACAGACAATCCAGCCCGACCGCCAGATGCAGATTGCCCGCTTTTACCGCCACGCCTGGCTGCTCATAACGAACGTCAGACAAGGTGAGATCGCGCCAACCGCCGGTGACCTTGCCAATATCCAGTCCTGGCACCCAGCGATCCGCCGCTTTAAATACCAGATGCAGGCCGCTGGTGGTGCCCACCAGAAACGCCACCGATCCCAGCAACAGTAAGATAACGATAACCACGCCGAGGCTGATTTTTTTCCATAAACTCATAATTCTGGCCCCAGACCGATGTAAAACTGTAACCCGTGTTCGTCTTTATCCGCGACCGGTACGGCAAAATCGAGTTTGATTGGCCCGACCGGCGATTCCCAGCGCACACCGACCCCGGTACCGGTTTTAAAGTCGCTGCGGCGAATATCGCTTACCGCTTCGCCGCTATCGACAAACACCGCGCCCCACCATTTTCCGGTGACGTTGTACTGGTACTCCAGCGATCCGGTTATCAACTTCGATGCCCCTTTCAGGTCACCGTTGGCGTATTTCGGAGCGATAGATTTGTATTTGTAGCCGCGAATACTGCGATCGCCCCCGGCGAAGAAACGCAGATCCGGCGGTACTTTGTCGAAATCACCGGTTTCAATCCAGCCCAGCGTGCCGCGAGTCACAAAACGATGGCGATCGTACAGTGTGCGGATCCAAACGTTTTGCGCCTGGAAAACGGAGAAATCGACATCTGAGCCCCAGGCCGTGTTGGAGTAGTCGATAGAGTAACGTTGCGAGTCGCCCCAGGTTGGCATCAGGCCACCACGAGAACGCGTGCGGCTAATCATCACCCCAGGATAAAACAGCATCGTGGTGTTGGTAATTTCACCCTGGGTAAAGTGGTCGAGACTCCAGCGCAGGTTAATGGCTCGCTGCCAGCCGCTGGAAAGATCCCAGTAGCGAGAAGCCACCAGCGTAGTGGAGTCAGACTCGGTATCGTTCAGGTCAGTGCGCTTAAAACCGCCCTGCACCAAATAATATTGTTCCAGTGGATTCTTCAGCAGCGGCATTTTATAGCTGAAGTCGAGGGTCTGTTCCGGCGCGGAAATACTGGTACTGGTGGTCAGACTGTGACCGTATGAGTTCATCCACGGCTTTTTCCACGTCGCTTTCACGCGCGGTCCCACGTCCGTAGAGTAACCGACACCGGTTTCGATGGTGTTTTCTGTTCGCGGCGAAACCACGCCCGTCAATGGTAATACTTTCGTTTCGCGCGCTTTATCAAATTGTGGAGCCACCACCACCGAGTTAAACCAGCCGGTAGCAGAAAGTCGGCGGTTCAGTTCCGCCAGATCTTTCGATTCGTACTCATCGCCCTCTTTAAACGGCACCAGATTTTGCAGGTATTCATCGCGGATTTGTGATCCTTCAAAGGTCACATGCCCAAAGCGGTAACGTTCGCCACTGTTATAATCAATATCCCAGAAGGCTTTATGCAGGCCGAGCGCAATGCCCAGCTGCGCTTTGGTAAATTCGCTATCGAAATAACCTTTACGCAACGCAATGCTGGTTAAGGACTTTTTGAAATTTTCATAATCGCCCTGGTTCAGCACCGTGCCAATAGCCGGGCGAGTATCGAGCAATTTCAAATAGTCTTTATCGGTCCGCGCGCCGCCGCGCAATACCACATCGGTGCCGCCAATTAACACCGGCACGCCTGGCGTGACTTTGGCGATCAATACCTGCCGCCCTTTCTTTGGCGGTGGACGGAGATCAAATTCAATGGTCGGCTGGTAATAACCCAGCGCTTTCAGACCTTCGCGGATGGCATCATCGACGCGTGCGCGAAAGCGACGGTCTGGCGTCACTTCATCACTTTCAATCGTAGAAAGCTGCGCACGAACGTTCTTTTCCAGCTGTCCCGATAACCCCTCGACCTGTAGACGGACGTTCGCGGCGACGGCAGATCCGCTTAAGCAGAGTAAGCTTACACAGCATAACTGTCGGATATAGCGCACATTTTCTCCTGAATATCCTTTTTTCCTGCCCCTGGAACGCCGTTAAACGGCTTAACAAAAATCCAGTAATATGGATTAAAAAGCAGACTAAACCCCAAATATTTCTTATGTTTTACTTTAGACCTATTCACGGTGGTTATTGTGTGCAAATACGCCTCTTGTTACAACCTTAACCCCAATGACCGATTTTCGGGAGAGCGACACCATGAGTTTATTTGATAAAAAGCATCTGGTTTCCCCCGCCGATGCCCTGCCTGGACGTAACACCCCGATGCCCGTAGCCACGCTGCATGCGGTCAACGGTCACTCAATGACCAATGTACCTGACGGAATGGAGATTGCCATTTTTGCGATGGGTTGTTTCTGGGGTGTGGAGCGTCTGTTCTGGCAGTTACCCGGCGTTTACAGCACCGCCGCAGGCTATACCGGAGGCTATACGCCAAATCCGACTTATCGGGAAGTGTGCTCCGGTGATACGGGTCATGCCGAAGCGGTACGCATTGTTTACGATCCTTCCGTCATCAGCTATGAGCAGTTGCTACAGGTATTTTGGGAGAATCACGATCCCGCCCAGGGAATGCGTCAGGGCAATGACCACGGCACGCAGTATCGTTCAGCGATTTATCCGCTGACCCCAGAACAGGATGCCGCAGCTCGCGCCAGTCTGGAACGTTTTCAGGCGGCGATGCTTGCCGCCGATGATGATCGTCACATCACCACGGAAATCGCTAACGCCACACCGTTTTATTATGCCGAAGATGACCACCAGCAATATCTGCATAAAAACCCGTATGGTTACTGTGGAATTGGCGGAATTGGCGTCTGTCTGCCACCGGAAGCATAGCGTTACGGGTACAAATGTAGATTGTTGATAAAGTGCGCTTTATTTATGCCAGATGCGGCGTAAACGCCTTACCAGGCCTACAAAATCGTCCAAATTCAATATATTGCAAGGACTGCGTAGGCCTGATTGGCATAGCGCATCAGGCAGTATTGCATTTATCAGCAGTCTGAATTTTAACCCTCTGGCGACTTTACAGTACCTTACGCTATACTAGCCACTGAAAATGCCGGTTCACTTTCTTCGAATCGGCTTTCAATGTGTATTTCACACAAATTAATCAACTTCCCCTTCCGAGGATCTGGCCTGAAAGGTCGGATAAGATATGTTAAACAGTATTTTAGTCATACTCTGCTTGATCGCTGTAAGTGCGTTCTTCTCGATGTCCGAGATCTCACTTGCCGCCTCACGCAAAATCAAACTTAAACTGCTGGCTGATGAAGGCAATATAAATGCCCAACGCGTTCTGAATATGCAGGAAAATCCCGGCATGTTCTTTACCGTGGTCCAAATCGGTCTGAACGCAGTGGCGATTCTCGGCGGTATCGTCGGTGATGCGGCATTTTCTCCAGCTTTTCACAGCCTGTTCTCCCGCTATATGTCGGCAGAGCTCTCTGAGCAACTGAGCTTTATTCTCTCTTTCTCGTTAGTGACTGGCATGTTTATCCTGTTTGCGGATTTAACCCCGAAACGCATCGGTATGATTGCGCCAGAAGCTGTCGCTTTGCGTATCATCAACCCGATGCGCTTCTGCCTGTACGTTTGCACCCCGCTGGTGTGGTTCTTCAACGGACTGGCGAACATAATCTTCCGTATTTTCAAACTGCCAATGGTACGTAAAGATGACATCACTTCTGATGACATCTACGCGGTAGTGGAAGCCGGTGCGCTGGCGGGCGTGTTACGTAAACAGGAACACGAGCTGATTGAAAACGTCTTTGAGCTGGAATCCCGTACCGTTCCGTCGTCAATGACACCGCGTGAAAACGTGATTTGGTTTGATCTCCACGAAGATGAGCAAAGCCTGAAGAATAAGGTGGCGGAACATCCGCACTCTAAGTTCCTCGTCTGTAATGAAGATATTGACCACATCATCGGCTATGTCGATTCTAAAGACCTGCTGAACCGCGTGCTGGCTAACCAAAGCCTGGCACTGAACAGCGGCGTACAAATTCGCAACACGCTGATTGTGCCGGATACGTTAACCCTTTCAGAGGCGTTGGAAAGTTTTAAAACCGCAGGTGAAGACTTCGCGGTGATCATGAACGAGTACGCGCTGGTGGTGGGGATCATCACCCTCAATGACGTGATGACCACGCTGATGGGCGATCTAGTCGGTCAGGGGCTGGAAGAGCAGATTGTCGCCCGTGATGAGAACTCATGGCTGATTGACGGCGGCACCCCAATTGACGACGTCATGCGCGTGCTGGATATTGACGAGTTCCCGCAGTCGGGCAACTACGAAACCATCGGCGGCTTTATGATGTTTATGCTGCGTAAGATCCCGAAACGCACCGATTCGGTGAAATTCGCCGGCTACAAATTTGAAGTGGTGGATATCGATAACTACCGCATCGACCAGCTGCTGGTGACCCGGATCGACAGCAAGGCCACCGCCCTTTCGCCAAAACTGCCTGACGCTAAAGATAAAGAAGAAAGCGTCGCGTAACCCCCAGAAACATCAACGGCTCCTGAATCAGGAGCCGTCTTATTACTGCATAGCACTTTGGTTAAGCCATCTCTGTTTGCAGACGCATAACCTGACGGTTAACTTCGGACATCACTGACAAATGCAGCTTATCCTTCACTTTTGGGATAAGAATCTTACCCTTATCAAATTCAAAAGCGCCAACGTCCTTGATGTATAACCGTCCACGGAACAGGATCTTTACGTACTTCGCCACCTGAAGTGGGTTGTACCGTTGGAAAATTTTCATTGTTATCTCCTGCTGAGTATTACGCCTGTGCGGTGCCACAATCGGCCCAACTATTATGAGGCGCAAATTTTAATGCTTAGTGACTATAGACTATCCGGGCAATGTTTCCACCGCGTATAACTTTTTTTACCTAAAGGTTACAATTATTCAGAATTATCTTTTTACCGAAGCGCGGTCTTCAGTATAAGCATTCATTTTTCATATGATTTGTGCGCTTGACCGCAAACTGGCATCACACTTGCGGGAAATTCGATAAATAGCACATATGATTAAAACTCAGACCCAAGTGGTCGGATCACCTGCATATCATAAGAAGGAAACACCATGACCCTACGCAAGATTCTGGCACTCACCTGCCTGCTGTTGCCGATGATGGCTTCCGCACATCAGTTCGAAACCGGTCAGCGAGTGCCGCCGATTGGCATTACCGATCGAGGCGAGTTGGTGCTTGATAAAGATCAGTTTAGCTACAAAACCTGGAACAGCGCACAGTTAGTGGGAAAAGTGCGAGTACTGCAACATATTGCTGGTCGCACCTCTGCAAAAGAGAAAAACGCGACGCTGATTGAAGCGATTAAATCAGCGAAGTTACCGCACGATCGCTACCAGACCACCACCATTGTTAACACCGACGACGCGATTCCGGGTTCAGGGATGTTTGTGCGCAGCAGTCTGGAGAGTAATAAAAAGCTTTATCCCTGGTCGCAGTTTATTGTCGATAGCAATGGCGTCGCGCGCGGTGCCTGGCAGCTGGATGAAGAAAGTTCCGCTGTAGTGGTGCTGGATAAGGATGGTCGCGTGCAATGGGCCAAAGACGGGGCGCTCACACAGGAAGAGGTGCAGCAAGTGATGGACCTGCTGCATAAATTAATTAATAAATAGACACTCTGAATCCCGGATTCAGGAACGACTCGCGCGGAGTGTAATCCAGCGGTTTACCCTGCCAGTCATGAACGTGCGCTCCGGCAGCTGCAGCCACAGCATGACCAGCGGCGGTATCCCAAATATTCGTTGGTCCGAAGCGCGGGTACAGCTGCGCCTGCCCTTCCGCCACCAGGCAGAATTTCAGCGAAGAGCCGATGGACGTGGTCTGATGTTCGCCAAGCTGTTGCAGATACTCTTTCAGCTCCGCATCTGCATGGGAACGGCTGATAACCACCAGCGGCGGGCGCGCATCGCGGACCTGAATCTGCTTGCGCACACCGCACTCTTCTTTCCAGGCCTTGCCTTCTGCCGCGCTGTACATTATGTTCATTACCGGCGCATACACCACACCTAAAATCGGTTTGCCATGGTCAATGAGCGCAATGTTAACGGTGAATTCGCCATTACGTTTAATAAACTCTTTAGTACCATCCAGCGGGTCTACCAGCCAGTAACGCTGCCAGTGCTGACGGACTTCCCAACCGGGAGGATCTTCTTCAGAAAGGACCGGAATATCCGGTGTCAGCGTACGTAAACCGTCCATGATAACGGTGTGAGCGGCAATATCCGCTGCCGTTACCGGAGAATTGTCCGCTTTGCTGACGACGTCCATCGGTTTCGTCCCGTCGTAGACCTGCATAATGGCATCGCCTGCATTCCGTGCAAGCTGGCATACTTGATCTAACATTTCTCCACCTCGTCTCTGTGAGCGGTGTTAACTTATTGTTTTACTTATACCCTATCGTTAATGAATGCGCCAACTGTGATAGTGTCATCATTTTCAAAGCGTAAAATTGTGGCATTCTTCACTGTTCTATAAGTAAGGCGTTTATTCTCCCTTTTCTTTCGTATTCCCGATGATAAAAGGATGTCCCTGATGATTAAGTTTAGCGCAACGCTCCTGGCCACGCTGATTGCCGCCAGTGTGAATGCAGCGACGGTCGATCTACGTATCATGGAAACCACTGATCTGCATAGCAACATGATGGATTTCGATTATTACAAAGACACCGCCACGGAAAAATTCGGACTGGTACGTACGGCAAGCCTGATTAACGATGCCCGCAATGAAGTGAAAAACAGCGTACTGGTCGATAACGGCGATTTGATTCAGGGGAGTCCGCTGGCCGATTACATATCGGCGAAAGGATTAAAAGCAGGTGATGTTCATCCGGTTTATAAGGCGCTGAATACGCTGGATTATACGGTCGGTACACTCGGCAATCATGAATTTAACTACGGTCTGGATTACCTGAAAAATGCGTTGGCGGGAGCGAAATTCCCTTATGTAAATGCCAACGTCATTGACGCCAGAACCAAACAGCCAATGTTTACACCGTATTTAATTAAAGATACCGAAGTGGTCGATAAAGACGGAAAAAAACAGACGCTGAAGATTGGCTATATTGGCGTCGTGCCGCCGCAAATCATGGGCTGGGATAAAGCTAATTTATCCGGAAAAGTGACGGTGAATGATATTACCGAAACCGTGCGCAAATACGTGCCTGAAATGCGCGAGAAAGGTGCCGATGTCGTTGTCGTTCTGGCGCATTCCGGGCTATCTGCCGATCCGTATAAAGTGATGGCGGAAAACTCAGTTTATTACCTCAGTGAAATTCCTGGCGTTAACGCCATTATGTTTGGCCATGCTCACGCCGTTTTCCCAGGTAAAGATTTTGCTGATATCGAAGGGGCTGATATCGCGAAAGGCACGCTGAATGGTGTTCCGGCGGTAATGCCGGGCATGTGGGGCGATCATCTTGGGGTGGTCGACTTACAACTCAGTAATAACAGCGGTAAATGGCAGGTGACGCAGGCGAAAGCGGAAGCACGGCCGATTTACGACATCGCCAATAAAAAATCCCTCGCGGCGGAAGACAGCAAGCTGGTAGAAACACTCAAAGCCGATCACGATGCCACACGCCAGTTCGTCAGCAAGCCAATCGGTAAATCCGCCGACAATATGTATAGCTATCTGGCGCTGGTGCAGGACGATCCGACCGTGCAGGTGGTGAACAACGCGCAAAAAGCGTATGTCGAGCATTACATTCAGGGCGATCCGGATCTGGCAAAACTGCCGGTGCTTTCAGCTGCTGCACCGTTTAAAGTTGGTGGTCGCAAAAATGATCCGGCAAGCTATGTGGAGGTGGAAAAAGGCCAGTTGACCTTCCGTAATGCCGCCGATCTTTATCTCTACCCCAATACGCTGATTGTGGTGAAAGCCAGCGGTAAAGAGGTGAAAGAGTGGCTGGAGTGCTCCGCCGGACAGTTTAACCAGATTGATCCTGACAACACGAAACCACAGTCACTCATCAACTGGGATGGTTTCCGCACCTATAACTTTGATGTGATTGATGGTGTGAATTATCAGATTGATGTTACCCAGCCTGCCCGTTATGACGGCGAGTGCCAGATGGTTAATGCCAATGCGGAAAGGATTAAGAACCTGACCTTTAATGGCAAGCCGATTGATCCGAACGCCATGTTCCTGGTTGCCACCAATAACTATCGCGCTTACGGCGGCAAATTTGCCGGTACGGGCGACAGCCATATCGCTTTTGCTTCACCGGATGAGAACCGCTCGGTGCTGGCAGCGTGGATTGCTGATGAGTCGAAACGTGCGGGGGAAATTCACCCGGCGGCAGATAACAACTGGCGTTTAGCACCGATAGCTGGCGATAAGAAACTGGATATCCGTTTCGAAACCTCTCCATCAGATAAAGCCGCGGCGTTTATTAAAGAGAAAGGGCAATATCCGATGAATAAAGTCGCGACCGATGATATCGGGTTTGCGATTTATCAGGTGGATTTGAGTAAGTAATACACTTCTTTTTCGGCCTATAAATCATCAACCGCATCCGGCACTTTTGTCGGATGCGATGCTGGCGCATCTTATCCGCCCTACAAGTCATGAACCGTAGGCCGGATAAGCGCAGCCGGCAGTTATGCCGCACGTTCATCCCGCACCGCCAACACCTCGGGCAAATTCAACTCAATCCAGTCCGCCAGTGCAGCAACCTTTTCGCTCACCTGCTCGCCCAGCGGCGTGAGGCTATATTCCACATGCGGCGGCACCACCGGATACGCGATACGGTTAAGAAAACCATCCTGTTCTAACGCCTGTAACGACTGCGCAAGCATCTTTTCACTCACCCCACCGATTTTGCGCCGCAGGTCGCTAAAGCGATGAGTACCTTCGCGTAGCGCCACCAGAATCAACACCCCCCAACGGCTGGTGACGTGTTTCAACACCTCGCGCGACGGGCACTGTTCCGCAAAGAGATTACCCTCTTTCAGTTGTTGTGACAGGCTAACCTGACTCATTTCATACTTACCTTTTTGTACGTACTTACTAAAAGTAAGTTTAGGTGTTAGCGTATTTAAACACAAGACAAAACGATGGAGACTTCCCATGATCGCTATTACTGGTGCCACTGGCCAACTTGGTCACTATGTTATTAAATCCTTGATGAAAACGGTTCCTGCCAGCCAAATAGTGGCTATCGTTCGTAATCCGGCAAAAGCCCAGGCACTGACAGCACAAGGCATTACCGTGCGTCAGGCTGACTACGGCGATGAAGCCGCACTGACATCTGCACTTCAGGGAGTGGAAAAACTACTGCTGATCTCTTCCAGCGAAGTGGGTCAACGTGCCCCGCAGCATCGTAATGTTATTAATGCCGCAAAGACGGCTGGCGTGAAATTTATCGCTTATACCAGTCTGCTTCACGCGGATAAATCTCCGCTCGGCCTCGCCGATGAGCACATCGAGACGGAGAAAATGTTGGCTGATTCTGGCATCGTTTACACCCTGCTGCGCAACGGCTGGTACACCGAAAACTATCTCGCCAGCGCCCCGGCAGCACTGGAGCACGGCGTATTTATCGGTGCCGCGGGCGATGGCAAAATTGCCTCGGCAACGCGGGCAGATTATGCGGCAGCTGCGGCACGCGTGATTAGCGAAGCCGGTCACGAAGGCAAGGTTTACGAGCTGGCGGGCGATAGTGCCTGGACGTTGACACAGTTAGCGGCAGAGCTGACCAAACAGAGCGGCAAACAGGTTACCTATCAAAATCTGAGCGAAACCGATTTCGCTGCGGCGCTGAAAAGCGTTGGCCTGCCTGACGGACTGGCGGATATGCTGGCGGATTCTGACGTTGGCGCATCGAAAGGCGGTCTGTTTGATGACAGCAAAACGCTGAGCAAATTGATTGGCCGCCCAACGACAACGTTAGCCGAAAGCGTAAGCCATCTTTTTAATGTTAATAAATAGTTAATTAAAGTGGCATCCTCCCGCATCCTCTCTGATAATGACGGGATGCCGGGAGCAATCATGTCTGCTTCCTGAACGTTTCTTCTGACAGACCAATGGATGCCAGTAATGATTAGCGGCGTGCTGTACGCCCTGTTAGCAGGGTTGATGTGGGGGCTTATTTTTGTCGGGCCGTTGATCGTGCCGGAATACCCGGCGATGTTGCAGTCGATGGGGCGTTATCTGGCGTTAGGGTTAATTGCGCTACCCATTGCCTGGCTGGGACGCGTGCGTCTGCGTCAGTTGGCGCGTCGCGACTGGCTTACCGCCTTGATGCTCACTATGATGGGCAACCTCATCTATTACTTCTGCCTTGCCAGTGCCATTCAACGTACTGGCGCGCCTGTTTCTACGATGATTATTGGCACCCTGCCGGTGGTCATTCCTGTCTTTGCCAATCTGCTTTATAGCCAGCGCGACGGCAAACTCGCGTGGGGAAAACTCGCCCCGGCACTGATTTGTATTGGCATCGGCCTGGCGTGTGTGAATATTGCTGAGTTAAACCACGGACTCCCCGATTTTGACTGGGCACGTTATACCTCTGGCATCGTGCTAGCGTTAGTTTCCGTGGTCTGCTGGGCATGGTATGCCCTGCGCAACGCCCGCTGGCTGCGGGAAAATCCCGACAAACATCCGATGATGTGGGCGACGGCGCAGGCGCTGGTCACGCTGCCGGTTTCTCTCATCGGCTATCTCGTCGCCTGTTACTGGCTGAATATACAAACGCCGGACTTCTCCTTACCTTTTGGCCCCCGTCCGCTGGTGTTTATTAGTCTGATGGTTGCGATAGCCGTGCTTTGCTCATGGGTTGGCGCACTCTGCTGGAACGTCGCCAGCCAGCGATTACCGACAGTGATTCTCGGGCCGCTGATCGTTTTCGAAACACTGGCAGGTTTGCTGTACACCTTTTTGATACGCCAGCAAATGCCGCCGCTGATGACGCTGAGCGGTATCGCGCTGTTAGTGGTTGGCGTGGTCATTGCAGTCAGAGCAAAACCGGAAAAGCCTTTAACTGAATCTGTCTCAGAAAGTTGACATACTGGCAGTGAGTTAAATAAGCCTCTGCTACGTAAGGGTTATAGCATTTGCCTTAAAGATGCATTTAAAATACATCTTATCTTATTAAGAATGAGGTATCAGCTATGGCTTATCGCGACCAACCTTTAGGTGAACTGGCGCTCTCTATCCCTCGCGCTTCGGCTCTGTTTCGTAAATATGATATGGATTACTGCTGCGGCGGTAAGCAAACGCTGGCGCGTGCGGCGGCACGTAAAGAACTGGATGTTGAGGTCATTGAAGCTGAGCTGGCAAAGCTTGCTGAACAACCGATTGAGAAAGACTGGCGTAGCGCCCCGCTGGCAGAAATCATCGACCATATCATCGTGCGCTACCACGATCGTCACCGCGAGCAACTGCCGGAGCTGATCCTGCAAGCGACTAAAGTCGAGCGCGTTCACGCCGACAAACCGAGCGTGCCAAAAGGGCTGACAAAATACCTGACCATGCTGCATGAAGAGCTTTCCAGCCACATGATGAAAGAAGAGCAGATCCTCTTCCCGATGATCAAACAAGGCATGGGCAGCCAGGCAATGGGGCCAATCAGCGTAATGGAAAGCGAGCACGATGAAGCGGGCGAACTGCTGGAAGTGATCAAACACACTACCAATAACGTCACACCGCCGCCAGAAGCCTGCACCACCTGGAAAGCGATGTATAACGGCATTAATGAACTGATTGATGACCTGATGGATCACATCAGTCTGGAAAACAATGTACTGTTCCCACGCGCGCTGGCGGGTGAGTAATCTAAAAGCTGGATGGCATTGCGCCATCCAGCATGATAATGCGGTTATTTCCGCAGTTCAGCAGCCCGCTTCTTACCAATAAACAACCAGCCCAGCCCCAGTGCGATAAACCACAGCGGGGTGACCAACAGCGCCTGGCGAGTGTCATCTTCCAGTGTCAGCAACACGACCACGAACACAAAGAACGCCATACATACCCAGCACATCAGCTTGCCGAGCGGCATCTTGTAGATCGACTTCTCATGCAGATGAGGACGCTGTTTGCGGTAAACCAGGTACGAGCAAAGGATAATCGTCCAGACGAACATAAACAGAATCGCGGAAACGGTTGTAATCATCGTGAACGCGCCAATCACGCTAGGATTCACATACAGCATCACCACGCCACCGAGCAGGCAGATGCAGGAGAAGGTCAGCCCTTTCGCTGGTACTGCGCGCTTAGAAAGTTTAGCGAACGCTTTCGGTGCCACACCTTCCTGCGCCAGACCAAACAGCATACGGCTGGTAGAGAAGACGCCGCTGTTAGCGGAAGACGCCGCAGAGGTCAGCACCACAAAGTTGATCACGCTTGCGGCAGCAGGCAGCCCTACCAACACGAACAGTTCAACAAACGGGCTTTTCTCCGGGACTACCGAACTCCACGGCGTCACGGACATAATCACAATCAGCGCGAAGACGTAGAACATAATGATACGGATCGGAATGGAGTTAATCGCGCGTGGCAGTGATTTCTCCGGATCTTTGGTTTCCGCAGCTGTTGTACCTACCAGCTCAATCCCCACGAAAGCGAAAACCGCTATCTGGAATCCGGCAAAGAAGCCACTTAAACCTTTCGGGAACCAGCCGCCGTCATTCCACAAATGCGCGAATGACGCTTCCACACCGGTCGGTGACTGAAAGTGCATCGCCACCATGACCAGGCCGACGACAATCAGCGACACGATGGCGACGATTTTGATCATCGCAAACCAGAACTCCATCTCACCGAACATTTTCACGGTGGCAAGGTTGAGCGTCAACAGCAGCACTATCACCGCCAGCGAGGCGACCCAGTCGGAGAGATCGGGGAACCAGAACTGAGCATAAGCAGTGATCGCCACCACGTCTGCCATACCGGTTACAACCCAGCAGAACCAGTAAGTCCAGCCGGTGAAATATCCTGCCCACGGCCCGAGTAAATCGGAAGCGAAGTCACTAAAAGATTTGTATTCCAGATTCGAAAGCAGCAATTCCCCCATTGCCCGCATCACGAAAAAGAGCATAAAACCGATGATCATATAAACGAAAATGATCGACGGCCCGGCAAGGCTAATCGTTTTGCCAGACCCCATAAACAACCCCGTACCAATGGCACCGCCAATGGCAATAAGCTGAATATGTCGGTTTGTGAGATTGCGCCGTAGCGACTGTTCAGCCGGAGCCTGATCATCGGCAACGACTTTTACCTGATCTACCATGTTTTTTTCTTCCTGTACCTGTCTGTGTTGTTCAGGCTCTACGGCCTTTAGTCAGTCTATGATACGACGAATCTGTATCGGGACTCATCGATATTAGGTAACAATACGCGGGATGAATACTAAGATTTAGATCTAATGTTAATTTTATGTTTAAAGTGAGTGTCATATCACGGTGATAACGCGAAACAGCTCACAAAAATACACGCTTACGGGGTCTTTGCAACACAAAATAGCGCCGTTTGGCAAACTGAAGGGTTTATTGCTGAATGCCTGCTCCCCTCTGGTTCGAGGGGAACAGAATGCGCTGCTTAGAGGATTTCCAGCAGTTCGACTTCAAACACCAGGGTGCTGAACGGAGGGATGGATGCGCCTGCGCCGCGCTCGCCATATGCCAGTTCCTGCGGGATAGTCAGTTCCCATTTAGAACCTACCGGCATCAGAGTCAGTGCTTCAATCCAGCCAGGGATCACGCCATTAACCGGGAATTCAGCGGGTTCACCACGAGCAACGGAGCTGTCAAACACGGTGCCGTCGATCAGTTTACCGGTGTAATGAACACGAACGCGGTCAGTACGTGCCGGAATTGCGCCTTCACCCTGGTTGATCACGCGGAATTGCAGGCCAGATTCGGTGCTGTTCACACCTTCTTTTTTGGCATTTTCTTCAAGATATTTCACACCTTCGGCAGCCATCGCCTGGAAACGCTGACGACGAACGGCATCGGCGCGTTCGTGGATTTCACGCAGCGCGCGATGCACCACATCAACCGGAACAGCCGGATGTTTGCCTTCCAGCGCATCTGCAATACCAGCCACCAGCGCCTCCGGCAGCAGCCCTTGCAGGCCAGATTCACTCAGTTGTTGGCCTACCTGTAAACCAATGCCGTAGCTTGCTTGCGCTTCGATGGTGTCAAAAGTTGGGGTGGTCATCGTATTTCCTTTCTTAGGGTATAAAAGTAGCGGGCAGCATATCAGCCACACTTCTTTGGGTAAAACTTTGTCGCAGGAATGATGACAAATCCCGGGGAAAAAGAAACAATAGCAATATCCCGTATGAATATAATAAAGGCGGGTTTACCACGGACATCATAGCGTTAGCTTATTCATAGGCTATGATTGAGGAACAAGACGCGGAGCAGGAGGAAACCATGCCCGGGCGCTTTGAACTAAAACCAACCCTGGAGAAAGTCTGGCACGCGCCGGACAATTTTCGCTTCATGGACCCGCTGCCGCCGATGCATCGTCGGGGGATCATTATTGCCGCCATTATATTGGTGGTCGGATTTCTGCTTCCATCTGATGATACGCCCAACGCGCCGGTGGTGACGCGTGAAGCGCAGTTAGATATTCAGTCGCAATCACAACCGCCGACAGAAGAACAGCTGCGGGCGCAATTAGTCACACCACAAAATGATCCTGATCAGGTGGCTCCGGTCGCTCCAGAACCTATACAGGAAGGCCAGCCAGAAGAACAGCCGCAAACTACCCAAACACAACCATTCCAGCCAGATAGCGGAATTGATAATCAATGGCGCTCTTACCGTGTCGAACCCGGTAAAACGATGGCGCAGCTGTTCCGCGACCACGGACTGCCCGCTACCGATGTCTATGCAATGGCGCAGGTAGAAGGCGCGGGTAAGCCGCTGAGTAATTTGCAAAACGGGCAAATGGTGAAAATCCGCCAGAACGCCAGCGGCGTGGTGACGGGCTTAACCATTGATACGGGGAATAATCAACAGGTCCTGTTCACCCGCCAGCCGGATGGCAGTTTTATTCGTGCGCGGTAGATGAAGGGTCAACCAAAAGCCAGCTAAGGATTGTCTCTTTGATGACCTTACGTCTGGCTTCCAGTGCCTGGGGGGAAACCATACTGATATGATAAACCAGGCCAAGCGTATGCTGGTTGATCAAATAATATCCGCCAAGCGCAGCAATATTAATATTCACCTGCAATGGGTCGATATCTGGCTTAAAAATATTGTGTTTCTTCCCTTCATCCAATAAGGATTCCATTAACTGCAAGTGCGCATGGTTAATTTCTAAGAGACGCTGTGATTTTGCATAATGCACACCTTTACTTTGATTTTCACTATGCACAATTTTTAAAAACCAGGGATTAGCAATATAATAATCCCATGTAAAATCAATAATTTTCTCAATGGCTTTTTGTGGCGGAAGATCTGAGAAATCAAGGGCCTTTTCTTTTTGTCGAATATCGTTCCAGGTATATTCCAGTACTTCAATAAATAAATTTTCTTTATTACCAAAGTGATGATAAACCGTCTGTTTACTACACCCCGCAGCCTTAACAATATTATCGACCCTGGCCCCTTCATAACCATATTCGGCAAATTCATTAACCGCGCATAACAGCAGCTTTTCCTTCAGGCTCTGTACGTTGCTGGTATCAAGATACATAACGCTTCCCCACGACCTCTTCAAGATAACTATCTTAACCCGATTAATTAGAAGCTCCAGTAAAAAGGATAAAAACTTGTACTTTCATCAAGTTATCAAATGTCCTGTGATCACTATCGCATATCAACCAACCAAATGGTTGATCTTTCTTGCGGCACGTCGCAAGCTAATTGTCACTTAGAAAACAATATTCAAAAAAAGAGAGCTATTGTATGAAATCCACTCGTCCTGTTGCCGTGATTACCGGAGCCGCTCGTGGTATTGGAAAGGGCTGTGCGCTGGAGCTTGCTCGTGGCGGATTTAACCTGCTGATTAACGATCTTCCCGATGCCGACAGCGTAGAAAAACTGCATATCACACAACAAGAATGTATAGCTGAAGGCGTGGAAGTGATTTGCTTCCCTGCCGATGTCGGCGATCTCTCCTTGCATGAAGAGATGCTCGACGCGGCGCAAAACCTGTGGGGACGTCTGGACTGCCTGCTCAACAACGCAGGCATTTCAGTGAAAAAACGCGGTGACCTCCTCGACCTCGAACCAGACAGCTTCGATCAAAACATTGCCATTAACACCCGCGCGCCGTTCTTCCTTGCTCAGGCATTCAGTAAGCGTTTACTGGCACAGCCGAAACCGGAAGCGGAACTGCCGCACCGCTCGATTATTTTCGTCAGTTCCATCAACGCCATCATGCTGGCGATGAATCGCGGCGAATACACCATTGCCAAAACCGCCGTTTCTGCCGCTGCTCGTCTATTTGCAGCTCGCCTTTGTAATGAACAAATTGGCGTTTATGAAGTGCGCCCAGGTCTCATCAAAACTGATATGACTATTCCGGCAACGGCTTATTACGACGAACTGATTGCCAAAGGTCTGGTGCCGTGGGGACGTTGGGGTTATCCGGCTGATATTGCTTCCACTGTCCGCGCGATGGCGGAAGGTAAACTGATTTACACCTGTGGTCAGGCGGTCGCCATCGACGGCGGCTTAAGTATGCCGCGCTTCTGAGGCTGAATCATGAGAGATCTGTTACAACGCCCGGATTTATTCAGTATCAATACCGCAACACTGGGCTATAAAACGCCGCTACCCGCCATTATTGATGCCTGCGCCGCGCGTGGTATTGGCGCGATTGCTCCCTGGCGCAGGGAGTTGCAAGGTGAAGATCTCCAGCAAATCGCCCACCAGCTTGCCGCCAGTAACATGAGCGTTTCCGGTTTGTGCCGTAGCACTTACTACACCGCGCCGACACTGGCGGAACGCAAACTGGCGATTGATGATAACCGCCGGGCGCTGGACGACGCAGCGGTGCTTAACGCCGCCTGTTATATGCAGGTGGTTGGCGGTCTGCCAACGGGCACTAAAGATCTATATGAAGCGCGAGAACAAGTGAAACAAGGGATTCGCCAGTTGCTGCCACATTCGAAAGATGTCGGCGTGCCAATTGCGCTGGAGCCACTGCACCCGATGACAGCTGCCGATCGCTCTTGCCTGTGCACGTTACGCCAGGCGCTGGACTGGTGTGATGAACTCGATCCCGATGGTGAGTTTGGCCTCGGCGTGGCGGTGGATGTTTATCACGTCTGGTGGGATCCGGATCTCGCCAGTCAGATCCTGCGTGCCGGAAAACGCATCCTCGCGTTTCATGTTTCCGACTGGTTAGTGCCGACCACTGATCTGGTCAATGACCGTGGTATGCCGGGAGATGGCGTCATCAATATTCCGTCAATTCGTCGGCTGGTTAAAAACGCCGGATTTAATGGCGCTATTGAACTGGAAATATTCTCGCCGTACTGGTGGCAAAAAGATATTAACAGCACGCTGGATATTAGCGTCGATCGCATCGCGCATTATTGTTAAGGAATGATCATGAGTGACCAACCCGTTCTGTTCAGCAGAGCGGCGGCTTCCTGCCGCCTGACATTGAACCGTGAAGATAAATGTCATGCTATTAACGAAGAGATGATCGAATCTCTCGACCATTATTTAAATGAAATTGAAAACGACACCACATTACGATTAGTCGAATTAACGGCAACCGGCGATAAATTCTTTTGTGCGGGCGGCGATATTAAATCGTGGTCGGCCTATTCGCCATTAGATATGGGCAGAAAATGGATTAAACGCGGTAATGACGTTTTTAATCGCCTGCGAAACTTACCCCAATTAACCGTTGCGAATCTCAACGGTCATACCATCGGCGGTGGTATTGAACTGGCCTTGTGCTGCGATATTCGTATTGCCCGCCCCGGCGCGAAATTCTCTAACCCGGAAGTGATGCTCGGCATGGTGCCTGGCTGGATAGGCATTGAACGTGTGCTTAATCAGGTTGGTCCGGTGGTCGGTCGCCAGATGCTGATGCTGGGTAAACGCCTGACGGCGCAGGAAGCCCAGGCGGCGAATTTAATTGATGAAGTGGTAGAAAAAGAACAGGTGGAAAGCTGGATGGCGAACCAGTTAGCGCAGCTGGAAAAATGCGGCCCGGTGGCACTGGCGCATATTAAGCAACTGATTCTGGCACTGGAAAATAAACATGCCGATTACCCGCACCAGCTACTGGCCGGATTAATGTCTGCCACTCAGGATTGCCAGCAGGCGACGCGCGCCTTTGCCGAAAAAAGTAGCGTGAGCTTCCATAATCAATAAGGAAATTGTATGCGTAAGATAACAACCGCCGAGGCACTGGCGGCGCAAATTCAGGACGGTGCGACTATTGCTATTAGCGGTAACGGCGGCGGTATGGTGGAAGCCGACCATATTCTGGCTGCTATTGAAGCGCGTTTCCTGCAAACCGGACACCCTCGCGACCTGACGCTAATCCACTCGCTGGGTATTGGCGATCGCGACTGCAAAGGCACTAATCGTTTTGCGCACGCAGAGATGCTCAAACGCATTATTGCCGGGCACTTTACCTGGTCGCCCAAAATGCAGGCGCTGGTAAAAAATAACACGATTGAAGCCTACTGCTTTCCTGGTGGCGTGATTCAGGCACTGCTACGGGAGATCGGCGCCGGACGTCCGGGGCTTTTTACCCACGTTGGGCTGGGATCGTTTGTTGATCCACGCAATGGCGGCGGTAAGTCGAATGAATGCACTACCGACGAGCTGGTAGAACTGATTGAAATCGACGGTGAAACCAAACTTCGTTATCGCCCTTTCAAAGTGGATTACGCGATTTTGCGTGGCACTTATGCCGATCCTCGAGGCAACGTCAGCCTTGAAGAAGAAGCGATTGATATGGATAGCTATTCCATGGCGCTGGCAGCACACAACAGCGGCGGCAAAGTGTTCGTACAGGTACGCGATGTGCTGGAAGCTGGCGCGATTGAACCACGCCGGGTCAAATTACCGGGCATTCTGGTTGATGGCATCGTTGAACACCGCGAACAACCACAAACCTATCTTGGCGGTTACGACCTGACCATCAGCGGCCAACATCGCCGTCTGAGTTCTAACGACGCTATTGAACTGGTTAGTCATCCGGTACGTCGCCTGATTGCCCGTCGGGCAGCACGCGAACTGGTAGCTGGCGCTTCAACCAACTTTGGCTTTGGTATTCCCGGCGGCATTCCAGGAGTAGCGCTGCGCGAAGGCGTTCCTTACCAAAGTTTATGGCTGAGCGTCGAGCAAGGCGTACATAACGGCATGATGCTGGATAATGCGTTTTTCGGCTGCGCCCGCAACGCCGATGCCATTATTCCATCACTCGATCAATTTGAGTTCTACAGTGGCGGAGGGATCGATATCACCTTCCTCGGCATGGGAGAGATGGATCAGTACGGTAACGTCAACGTCTCCCATCTCAATGGCAATCTGATTGGCCCCGGCGGATTTCTCGAAATTGCGCAAAATGCCCGTAAAGTGGTGTTCTGCGGCACGTTCGACGCTAAAGGCAGCAAGATCGATATAACACCAGATGGCTTGCATATCGCCCAGTCAGGTCAAATCCCTAAACTGGTTACCAAGGTGGAAAAAATCACTTTTAGCGCCGCCTACGCACAGCAAAGTGGTCAGGAAGTGTTGTATATCACTGAACGCGCAGTATTCCAGTTAACGGCAGAAGGCGTTGAATTAATTGAAATCGCGCCGGGTGTGGAGATTGAGCGCGACATTCTGCCGTATATGGCTTTCCGTCCAATTATCAAGCACCCACGCCTGATGGAAAGTAGCCTGTTTACGCCGATGGAGGATGCATGAGTCAGCTTGATGACACCATCCTTGATGCGCTGACGCACGTTACTTTCCCAAAGGGTTTTGCACAGGCAGAGCCCGCATGGGTTGTCACGGTAGACGGTGTTGATTACCCACTCTGGCAAACAGATGCCCTGGTAGTCGGCAGTGGTGCAGCCGGGCTGCGTGCAGCTGTGGAACTTAAACGCCGCCAGCAAAATGTGCTGATCGCCACCGCCGGGTTATATATGGGGACGTCGGCATGTTCTGGTTCCGATAAACAGACACTGTTTACCGCCGCTACCGCGGGCAACGGCGACAACTTCACCAAACTGGCAGAGGCACTGGCGAGCGGTGGGGCGATGGATCACGACACCGCTTATGTCGAAGCGGTAGGTTCTCTGCACACTCTTGGCGGGTTGCAATATCTTGGTCTGGAATTACCGGAAGATCGCTATGGCGCGATTCTTCGTTATCAAACCGACCATGACGAAGCCGGGCGTGCAACCTCGTGTGGGCCGCGTACCTCAAGGTTAATGGTGAAAGTGCTGTTGGAAGAAGTACAGCGCCTCGCCATTCCAGTGTTGACCAGTGCAACAGTGATTAAACTGCTGCATCAGCGTGACGAAAACGGCGAAGACCGTGTTGCGGGGGCAATCCTCGCGACCGGTCATCGCGCCCATAACCCTTGGGGGCTGGCAATTGTGACTGCGCCCAATGTGGTACTGGCAACAGGAGGGCCTGGCGAGCTTTATCGCGACAGTGTGTACCCACACAAATGTTTTGGCTCGCTGGGGCTGGCGCTGGAGGAAGGCCTGACGCTAACCAATCTGACCGAAAGCCAGTTTGGTATAGGCACGCCGCGTAGCACGTTTCCGTGGAATTTATCCGGCACCTATGTACAGGTGATCCCGTATATCTATTCCGTGGATGCTGAGGGTAACGAGTATAACTTTCTCGCGGATTACTATCGCACCACCCAGGAGCTGGCTTCAAACATTTTCCGTAAAGGCTATCAGTGGCCGTTCCACGCCACTCGGGTGATGGATTTTGGCTCCAGCTTGTTAGATATGGCAGTAGCGCAAGAGCAGCAATCAGGGCGTCAGGTATTTATGGATTTCAATCGCAATCCTGAAGCGGTGCCGGGTGACCTGCCGTTCTCATTAGATCGACTGGACGACGACGTTCGCGCGTATCTGGAAAATAACGACGCTCTGGCACCATCGCCCATCGAACGGCTGCAACGAATGAATCCGCTGTCTATCTCGCTGTATAAGATGCACGGTTACGATCTCACCACACAGCCTTTGCAGTTTGCCATGAATAATCAGCATATGAATGGCGGCATTGAAGTGGATATCTGGGGACAAACCTCCCTGCCCGGCTGTTTCGCCGTGGGGGAAGTTGCTGGCACACACGGCGTCACTCGCCCTGGTGGTGCAGCATTGAATGCCGGGCAGGTTTTTGCTGTTCGTCTGGCACGTTTTATTGGTTGCACGCAAAAGCGGAATATTGATGGAGATATAGCACAGCTGGTAGCTCCTACACTGGCTTCTATAAGAGAGATCATTACTCAGGCGCACGATAACGGGACCGGGATGCCGTTGTCGGTTGTGAGAGAAAAAATTCAGGCACGAATGTCTGACCATGCGGGATTTATTTGCCATGCCGATAAAGTCCGACGCGCCACTCGCGATGCCCTGCTATTGAGCGAATTTGTCCAACGGCATGGATTGGCTATCAAACATGTGGGTGAAGTTGCCGAGCTGTTTATGTGGCGGCATATGGCACTGACTTCTGCCGCCGTATTAACGCAATTAACGCATTATATTGACGCAGGTGGTGGTAGTCGGGGAGCACGTATTATTCTCGACAGGGATGGAAATTCTATTCCGCAAACACGAAATGGTTTTTGTGATGCCTGGCGCTTTCGTTCAGAGCGTACTGAGGATAAAAAAGATAAACTACTTATTCATTATTGCAACGGTATCTTTCACGTCAGAGAAACACCTGTTCGTGAGTTTCCTATTATCCGAGGTATTTGGTTTGAAAAAAACTGGCCTGGTTTTCTTAATGGGACAATTTACCAGCCACAGGATGAATGATATTGCAAAGGTTAATCACTATGCGAAATATAATTAGATCTATTAATGCTCTGCTTGCAGCATTGAACATTACCATTTTGGCGATCATCGTGGCATGTGTGACGTGGCAGGTGGCTGCACGATTTATATTTACTAGTCCCAGTATTTTTACAGATGAACTCAGCCGTTTGCTCTTTATTTGTCTTGGACTTTTTGGTGGGGCATACACCGCAGGGCAAAACCGGCATCTGGCGATTGACCTGCTACCTATGATGCTGAAAGGAAAAGCCCGACGTCATTTATTTTTGTGTATTCAGATTATCGTTATTATCTTCGCAACCATCATTATGGTATATGGTGGTGGGCTATTAACGATGGATACATTCGATTCAGGTCAGACCTCGCCCGCTTTAGGCTGGCAAATGGGATATATCTATATGAGCATCCCGATTAGTGGTGTACTTATTATTATATACACCATAGATATGGTTTTAACCGAACTTAAACAACCACTCTAAAGATAACAAACAACAACCAACCATAGTAGGAATGGAGAAATTATGGATTACTGGTTACCGATTATTGTGTTATTTGGTGCCTTCTTTTTTATGTTGGCATTAGGTGTACCTATTGTTTATGCCATTGGTTTATCGACACTGGCATCAATTTCCACACAACTCGATTTCAACTCAGCATTGAGTGTGGTTTCCCAAAAGTTAGCCTCCGGGTTAGATAGTTTTACGTTGTTGGCAATCCCATTTTTTATCTTGTCTGGCAACATTATGAACCATGGAGGAATAGCGCGACGATTAATCAACTTTGCCCGTATTCTCGGCGGTCGTCTGCCAGGCTCACTTGCCCACTGTAATATTCTCGCCAATATGCTGTTCGGGGCAATTTCTGGTTCAGCCGTGGCTTCGGCGGCTGCGATGGGCGGCGTCATGCATCCGCAACAGGTTAAAGAGGGTTACGACCCGGCATTCAGTACTGCGGTTAACGTTGCCTCTGCCCCGACGGGTTTGCTTATTCCACCAAGTAATACGTTAATCGTCTATTCACTGGTCAGTGGTGGTACTTCTATTGCCGCACTGTTCCTGGCGGGTTATGTTCCGGGAATTTTGCTGGGTCTGGCACTGATGGTAATAGCCGGTATTATCGCGGTACGTCGCGGTTATCCAAAGCCAGAACGCCCGACTTTACGCCAGGCTGGCGTTGCGATATGGATGGCTATCCCCAGTATTTTCCTGATTATTTTAATTATGGGGGGTGTATTAAGTGGTATTTTTACCCCGACAGAGGCCTCCGCAATTGCAGTAATTTATACCCTTTTCCTTGCACTGGTTCTTTATCGTGAAATCTCAGTTAAAGATTTACCTAAAATATTTCTGGAATCCGTTATTACCACTGCAATTGTCTTGTTATTAATTGGTTCTTCGATGGGTATGTCATGGGCAATGTCAAACGCTGACGTTCCCTTCCTGATTCTCGATTTGCTTAACACTATTTCTGACAACCCAATAATAATCCTGCTTATTATCAATATTATCCTGTTGATTATCGGCACTTTTATGGATATGACACCGGCGGTACTGATTTTTACGCCGATATTTTTACCGGTTGTCACCGAACTGGGCATGGACCCGATTCACTTTGGTATTGTCATGGTACTGAACATGTGTATCGGTATTTGTACTCCGCCTGTAGGCAGTGTGTTATTTGTCGGTTGTAGTGTATCTAAATTACCGATTAATAAAATTATCAAACCTATGCTGCCATTCTATGCCGTGATGGTATTGGTGCTGGCAATGGTGACCTATATTCCGCAAATCAGTATGGCATTGCCAAGAGCACTGGGCTACTGATGCGCATTCACTGGCGGCACCTGCCGCCATATTTATTAGAAAAGGAACATCTATGAAAATAAAAGTATCCGCTGGCATTATCGGTGCTGTTCTTATGTTATCCGCAAGCCAGTCCTGGGCAGTGACATTAAAACTGAGTCATAATCAGGATAAGTCTCATCCTGTTCATAAAGCGATGGAGTTCTTTGCGAAAAAGAGCAAAGAGTACTCTAACGGTGATATTACTATTCGTATTTATCCAAATGGAACATTGGGTACTCAACGAGAAACAATGGAGCTGATTCGTTCTGGCGCTATTCCCCTGGTAAAAACCAATGCGGCAGAAATGGAAGCATTTGAAAATTCCTATAAATTATTTAGCCTGCCTTATTTGTTCCGCGATCGTGATCATTATTATCAGGTCATGCAGGGCGATATCGGGAGAAAAATCCTCGACTCAACGAAAAGCAAAGGTTATTTCGGGCTGACTTTTTATGATGGAGGCGCCCGCAGTTTCTATGGCAATAAACCAGTACTGAAACCAGACGATCTGAAAGGCATGAAAGTCCGTGTCCAGCCAAGCCCTGGCGCAGTTGAAATGATCAAAGTCATGGGCGGTAACCCGACGCCACTGGATTACGGCGAGTTGTATACAGCCTTACAGCAGGGTGTGGTCGATATGGCAGAAAACAGCGTGATGGCGCTGACTACCATGCGTCACGGTGAAGTGGCAAAATCCTTCAGCCTTGACGAACACACTATGGTTCCCGATGTGGTTCTGATGAGCAATGCTGCGTTTGATAAACTTAGCCAGGAAAATCAGGCAGTTATATTAAAAGCAGCTAAAGAATCAATGAGCTACATGAAAGACTTGTGGAGCGAGGAAGAGAAACAAGAATTTGCAAAACTGGATAAAATGGGCGTGAAAGTCTACCAGGTAGATAAAGCTCCGTTTATCGAGAAAGTACAGCCAATGTACGCAAACTTCGCTAAGGACAACCCAGCCCTTGCCCCAATGCTGGCTGATATTCAGGCAGCTAAGTAATTATCTTCGTAGGGCTGCTTATTGTGGCCCTTATCGATATCTGCAAGTGCTCGCTACAAAAGCAAAACGCCGACCAATGGTCGGCGTTTTTACGTCTCGTTGAATAACGAATTATTCAGCTACTACGTTTACGATCACTTTCGCGAATACTTCGCTGTGAACCTGGAAGCTCACTTCGTGTTCGCCAGTGGTACGCAGAACGCCGTTCGGCAGACGAACTTCGCTCTTAGCCACTTCAACGCCAGCTGCAGTTACAGCGTCAGCGATGTCGCGAGTACCGATGGAACCGAACAGTTTACCTTCGTCGCCAGCTTTAGACGCGATGGTAACAGTTTCCAGTGCATTGATTTTCTCAGCGCGAGCATTAGCAGCTGCCAGAACTTCAGCCAGTTTAGCTTCCAGTTCAGCGCGACGTGCTTCGAAGAATTCAATGTTTTTCTTGGTAGCTGGAACAGCTTTACCCTGCGGTACCAGGAAGTTACGAGCATAGCCCGCTTTAACGTTTACCTGATCACCCAGGCTACCCAGGTTTGCTACTTTATCAAGCAGAATAACTTGCATTACCTTATCCTCTCAAAGTCGTATTAATGGACCGTGACCGATTACTGATGGCGATCAGTGTACGGCAGCAGGGACAGGTAGCGAGCGCGTTTGATAGCGCGAGCCAGCTGACGCTGGTATTTTGCACGGGTACCGGTGATACGGCTTGGGACAATCTTACCGCTTTCGGTGATGTAGTTTTTCAGCGTAGCGATATCTTTATAGTCGATCTCTTGAACGCCTTCCGCGGTGAAACGGCAGAACTTGCGACGACGGAAATAACGTGCCATATGGCTAGTCTCCAGAATCTATCAATTCAATCTGCTCGGCATGCAAAACCATTTTGCTCAGTCCGTTCTTTGCCTTGTGGCATGAAATGAACCCCTGAACGGTTATGCGACTGCCGACCGTTATACTGTGAGTAATGGCCTGGTTTTCGTGTCCGCTAACAATAACGGGCATTTGACACCATGCCTGCCGGTGAAAACCGGCTTCCTCCTGCACAGAACGATGCTCAAGCACGAACTGGCAGTGAGGAATTCCTGATGGACTGACCTTTCGAAGGGGAGTCCTGCACACGGTGCCGGACAACACCAGACGGTTGGTCATCAGAAATTACTCTTCAGAATCCCCAGCATCTGCATCATCTGCGGTTTCGTTTGCGAAATCATCGCGACGCTCGCGGCGCTCGTCTTTCGCTTTAACCATCGGAGATGCTTCGGTAACAGCGTGCTTGGTACGCATAACCATGCTGCGAATAACGGCATCGTTGAAGCGGAAGGTAGTTTCCAGCTCATCGATCACTTCCTGCGGAGCTTCAACGTTCATCAGAACGTAGTGTGCTTTGTGCAGTTTGTTGATCGGGTAAGCCAGCTGACGGCGGCCCCAGTCTTCCAGACGGTGGATCTTGCCTTCTGCACCAGTGATGGCAGCAGTGTAGCGCTCGATCATGCCCGGAACCTGTTCGCTCTGGTCAGGATGGACCATAAAAACGATTTCGTAATGACGCATCGAATTGCTCCTTACGGATTATTCAGCCTCCTGTCTGGGTCAGCCGAATCCCGGGGAGGCAAGGAACGTGTTAAAGGTCGGCTGAAAAATGACGCGTTATAGTACTGACATACCTTGCTAAACTCAAGGGCAGAGCAGAAATAAATCTCCCCTTTCGCAAATAACCACTAAGCCGCTGATTTGAAGTTCATCACACTTCATCATGCTGTTTTTTTGAACAACTGCATCAGAAATGGTCGCCATCAACTTTTTCATCCGTGATTAAAATTAAATCAGACCATCACCACATGAGGAGAGCACACAAAAACAGCCGTCGAGGAGGTATCTATGTTCAGCCGTGTTTTAGCCCTTCTGGCTGTGCTTTTGCTAAGTGCAAATACATGGGCAGCCATTGAAATTAATAACCACCAGGCCAGAAATATGGACGATGTGCAAAGCTTAGGCGTGATTTATATCAATCATAATTTCGCCACTGAAAGCGAAGCGCGTCAGGCATTAAATGAAGAGACAGATGCGCAGGGCGCAACGTACTACCACGTGATTCTGATGCGGGAACCGGGGAGTAACGGCAATATGCACGCCAGCGCGGATATTTATCGCTAGCACCAGGTATAACCAAAGAAACATTGCCATAGTTTGCTTTGCCCCCTTCTCAGGGGGCTTTTTTTGAAAAACGGCTGCGGAATTAGACCAGTTATCTCCCGAGGAAGGAAATTTCCGCAGCGCGTGTTCTACTTCTGCCCGTAATAAGCGTTAGGACCGTGTTTACGCATGAAGTGTTTATTCATCAGGAAGCTGTCGATGTGATTGAGTTGTGGATTAATACTGCGCGCAATCCACGCCATTTTCGCCACTTCTTCCATCACTACCGCGTTATGCACCGCGTCGTGGGCATCTTTCCCCCAGGCGAACGGTCCGTGCTGATACACCACAATTCCCGGCGTATGCAGCGGCTCGGCGTTGCCCAGCGTTTCGATAATCACTTTGCCAGTGTTCAGTTCGTACTCACCCTGCACCTCTTCTTCGCTTAATCCGCGCGTGCACGGGATATCACCAAAGAAGTAGTCAGCGTGCGTGGTGCCTAACGCCGGGATCGCCAGCCCCGCCTGCGCCCATGCGGTGGCATGAGTGGAGTGGGTATGGACAATGCCGCCAAGCGACGGGTAACGACGGTAGAGTTCGAGATGCGTCGCGGTGTCGGAAGATGGGCGATACTCCCCTTCCACCACCTTGCCGCTCATATCAACCACCACCATATCGGCCGCTTTCATGGTTTCGTAGGCAACGCCGCTGGGCTTGATCACCACCAGCCCGCGTTCGCGGTCGATAGCGCTGACGTTGCCCCAGGTAAAGGTCACCAGCCCGTAGCGCGGCAGCTCCATGTTGGCTTCAAATACCTGCTGTTTTAGCTTTTGCATTATGCCGCCTCCACCATGCCCGCTTTCGCCATGCGCGCTTTCACCCAATCACGCGCTTTCGCCACTTCTGCCGCCGGGTCTTCCGCCGTTTCGCTCCACATCTCAATCAGGTACGGCCCGCAATAGCCACTCTGTTTGAGCGTTTCGAAACAACGTTCGAAATCCACCACGCCTTCGCCAAACGGCACGTTTTTGAAGACGCCCGGTTTGGTGTCTTTCACATGTACCGCGACGATATGCCCGATTCCGGCCTGCAACTCCATCTGCACGTCGTTGTCCCACACCGAGAGGTTGCCGATATCCGGGTAGAGCTGGAACCACGGGTTGTTGAGATAGTGCGCGTAGCCCAGCGCCTTGCTGATGGAGTTCATCAATGGGTAATCCATGATCTCCATCGCCAGCGTCACCTGCGCGCGGCTTGCCATCTCAACGCTCTCTTTCAGGCCGTCACGGAAACGACGACGCGTTTCGTTATTGGCTTCCTGATAGTAAACGTCATAGCCCGCCAGTTGGATCACGCGAATACCGACATCCTGGGCGAACTGGATAGCTTTACGCATAATCTCCAGCCCCTGCGCCCGCACCGCGTCATCTTCACTGCCCAGCGGGAAACGACGATGAGCAGAAAGGCACATGGACGGCACGCGCACGCCGGTTTCAACAATCGCGTTCACCAGCGCCAGACGCTGCTCGCGGCTCCAGTCGAGGCGCGACAGGCGCTCGTCCGTTTCATCTACCGACATCTCGACAAAATCGAAGCCCAACGTTTTTGCCAGTTGCAGGCGTTCCAGCCAGCACTCCCCGGCGGGGAGCGCTTTTTCATAGATGCCAAGCGGGATTTGTTTGGACAACATATCCGCTCCTTAGCCCCACAGTTCGGCGATGGAACGTTTGAACTGACGTGCAGCTTCAACCGGAGAAGCGGCATCACGGATGCTGCGACCAGCGATAAACACATGAATCGGAATACCTTTGAACAGCGGCAGATCTTCCAGCGCCAGGCCACCGGTGACGGTGACTTTGAAGCCCATATCGGAAAGACGTTTGATCGCGGTAATGTCCGCTTCGCCCCACGCTACGCCTGCGGCCTGCGCGTCACGGCTGCGGTGATAAACCACCTGCTGAATGCCTGCGTCACGCCACTGCTGCGCCTGTTCCCAGGTCCAGTAGCCGGTCAGTTCGATCTGCACGTCGCCGTTAAACTCTTTTGCTACGTCCAGCGCGCCTTTGGCGGTGTTGATATCCGCACAGCAAATTACCGTCACCCAGTCAGCGTTGGCTTCGAAGCACATACGAGAGAGGATTTTGCCCGCATCGGCAATTTTGGCGTCTGCCAGTACGATTTTGTGCGGGTAAAGCGCTTTCAGATCGCGAACCGCACGCACGCCTTCGCCCACGCACAGAATGGTACCCACTTCGATAATGTCGACTTCTTCGGCAATCAGGCGAGTGGTTTCGTAGGCGCTATCCATAGTCTGGTTGTCCAGCGCGACTTGTAACATCGGTAATGACATCTTCAATTCCTTCTTAAGCTGCCGCGTTGGTGCGGTCAATGAGATCCAGTACTTCCTGCTCGGTACGGCAGGCACGTAAACGGTCGAAATTTTCTTCATCTTCAAACAGGTTGACGATCTGCATGATGCCCACTTCCTGGTGCGTGTTGGCATCGACCGCCGCCATGGTGATGAGGATATCCACCGGGTCGTTATCTTCGTGGTTGAACTCCAGAGGCTTTTTCAGCGTCACCAGCGCAAAACCGGTTTTCTTAACGCCCTCTTCCGGGCGACCGTGCGGCATTGCCAGGCCTGGTGCGAGCACAAAGTACGGACCGTGCTGTTCAACCGCATCCAGAATCGCCTGGTAGTAACGCGGCTCGACAACATCCGCCGCCACCAGCAGGTCAACGCCGATTTTTACTGCGTCCTGCCATGTCTCAGCTTCAGCCTGCAGGCGGATGGATTTATTCTCCGCCAGCGAATCACGTAATTTCATGGCGCGTCCTTACTTCACATCCTGCGGGAAATGCTCTTTGATCACTTCCAGCAGTTTCGGGCCAAAGTCGGCAGGAGAGAGCATGTTGCGCACACCAACCACGTATTTGTTGCCGGTCACGGTGATTTCGCCCGCAATGTGCGTAGAAGCGATGATGATATCCGCGCCGCTCAACTCGCTTTTGTATTCGCCAACCGCGCAGCTGTTTACCGTGTGGTCAATGTTTGATTGGGTTAAAAACTGGTCCACTTTCATCTTCATGATCATGGAACTGCCTTGTCCGTTGCCACACACAGCCAGAATACGTACGGTCATAATCAAAACTCCTTATTAAGCAGACTGTTCTGCCAGTTGTTTTTCTGCATCTTCTTCTGCGCGCAGTGCGCGGCCAGCGAAGAACATATAAGCCAGTGCAATTACAATGATGACGGCCATAAAGGCGATACCGATGGAGAAGAAGCCCTGCATCATCGGCGGTGCCAGAATCGACCAGTCCGCCATACCCATCCAGGCACTCATACCGGTAAGTTTCACCGCCCAGACGCAACCAAAGATTTCGATCATCCCCATCACCAGACAAATCTTCAGCGCCGCACGCCAGCCGCCGAAGTGGTTAGCGAACACGCCGATGGTGGCGTTGGAGAAGAACATCGGGATAAAGCCAGGAATAATCAGGATCGAGGAACCGCAGGCGACCAGGATGCCAACCGCAATCAGCTGACCGATAGTGCCCCACATAAAGCCCCAGACCACGGCGTTCGGCGCGAAGCTATAAATAGCCGCACAGTCAATCGCCAGAACCGCACCTGGGATCAGGCGCTGGGAAATGCCGTTAAATGCTTCAGAGAGTTCCGCCACAAACATGCGCACGCCCTGAGTGATGATGAAGATCGCCACCGCAAAGGAGAAACCAGTTTGCAGGATGTACACCGTCCAGTTCACTTTGCCTGCCATCGCCTGCACGGTGTCGATACCGAAGGAGAGCAGAATGGCACCAAAGAAGATGGTCATGACAATCGCCGTGGAGACGATGTTGTCGTGGAAAATATTCAGCCAGCCTGGCAGTTTGAGGTCTTCAACGCTTTCCTCTTTTTTGCCGAGGAACGGCGCAACTTTATAGGCAATCCATGATGCAAACTGCTGCTGGTGACCGATGGAGAAACCGCAGCCGTCCGTCACTTCCTGAGTCGGCTTGTACATCATGTTGGAGGTAATGCCCCAGTAGAGCGAAACCAGAATCGCCGTGCAGATAATGGTTGTCCACATGGAGTAGCCGAAAATAAACAACGTAACGGCAATCAGCCCCGCCTGCTGGAACATGATATGACCAGTCAGCATGATGGTACGAATACCGGTAATGCGACGCAGCAGCACGTAACAGATGTTCAGCGCCAGCGCTAACAACACCGCGTAACCTACCCAGCTATAGGCATCGCCCATGCGGTCGATGGTTGCCATCATCGACGCGTAAGTATCGGAAATTGCGCCGTTAATGCCGTAGACTTCGGACATTTTCGCCACCACCGGTTTGAAGGTGCTGGTGAGGATGCCGGACCCTGCCTGCAACAACATGAAACCAATTATAGTTTTAATCGTGCCTTTAATAATAACGCTGACACTTTTGCGCAGTAGGATGTAGCCCAGACAGGTCACAATACCCAGCAACAACGGGGCATTGGTCATGACCTGGTTAAAAAACACGGTAAAGATGTTGTAGAGGATCTCCATAACGATCTCCTGAAGAAGAGGTAACCGGGTATTCCGCACACCCGGAATGTTGTGCACTCACTCTAATTTTCAAAAGTAATCACAACAAGATTATTTATGATTAAATGTGACGCGACCCGCAAATAATTCCACACGGATAGAGTGGGATTCACATAACGAAACAATTATTTATTTAAATTCATTTAGTTAATTTAACTACACATTCCATTAAATCTTTCCACACTCAAAATCAACAACAACTTCCCTGGCAAAAAGTCAAAAAATGGTCATTGCCTTCCTGAAAAAATAGTGTCAGGATTAATCAAAACCAATCACATATTGATTCGAATTGAACTATCATGAAGGTAAATGGCGATGAGTAAAGTGAAAAGTATCACCCGTGAATCCTGGATCCTGAGCACTTTCCCGGAGTGGGGTAGCTGGTTGAATGAAGAAATTGAACAAGAACAGGTCGCTCCTGGCACATTTGCGATGTGGTGGCTTGGCTGCACCGGGATCTGGTTAAAATCGGAAGGTGGCACCAACGTTTGCGTTGATTTCTGGTGCGGCACTGGCAAACAAAGTCACGGTAACCCGTTAATGAAACAGGGTCACCAAATGCAGCGCATGGCTGGCGTGAAAAAACTGCAGCCAAACCTGCGCACCACCCCGTTTGTTCTTGATCCGTTTGCGATTCGCCAGGTCGACGCGGTACTGGCGACTCACGATCACAACGATCATATCGACGTCAACGTCGCTGCTGCTGTGATGCAGAACTGTGCTGATGACGTACCGTTCATTGGACCGAAAACCTGTGTGGATTTGTGGATTGGCTGGGGCGTACCGAAAGAGCGTTGCATCGTGGTCAAACCGGGCGATGTTGTAAAAGTGAAAGACATTGAAATTCATGCGCTTGACGCTTTCGACCGTACTGCACTGATCACCCTGCCTGCCGATCAAAAAGCGGCTGGCGTACTGCCGGACGGCATGGACGATCGCGCGGTGAACTATCTGTTCAAAACGCCTGGCGGCTCCCTGTATCACAGCGGCGACTCCCACTACTCTAACTATTATGCGAAGCACGGTAACGAACATCAGATCGACGTGGCTTTAGGTTCATACGGCGAAAACCCGCGCGGTATCACCGACAAAATGACCAGCGCCGATATGCTGCGTATGGGTGAAGCCCTGAATGCGAAAGTGGTTATCCCGTTCCACCACGATATCTGGTCAAACTTCCAGGCCGATCCGCAAGAGATCCGCGTGCTGTGGGAGATGAAAAAAGATCGCCTGAAGTATGGCTTCAAGCCGTTTATCTGGCAGGTTGGCGGCAAATTTACCTGGCCGTTGGATAAAGACAACTTCGAGTACCACTATCCGCGTGGTTTCGATGATTGCTTCACTATTGAACCGGATCTGCCGTTCAAGTCATTCCTGTAATCTGTCGTTTATACCGGATAGCGTGGAGTAGTTCGCGCTATCCGGCGTAGTATTTCCTGGCTATTTCAAATATCATCTAAAAAAATCAAATTTTATCGGAATAGCTCATGACTGAAGCACAAAGACATCAAATCCTCCTGGAAATGCTCGCACAATTGGGCTTTGTGACCGTTGAGAAAGTCGTTGAGCGTCTGGGAATTTCGCCTGCCACTGCGCGACGCGATATCAATAAACTTGACGAAAGCGGCAAACTGAAAAAAGTGCGCAATGGCGCAGAAGCTATTACCCAACAGCGCCCGCGCTGGACGCCGATGAATCTGCATCAGGCGCAGAATCACGATGAAAAAGTACGTATCGCTAAAGCGGCCTCGCAGCTGGTTAATCCGGGCGAAAGCGTAGTCATCAACTGCGGCTCCACCGCGTTTCTGCTTGGGCGGGAAATGTGTGGCAAGCCAGTGCAAATCATCACTAATTATCTACCGCTGGCAAATTACCTGATCGATCAAGAACATGACAGCGTGATCATTATGGGCGGACAGTACAACAAAAGTCAGTCCATCACTTTAAGCCCGCAGGGCAGCGAAAACAGTCTCTATGCCGGGCACTGGATGTTTACCAGCGGCAAAGGACTGACAGCAGAAGGGTTGTATAAAACCGATATGCTGACGGCAATGGCAGAGCAGAAGATGCTGAGCGTGGTAGGGAAACTGGTGGTACTGGTTGATAGCAGTAAGATTGGCGAACGCGCGGGAATGCTTTTTAGCCGTGCCGATCAAATTGATATGCTGATCACCGGCAAAAATGCTAACCCGGAAATCCTGCAACAACTGGAAGCGCAAGGGGTCAGCATTCTGCGTGTTTAAAGATGCTGGCGGAAAAATGTCACTGCAGCATCTAACGCCTCAGGCGTAATGCGGTGACGCACGCCTGGCTGCCATGAACAGGTTAGCAGTTTATCCCGTCCCGTCTCGCTTAAGGCCTGCTGCAAACGTAGTGATTCATCGGCAGGCACAACGTCATCGTCGAGGCCATGCCACAGCAGTAGAGGTCTGTCACCAAGTTGTTCCAGGTGGTTTGTCGCTTCCCACTCTGCCAGCGGCGCGACAATGTTATTGAATTCATTCTGTTGTGCTGCCGTTTCAGGTATCAGCGGTGGAAACAGTGAACGGGCGAGCGATGTAAAATAGCCCGATCCCATCATGCTGGCGGTACATCTCACCGTGGGGTGGCGAGCGGTAATCCCCAGTGCCGTCATCGCGCCCATCGACGCACCACCGACTGCCAGACGGTCATTAAGCAGCCACTTTTCTTCGGCTATTGCCGCACGTAAAGTAGTGAATTCCTGCATACTTTGTAGCAAGATTTGCCAGAATTGATTTAACCGCCGCGCTGCGTCGCCACTAAAACGACTACCGTGATCGGGCGCATCCGGCATGATCACCCGCAAACCAGCCTGCGCCAGCGCAACGGCAAAATAGCTATACACCAGACTGGACGAAGTAAAGCCGTGATAAAAAATCGCGCACGGTAACGGGGTATCTTTTTGTCCGACAGGATAAGCATGAAGAACGGGAATATCTGCCAGCTCGCGTGATTCTATTTCAATCATCTGTCTCTCCTTTTTGTCTGGTATGACATGAAGAAATCCTTAGCACAAGTTTCTGCTGGCGGTATTAGTTCATAATGTTGAGATGTGGGTTACGCTTTCGTCACGTTTTCATTCGAAAATCGCGTACCAGGTAACAATTCGGGAACATTCCCCCAAAGTTAAATTAATAAGGCACTACACTATGGTTAGCAGGAAACGTAATAGCGTTATTTACCGGTTTGCCAGTTTATTATTGGTGTTGATGTTAAGTGCCTGTAGCGCACTGCAAGGTACGCCACAGCCAGCACCGCCAGTAACGGACCATCCGCAAGAGATTCGCCGCGACCAGACGCAAGGGTTACAGCGAATAGGTAGCGTAAGCACGATGGTTCGGGGTTCTCCGGATGACGCATTAGCAGAAATCAAAGCGAAAGCTGTCGCTGCAAAAGCTGATTATTACGTTGTCGTCATGGTGGACGAAACCATCGTGACAGGACAGTGGTATTCACAAGCCATTTTGTACCGTAAATAAATCAGACAACTTACATAGTCAGCTTTACATTGCTTTGCGTCCCTATGCGTTTACCTGTGCACAATAAATTACCGGCTGGAAGCCTGGGCGTTTATTACCGCGATGGAATGCCCTGCAACATGTGGGGAAACGAAAAATGGAGCTGACGATGAAACAATTACTTGCCTCACCCTCGCTGCAATTAGTGACTTATCCTGCGAGCGCCACGGCACAGTCTGCAGAATTCGCCAGTGCTGACTGCGTGACGGGCCTGAATGAAATAGGTCAGATCTCAGTTAGCAATATTTCAGGGGATCCGCAGGACGTGGAACGTATCGTGGCGTTAAAGGCCGATGAACAAGGTGCGTCATGGTACCGCATTATTACCATGTACGAAGACCAGCAGCCTGATAACTGGCGCGTACAGGCGATACTGTATGCATGAGTGTCATCTACAGCAAATGAACAATGCCGGATGCGGCGCGAGCGCCTTGTCCGGCCTACAATTTTCACATATTTCATTTAGTTAATCGAAACCAGCGTCGCATCAGTCGTATACGCTTACACACACACTCCCCCCGTCGCCCGCAGCAATAAATCATTCTGGATCTGCTCTGACAACCGTACGCCGCCGCGCGTATCTAACATCACCTGACACCACGCCTGCGCCATTGGCGGAGAAGCATATTTCAACATTTGCGCACCGCAGCCCAGCAGGAATAGCTGATGAGTAATCTCTCGCCCCAGTTCTTCAGCTGGCTTACGCAGCTGCTGCTGTAAACGACGAACCGCGCGATCAAAATAGCGATCCTGCCCTTTCACTTCCACAAATGCTTCCGACAATAAGTCGTATACGCCCGCTTGCTTATTGAGAACGCGCAACACATCCAGGCACATAATATTGCCGGAACCTTCCCAAATACTGTTTACCGGCATCTCCCGGTAAAGCCGCGGCAGCTCGCTCTCCTCGCAATAACCAATGCCGCCCAGCACCTCCATCGCTTCGGCCACAAACGGCATACCTCTTTTGCAGATCACAAATTTTGCCGCAGGCGTAAATAAACGCGCCCACAGGGCTTCTTTGGCATCGGCACGCCGGTCCCACGCTCGCGCAAGACGAAACAGCAACGCCGTTTGCCCTTCAAGCTGAAGTGCCATGCGACTTAAGACATGACGCATAAGGGGCTGTTGGATCAATGGATTACCAAAAACATGGCGTTGATGTGCATGATAAATCGCCAGCGAAAATGCACGGCGCATCATGGCATGGCTACCCAGGGCGCAATCAAAACGCGTCATCCCACCCATTTTCAGGATCAGACGAATTCCTTCCCCTTCCTGCCCCAACAACCAACCAATGGCATCCTGAAACTCCACTTCGCAACTGGCGTTAGAGCGATTACCCAGCTTATCTTTCAGCCGCTCGAGGCGAATCGCGTTGCGTTGCCCGTCAGGCAAAAAGCGCGGCACAAAAAAGCAGGACAGACCACCCGCGGTCTGCGCCAGCACCAGATGCGCATCGCTTTGCGGAACCGAGAAAAACCATTTATGCCCCACCAGCCGATAAGAGCCATCTTCCAGACGCTCTGCACGGGTGGTGTTGCTCATAACATCGGAACCGCCCTGCTTTTCCGTCATTCCCATGCCAATCAACAAACCGCGTTTTTGCCCACCTGGCAATAAGTGAGAATCGTAGCGATCGCTCAATAGCGGCGTGGTCCAGTCCTGAAACGGCGCGGGTAACATCTGTAACAACAATGGCGTGGCGGCAAAGGTCATGGTTATCGGACATAACGACCCTGCCTCAACCTGCGCATGTAACATAAAACGCGCCGCGCGCGCCACAAATGCGCCGGAGCGAGCGTCTTCTTCCCAGGCAAGATTGTGCACCCGATTGGTACATAGCGCCTGCATCAGCAGGTGCCAGGCGGGGTGAAAACGCACATCGTCCAGACGGCGTCCTTGCGCATCGTAGCGCAATAATTCAGGCGGATTCACATTCGCCAGCCGCCCCAGTTCAAGGGATTCAGCCGTTCCTAACTGCTGACCAATACTGGCTAGAAAATCGCTATCCCAGCCAGCACCTTCACGCGTTACCGCTTCGCAGAGCGCGCCATCAGACAGGTATAAGTTGCTGTTATTTAATGGTATAGGTTGATTAAAAACGGTGTGAGTTTGCCAGTGCACTGTGTCTCCCTCCATCAATGGCAGTCACCATTAGTATGGTCACTGCCATGGATTCATGACAGAAAGAGATTGCTAAAACATTCTTATCCAGCAATGTAATGCGGAACGAAACGTGAGGTGTCTTTGGTGATCAGTGTGTTATCTTCACGGATCCCCATTCCGCACGCTTCATCATCGACAATCCAGCTACCGATGAGTGTGTAGCTATCGCCAAACCGCGGCAGAGGTTGAAACGCCTGGTAGATCATCGGTTCATCGGCGTAATCACCATCAGCGTGGTCAACGACGTTATTCTGGCCGTCGAAAATGGTGACATTTCCGCCTTCGCGCGAGTAGAGCGGTTTACGCACATAGCTTTCGCCAGCGGCAATCTGCGATTTTTCACCCTCAAACCAGGATGCAAGAAGGTTAGGATGACCAGGGAAGAAGCGCCAAAGCAGCGGCATTAGCCCTTTATTACTCAAGATACTTTTCCATAACGGCTCCACCCATTGCTCGCGACGCTTGCGCAGCAGCGGACCGTTATCGTCACGCATCATCCACTCCAGCGGATACAGCTTAAATGCACGCTGGATGACATTATCATCAAGATCGGTCAGTACGCCGCCGACGCCCAAACCGAGATCTTCAATGTAGATAAACCGCGACTCCTGCCCTGCCTGCTGGGCGCAGTCCTGCAAGTACAGCACGGTACTCCTGTCTTCATCGGTGTCCTGACAGCAGCAAAAATAAAACGGTTCCCGACTGTAAAGCTCGCTAAAGCGTGAAATCAGGCGTTCCTGAATAGCATTGTACTGATCGGCATCACGCGGAATAATGCCGCTGCGCCGGGCATCCTCCAGCCACAGCCACTGGAAATAAGCCGACTCGTACAATGAAGTTGGCGTATCGGCGTTGTACTCCAGCAGCTTCACCGGCGCATTGCCACACCAGGCAAAATCCATCCGTCCATACAGCGAAGGATCGCGGGCGCGCCAGCTTTCAGCGATCACATCCCAGTACAACGGCGGGATCGCCAGTTGCGTCAGGATCTCTTCATCTTTTACCGCGCGATCCACCACCTCAAGGCACATCTGATGCAGTTCCGCAGTCGGTTTTTCGATCTGCTCTTCAATCTGGCGCAGAGTAAAACGGTAAGCCCGACTCTCATCCCAATAGATTTCATTGTCGATGATATGAAAGTCGAAACCGTTGTCAGCGGCGATCTGGTCCAGATCCCGTCGCACAGGGACGTTGTGTCTCAGCATGATTAGCCTCCCCAATGCCCACGGGCGCTGGAAGAACGACCATAGCCGCCGCGAGAAACGGTAGACGCTTTTTTGGTGGTAAAGCCGCCCGAAGAGTAAGACTCTTTTTTGCCAGAACCGGAGCGCCAAGAGTAATCACCAGAAGTGCTGCGCCAGACTGGGCGCGAAGCAAAAGAGGAACCGCCGCTGTTATAAACAAACGGCTCATCGCGATCTTTACGAATAACCCGGCTTAACAAAAATCCAGAAACGACCGGGATCCAACTCTGTTCAACATTGTCGTAGTAGCAATTTTCGTACTTAGACTGACAGTTCTGCTGAGTCATATTCTTCGGAACATCGGCATAAAATGCCGTTTTGGCGTTGTTCCAGCCACGCGCGCAAATGTCGGCATTATTACCGTCATCAATACAATCCTGCACTGTCGCGTAAAACGTTCCGTCGCCGTCGTTATCGACATCGCTACTATCGCTACAACCTTTCAATACGAAAAAAGCGGCACCGCCCATTAGCGCCAACGTTAAGTATTTTTGTGCGTAGCGATTGCGACGCGGTTCAAAAGGATTATTCGGTCTACCAATGCGACTAATCGCTCCGTGACCAATTTTACTGTTATTTCTTGATTTGCGTTTTCTGGCCATGATCGTCCATTACCATGTCATACAAGCTGCGTTAAAAATACCGCCAGCCAGCGCGGCGGTTCCCATAAACATTCCTGCTGCGGTATTGTGATTAATAATTTTTTCGCTTAATGCGGGCATATAAAGTCTGACACCAGCAAAAACGAGTAACTGAATCACCAGTGCAATCCCGCCCCAGGCGAAATAGTCTGGAATACTCACCGCATTGATTGCCGCACTGGATAAGGGGATAACGTAACCCAACAATGTACCGCTGAACGCCAGTGACGCCGCGGTATTATTGTTTTTGATTAACTGCCATTCGTTGTGCGGTGTAATTTTAGAATAGATAAACAGAAAAATAATCACCATAGCCACGCCAATAAAAAAATAGGCGCTAAAGGCAAGAAGTGAATCCAGTATATGCATTGTAAACGTCCTTGTAATTAACCAATAATATGAAGTGATGTCAGCGGGATATCGACACCCAACGCGCGCGAAAATAACCACTCTGGCTCGCCGAGATCGTTAAAAGATTCCTCACCATTTAGCAGCAAATATTCGTAAGTATCTTCGGTTACTTGCCGTTGGTAGCCCATGGTAAAATTATGGACCTCCCATTTGGCATGGTTTTGATTTTCTACTTTTTCCAGCATGTAGACGGGTTCGATATTTCCCGGTTCTTCGCTGTTAAAAAATCGCTGCCAGCGTTTTTCCTGCCAGTTTAAGGTCATTGCTCCCATCGCTTTGGCGTTGATCGCCTCGCGCCAGTGACTCTCTTTACTGATACCGTAGCTCTCTTCATAGACAAAGAGCTTGATATCATCAATGTCATCAATATCTTCGCCGCCGGTGGTATTGATTTGCAGAAACTCATCGCCTGAAGTGTAGTAGCGGAAAATCTGACTACCGCCGCCCAGATCGATGTGGCTGACGGCGGCTACCGTAAATTCCTCACCCGGCAGCGCAATCAGCAATTCATCTTCCAGCAAACGAAACGCTAACGTGTCGAGCGTAAAGCCACTATTGAGATGAAGTCCCAGCGGACCACGAGCGATAGCTGGCTTATTATCCTTGCCAAACAGACGCTGGAAAAAACCAGACATATTTTATCCTTAAAATAGTTGCCAGCCTTTTAGCGAGGCTGGCAAAAAAATTACTCGCCCTGTTGGCGTTGCAGTCTTGCTAATACATCCTGGGCGCTACTTTTATTGCTACCGCCAATTCCGGCTTCCGCCAGCTTTTCGTCAAGGTCGCGACCGTCTGCGACTTTCTCCAACTGTGCGGCAGCATCCAGGCGAGCCTGACGTTCGGCCTGACGCGTTTGCAGGCGTTTTAAGGATTCTGCCGCTGTCGAAACGCTGGAAGATGCGCCAACGGTAGAGGTTGTTACAGCCTGTTGTGCACGCTGCATGGCTTCAGTGGCTTTAACGACTTCCATTTGCTGCTCAAACTGAGCGATACGCTGCGCTGTCGCTGTAACTGCTTTTTCCACGCCATCACGGGAGACTTCCAGATTCGACAACACTTGCTCTTCAGCGGTAATGAGATTCTCAAGGCGCGCGATTTCTTCAGCAACTTCGTTAATCAACGACGGATTAACGTTCTTGCTTAACGCTTCCAGCGCACGGGCTTCCAGACTGGCTTTGCGCTCACGTAAATCTTTCAGCTTATCGTGACTTAATTTCACCCGCGCCAGCAGATCAACGCGAGATTTTCCGGCTTTATCGAGTTCAGCTTTAGCGTCACGAATATGCTGTTCCAGCATGCGCACGCCCTGGGTTTCTTCAATGGATTCTTCCGCCTGGGAGATAAACGATTTCCCCAGCGTAAATAAACTTTTTAAAATTCCCATAAATACCCGTCCTTGTAATTAGTGTGAATATTCTTCTGTAATTTCAGCCAGATCCAATGCGTTATCTACCAGCGAGGTTATCTCAAGCAGGATATCTTCAAGAGAAGATTTAAGCGATAACGCCCCGAAAACAATGTAATACTCTTCCTGTTGTACGCTGGAGATCCCTACCGATGACAACGGCATCATCTTCTGATTTCTTAATAAGAAGGTATTAAATTCATCTGGATTGCTGATACTACTCACCGGACAAATAAAGGTTTCGATAATCATTTGGCGGGAAGTAAAAAGAATATTGATTTGCAAATCGCCATAATCATTCATTTTAATAATTAATGCGTTCTCGCTATTTGTTACATCAATATTTTGTTCAGGTACAGTTTGCAGCGCCGTCGCTAGCGCCAACGGATTCCATGTCATATATTATTCCATATAGATTAAGTTTAAATATTAATAAAATGAATATTTGCAATACGTAATTATCTTACCAGCTATAGACAAAAAAAACCATCCAAATCTGGATGGCTTTTCATAATTCTGAGAAATTAGCTGCGCTGGCGCACCGCTTCAAATAAGCAAATTCCGGTCGCAACCGAAACGTTCAGGGAAGAAACGCTTCCAGCCATCGGGATGCTGATCAACTCATCGCAATGTTCACGAGTCAGGCGACGCATACCTTCACCTTCCGCACCCATCACCAGCGCCAGGCGTCCGGTCATTTTGCTCTGATAGAGTGTATGATCCGCCTCGCCTGCCGTACCGACGATCCAGATATTCTCTTCCTGCAACATACGCATGGTGCGCGCAAGGTTAGTCACCCGAATCAGCGGAACGCTTTCTGCCGCGCCGCAGGCTACTTTTTTCGCCGTAGCGTTGAGCTGTGCGGAGCGATCTTTCGGCACAATCACCGCATGAACGCCTGCGGCGTCCGCACTACGCAGGCACGCGCCGAGGTTGTGCGGATCGGTTACGCCGTCGAGGATCAGCAGGAACGGTTGATCGAGCGAAGCGATCAGATCCGGCAGATCGTTTTCCTGATACTGACGTCCTGGCTTCACGCGGGCGATAATGCCCTGATGCACGGCACCGTCGCTTTTCTCGTCGAGATATTGGCGGTTTGCCAACTGGATAACCACGCCCTGAGACTCAAGGGCGTGAATCAGCGGTAACAGACGTTTATCTTCACGGCCTTTTAAAATAAAGACTTCCTGAAAACGTTCAGGGGCGCGCTCCAGCAGGGCCTGCACTGCGTGGATGCCGTAAATCATTTCGCTCATTAATGTACTCGTTGTTTACGTTTTGCCTGATGCACTACGTTTATCCGGCCTACATGATCTCTGCAATATATTGAATTTGCGTGATTATGTAGGCCGGATAAGGCGTTCACGCCGCATCCGGCATGAACAAAGCGCATTTTGTCAGCAATCTAACCCTCTTCTTTTAAAGAGGGTATTGATCACTCTGCCACTTTTTTCTTCGCCGCACGCTTCGCTTTGGTCGCTGCAGCTATTTTCTGCGTTTTCGCCGATGGCTTTTTCGCTTTTCTCGCGTCTTTCTTCGCCGCTTTCGGCTTCGTTTTTTTCTCACCGCGGAAGGCGCTGTCTGGCTCAAAGTTTACCTTTTTACCGACCTGACGACGCTTGCCGCCTTTTTTACCTGCATCGCCTTTTTTCGCTTTCTCGCGCGCCGTTTTACCGACGTTGCGCGGTGCGCGTTCGCTGGAGATCAGGCTAAAGTCGATTTTGCGCTCGTCCATATTAACCGCTTCGACGCGAACTTCCACGCGATCGCCCAGGCGATAAGTCTGGCCGCTGGATTCCCCCATCAGGCGTTGCCCTACCTGGTCAAAGCGATAGTAGTCATTGTCCAGCGAAGAGACATGGACCAGACCATCAATGAACAAGTCGTCCAGACGGACGAAGAAGCCAAAGCCAGTGACGCTGGAAATTACGCCTTTAAAGACGTTACCTACCTGGTCGAGCATGAAGTCACACTTCAGCCAGTCAGCCACATCGCGCGTTGCTTCGTCGGCACGACGTTCCGCCATCGAACAGTGCTGACCCAGTTGCAGCATCTCTTCCATCGAATAATGGTAGCCGCCGGTTTCAGTGGTGTTGCCCTGATGCCCCTGCTCTTTCGCCAGCAGATATTTAATGGCGCGGTGCAGCGTCAGGTCTGGATAACGACGAATCGGCGAAGTAAAGTGCGCATAGGACTGCAATGCCAGGCCAAAGTGACCACGGTTTTCTGGATCGTAAATCGCCTGTTTCATCGAGCGCAGCAGCATGGTTTGCAGCATTTCTGCATCAGGACGATCGGCAACCGACTCCAGCAGCTCCGCGTAGTCACGCGGTTCCGGCTTGTTACCGCCCGGCAGTTCCAGCCCCAGCTCCGCCAGCACTGAACGGAAAGAGGTAATCGCTTCGGTGCTCGGCTTGTCGTGAATACGGAACAGTGCCGGTTCTTTCGCTTTCTCAACGAAACGCGCCGCCGAGATATTCGCCAGAATCATGCACTCTTCAATTAATTTGTGCGCGTCGTTACGCTGGGTCTGTTCGATACGTTCAATACGGCGTTCAGCGTTGAAAATGAACTTCGCTTCTTCGCTCTCAAATGAGATCCCACCGCGTTCTTCACGGGCTTTATCCAGCACTTTATAGAGGTTATGCAACTCTTCGAGATGCTTAACCAGCGGGGCGTACTGCTCGCGCAGATCCTGATCGCCCTGCAGAATATGCCAGACTTTGGTGTAGGTCAGACGCGCGTGAGAGCTCATCACCGCTTCGTAGAATTTGTAGCCCGTCAGGCGGCCTTTCGACGAAACCGTCATCTCGCACACCATACACAGGCGGTCTACCTGCGGGTTGAGCGAACACAGGCCGTTAGAGAGCACTTCCGGCAGCATCGGGATAACCTGCGAAGGGAAGTACACCGACGTGCCACGGTTACGCGCTTCTCTGTCCAGCGGCGTTGACGGACGCACATAGTAGCTGACGTCGGCAATCGCGACCCATAAACGCCAGCCGCCGCCGCGTTTTTTCTCGCAGTAAACTGCATCGTCAAAGTCACGGGCGTCTTCGCCATCAATGGTGACCAGCGGTAAATCGCGCAGATCAACACGGCCCGCTTTTGCTTCTTCCGGCACTTCTTCTTTCAGCCCGGCAACCTGTTGCTCAACAGCCTGCGGCCAGATGTACGGAATTTCATGGGTACGCAGAGCGATATCAACCGCCATGCCGGTGCCCATATTGTCGCCCAGCACTTCGACGATTTTACCCACCGCTTTGGTGCGGCGAGTCGGACGCTGAGTCAGTTCGACTACGACCACAAAGCCCATCCGCGCGCCCATGATCTGATCGGGCGGGATTAAGATATCGAAGCTCAGACGGCTGTCGTCAGGAACCACAAAGCCGACGCCCGCTTCGGTAAAGTAGCGACCAACAATCTGGCTGGTTTTTGGCACCAGTACGCGGACAATACGCGCTTCACGACGACCTTTACGGTCAGCACCCAGCGGCTGAGCCAGCACCTGATCGCCATGAATGCAGGTTTTCATCTGCTCGCTGGAGAGATACAAATCATCTTTACGCCCTTCAACCCGCAGAAAGCCGTAGCCATCACGGTGGCCAATAACGGTACCTTTCACCAGGTCGAGGCGTTCCGGCAGCGCATAGCACTGACGACGAGTGAAGACCAGTTGACCATCGCGCTCCATCGCGCGCAGGCGGCGACGCAGGCCTTCAAGCTGCTCTTCGCCTTCAATGTGCAGTTCTACCGCCAGCTCATCACGGCTGGCCGGTTTTTCACGTTTGGTTAAATGTTCGAGGATAAATTCCCGACTAGGGATGGGATTCGCGTATTTTTCAGCTTCGCGTTCCTGGAAAGGATCTTGTGACATCTCGGTTCCTCCGTTGTCATCTCTGATGAAGATTTTCGTCACTCCACCAGCAATAATTTATAAAGCGGTTGATTCTCTTCAACCAAATCGGCAAGCGTGTAGTTATCCAGTTCCGTAAGAAAACTTTGCACGGCCTTAGAAAGTGCCTGTTTCAACCTACAGGCAGGTGTAATGTGGCAAAACTCACTGCTGCAATTCACCAGCGATAAGGGCTCCAGCTCGCGCACCACATCACCAATACGTATCGCACTCGCCGGTTTACCCAGGCGAATGCCGCCATTTTTTCCACGAACAGCAGTCACGTAGCCGGCACGACTAAGTTGATTGATTATTTTGACCATATGATTACGGGAGACGCCGTAGACGTCAGTCACTTCAGAAATACTGGTCATCCGCCCTTCTGGCAATGACGCCATGTAGATCAGCGCACGTAATCCGTAATCAGTGAAACTCGTTAACTGCACATCAACCTCAAAAGGGAAATCGGGAAAAAATACATTTATATTGATGATAAACCAGCCACAAGCTGTGTCGCTAATTTATTTCAGTTCGGGGAAGGAAAAAAGCGAGGATTTAACACTGTGTCGGATAGCGTAATGGCTTACCCGACACAGCAATGTATCACACTGTTCGCCCGGCAGGCAAAATATCTGCCAGGCGTACCAGAATTACGCGTCGAACGGGTCGCGCAGAATCATGGTTTCAGTACGATCCGGACCGGTAGAGATGATATCGATCGGCACACCAGTCAGCTCTTCAATACGCTTGATATAGTTCAGCGCCGCCTGCGGCAGGCCGCTACGATCTTTCACGCCGAAGGTGGATTCAGACCAGCCCGGCATGGTTTCGTAAATCGGCTCTACACCTTTCCAGTCGTCAGCTGCCAGCGGAGTGGTAGTCACTTCGCGACCATCCGGCATACGGTAAGCCACGCAGAGTTTAACCTCTTTCAGGCCATCCAGAACGTCCAGTTTAGTCAGGCAGAAGCCAGACAGGGAGTTCAGCTGTACCGCACGACGAACGGCAACGGTGTCCAGCCAGCCGGTACGACGACGACGCCCCGTAGTTGCGCCGAATTCGTTACCCTGCTTGCAGAGGAACTCGCCAGTTTCATCAAACAGTTCGGTCGGGAACGGACCTGCACCTACACGAGTGGAGTAAGCTTTGAGGATACCCAGAACGTAATCAACATAACGCGGGCCCAGGCCGGAACCGGTCGCCACGCCACCAGCAGTGGTGTTGGAAGAAGTTACGTACGGATAAGTACCGTGGTCGATATCCAGCAGCGTACCCTGCGCACCTTCAAACATGACGAAATCGCCACGCTGACGCGCCTGGTCGAGCAGGTCAGAAACGTCAACCACCATAGAAGTCAGGATGTCGGCAACAGCCATCGTATCATCCAGAACTTTCTGGTAATCAACCGCTTCAGCTTTGTAGTAGTTAACCAACTGGAAGTTGTGATATTCCATCACTTCTTTCAGTTTTTCAGCGAAGGTTTCTTTGTCGAAAAGGTCGCCAACACGCAGACCGCGACGTGCTACTTTATCTTCATAAGCAGGCCCGATACCACGACCGGTGGTGCCGATCGCTTTCGCGCCACGCGCTTTCTCACGCGCGTTATCCAGCGCAACGTGATAATCAAGGATCAGCGGACATGCTTCAGACAGCAGCAGACGCTCACGAACGGGGATGCCACGGTCTTCCAGTTCTTTCATCTCTTTCATCAGCGCGGCCGGAGACAGCACAACACCGTTACCGATGATGCTGGTTACATTCTCGCGGAGAATACCTGATGGAATAAGATGGAGAACGGTTTTTTCACCGTTGATTACGAGAGTATGGCCTGCGTTGTGACCGCCCTGGTAGCGTACAACATATTTAGCCCGTTCAGTCAGAAGATCGACGATCTTACCTTTACCTTCGTCACCCCATTGGGTGCCCAGTACGACGACGTTGTTACCCATTTTTCAAAATCACCGTTTGCTTAAAAATGGATTCTACCATCGCTTTTTCAGAGTTACAGCACTTTTTGCACTCAAAAATGACCTCGATCAGTCTGTTTTTTGTTCAGCCAATCGTTTTCCTCAACATGTAGTAGACCACAACGCCCGCAACCACAAGTCCACCGCCAAAACGACGTAAAATATTATCGGGCAAATTGGTCATCGCAGAGATCATCTTCTTCCATGCCTTCGGGTAAAGCATCGGCCCTAAACCTTCCAGTACCAAAACCAGGGCAAGCGCCAGCCAGATTGTCGAATTCATTCATTATCCTTATAGAAAAAGAAAACCACCGACATCCCTGAGGATGCGGTGGCTTTATTGACCTGTACCGCAGTCGTTATATTAACGCGTTGCGGAAGTCGGCGTCTTCATGTAGCGGAAGAAATCGCTATCCGGGCTCATGACCATCACGTCCTGATTGCCAGAGAAGCTGTTCTCATAAGCACGCAGGCTACGGATGAATGCGTAGAAGTCCGGATCTTTACTGAATGCATCAGCAAACAGTTTGGCTGCTTCGGCATCGCCTTCACCACGCATGATGCGGCCCTGACGCTCAGCTTCTGCCAGCGTTCTGGTCACTTCATAGTCGGCAGTCGCGCGCAGTTTTTCCGCTTCTTCCTGACCTTGTGAACGGTGACGACGCGCTACCGCTTCACGCTCGGCGCGCATACGGTTGTAGATCGCTTCAGACACTTCGGTCGGCAGGTTGATCTGCTTGATACGCACATCGACAACTTCAATACCCAGCGCCGCCATACTGTTCGGGTTGATGACCGGAACTTTGCCCTTCGTCTCAGCCGTTACGCGCTCTGCCGCTTCGGCAATGGCGTTATCTGCCGCCGGGGTAGTAACTTCATCTTCTGTACCCGCAGAACCGGAGTTCAGCGCGTCACGTACTTCGAGGGTCAGACGACCACGGGAATCGGTGACGATATCTTTCACGTCCAGGCGACCAATTTCAGAACGCAGACGGTCAGAGAACTTACGTTTCAACAGCACTTCCGCTTGCGAAATGTCGCCACCACCCGTTGCCAGGTAGTAACGGCTGAAATCGCTGATGCGCCATTTGATGTAAGAGTCGACGATCAGGTCTTTCTTCTCTTTGGTCACAAAGCGGTCGGCCTGGTTGTCCATGGTCTGAATACGTGCGTCGAGCATTTTCACCGTTTCAATGAACGGTATCTTGAAATGCAGACCCGGCTCATAAACCAGAGGTTTGTTGTCATCGTCACGCAGTACCTTACCAAAACGCAGCGTAATACCGCGCTCACCTTCTTTGACGACAAAGACAGACATGTAAAGCACTACCAGCACGATGATGATAATCGCGATAACTGACTTACGCATCGTTATTCCCCCTGACGCTGGTAGTCGTTACGCTGCGCGTTGGCGCGGCGTTGGTCCATAATATCGCCCTGACTGGTGGACGACGTGTTGCTTGCTCCACTGGTTGTGGAGGAAGAGGCTGGCGGCAGACGCAGCAGATTGCTGGCACCGTTATCGCTCTTCGCCGCAGGGGCGTTACCACCTTTCAGCATCTGGTCTAACGGCAGAACCATCAGGTTGCCACCTTTATCGTTAACCAGCACTTTGCGGGTGTTACCCAACACTTTTTCCATCGTCTCGATATACAGACGCTCGCGAGTAATTTCCGGCGCGGCTTTATATTCCGGCAGAAGTTTAGCAAAGCGCGCCACTTCACCCTGAGCTTCCAGGATGGTCTGGGCCTTGTACGCACGCGCCTCTTCGAGGATACGTTGCGCCTGACCGTTCGCACGCGGCTGAACTTCGTTGGTATACGCTTCTGCTTCACGAATGTATTGCTGTTCGTTTTCACGCGCGGCAATCGCATCGTCAAACGCCGCTTTTACTTCTTCCGGCGGACGAGCAGCCTGGAAGTTGACGTCCAGCAGCGTGATACCCATGTCATACGGACGAATCGTCTCTTCCAGTTCGCGCTGAGTATCGCTACGAATCACGGTACGACCTTCCGTCAGAATGCGGTCCATGGTGTATTTACCGATAACTCCACGCAGGGCGCTGTCGGTAGCCTGACGCAGGCTGTCATCCGGGCTGGTCACGCTATACAGATATTTTTCCGGATTGGTGACGCGGTACTGCACGTTCATCTCAACGCGCACTACGTTCTCGTCCGACGTCAGCATCACACCAGAAGCGGCCAGTTCACGCACGGCTTCCACGTTCACCGGTTTGACTTCGTCGATAAACGTCGGTTTCCAGTTCAGACCCGGCTCAACCAGATGGCTGAATTTACCAAAGCGTGTTACCACGCCGCGTTCGGCTTCTTTAATGGTATAGAAACCACTGGCCGCCCAGATAATGACAATCGCTGCCGCTGCGATGGTAACGACACGACCGCCAAGCTGCGGGCGCGGGCCTTGCGATGAACTGCCACCGCCAGATCCGGTGCCTTTACCGCCGCCCAGACCACCGAGCTTTTTGCTCAGTTTGCGGAAGATATCATCTAAATCAGGTGGCCCTTGATCGCGACCGCCTTTGTTTCCATTTCCCTCAGAGTTGCCGCCAGGTTTGCTGCTTCCCCACGGGTCGCGGTCTTGTCCGTTATTACCGGGCTGATTCCACGCCATGTTTGTGCTCCATATTTGTTATGCGGTGATCCCTGTTGTCTTTCGACGCCAGAGGATATGACTCCACGCTTCAGACGCTACGCCGTTAGATCAGGTAATCGATCAACGCCGGTTCTTGTTTACAGAGGCGACGCCAGTCAACGATCGGCATACGAACTTGCAGACTTACGCTGCCGTCCTCCTCCATCCACTCTTTTTCTATTGCCTGAAGCTGATAAAAACGACTTCTCAGACGCCCTTCCTGCGGTGGCAGACGCAATGTATGCTGCGCCACCTCGCCGGAAAGCCGCTCCGTCAAAGCCTGAAAAAGCTGTGGTATCCCCGCTCCGGTCTGTGCGGAAAGCCAGACACGGATCGGTTTGTTCTCTTCGTCCCGATCAATACGCGGTTCGAAATCTTCCAGCATATCGATCTTGTTCATCACCAGCAGGGTTGGGATCTCGTGAGCGTCGATCTCTTCAAGAACCGTATTCACCGCTTCGATGTTTTCTTGTACACGCACATCCGCCGCATCAATGACGTGCAGCAGTAATGTGGCTTGCCGCGTCTCTTGTAACGTGGCTTTAAATGCCGCCACCAGATCGTGCGGCAGGTGGCGAATAAACCCTACGGTATCTGCAAGTACGGTTTCACCGACATCTGCAACGTCAATACGCCGCAACGTCGGGTCGAGGGTGGCAAACAACTGGTCTGCCGCGTAGACCCGCGCTTCGGTGATGCGATTGAAAAGGGTAGATTTACCGGCGTTGGTATATCCCACCAGCGAAACAGTAGGAACGTCGGCTTTGATACGCGATTGCCGCCCCTGCTCACGCTGCTTTTCAACTCTTTCCAGGCGCGACTGTATCTGCACGATGCGATTACGCAACAAACGACGGTCGGTTTCGAGCTGGGTTTCACCCGGACCACGCAAACCTATCCCGCCTTTCTGTCTTTCAAGGTGGGTCCAGCCACGCACCAGGCGCGTAGCCAGATGGCGCAGCTGCGCCAGCTCAACCTGCAACTTACCCTCATGGGTACGCGCACGTTGGGCGAAAATATCTAAAATAAGGCCGGTACGGTCGATAACACGACACTCGCACAAACGCTCCAGGTTACGCTCTTGCGCCGGGCTCAGGGCATGGTCAAAAAGAACGACCGAAGCACCCGTCGCTTTGACAGCTTCCGCAATTTCAACTGCTTTACCTTCACCTACAAAATACTTTGGGTGCGGCGCTTTACGGCTACCGGTAATCACCTGCAATGCTTCGACACCGGCGGAAGAGACCAGAGATTCAAACTCCTGGAGGTCTTCCATATCTTTGTCTTGCGTAAAATAGATGTGTACCAGTACCGCCTGCTCACCAGCATCATAACGGTCAAACAAGCGTATAACCCTCTAAATAGATCAGCGGGGAACGCAGGATCGCTGGCTCCCCGTGTAAAAAAACAGCCCGAAACCTTATTCGGTTTCTTCGCTGTCCTGTTGCGCGGAAGTATTCTGCGCGCTGCTACCATGATGGTAGTTACTGCTGGTACCGCCACCGGCGTTGTTACTGTGATGAGAAACCGGGCGAGACGGGACAACAGTAGAAATCGCGTGCTTGTAAACCATCTGGCTGACCGTGTTTTTCAACAGGATCACGAACTGATCAAAAGACTCGATTTGCCCTTGCAGCTTAATACCATTCACCAAATAAATAGAAACTGGAACACGTTCCCGACGCAGTGCGTTCAGGAACGGATCTTGTAAAGATTGCCCCTTAGCCATTCTCTCTTTTCCTTATATGCTTATTTGTACTTTGAACCTTTCGATTCTGAAAAAATTGCGCACGATACGTCTCAATTGTACACATTCAGCCTGCGATAGCACCAACAACCTGTAATACTTCGTCACGCGCCTGTTCTGGTTTTTCACTGTCAAGCCAGTGAACCCCTTCCCAACCACGCAGCCAGGTTATCTGCCGCTTCGCCAACTGTCTCGTGGCGCAAACACCTCGATAAACCATTTCATCGTATGAGATTTCGCCTTCAAGGTAAGACCACATCTGGCGATAACCCACGCAACGAATGGAAGGCAAGTCCGTATGCAAATCTCCTCGGGCAAAAAGCGCCCGGACTTCTGCTTCAAAACCTGAAGCCAACATCTGATGAAAACGCTGCTCAATGCGTTGATGGAGCAGTTCACGGCTCGCCGGGGCGATGGCGAACTGATGCACCTGATACGGTAGAGCGTCTCCTGACGTTTGCGTCAGTTCCGTTAAAGTTTTACCCGAAATGAAAAAAACTTCCAGTGCCCGGGAAAGCCTTTGTGGATCATTTGGATGAATCCTTGCTGCCGCAACCGGATCTACCTCCTGAAGTTGACGATGCAATGACTCCCAACCTTGCTCTGCCGCCTGTTGCTCAATTCTGGCCCGTACTTCCGGGTCTGCCGACGGTAGCGGCGACAACCCTTCCAGCAATGCCTTGAAATACAACATCGTACCGCCCACTAACAGTGGGATCCGCCCCGCCGCGGTGATATCGGCCATTTCCGCCAGCGCATCGCGGCGAAAATCAGCAGCCGAGTAAGCCTGCGACGGATCGCGAATATCCAGCAATCGGTGCGGCGCGGCGAGTAACTCTTCAGCGTTCGGCTTCGCCGTCCCGATATCCATCCCTTTGTAAATAAGGGCAGAATCAACGCTTATCAACTCTACTGGTAAAATTTTACGCAGCTCAATGGCTAACGCCGTTTTACCGGAGGCCGTCGGCCCCATCAAAAAAATCGCCTTAGGCAGGCTCGCCTTACTGATATCACTCATCTTTCAGGGCTTTTATCGCCGGATGTAAATCAACAGATTGTAACAGACCACCCGGCGGCGTTTTCACAAGTTGCGGACATAACCGTTCCACGTCCGCCAGCAGGGTTATGGCCTGTGCCATTGACCACTGCGCATGTTCGCTCATCAGATTTCGTGCAATCCACTGCGCAATATTGCCAGGTTCGAATACGGACTGCTTCGCCAGGTAGCCTATCAGTTCAGGAATCAAGATTTGTAAATTTTGTTGGCGTAAGGGTAAAGGCACTGCCCTGATGGTCACATGCTGTGCATCTGACTGGAAATCAATACCCAATTCCGCCAGGGCAGACTGCGCTTTTTCTAATGCCGATTTTTCTTCGGCAGAAACTTTTAGCCGCAACGGAATCAGCAGCGGCTGGGCGCAAACGGGCGCTTCACCCGGCGTCAATTGTGCCTGACGCAGCCAACGTTCTGCCACTGGCAAGGATAAAAGTGAAATGTTGCCGTCGCGCTCCAGCAACGCACAGTCGGAATGGACGATAGTCAGTACCCGACCAAAACTCTGACTGTTCGCCGCAAGTGCAGGTTCCTGCGGTTCCGGCGCTTTTAATTTTTGCATCGGCGCGGGCGTTTGCAAAAGCTGGCGATACACTTCACCTTGCTGTTTCTGGTAGCCTGGCTGCGCATTCGGCCAGGGGGCAGCCGGACGACTGCCTGATGCTGGCGCAGGAGTGTAGCGCGGAGCTACCGGCTCACGAGCTGCCGGTTCTGCAAAGTGATTGCGCCCCGCCGCCACGCGGTTTTCCGGAATGGAACGCGGTGCAGGTTGGGGTTCATCGTCCAGCGGTAGCGGCGTTTCCAGTTGCTGTTGTAGCACGCTCAGCACGCCCTGATAGATAAAATCATGCACCAGACGCGACTGATGGAAACGCACTTCGTGTTTGGCGGGGTGCACGTTGACGTCCACCTGATGTGGGTCGATCTCCAGATACAACACAAATGCCGGTTGCTGATCGGCCCCCAGTTTGTCTTCGCAGGCCTGGCGGATCGCGTGATTGATCAGGCGATCGCGCATCATGCGACCGTTCACGTAGCAATACTGAATTTCTGCCAGTGCGGGCGTGGTGTGATTTGGATCGGCCACCCAGCCGCGTAGCGTGAGATCGCCGTGTTGCCATTCAATCGCCAGCGCTTGTTCAAGAAAAGCGGTGCCGCAAATCGCGCCTAAGCGCCGTTCTTTTTGCCCGCCTTCCGGCACTGCGCGGTACTGACGCACAATTTTACCGTTATGCGACAGGTTGATCGTGACGTCGAAACGCGCCAGCGCAATGCGGCGGATGATCTCATCAATGTGGTTAAATTCGGTTTTCTCGGTGCGCAGGAATTTGCGCCGCGCCGGGGTGTTGTAGAACAGATCCAGCACCTCCAGCGTCGTCCCCACAGGATGCGCCGCCGGTTTTACCGTCACGTTCATATCGCGCCCTTCGGCATAGGCCTGCCAGGCTTCCTGCTGTTCTGCGGTGCGTGAAGTGAGCGTCAGGCGGGAAACCGAACTGATACTCGCCAGCGCCTCACCGCGAAAGCCCAGGCTGATAATGGCTTCGAGATCGTCCAGAGAGGCGATTTTACTGGTGGCATGACGAGCCAGCGCCAGCGCCAGCTCATCTTTTTTGATACCGCAGCCGTTATCACGAATGCGGATAAGTTTCGCCCCACCGCGTTCGATATCAATATCGATACGCGTCGCACCTGCATCGAGGCTGTTTTCCACTAGTTCTTTGACTACCGACGCAGGTCGCTCGACCACCTCACCTGCGGCAATCTGGTTCGCCAGTTGTGGCGGTAAGACCTGAATTGGCATCAATCGTCCTTAGTTTGGCAGCGTGCGATCTGGCGTCGTCACCGTACTGGCAGTTTGTGCCGTTGCACCCTGCGGCGCAGATTGCATCGGATGCGCAAGGAAGTAATTGCGCAGGCCTTTGTAAATGGCTTCTGCCAGCTGTTGTTGGTAATCGTCGCTCGCCAGCAAACGTTCTTCGCTGTTGTTGCTGATAAAACCGGTTTCGACCAGTACTGATGGGATATCCGGCGAGCGCAGAACGCCAAGGCTGGCGTGTTCTGGTCGACGTTTATGTATTTCGCCAATGCGTTGCAACTGACTGATCATACTGGTCGCTACATCATACCCTACCCGCTGGGAATGACCGAACTGTAAATCCAGCACCGCCTGGCTTAAATAGGGGTCAGACTGACTGTTCGCCAGCACATCACCCGCCCCACCCAGCAGCTCCGACTGTTTCTCGTGCTGCTCCAGCCAGCTGGCCATTTCACTGTTGGCGCGACGGTTAGAGAGCACCCATACGGAAGCGCCAGTCGCACTGCGGTTCGGTGCGGCATCAGCGTGAATCGACACGAGGAAATTGGCGTTTTGCTTACGTGCCACATCACTGCGCCCCATCACCGAGATAAAGTAATCCCCGTCACGGGTTAAAACGCCTTTAAACATCGGATCGTCATTGAGCAAAGTACGCAATTTACGCGCGATGGCGATGGTGACATTTTTCTCCCGCGTACCACCGGGGCCGATAGCGCCAGGGTCCTGACCGCCGTGTCCGGCATCAATAGCGATGATAATTTTATCGCCAGTGTTAGCCGTCGCGCGCGCTGCCGGACGCGTTACCGTATTACTGCTGATAACACCCGTAGTGCGGTTACTTTCCGTTTTAAACGGATTGCGCGCCGGTTCGCTGACGCGCGGTGCGACAACCGCAGGCGTTTCAACGCGTTTCGCAACCACGGGCGGCGGAGGAGGCGGTGGCGGCACATCGGCGTTAATCGTAAAGACGACAGTGTAATTGCTGCCATTCTGCCGCTTCACCGCTTCGGTTTTACCGTTTTCGGTAAGATCGACCACCAGCCGTAGCGTTTGTGCATCTTTAGGCGTTCCAGAGCGAATCGCCTTCACCAGATTATTGCCGCTGAACAACAACGGCAGTCCCTGAATCACGCCCGTTTGTTTGATATCGAGCGCCACGGTGCGTTTGCTTTGATGGCTAAACGCATAATCAGGATCGCCAATAAAACTCAACGTTATCCGCGCCTGTTGATTACCGTTAGAAACCTGAATATCAGAGAGCGTCGCGGCACCCACCGGCGTGCACAGCAGCAGCAGCGTCGCTACCAACCAATTTCTGATGCGATACATCATCCCGCCACCTTTCAAAGGTTAACCGGCTAAACGCGCCAGCAACAATTCACCCGCAGAGGAAACCGCACTCACGCGCGCCTCACGGCCTTGTGCCTGATAATCAATGTGTATTTCGACATCCGGGTCAGGAAGAACACCTGTACCTTGTTGTGGCCACTCCACCAGGCAGATGGCATCGTTGGCAAAATAATCGCGGATCCCCATAAACTCCAGCTCCTCGGGATCGGCAAGGCGGTACAAATCAAAGTGATAGACCATTAAGTTGTCGAGCGTATAGGGTTCGACCAGCGTATAAGTGGGGCTTTTGACATTACCCTGATGACCCAGAGCCTGTAAAAAGCCCCGGCTAAAGGTGGTTTTACCTGCGCCTAAATCGCCATACAGATAGATTACGGTTGCGCCATCGCAGGCTTTCGCTACCCGCTCGCCCAGGTCTAATGTTGCCTGCTCATCAGGGAGCGGAATTACTCGATTCATCATGGTTTTTATCAGTCACTTCCGGGTTAACAATACGCTGTAGCGTGGAAAAGAGATCGGTTGCCAGCATCCCGCGCGTTCCAAAACGCGCCGCCAGTACGTCAGCTGCCGCACCGTGCGCGACACAGCCTGCACAGGCTGCATCATACGGCGACAGTTTTTGCCCAAGCAATGCGCCAATAATACCAGAGAGCACATCGCCCATGCCGCCGCTCGCCATGCCTGCATTTCCGGCATCAATAATGCCTAAAGCGTCAGGATGGGCGGCGACCACGGTTCCGGCACCTTTCAGCACCGCTACGCCGCCATAACGTTGTACCAGACGTTTGGCGCAATGTAAGCGGTCACTTTCAATTTCAGCGACGGAACAGCCTAACAACCGTGCGGCCTCGCCAGGATGCGGCGTGATCACGCGATTGTGACGCTTATCGGGATTGATTGCCAGCAGGTTCAATGCATCGGCATCCCACAACATCGGTTTGCGAAAATTCTCAACTTTTTGCAGTGCTTTTTTCCCCCACTCTTGCTGGCCCAGACCGGGACCAATCACCACCACATCGGCCCATTCCAGGCTTTCGGTAAGAGAGTCCATCGTCAGTTCATGCACCATCAATTCCGGTCGTGCAGTCAGCAGCGGCGCAATGTTTTCACTGCGGGTCAGTACTCGGACTAAACCAGCACCAGCACGCAGCGCCGCTTCCCCCGTCATACGAATAGCCCCCGCCGTGCCGTGATCGCCACCGATAATTACCAGCCGCCCGTGATCGCCTTTATGCGAAGTCGGGCGACGCGGTTTTAGCCAGTGAGAAAGTTGTTCTGCTGAAAACCGCTGAATTTTCGTCTCCTGACCTGCCAGCCAACTATCCAGCCCCAGTGAGTCAAAATGCAGTTGTCCGGTAACATCCCGCGCTTTTCCAGTGAGCAAGCCTGGTTTCAGCGCAATAAAAGTGATGGTGTGATCGGCGTTGATCACCGCGCCTGGCGTAGCGCCAGTTTCAGCCAGCAGGCCGGAAGGGATATCAACCGCCACAATCGGCGCAGGATGGGAATTAGCGTGGTCGATTAACTGGCTAATGGATTCGCGGGGCGCTTGCCGCAAACCGGTACCGAGCAGCGCATCAACAATCAGATCTACCGATTCGGGCCAGACAATATTCGAAGCATGGATCTCGCCACCCGCGTTTAACCATGCTTCGCGTGCCAGCGCGGCCTCTTCCGGCAACGGTTTGTCGCTCTCCTGGGCCAACAACGTGACCTCAATGCCGACCGCTTTGGCCAGTCGCGCGACCACGTAGCCATCGCCGCCGTTATTACCATGACCGCACAGCACCAGCCAGTGGCGGGCGTCAGGATACGCCGAACGACACACCTGGAATGCGGCCTCGCCAGCGCGAAGCATCAGCTCATAGAGTGTGAGCCCCAGCACATCTGCCGCCTCGCGTTCTCCGCGGCGGATATCGTCGGCGTACCAGACGGTGTGTGGTATACTTACGGGGTTTTTCTTCATTGTATGGTCCGTCATGTCAGAGCCCCTCGATCTCAATCAGTTAGCGCAAAAAATTAAACAGTGGGGGCTGGAACTGGGCTTTCAGCAGGTAGGTATTACCGATACCGATCTCAGCGAGTCCGAGCCCAAACTGCAAGCATGGCTGGACAAACAATACCACGGCGAAATGGACTGGATGGCACGTCACGGTATGCTGCGCGCTCGCCCTCATGAGTTATTGCCCGGTACGCTGCGCGTGATCAGCGTGCGGATGAATTACCTTCCTGCTAACGCCGCATTTGCCAGCACGCTGAAAAACCCCAAACTCGGCTATGTTAGCCGTTATGCGCTGGGCCGTGACTATCACAAACTTCTGCGCAACCGACTCAAAAAGCTGGGCGAGATGATTCAGCAACATTGTGTTTCGCTGAATTTTAGACCGTTTGTCGATTCTGCGCCTATTCTCGAGCGCCCGTTAGCTGAAAAAGCTGGGCTCGGCTGGACAGGTAAGCACTCACTTATCCTCAATCGCGAGGCCGGTTCGTTCTTCTTTTTAGGCGAATTGCTGGTCGATATTCCGCTGCCCGTGGATCAACCAGTCGAGGAAGGATGCGGCAAATGCGTGGCCTGTATGACGATTTGCCCGACCGGTGCCATCGTCGAGCCATATACCGTCGATGCTCGCCGCTGTATCTCTTATCTCACCATCGAACTTGAAGGGGCGATCCCGGAAGAGTTGCGACCGTTAATGGGAAACCGTATTTACGGTTGCGATGACTGCCAGCTTATCTGCCCGTGGAATCGCTATTCACAACTCACCACAGAAGAGGATTTCAGCCCGCGTAAGCCGCTACACGCACCGGAACTCATTGAGTTATTCGCCTGGAGCGAAGAGAAGTTTTTAAAAGTCACGGAAGGATCGGCGATTCGTCGTATTGGTCACCTGCGTTGGCTGCGTAATATCGCTGTAGCATTAGGCAATGCCCCTTGGGATGAAACGATTTTGACAGCGCTGGAAAGTCGTAAAGGTGAGCACCCACTTCTCGATGAGCACATAGCGTGGGCGATTGCGCAGCAAATAGAGAGACGAAATGCGTGCATAGTCGAAGTGCAATTGCCGAAAAAACAGCGTCTGGTTCGGGTGATTGAAAAAGGGTTACCGCGTGACGCCTGATTCATCCACAGCTTGTGAATAAAAATAAAAACGCATTGCAATTCAAGACGAATAAAATCGTCAAGTGATCGACTCGACAAAACGGAATCTTAATTTTTAACTTATCTATCAATAGGTTAAAAAATACTATTCACCGTGCGAAGTTTCTTTGAAATTAAGATTACAGCCTGAGGCTGTGGATAACTCTGTTTACAAGAGTTTGTCAGAGACAACAAAAACCAGCAATAACGCATCGCGTCGCTGTGGATATTTTATTGAGAGAAGAATTTGGAGCGGGAAACGAGACTCGAACTCGCGACCCCGACCTTGGCAAGGTCGTGCTCTACCAACTGAGCTATTCCCGCTTGGGTGGTCTGTGCCTTACAGCACTTTCAAATTTTGGAGCGGGAAACGAGACTCGAACTCGCGACCCCGACCTTGGCAAGGTCGTGCTCTACCAACTGAGCTATTCCCGCTTGGGTGGTCTGTGCTTTGCAGCACTTTTCAAATTTTGGAGCGGGAAACGAGACTCGAACTCGCGACCCCGACCTTGGCAAGGTCGTGCTCTACCAACTGAGCTATTCCCGCGTACTACTTAATTTTGCTTTCGTAATTTTCGCATTTCTGCGTCGTTACGGGAGGCGAATTATACGAGAAATCTTTCCCTCTGCAACCCCCCAAAAAAGTTTTTTTTGCGTTTTTATCTCAAGTGCTGAAATTATCAGCAAGACGTTCAATTTAGCGTCAAAATCACGCCGCCGCAAGTGGATTCCGGCGCTTACGTGACCAGGAAAAATTTTACAGCTTGATAAAATGCTCGCGGTAGTAAGCCAGCTCCGCCACCGATTCACGGATATCATCCATCGCCTGATGCGTCCCCTGCTTGGTAAAACCATCCAGAATTTCCGGCTTCCAGCGGCGCGCCAGCTCTTTCAGGGTGCTGACATCGAGATAACGGTAGTGGAAGTAGGCTTCCAGCTCCGGCATGTATTTAAACAGGAAACGACGGTCCTGACCGATGCTGTTACCGCAAATCGGCGATTTTCCCGCAGGCACCCACTGTTTTAAAAATTCGAGCGTTGCCAGTTCAGCTTCCCGATCGCCCATCGTGCTCGCTTTCACGCGCTCTACCAGCCCGCTGGCGGTATGGGTGCGCACGTTCCAGTCATCCATCAGCGCCAGCTGTTCATCAGACTGGTGTACTGCAATGGTCGGCCCTTCTGCCAGAATATTCAGGTTGGCATCGGTCACCAGCGTGGCAATCTCAATAATGCGATCGCGCTCGGGATCCAGACCGGTCATCTCAAGATCGATCCAAATCAGGTTGTTTTCATTGGCACTCATGCTATTTTCCACCCATTCACAGTGACTATATTGATCCACAATTGCGTGTATCATAGATGTTTTGCCCATCAGGGGCGACCAGGAGTCTGTACGATTGAGTAAAAATAAACTCTCCAAAGGCCAGCAGCGCCGCGTGAACGCCAATCACCAGCGTCGTCTTAAAACGTCTAAGGAGAAGCCCGACTACGACGACAATCTGTTTGGCGAGCCTGATGAAGGTATCGTCATCAGCCGCTTTGGTATGCACGCTGATGTGGAATCCGCCGATGGCGACGTTCACCGCTGCAATATTCGCCGTACCATCCGTTCGCTGGTAACCGGCGACCGCGTAGTCTGGCGTCCGGGTAAACCGGCGGCGGAAGGCGTAAATGTCAAAGGGATCGTGGAAGCGGTGCATGAGCGTACCTCGGTGTTGACGCGTCCGGATTTCTACGACGGCGTAAAACCTATTGCCGCCAACATCGACCAGATTGTCATTGTCTCCGCCATTTTGCCGGAGCTGTCGCTCAATATTATCGACCGTTACCTGGTGGCCTGCGAAACCTTGCAGATTGAGCCGATTATTGTGCTCAACAAGATAGACCTGCTGGACGACGAAGGCATGGCGTTCGTCAACGAGCAGATGGATATCTACCGCAATATCGGTTATCGCGTATTGATGGTTTCCAGCCATACTCAGGATGGGCTAAAACCGCTGGAAGAGGCGTTGACCGGGCGCATCAGCATTTTTGCCGGGCAGTCTGGCGTCGGCAAATCCAGCCTGCTGAATGCGTTGCTGGGGCTGCAAAAAGAGATCCTGACCAACGATATCTCTGACAACTCGGGGCTCGGTCAGCACACCACGACCGCCGCTCGGCTGTATCACTTCCCGCACGGCGGTGATGTGATTGACTCCCCAGGAGTGCGTGAGTTCGGCCTCTGGCACCTGGAGCCGGAACAAATCACTCAGGGCTTTGTCGAATTCCATGACTATTTAGGTCTGTGTAAATATCGCGATTGCAAACACGATACCGATCCGGGCTGCGCTATCCGGGAAGCGGTTGAGGAAGGGAAAATCGCGGAAACCCGTTTCGAAAACTATCACCGTATTCTGGAAAGCATGGCGCAGGTAAAAACGCGTAAAAACTTTTCTGATACGGATGACTGACAATTAAGCTAACCGTCGTTAGAATCGTCCCCTTTTTTTCAGGATCCGGCATGTAGGCCGGATCAGGAACGACAAAACAATGGCCTGGAGGCTACCTTGTTAAATTCATTTAAACTTTCGCTACAGTACATTCTGCCGAAACTATGGCTTACTCGCCTGGCGGGTTGGGGCGCAAGCAAGCGGGCAGGATGGCTGACAAAACTGGTTATCGATCTGTTCGTTAAATACTACAAGGTCGACATGAAAGAGGCGCAAAAGCCGGACACCGCCAGCTACCGCACCTTTAACGAATTCTTTGTCCGTCCGCTGCGTGACGAAGTACGCCCAATCGATACCGATCCGAATGTACTGGTCATGCCTGCCGATGGCGTTATCAGCCAGTTGGGTAAAATCGAAGAAGATAAAATCCTGCAAGCCAAAGGCCACAACTACAGCCTCGAAGCCCTGCTGGCAGGCAACTATCTGATGGCGGACCTGTTCCGCAACGGTACGTTTGTGACCACTTACCTCTCCCCGCGTGACTACCACCGCGTACACATGCCGTGCAACGGTATTCTGCGTGAGATGATCTACGTGCCGGGCGATCTCTTCTCCGTTAACCATCTCACGGCTCAGAACGTGCCGAATCTGTTTGCCCGTAACGAACGCGTGATTTGCCTTTTCGATACCGAATTTGGCCCAATGGCGCAGATTCTGGTCGGAGCGACGATTGTTGGCAGCATTGAGACGGTCTGGGCGGGCACCATTACGCCGCCGCGCGAAGGTATCATCAAGCGCTGGACCTGGCCTGCCGGGGAAAACGACGGTTCTGTGGCACTGCTGAAAGGCCAGGAAATGGGTCGCTTTAAACTCGGTTCCACCGTTATCAACCTGTTTGCACCGGGTAAAGTGAATCTGGTTGAGCAACTGGAAAGCCTGTCTGTCACGAAAATTGGCCAGCCGCTGGCAGTATCTACCGAAACCTTTGTTACGCCAGACGCTGAACCTGCCCCGCTTCCTGCTGAAGAGATCGAAGCAGAACACGACGCCAGCCCATTGGTTGACGACAAAAAAGACCAGGTCTAATCCATCAAAGGAAACGCTGACGTGCGCCTGATTATCACTTTTCTGATGGCCTGGTGCCTCAGTTGGGGGGCGTACGCCGCGACGGCCCCCGATAGCAAACAAATCACTCAGGAACTGGAGCAGGCAAAAGCGGCGAAACCCGCACAGCCGGAAGTCGTAGAGGCGCTCCAGTCTGCCTTAAATGCGCTTGAGGAACGAAAAGGTTCCCTTGAGCGCATCAAACAATATCAGCAAGTTATCGATAATTATCCGAAACTCTCCGCTACTCTGCGCGCACAATTAAACAACATGCGTGACGAGCCGCGCAGCGTGTCGCCGGGAATGTCTACCGACGCGCTGAATCAGGAAATTCTCCAGGTCAGCAGCCAGTTGCTGGATAAAAGCCGTCAGGCCCAGCAAGAGCAGGAGCGCGCCCGCGAGATTGCCGATTCGCTGAATCAACTGCCGCAACAGCAAACCGACGCCCGCCGTCAGTTAAATGAGATCGAGCGCCGCCTGGGAACGCTTACCGGCAATACTCCGCTCAATCAGGCACAAAATTTCGCGTTGCAGTCTGACTCTGCACGTCTTAAGGCGCTCGTTGATGAACTGGAGCTGGCGCAGCTGTCTGCCAATAACCGCCAGGAATTAGCGCGCTTACGCTCAGAGCTGGCGGAAAAAGAGAGCCAGCAACTGGATGCGTATTTGCAGGCCTTGCGTAATCAATTAAACAGCCAACGTCAGCTTGAGGCGGAGCGGGCGCTGGAAAGTACCGAATTGCTGGCAGAAAACAGCGCCGATTTGCCGAAAGATATCGTCGCGCAATTCAAAATTAACCGCGAACTATCGGCGGCTTTGAATCAACAGGCGCAGCGGATGGATCTCGTTGCCTCGCAACAGCGTCAGGCTGCCAGCCAGACGTTACAGGTCCGGCAGGCGTTGAATACGCTGCGTGAACAGTCGCAATGGCTGGGATCGTCCAATCTGCTCGGCGAAGCGCTTCGGGCGCAGGTGGCACGGCTGCCGGAAATGCCGAAACCACAACAGCTTGATACCGAAATGGCGCAGTTGCGTGTGCAACGGTTACGTTATGAGGATCTGCTTAATAAACAGCCGCTGCTACGGCAAATTCATCAGGCCGACGGTCAGCCGCTGACTGCCGAGCAAAACCGTATTCTGGAAGCACAACTGCGCACTCAGCGTGAGTTGCTGAACTCATTGTTGCAGGGTGGCGACACGCTACTATTGGAACTGACCAAGCTGAAAGTCTCCAACGGGCAACTGGAGGATGCGCTGAAAGAGGTGAACGAAGCAACGCACCGCTATCTGTTCTGGACCTCTGACGTGCGCCCGATGACCATCGCCTGGCCGCTGGAAATCGCCCAGGATCTGCGTCGTCTCATTTCGCTGGACACCTTCAGTCAGTTGGGCAAAGCCAGTGTGATGATGCTGACCAGCAAAGAGACAATTTTGCCGCTGTTTGGCGCGTTGATTCTGGTCGGTTGCAGTATTTACTCGCGCCGCTATTTCACCCGTTTTCTTGAACGTTCGGCGGCGAAAGTTGGCAAAGTGACTCAGGATCACTTCTGGCTGACGTTGCGCACTCTTTTCTGGTCGATTCTCGTCGCGTCACCGTTACCGGTGCTGTGGATGACGCTGGGTTACGGCTTGCGCGAGGCGTGGCCTTATCCGCTGGCGGTCGCGATTGGCGATGGTGTAACGGCCACCGTGCCGCTGCTGTGGGTAGTGATGATTTGCGCCACCTTTGCCCGCCCGAACGGCTTGTTTATCGCTCATTTTGGCTGGCCGCGCGAACGTGTTTCCCGTGGGATGCGCTACTACCTGATGAGCATCGGGCTTATTGTGCCGCTGATTATGGCGCTGATGATGTTCGATAACCTCGACGACCGTGAATTCTCCGGTTCGCTGGGACGGCTTTGCTTTATCCTCATTTGCGGTGCGCTGGCGGTGGTCACCCTCAGCCTGAAAAAGGCCGGGATTCCGCTGTATCTCAACAAAGAGGGCAGCGGCGACAACATTACCAACCATATGCTGTGGAACATGATGATTGGCGCGCCGTTGGTTGCCATTCTGGCGTCGGCGGTGGGTTATCTGGCAACGGCACAGGCGCTGTTAGCGAGGCTTGAAACCTCGGTTGCCATCTGGTTCCTGCTACTGGTGGTTTATCACGTTATCCGCCGCTGGATGCTGATCCAGCGCCGCAGGCTGGCGTTTGATCGGGCGAAGCATCGCCGGGCAGAGATGTTAGCGCAACGTGCGCGTGGCGAAGAGGAAGCGCATCATCACAGTAGCCCGGAAGGAGCAATTGAAGTCGATGAAAGCGAAGTCGATCTCGATGCCATCAGTGCGCAATCCTTGCGGCTGGTGCGCTCAATTTTGATGTTGATCGCCCTGCTTTCTGTCATTGTGCTGTGGTCAGAAATCCATTCCGCTTTCGGCTTCCTCGAAAATATTTCGCTGTGGGATGTCACCTCCACGGTACAGGGCGTAGAAAGTCTGGAGCCAATTACCCTCGGTGCGGTGCTGATTGCCATTCTGGTGTTTATCATCACCACGCAGCTGGTGCGCAACTTGCCCGCGCTGCTGGAACTGGCGATTTTGCAGCACCTGGATTTAACGCCGGGTACGGGTTACGCCATCACCACCATCACCAAATATCTGCTGATGCTGATTGGCGGGCTGGTCGGCTTCTCAATGATTGGTATTGAGTGGTCGAAATTGCAGTGGCTGGTTGCCGCGCTCGGTGTTGGTCTCGGTTTTGGTTTGCAGGAAATTTTCGCCAACTTTATCTCTGGTCTGATTATCCTGTTCGAAAAACCGATTCGCATTGGCGATACGGTGACAATTCGCGATCTCACCGGTAGCGTGACGAAAATTAACACCCGCGCCACCACCATCAGCGACTGGGACCGTAAAGAGATAATCGTGCCGAACAAGGCGTTTATTACCGAGCAGTTTATCAACTGGTCGCTCTCTGACTCGGTCACGCGCGTGGTGTTGACGATACCGGCCCCTGCCGATGCCAATAGCGAAGAAGTGACGGAAATCCTGCTCACCGCAGCGCGTCGCTGCTCGCTGGTGATCGACAACCCGGCACCGGAAGTCTTCCTGGTGGATCTGCAACAGGGGATTCAGATTTTCGAGCTGCGTATTTACGCCGCTGAGATGGGTCACCGTATGCCGCTACGCCATGAGATCCACCAGCTGATTCTGGCTGGCTTCCATGCCCACGGTATCGATATGCCATTCCCGCCCTTCCAGATGCGTCTGGAAAGCCTCAACGGTAAACAAACGGGGAGAACGCTGACGTCTGCGGGCAAAGGTCGTCAGGCGGGAAGTTTGTAAGTTTGTGTGCCGGATGAACCAATCCGGCTCACAAACAAAACTGATAGCGCAGAAAAAACTGCCACAGCCAGTAGCCGAAAATAGCCAGCGCGGTGGCGTACATAAACCAGCCGCGTTTTTTTCGCCACAAAGCGAACCAGAGAAAAGGGAAAAAGAGCGGTAACGTCATTATCACACCAACATCACGGGTATCGTCTTCTTCGAGATACATCAACACATCGCAGACGTTGTTAATCCCGCGTCCATCAATCATCCACTCTTTGTCCAGCGCGGAAGTGATGGTTATCCAGAGGAACGCCACAATAAACCAGATGCAGCATAAGACAAACATGCGCGCACTCATAAGGTAACCGGTCGCTTAATTTCGCTATAGCGCATACGAAACAAATCGCCGTATCCCACTAATTCCCCGCGAAAAACCAGACATCGGATAAGATAAGCGCAATAAATATCCGGCAGGTTTCCCCACCGTTTACCATCGCGATCTTTGAGGGTGTTAATGGTGCTACCCACCACCATCGCCACTTTACGGGTGTGGCAGGCATCGACAAAAGAGAGAATCGTCTGCTCTATTTCCGCTACATCCCCGGCAGAAAATTGCAGCGCCCTGATTTCATCTTCGGTTATTGCCGGGTCCCGGCTGGTGTCATCCATAACATTTCCTGTCTTTACGCCCTATCGTCAGGTAGACGATAGGGCATCGGGTTATTCCACCGCCCACTGCGGATTTTTTGCCACTCTGCTGCAATAGTTCTGGTAAATCGCCATCGCTAACAGCGAGAAGAAGACAGGGCCGCCAATCATCCACAATGTGCTGTCCCAGTCTCCGGCTTCAACCACAGGTTGAATGATGGTGAAGACGTTCGCAAATGTCACCACCAGTACGACAACCACTGTCGCAATCATTGCCGACAAATGCGTTTTGAAAATCACAAACGGTCTGTCGAGATCCTGACGTGCTTTAAAGAACGGGAAAGCCAGCGCGAGGAACAGGTAAGGAAGCGTCATAGACACGTTCGCCATCAGCGTCAGCTTGTTAAAGAACGCCGATGCGGTACCGCCACCAAACGAAACCAGCAGGATGAAGACAGTAACCAACCCGCACTGCATCCACATGGCGATAGACGGCATCCCCATCGCATTCAGGCGCGTCATCGGTTCCGGCCACAATGCTTTCGGCGTCCCCTGGATGATGGCTTTCAACGGTGAATAGCAAAGCGTAAAGAACGCACCGGTATAGGCGAGGAACATCGAAAGTCCAGTAATACGCGCAAACCATACGCCCAGCGACAATGACGCTTCAGGTGACAAATGCAGTGCATTACCCAGCGTCATCCCAAGGCTCTTCATCAGCACATAGGTAATATTGCCGAGGTTAACGGAACCATTACTTAATACCTGCTGCCAGTTTGTGCTGACGCCCCATAAAAATATTGCCAGCGAATAACCGATTGAAATAACAATAGCGGCAAAAACAATACCTTTGGCAAAGTTCTTTTCTGGATTTTCCGTTTTATCGACCAGACCACCAACCGCTTCAATTCCGCCATAGGCAAAAATGGCAAATACCACAAACGATAGCATTGCCAGACCGGACTGATAACCCGGGTTCGGTGATGCAAGGAAATTAATATCCTGCGCGAAATGCCCACCATTTAATAACAAAATAGTAATGCTTACTAACAGCAATACTAAATTCAGACACATTACTGCAATACCGCCCACCGCAGTAATGCGGGCAATTTTATTAATCCCCTTAGAAGCAACGACGGTGACCAGAATCATCCATGCCACAGCCAGCAGACCAACCACCTGCGTAGGCTCCAGTCCGGCAATACGCCAGTGCTGGGTCATGTCGCTACCATAGAGGAATGTTGAGAACGGTACCCAAACTTTCGCGGAGGTACTCACCATCCAGATGATATAAGAGGAAAACCACATAAACGTACCAATGAAGGCAAAACGTGGTCCGACACTATTATTCATCCAGGAATAGATACCGCCTTCTTCTTTGCGATAAGCAGCTCCCATTTCAGCCATCATTAAGGCGAATGGAATAAAGAATAACAATGCAGAAAATATATAAAAGGGAATCGCACTATAACCCATTAAGTAATAAGCCGATGGGCTATTGGCAAATCCAAATACGGAAGTAAAGATCATCAATATGAGTCCTATCAGACTCATCTTTTTTATCGTGTGAGGCATGAAACCATCCTTCATTTCAGCGCGTGTATAACACGTGCCCACTGAACTGCACTGCGCAACATTGAGCAGGCAGCGTAAAAACCAATACAGAATTGATACCTGGATGATATCAAATATCCAGTCTTAAATTGTGGCCTTTAACGGAAAAATGAAAACATATGCTACAGAATGGCGCTTATCACGCCATTCTTCGCTGTTAATTCAGTAATTTTTCAGAATTATGCCCGGTCAACGCTAAAGGCGATGACTTCAGCCAGTGTCTCCGCGCCCAGCGCCAACATCACCAGACGATCAACACCTAATGCCACGCCGGAACAGTCAGGCATACCGACTTTCAAGGCTTCAATCAGATTCTGGTCAATGGGGTGCTGCGGCAAACCGCGCGCCGCGCGCTTACGGTTATCTTGTTCAAAGCGTTGTTGCTGCTCACGGGCATCCGTCAATTCATGGAAACCATTCGCCAGCTCAATACCTTTATAATAAACCTCAAAGCGTTCAGCGACCCGATGATCTTCGGTACTGATTTGCGCCAGTGATGCCTGGCTGGCTGGAAAGTGGTACACAAAGGTCGGTTTTTCTTTGCCAATATTTGGCTCTACGCCAAAGGTAAACAGCAATTGTAGCAGCGTGTCGCGGTCTTCTTCGGTATCAGCAACATTGCTCAAATCCAGTTTCGCTGCGACTTCCCGCAGTTGCGTTTTGTCGGCAGAGAGCGGGTCAATTTCCAGATAACGCAAGAAAGCTTGTTGATAAGAAAGGCTTTCTGCTGCCGGGCAGTCCAGCACCTGTTGTAAGAGATCGTCCACCTCGTTCATCAACCGGTACATATCATAGTGCGGTCGATACCACTCCAGCATAGTGAACTCAGGGTTGTGATAACGCCCCATCTCTTCATTACGGAAGCTGCGGCACAGCTGGAATACCGGCCCACAACCGGCAACCAGCAGGCGTTTCATATGGTATTCCGGGCTGGTCATTAACCAGAGATTCATCCCCTGCGAATGCCCGGGGCCAACGAAACGTGTCTCAAACGGGACCAAATGAATATCGGTTACCGTCGCCTGGCTCATACAAGGCGTCTCCACCTCCAGCACTCCACGATCGGCAAAGAAACGACGGATCTCCGCCATAATCGCCGCGCGTTTTAATAAGTTAGGAATGGATGCGCTCGGCTGCCAGGATGCCGTTTCGCTCATAGTTAAATCTCCAGTTTTTGACAAGGGCACGAAGTCTACTCGCAACGCGACGGCGAGACAAATTTTACGCAGGAATCAAACAGCGGTGGGCAGTGACTAAAAAAAGCACGATCTGATGGTTTAGTAATTAAATTAATCATCTTCAGTGATAATTTAGCCCTCTTGCGCACTAAAAAAATCGATCTCGTCAAATTTCAGACTTATCCATCAGACTATACTGTTGTACCTATAAAGGAGCAGTGGAATAGCGTTCGCAGACCGTAACTTTCAGGTACTTACCCTGAAGTACGTGGCTGTGGGATAAAAACAATCTGGAGGAATGTCGTGCAAACCTTTCAAGCCGATCTTGCCATTGTAGGCGCCGGTGGCGCGGGATTACGTGCTGCAATTGCTGCCGCGCAGGCAAATCCGAATGCAAAAATCGCACTAATCTCAAAAGTATACCCGATGCGTAGCCATACCGTTGCTGCAGAAGGGGGCTCCGCCGCTGTCGCGCAGGATCATGACAGCTTCGAATATCACTTTCACGATACAGTAGCGGGTGGCGACTGGTTGTGTGAGCAGGATGTCGTGGATTATTTCGTCCACCACTGCCCAACCGAAATGACCCAACTGGAACTGTGGGGATGCCCATGGAGCCGTCGCCCGGATGGTAGCGTCAACGTACGTCGCTTCGGCGGCATGAAAATCGAGCGCACCTGGTTCGCCGCCGATAAGACCGGCTTCCATATGCTGCACACGCTGTTCCAGACCTCTCTGCAATTCCCGCAGATCCAGCGTTTTGACGAACATTTCGTGCTGGATATTCTGGTTGATGATGGTCATGTTCGCGGCCTGGTAGCAATGAACATGATGGAAGGCACGCTGGTGCAGATCCGTGCTAACGCGGTCGTTATGGCTACTGGCGGTGCGGGTCGCGTTTATCGTTACAACACCAACGGCGGCATCGTTACCGGTGACGGTATGGGTATGGCGCTAAGCCACGGCGTTCCGCTGCGTGACATGGAATTCGTTCAGTATCACCCAACCGGTCTGCCAGGTTCCGGTATCCTGATGACCGAAGGTTGCCGCGGTGAAGGCGGTATTCTGGTCAACAAAAATGGCTACCGTTATCTGCAAGATTACGGCATGGGCCCGGAAACTCCGCTGGGCGAGCCGAAAAACAAATATATGGAACTGGGTCCACGCGACAAAGTCTCTCAGGCCTTCTGGCACGAATGGCGTAAAGGCAACACCATCTCCACGCCGCGTGGCGATGTGGTTTATCTCGACTTGCGTCACCTCGGCGAGAAAAAACTGCATGAACGTCTGCCGTTCATCTGCGAACTGGCGAAAGCGTACGTTGGCGTCGATCCGGTTAAAGAACCGATTCCGGTACGTCCGACCGCACACTACACCATGGGCGGTATCGAAACCGATCAGAACTGTGAAACCCGCATTAAAGGTCTGTTCGCCGTGGGTGAATGTTCCTCTGTTGGTCTGCACGGTGCAAACCGTCTGGGTTCTAACTCCCTGGCGGAACTGGTGGTCTTCGGCCGTCTGGCCGGTGAACAAGCGACAGAGCGTGCAGCAACTGCCGGTAATGGCAACGAAGCGGCAATTGAAGCGCAGGCAGCTGGCGTTGAACAACGTCTGAAAGATCTGGTTAACCAGGATGGCGGCGAAAACTGGGCGAAGATCCGCGACGAAATGGGCCTGGCTATGGAAGAAGGCTGCGGTATCTACCGTACGCCGGAACTGATGCAGAAAACCATCGACAAGCTGGCAGAGCTGCAGGAACGCTTCAAGCGCGTGCGCATCACCGACACTTCCAGCGTGTTCAACACCGACCTGCTCTACACCATTGAACTGGGCCACGGTCTGAACGTTGCTGAATGTATGGCGCACTCCGCAATGGCACGTAAAGAGTCCCGCGGCGCGCACCAGCGTCTGGACGAAGGTTGCACCGAGCGTGACGACGTCAACTTCCTCAAACACACCCTCGCCTTCCGCGATGCTGATGGCACGACTCGCCTGGAGTACAGCGACGTGAAGATTACTACGCTGCCGCCAGCTAAACGCGTTTACGGTGGCGAAGCGGATGCAGCCGATAAGGCGGAAGCAGCCAATAAGAAGGAGAAGGCGAATGGCTGAGATGAAAAACCTGAAAATTGAGGTGGTGCGCTATAACCCGGAAGTCGATACCGCACCGCATAGCGCATTCTATGAAGTGCCTTATGACGCAACTACCTCATTACTGGATGCGCTGGGCTACATCAAAGACAACCTGGCACCGGACCTGAGCTACCGCTGGTCCTGCCGTATGGCGATTTGTGGTTCCTGCGGCATGATGGTTAACAACGTGCCAAAACTGGCATGTAAAACCTTCCTGCGTGATTACACCGACGGTATGAAGGTTGAAGCGTTAGCTAACTTCCCGATTGAACGCGATCTGGTGGTCGATATGACCCACTTCATCGAAAGTCTGGAAGCGATCAAACCGTACATCATCGGCAACTCCCGCACCGCGGATCAGGGTACTAACATCCAGACCCCGGCGCAGATGGCGAAGTATCACCAGTTCTCCGGTTGCATCAACTGTGGTTTGTGCTACGCCGCGTGCCCGCAGTTTGGCCTGAACCCAGAGTTCATCGGTCCGGCTGCCATTACGCTGGCGCATCGTTATAACGAAGATAGCCGCGACCACGGTAAGAAGGAGCGTATGGCGCAGTTGAACAGCCAGAACGGCGTATGGAGCTGTACTTTCGTGGGCTACTGCTCCGAAGTCTGCCCGAAACACGTCGATCCGGCTGCGGCCATTCAGCAGGGCAAAGTAGAAAGTTCGAAAGACTTTCTTATCGCGACCCTGAAACCACGCTAAGGAGTGCAACATGACGACTAAACGTAAACCGTATGTACGGCCAATGACGTCCACCTGGTGGAAAAAATTGCCGTTTTATCGCTTTTACATGCTGCGCGAAGGCACGGCGGTTCCGGCTGTGTGGTTCAGCATTGAACTGATTTTCGGGCTGTTTGCCCTGAAAAATGGCCCGGAAGCCTGGGCGGGATTCGTCGACTTTTTACAAAACCCGGTTATCGTGATCATTAACCTGATCACTCTGGCGGCAGCTCTGCTGCACACCAAAACCTGGTTTGAACTGGCACCGAAAGCGGCCAATATCATTGTAAAAGACGAAAAAATGGGACCAGAGCCAATTATCAAAAGTCTCTGGGCGGTAACTGTGGTTGCCACCATCGTAATCCTGTTTGTTGCCCTGTACTGGTAAGGAGCCTGAGATGATTAATCCAAATCCAAAGCGTTCTGACGAACCGGTATTCTGGGGCCTCTTCGGGGCCGGTGGTATGTGGAGCGCCATCATTGCGCCGGTGATGATCCTGCTGGTGGGTATTCTGCTGCCACTGGGGTTGTTTCCGGGTGATGCGCTGAGCTACGAGCGCGTTCTGGCGTTCGCGCAGAGCTTCATTGGTCGCGTATTCCTGTTCCTGATGATCGTTCTGCCGCTGTGGTGTGGTTTACACCGTATGCACCACGCGATGCACGATCTGAAAATCCACGTACCTGCGGGCAAATGGGTTTTCTACGGTCTGGCTGCTATCCTGACAGTTGTCACGCTGATTGGTGTCGTTACAATCTAACGCATCGCCAATGTAAATCCGGCCCGCCTATGGCGGGCCGTTTTGTATGGAAACCAGACCCTATGTTCAAAACGACGCTCTGCGCCTTATTAATTACCGCCTCTTGCTCCACATTTGCTGCCCCTCAACAAATCAACGATATTGTGCATCGCACAATTACCCCGCTTATAGAGCAACAAAAGATCCCGGGTATGGCGGTGGCGGTAATTTATCAGGGTAAACCTTATTACTTTACCTGGGGCTATGCGGACATCGCCAAAAAGCAGCCCGTCACACAGCAAACGTTGTTTGAGTTAGGTTCGGTCAGCAAAACATTTACTGGCGTGCTTGGTGGCGACGCTATTGCTCGAGGGGAAATCAAGTTAAGCGATCCCACAACAAAATACTGGCCTGAACTTACCGCTAAACAGTGGAATGGGATCACACTATTACATCTCGCAACCTACACTGCTGGCGGCCTGCCATTGCAGGTGCCGGATGAGGTGAAATCCTCAAGCGACTTGCTGCGCTTCTATCAAAACTGGCAGCCTGCATGGGCTCCAGGAACACAACGTCTGTATGCCAACTCCAGTATCGGTTTGTTCGGCGCACTGGCTGTGAAGCCGTCTGGTTTGAGTTTTGAGCAGGCGATGCAAACTCGTGTCTTCCAGCCACTCAAACTCAACCATACGTGGATTAATGTACCGCCCGCAGAAGAAAAGAATTACGCCTGGGGATATCGCGAAGGTAAGGCAGTGCATGTTTCGCCTGGGGCGTTAGATGCTGAAGCTTATGGTGTGAAGTCGACCATTGAAGATATGGCCCGCTGGGTGCAAAGCAATTTAAAACCCCTTGATATCAATGAGAAAACGCTTCAACAAGGGATACAACTGGCACAATCTCGCTACTGGCAAACCGGCGATATGTATCAGGACCTGGGCTGGGAAATGCTGGACTGGCCGGTAAATCCTGACAGCATCATTAACGGCAGTGACAATAAAATTGCACTGGCAGCACGCCCCGTAAAAGCGATTACGCCCCCAACTCCTGCAGTACGCGCATCATGGGTACATAAAACAGGGGCGACCGGCGGATTTGGTAGCTATGTCGCGTTTATTCCAGAAAAAGAGCTGGGTATCGTGATGCTGGCAAACAAAAACTATCCCAATCCAGCGAGAGTCGACGCCGCCTGGCAGATTCTTAACGCTCTACAGTAAAATTCCATCGGGTCCGAATTTTCGGACCTTTTCTCCGCTTTTCCTTGCTGTCATCTACACTTAGAAAAAAACCAGTAAGGAAACATTTATGCGCCTGCTCCCTCTCGTTGCCGCAGCGACAGCTGCATTTCTGGTCGTTGCCTGCAGTTCTCCTACGCCGCCGCGTGGCGTGACCGTAGTAAATAATTTCGACGCCAAACGTTATCTCGGTACCTGGTATGAGATTGCCCGTTTTGATCACCGCTTTGAACGTGGACTGGAAAAAGTCACCGCAACATACAGCCTGCGTGATGACGGCGGCCTGAATGTCATTAATAAAGGCTATAACCCTGACAGAGGAATGTGGCAGCAGAGTGAAGGGAAAGCGTACTTTACCGGCGCACCAACTCGCGCTGCGCTGAAAGTGTCATTCTTTGGTCCTTTCTATGGCGGTTATAACGTTATTGCACTCGATCGGGAATACCGCCATGCGCTGGTTTGCGGCCCGGACCGCGACTACCTGTGGATACTCTCCCGCACGCCAACCATTTCTGACGAAGTGAAACAGGAGATGCTGGCAGTCGCGACCCGGGAAGGGTTTGATGTCAGTAAATTTATTTGGGTACAGCAGCCTGGTAGTTAGTGAGTGCTGAGTTTCAGACCAATAATCCCCAATACGATTAACGCCAGACTCGCCAGGCGCATCGGGTTAGCGGACTCACCGAGCAGCACAATGCCGGTTATGGCCGCGCCGACTGCGCCAATACCCGTCCACACGGCATAAGCCGTCCCTACTGGTAACGATTTCATCGCCCAGGCAAGTAGCGCCATACTGACAATCATCGCCGTCACAGTAATAACACTCGGCGTCAAACGACTAAAGCCGTGGGTATATTTCAGGCCAACGGCCCATACCACTTCCAGCAGACCAGCAATAACTAAGATAATCCAGGACATATCAGGCTCCGGAGAATTGGGGCCGTCCCCGGTGAAAAGAGGCGTTTGCAGGTCGTCCTGCAAAGCTGATGGTTGAACGGATATTTTGCCAGGTGGCAGGGGAATTTCAACTATTACCTTTGTGACTATCGCAGAAAAAACAAACGGCACGACACAGCTGTCGTACCGTTATTGCTTATTGCTGCGCTTTCGTTGCTGCGCCAGAAATCGCGTTACCGCCATCAGAAATGTCTTCACCAACGCCACGCGTGGTGTTGCAGGCAGTTAATACTGTTGAAAGCACCAGAACAGAAAAGATCGCTGCAATTGTCTTCTTCACCATAACGTCTTCCTTTTAGGTAATGTTATTTATGTTTGCCTATAGCAAATTAATAATAGACAACATCGCCAAAAATGATGGGAATCTGATGATTTTTCGGAAGAGAAGAAAAATTAGCTGGCAGCGCGAGAGATGGAGTTGCCGAGATGTTTGATGTCTTCGCCGAAACCGCGAGCGGTGTTACAGCCCGTGAGCAGCGTGCTGGCAAGCAAAACAAGAACGATAAGGCGTTTCATCATCTCTGACCTGAATAAGTGATGGTGCAGCCTGCAGGCCGCACCACAACCGCATTACTTCACGCGAGAGACGTATTCACCAGAGCGGGTATCCACTTTGATGACTTCGCCGATTTGTACAAACAGCGGAACTTTAACCACAGCGCCAGTAGACAGGGTAGCCGGTTTGCCACCAGTACCTGCGGTATCACCTTTCAGGCCCGGATCGGTATCAACGATTTCCAGTTCAACGAAGTTCGGCGGAGTAACGGAGATCGGCTGACCATTCCACAGAGTTACGATGCACTCTGCCTGATCCAGCAGCCATTTAGCGTTGTCACCAATTGCTTTTGCATCAGCAGACAGCTGCTCGAAAGTTTCGTTGTTCATGAAGTGCCAGAACTCACCGTCGTTGTACAGGTAAGTCAGGTTCATATCGACAACATCAGCGCCTTCAGCGGAATCAGTAGATTTGAAGGTTTTTTCTACGCGAGTACCGGTCAGCAGACGACGCAGTTTAACGCGAGCAAATGCCTGGCCTTTACCCGGTTTTACGAATTCACTCGCTTCAACCGCGTAAGGTTCGCCGTCTAACATGATTTTAAGACCAGCACGAAAATCGTTGCTATAGTACGTTGCCATAAGGCCCTCTGAAATTTGTTAATTGGTAGCTAAGCCACAAAATGGCGCATATTGTAACCCTAAATACCCCATCCAGAGAAGATTGGTTAACGCAACTTGCCGATGTTGTGACCGATCCTGATGAACTTCTGCGTCTTTTGAATATAGACGCGGAGGAAAAACTGTTAGCCGGACGCAGCGCCAAAAAGCTTTTTGCCCTGCGTGTGCCCCGCTCATTTATCGATCGCATGGAGAAAGGCAATCCGGACGATCCTCTTTTGCGTCAGGTACTTACCTCGCAAGATGAGTTTGTCATCGCGCCCGGATTCTCCACCGACCCACTGGAAGAACAGCACAGCGTAGTGCCTGGTTTGTTGCATAAATACCACAACCGGGCGCTTTTGCTGGTCAAAGGCGGCTGCGCGGTAAATTGCCGCTATTGCTTCCGTCGTCACTTCCCCTATGCCGAAAATCAGGGCAACAAGCGTAACTGGCAAACTGCACTTGAGTATGTTGCTGCGCATCCGGAACTGGACGAGATGATTTTCTCCGGCGGCGATCCGCTGATGGCGAAAGATCACGAGCTGGACTGGTTGCTCACACAACTGGAAGCCATCCCGCATATAAAACGTCTGCGGATTCACAGCCGTCTGCCGATTGTGATCCCGGCACGTATCACCGAGGCGCTGGTTGAATGCTTTGCCCGTTCTACGCTGCAAATCTTGCTGGTGAATCACATCAACCATGCCAATGAGGTAGATGAAACATTCCGTCAGGCGATGGCTAAGTTGCGCCGGGTAGGCGTTACTTTGCTGAACCAGAGCGTTCTGTTACGTGATGTGAACGATAACGCACAAACGCTGGCAAACCTGAGTAATGCGTTGTTCGATGCTGGCGTAATGCCGTATTACCTGCATGTGCTCGATAAAGTACAGGGCGCGGCGCATTTTATGGTGAGTGATGACGAAGCACGGCAGATTATGCGTGAGTTGCTGACACTGGTGTCGGGATATCTGGTGCCGAAACTGGCGCGAGAAATTGGCGGCGAACCCAGCAAAACGCCGCTGGATCTCCAGCTACGCCAGCAGTAACTGATTAAACAGGGAAGTTAAACATTAAAATTGCCTGATTCGCTACGCTTATCAGGCCTACATCGTGCATTGAAATTGAATGGATTTGCAATGAACTGTAGGCCGGATAAGGCGTTTACGCTGCATCCGGCAAGAGCAACAAACGCAAGTACAGCAACCTGTCATTAAACTGGGAAGTTTAATCTTTGCCCGTTGCATAACCTTTAATTATTCATATGCATTGCTGTTGTTACTTTTTATATAGCTAACACCAATAATTAACCTTTCTTTTCTGTTTATATAGAGTGAGTACGGCTATTTATGTTATTTTAACAACTATTACTACCAAGCCCATTTATCTGGCTTATAAATTAAAATTAATTATTTAATTGAGAAATGGTTAGGGAGAACCTACATGGCCATAAGCATCAAGGGTGTTAATACCGGTGTTATTCGCAAGAGTAATAATTTCATTGCACTGGCGCTGAAAATTAAAGAACCTCGCAATAAAGAATCGTTGTTCTTTATGTCTGTCATGGAACTGCGCGACCTGCTGATTGCGCTGGAAAGTCGTCTGCATCAAAAGCATAAACTGGATGCTGCTGCACACCTTCAGTATGAGCAAGCTCGCGATAAAGTCATTAAGAAAATGGCAGAAAACATCCCAGAAATTCTGGTTGATGAGCTTAAAAATGCCGATATTAATCGTCGGGTTAACACGCTGGAACTTACCGATAATCAAGGCGAAAATCTTACCTTCGTATTAACGCTACATGACGGTAGCAAATGTGAGTTAGTCGTCAATGAGTTGCAGATTGAAATGCTGGCGCGAGCAATCATTCATGCAATTAATAATGCGGAAATGCGTGAACTGGCATTACGTATTACCTCACTGTTAGATTTCCTGCCGTTATACGACGTTGACTGCCAGGACAATGGCAATCTGGAATATGACACCTATTCCCAACCGGAATGGAAACATAACTTGTTCGACCATTATCTGGCGGTGCTTTACCGCTTTAAAGATGAAAGTGGCAAAGAACAATTTAGCGGCGCAGTGGTGAAAACGCGTGAAGCAACGCCGGGTAAAGAAATAGAAGCGATCACTCGCCGAATGCTTGATTTCAGCCCACGACTGAAAAAACTCGCGGGTGTGCCATGTCAGGTCTATGTTCGCACCGTAGCGGCGAATAACGCCCAACCGCTAACCCAGGATCAATGCTTACGCGCGCTGCATCACTTACGTGTTCAATCCACCAGCAAAACTGCACCACAGGCGAAATAATCTCATCTTTGCTAATGCGAGGCTGGAGCCATCCAGCCTGAAATGACTGATAACGTGATCGTTGGTCATGCCGGATGCGGCGTAAACGCCTTATCCGGCCTACAAATTCTCAAGCATTCAATCAGTTGCAATGCCTTATGTAGGCCTGATAAGCGAAGCGCATCAGGCAATTATACGTTTGTCACCCAGCCTCTGGATCACATCAGTTCGGGCACTTATAAACCTGACCGATAATCTGGCTATCCGTCGGGACAAAACTGGACAACATTCCCTGCGACGGGCTACTGATGCCATAAATCACGTTACCGCCCATTGCAGCCGCCTGGTTGCGCAGATCGTTTGCTGCGCCGCGCATAGAACCGCCTTCTTCTCCGTGTTGCCCGGAAAGCCAGTTGCTTTGCTTACCTGTCGCAGTACCAATCAGCTGGCACTCTGCGCCTGGCTGCTCGTCCACAATGCGTACACTCTGACCGGCAGCACTCAATTCGTTGCTGGAGCTACAACCCGCCATCAGTAGCGCGGCACCGACAATCCCTGCTAAGTATTTTACGTGCATGTTATTCCCCATAATCAATGAGCTGGACGCCACTCGCGTCGTCCGTGTCTGAATCTTATACTAGAAAGATGACCAAAAGAAAAACCCCCAGACATTTCTGCCCGGGGGTTTGTTTATTTCTGCGAGGTGCAGGGCAATTACATCATGCCGCCCATGCCACCCATGCCGCCCATACCGCCAGCAGCGCCTAAGTCAGCTGCATCGTTTTTCGGCAGGTCGGTAACCATGCATTCGGTGGTGATCATCAGGCCAGCCACAGAAGCTGCGTACTGCAGAGCAGAACGAGTTACTTTGGTTGGATCCAGGATACCCATGTCGATCATGTTGCCGTATTCTTCGGTTGCTGCGTTGTAACCGTAGTTGCCGTCGCCGCCTTTAACGGTGTTAGCAACAACAGACGGTTCTTCGCCGCAGTTCAATACGATCTGACGCAGCGGAGCTTCCATTGCACGCAGTGCAACTTTGATACCCACGTTCTGGTCTTCGTTCTGACCACGCAGGTCAGCCAGTTTAGACGCTACGCGGATCAGCGCAACACCACCACCAGCAACCACGCCTTCTTCTACCGCAGCACGGGTCGCGTGCAGGGCATCTTCAACGCGTGCTTTTTTCTCTTTCATTTCAACTTCGGTAGCAGCACCCACTTTGATAACTGCAACGCCGCCTGCCAGTTTCGCTACGCGTTCCTGCAGTTTTTCACGGTCGTAGTCAGAAGTTGCTTCTTCAATCTGCTGACGGATCTGAGCAACACGGCCCTGGATTGCAGCTTCTTCACCCACGCCATCGATGATAGTGGTGGTGTCTTTGTTGATCACAACACGTTTAGCCTGACCCAGGTCTTCCAGGGTTGCTTTTTCCAGCTCCATACCGATCTCTTCAGAGATCACGGTACCGCCAGTCAGGGTTGCGATATCCTGCAGCATAGCTTTACGACGATCGCCGAAGCCCGGTGCTTTAACCGCAGCGACTTTCACGATGCCACGCATGGTGTTAACAACCAGAGTTGCCAGCGCTTCGCCTTCTACATCTTCAGCGATGATCAGCAGCGGTTTGCCTGCTTTGGCAACAGCTTCCAGAACCGGCAGCATTTCGCGGATGTTGGAGATTTTCTTGTCAGCCAGCAGGATGAACGGGCTTTCCAGTTCTACTGCGCCAGTTTCCGGCTTGTTGATGAAGTAAGGAGACAGGTAGCCACGGTCGAACTGCATACCTTCAACCACGTCCAGTTCGTCCTGCAGACCGGTACCGTCTTCAACGGTGATAACGCCTTCTTTACCGACTTTGTCCATCGCTTCAGCGATCAGTTTACCTACGGTTTCGTCGGAGTTAGCGGAGATGGTACCAACCTGAGCAATCGCTTTAGAGTCAGAGCATGGTACGGACAGCGCTTTCAGTTCTTCAACTGCAGCGGTAACCGCTTTGTCGATACCACGTTTCAGGTCCATCGGGTTCATGCCCGCAGCAACAGCTTTCAGACCTTCAGTGATGATAGCCTGAGCCAGTACGGTTGCAGTGGTGGTACCGTCGCCTGCAGCGTCGTTTGCTTTAGAGGCAACTTCTTTCACCATCTGCGCACCCATATTTTCGAACTTGTCTTCCAGTTCGATTTCACGAGCAACGGAAACACCATCTTTGGTGATGGTCGGTGCACCGAAAGATTTATCCAGAACTACGTTACGGCCTTTTGGACCGAGGGTAACTTTCACTGCATCTGCCAGTACGTTTACGCCGCGCAGCATTTTCACACGAGCGTCGTTACCGAATTTTACGTCTTTAGCTGCCATTATCTTTATTCCTTAAATTCGTATGTTCAGTGTCGTGCGCGGATTACGCTTCAACAATTGCCAGAATGTCGCTTTCGGACATGATCAACACTTCTTCATTGTCGATCTTCTCAGATTTCACACCGTAGCCATCGTTGAAAATAACGATGTCGCCAACTTTCACATCCAGCGGCTTCACTTCGCCATTTTCAAGGATACGGCCATTGCCGACAGCCAGCACTTCGCCGCGGGTGGATTTAGCCGCTGCAGAGCCGGTCAGAACGATGCCGCCAGCAGATTTAGTTTCAACTTCTTTACGCTTGACGATCACGCGATCATGCAATGGACGAATATTCATTGATAACTCTCCTTTGAGAAAGTCCGTATCTGTTATGGGTGACGCCGGAGCTTACGTGGTTTCCCGGCTGGTGACCAGAGAAATGGGGATGAGGCTTCGCCCCTTCAAGGGGGAAAAAGAAAAAAAATTCTGATCAGCACAAAATCGGGTGAAAACCCTGATTCACCTCACATTTCATCGCAATTTCTTCATCGCCGTCATAAGCGAATCTGATTGTGCTACCATCGAAAATCTACGCAGTTGCCCAAAATTTGGGCGCAATCGGACATCACCCCATGAGTGGACTCAAACAAGAACTGGGGCTGGCCCAGGGCATTGGCCTGCTATCGACGTCATTATTAGGCACTGGCGTGTTTGCCGTTCCTGCGTTAGCTGCGCTGGTAGCGGGCAATAACAGCCTGTGGGCGTGGCCCGTTTTGATTATCTTAGTGTTCCCGATTGCGATTGTGTTTGCGATTCTGGGTCGCCACTATCCCAGCGCAGGCGGCGTCGCGCACTTCGTCGGTATGGCGTTTGGTTCGCGGCTTGAGCGAGTCACCGGCTGGCTGTTTTTATCGGTCATTCCCGTGGGTTTGCCTGCCGCACTACAAATTGCCGCCGGGTTCGGCCAGGCGATGTTTGGCTGGCATAGCTGGCAACTGTTGTTGGCAGAACTCGGTACGCTGGCGCTGGTGTGGTATATCGGTACTCGCGGTGCCAGTTCCAGTGCTAATCTACAAACCGTTATTGCCGGACTTATCGTCGCGCTGATTGTCGCTATCTGGTGGGCGGGAGATATCAAACCTGCGAATATCCCCTTTCCGGCACCTGGTAATATCGAACTTACCGGGTTATTTGCTGCGTTATCAGTGATGTTCTGGTGTTTTGTCGGTCTGGAGGCATTTGCCCATCTCGCCTCGGAATTTAAAAATCCAGAGCGTGATTTTCCTCGTGCTTTGATGATTGGTCTGCTGCTGGCAGGATTAGTCTACTGGGGCTGTACGGTAGTCGTCTTACACTTCGACGCCTATGGTGAAAAAATGGCGGCGGCAGCATCGCTTCCAAAAATTGTAGTGCAGTTGTTCGGTGTAGGAGCGTTATGGATTGCCTGCGTGATTGGCTATCTGGCCTGCTTTGCCAGTCTCAACATTTATATACAGAGCTTCGCCCGCCTGGTCTGGTCGCAGGCGCAACATAATCCTGACCACTACCTGGCACGCCTCTCTTCTCGCCATATCCCGAATAATGCCCTCAATGCGGTGCTCGGCTGCTGTGTGGTGAGCACTTTGGTGATTCATGCTTTAGAGATCAATCTGGACGCTCTTATTATTTATGCCAATGGCATCTTTATTATGATTTATCTGTTATGCATGCTGGCAGGCTGTAAATTATTGCAAGGACGTTATCGACTACTGGCGGTGGTTGGCGGGCTGTTATGCGTTCTGTTACTGGCAATGGTCGGCTGGAAAAGTCTCTATGCGCTGATCATGCTGGCGGGGTTATGGCTGTTGCTGCCAAAACGAAAAACGCCGGAAAATGGCATAACCACATAATCCGGCGTTTCGACATTAATCCTGGCGATCGTCTTTATGATCAAGGCGGTCGCGCTCATCATCCTTTCGCTGGTACTCACCATCAAAAGTATTACCGCCACCGGTCCCGGCGCTAAAACCGCCGCCAGGCATGCGAGAAAAGCGCAAATGCGGCATCAACTTCACTGTCAGATGCTTTTGCACCGGCGGCAATAAAAGTAGAAGACCGAGGAAGTCGGTAAAAAAGCCCGGTAATAAAAGCAGCAAACCAGCAATGATCAGCGAAACACTTTTAATCATCTCCGCCGCTGGGTTTTCACCCGCCGCCATTTTTTGCTGCATCAGCACGAAATTCTTAAAGCCCTGGTTACGTACCAGTGACATACCGATAACTGACGTGAATATAACCAGCACGAGGGTCAGCAATACCCCCAATACATGGGCAACCTGAATAAAGATTGAAATCTCAATATAGACATAAAGGAAAATGGCAATAAAAGGTAACCAGCGCAAAGGTTTCTCCTGTAATAGCAGCCGGTTAACCCCGGCTACCTGAATGGGTTGCGAATCGCGTTTAGCTTATATTGTGGTCATTAGCAAAATTTCAAGATGTTTGCGCAACTATTTTTGGTAGTAATCCCAAAGCGGTGATCTATTTCACAAATTAATAATTAAGGGGTAAAAACCGACACTTAAAGTGATCCAGATTACGGTAGAAATCCTCAAGCAGCATATGATCTCGGGTATTCGGTCGATGCAGGGGATAATCGTCGGTCGAAAAACATTCGAAACCACATATATTCTGTGTGTTTAAAGCAAATCATTGGCAGCTTGAAAAAGAAGGTTCACATGTCAAACAACATTCGTATCGAAGAAGATCTGTTGGGTACCAGGGAAGTTCCAGCTGATGCCTACTATGGTGTTCACACTCTGAGAGCGATTGAAAACTTCTATATCAGCAACAACAAAATCAGTGATATTCCTGAATTTGTTCGCGGTATGGTAATGGTTAAAAAAGCCGCAGCTATGGCAAACAAAGAGCTGCAAACCATTCCTAAAAGTGTAGCGAATGCCATCATTGCCGCATGTGATGAAGTCCTGAACAACGGAAAATGCATGGATCAGTTCCCGGTAGACGTCTACCAGGGCGGCGCAGGTACTTCCGTAAACATGAACACCAACGAAGTGCTGGCCAATATCGGTCTGGAACTGATGGGTCACCAAAAAGGTGAATATCAGTACCTGAACCCGAACGACCATGTTAACAAATGTCAGTCCACTAACGACGCCTACCCGACCGGTTTCCGTATCGCAGTTTACTCTTCCCTGATTAAGCTGGTAGATGCGATTAACCAACTGCGTGAAGGCTTTGAACGTAAAGCTGTCGAATTCCAGGACATCCTGAAAATGGGTCGTACCCAGCTGCAGGACGCAGTACCGATGACCCTCGGTCAGGAATTCCGCGCTTTCAGCATCCTGCTGAAAGAAGAAGTGAAAAACATCCAACGTACCGCTGAACTGCTGCTGGAAGTTAACCTTGGTGCAACAGCAATCGGTACTGGTCTGAACACGCCGAAAGAGTACTCTCCGCTGGCAGTGAAAAAACTGGCTGAAGTTACTGGCTTCCCATGCGTACCGGCTGAAGACCTGATCGAAGCGACCTCTGACTGCGGCGCTTATGTTATGGTTCACGGCGCGCTGAAACGCCTGGCTGTGAAGATGTCCAAAATCTGTAACGACCTGCGCTTGCTCTCTTCAGGCCCACGTGCCGGCCTGAACGAGATCAACCTGCCGGAACTGCAGGCGGGCTCTTCCATCATGCCAGCTAAAGTAAACCCGGTTGTTCCGGAAGTGGTTAACCAGGTATGCTTCAAAGTCATCGGTAACGACACCACTGTTACCATGGCAGCAGAAGCAGGTCAGCTGCAGTTGAACGTTATGGAGCCGGTCATTGGCCAGGCCATGTTCGAATCCGTTCACATTCTGACCAACGCTTGCTACAACCTGCTGGAAAAATGCATTAACGGCATCACTGCTAACAAAGAAGTGTGCGAAGGTTACGTTTACAACTCTATCGGTATCGTTACTTACCTGAACCCGTTCATCGGTCACCACAACGGTGACATCGTGGGTAAAATCTGTGCCGAAACCGGTAAGAGTGTACGTGAAGTCGTTCTGGAACGCGGTCTGTTGACTGAAGCGGAACTTGACGATATTTTCTCCGTACAGAATCTGATGCACCCGGCTTACAAAGCAAAACGCTATACTGATGAAAGCGAACAGTAATCGTACAGGGTAGTACAAATAAAAAAGGCACGTCAGATGACGTGCCTTTTTTCTTGTGAGCAGTAACTTAAAAATAACAATCTAATATCAACTTGTTAAAAAACAAGGAAGGCTAATATGCTAGTTGTAGAACTCATCATAGTTTTGCTGGCGATCTTCTTGGGCGCCAGATTGGGGGGAATAGGTATTGGTTTTGCAGGCGGATTGGGGGTGCTGGTTCTTGCCGCTATTGGCGTTAAACCCGGTAACATCCCGTTCGATGTCATCTCCATTATCATGGCGGTTATCGCCGCTATTTCTGCCATGCAGGTTGCTGGCGGTCTGGACTATCTGGTTCATCAGACAGAAAAGCTGCTGCGCCGTAACCCGAAATACATCACGATCCTCGCACCGATCGTGACCTATTTCCTGACTATCTTTGCTGGTACTGGCAACATCTCTCTGGCGACACTGCCAGTTATCGCTGAAGTTGCGAAGGAACAAGGCGTTAAACCTTGCCGTCCGCTGTCTACTGCAGTGGTATCCGCGCAGATTGCGATCACCGCATCGCCAATCTCAGCGGCAGTGGTTTACATGTCTTCCGTGATGGAAGGTCATGGCATCAGCTACCTCCATCTGCTCTCCGTGGTCATCCCGTCCACCCTGCTGGCGGTTCTGGTGATGTCCTTCCTGGTCACTATGCTGTTTAACTCCAAACTCTCTGACGATCCGATTTATCGCAAGCGTCTGGAAGAGGGCCTGGTTGAACTGCGCGGTGAAAAGCAGATTGAAATCAAATCCGGTGCAAAAACGTCCGTCTGGCTGTTCCTGCTGGGCGTAGTTGGCGTGGTTATCTATGCAATCATCAACAGCCCAAGCATGGGTCTGGTTGAAAAACCGCTGATGAACACCACCAACGCAATCCTGATCATCATGCTCAGCGTTGCAACTCTGACCACCGTTATCTGTAAAGTCGATACCGACAACATCCTCAACTCCAGCACCTTCAAAGCAGGTATGAGCGCCTGTATTTGTATCCTGGGTGTTGCGTGGCTGGGCGATACTTTCGTTTCCAACAACATCGACTGGATCAAAGATACCGCTGGTGAAGTGATTCAGGGTCATCCGTGGCTGCTGGCCGTCATCTTCTTCTTTGCTTCTGCTCTGCTGTACTCTCAGGCTGCAACCGCAAAAGCACTGATGCCGATGGCTCTGGCACTGAACGTTTCACCGCTGACCGCTGTTGCTTCTTTCGCTGCGGTGTCTGGTCTGTTCATTCTGCCGACCTACCCGACGCTGGTTGCTGCGGTACAGATGGATGACACGGGTACTACCCGTATCGGTAAATTCGTCTTCAACCATCCGTTCTTCATCCCGGGTACTCTGGGTGTTGCCCTGGCCGTTTGCTTCGGCTTCGTGCTGGGTAGCTTCATGCTGTAATGATCAATCGCGGGGCGTTCACGCCCCGCTTTCTTTCCCGCCGACTAACATCCTTCCCCCGTCCGTTGTATAGTGACCTCTCTCTTGCGGTTCCATCTGTTCTTGCGAGGTGTTTATGCTTGATGAAAAAAGTTCGAATACCGCGTCTGTCGTGGTGCTATGTACGGCACCAGATGAAGCGACAGCCCAGGATTTAGCCGCCAAAGTGCTGGCGGAAAAACTGGCGGCCTGCGCGACCTTGATCCCCGGCGCTACCTCTCTCTATTACTGGGAAGGTAAGCTGGAGCAAGAATACGAAGTGCAGATGATTTTAAAAACTACCGTATCTCACCAGCAGGCACTGCTGGAATGCCTGAAGTCTCATCATCCATATCAAACCCCGGAACTTCTGGTTTTACCTGTTACACACGGAGACACAGATTACCTCTCATGGCTCAACGCATCTTTACGCTGATCCTGCTACTTTGCAGCACTTCCGTTTTTGCCGGATTATTCGACGCGCCGGGACGTTCACAATTTGTCCCCGCGGATCAAGCCTTTGCTTTTGATTTTCAGCAAAACCAACATGACCTTAATCTGACCTGGCAGATCAAAGACGGTTACTACCTCTACCGTAAACAGATCCGCATTACGCCGGAACACGCGAAAAGTGCCGACGTGCAGCTGCCGCAAGGCGTCTGGCATGAAGATGAGTTTTACGGCAAAAGCGAGATTTACCGCGATCGGCTGACGCTTCCCGTCACCATCAACCAGGCGAGTGCGGGAGCGACGTTAACTGTCACCTACCAGGGCTGTGCTGATGCCGGTTTCTGTTATCCGCCAGAAACCAAAACCGTTCCGTTAAGCGAAGTGGTCGCCAACAACGCAGCGCCACAGCCTGTGTCTGTTCCGCAGCAAGAGCAGCCCACCGCGCAATTGCCCTTTTCCGCGCTCTGGGCGTTGTTGATCGGTATTGGTATCGCCTTTACGCCATGCGTGCTGCCAATGTACCCACTGATTTCTGGCATCGTGCTGGGTGGTAAACAGCGGCTCTCCACTGCCAGAGCATTGTTGCTGACCTTTATTTATGTGCAGGGGATGGCGCTGACCTACACGGCGCTGGGTCTGGTGGTTGCCGCCGCAGGGTTACAGTTCCAGGCGGCGCTACAGCACCCATACGTGCTCATTGGCCTCGCCATCGTCTTTACCTTGCTGGCGATGTCAATGTTTGGCTTGTTTACCCTGCAACTCCCCTCTTCGCTGCAAACACGTCTCACGTTGATGAGCAATCGCCAACAGGGCGGCTCACCTGGCGGTGTGTTTGTTATGGGGGCGATTGCCGGACTGATCTGTTCACCATGCACCACCGCACCGCTTAGCGCGATTCTGCTGTATATCGCCCAAAGCGGGAACATGTGGCTGGGCGGCGGCACGCTTTATCTCTATGCGTTGGGCATGGGCCTGCCGCTGATGCTAATTACCGTCTTTGGTAACCGCTTGCTGCCGAAAAGCGGCCCGTGGATGGAACAAGTCAAAACCGCGTTTGGTTTTGTGATCCTCGCACTGCCGGTCTTCCTGCTGGAGCGAGTGATTGGTGATGTATGGGGATTACGCTTGTGGTCGGCGCTGGGTGTCGCATTCTTTGGCTGGGCCTTTATCACCAGCCTACAGGCTAAACGCGGCTGGATGCGTATTGTGCAAATTATTCTGCTGGCAGCGGCATTGGTTAGCGTGCGCCCACTTCAGGATTGGGCATTTGGTGCGACGCATACCGCGCAAACTCAGACGCATCTCAACTTTACACAAATCAAAACGGTAGATGAGTTAAATCAGGCGCTCGTTGAAGCCAAAGGCAAACCGGTGATGTTAGATCTTTATGCCGACTGGTGCGTCGCCTGTAAAGAGTTTGAGAAATACACCTTCAGCGACCCGCAGGTGCAAAAAGCGTTAGCAGACACGGTCTTACTTCAGGCCAACGTCACGGCCAACGACGCACAAGATGTGGCGCTGTTAAAGCATCTTAATGTCCTTGGCCTACCGACAATTCTCTTTTTTGACGGACAAGGCCAGGAGCATCCACAAGCACGCGTCACGGGCTTTATGGATGCTGAAACCTTCAGCGCACATTTGCGCGATCGCCAACCGTGAACGACACTTGCAGTGGGAAAGACGGAGGAAAATAGCGTGCAACGTGAAGATGTACTGGGAGAAGCCCTGAAATTATTAGAATTACAAGGGATTGCCAACACCACGCTGGAGATGGTTGCTGAACGTGTGGATTATCCACTGGACGAGCTACGCCGCTTCTGGCCAGACAAAGAGGCAATCCTCTACGATGCGCTGCGTTATCTTAGCCAACAGATAGATGTCTGGCGTCGTCAGCTGATGCTGGACGAAACGCAAACCGCCGAACAAAAGCTGCTGGCACGTTATCAGGCGTTATCGGAGTGCGTTAAAAACAACCGCTATCCGGGCTGTCTATTTATCGCTGCCTGTACGTTTTATCCCGATCCTGGCCACCCTATTCATCAACTGGCCGATCAGCAAAAAAGCGCGGCCTACGATTTCACCCACGAACTGTTAACCACACTGGAAGTTGACGATCCGGCGATGGTAGCAAAGCAGATGGAACTGGTGCTGGAAGGCTGTTTAAGCCGAATGCTGGTGAATCGTAGCCAGGCGGATGTCGACACTGCACATCGGCTGGCGGAAGATATCCTGCGCTTCGCCCGCTGCCGCCAGGGTGGTGCATTGACCTGACAGAAACACAGAAAAGAAGCGATTTGCCGCAATCTTAAGCAGTTGAATCGCTTTTACTGAAATTAGGTTGACGAGATGTGCAGATTACGGTTTAATGCGCCCCGTTGCCCGGATAGCTCAGTCGGTAGAGCAGGGGATTGAAAATCCCCGTGTCCTTGGTTCGATTCCGAGTCCGGGCACCACTTATTCATACACGGACGTCCATTGACGTCCGTTTTTCTTTTTAAAGTCAACAAACTATCTACTTTATCCCCCTCACTGACGTTCACTAACATTCATCAACATCCACATTGCCTTGATGGTATATCTGTTGGTATTGTTAGTTCGATACGTTTTGTACCATCACAGGGAGGGGTAAACGATGGCTCTCACTGATGTCAAGGTAAGAAATGCCAAGCCCGCCGACAAGCCTGTAAAGCTCACTGACGGCAACGGCATGCATCTTCTTATTCATCCCAATGGCTCCAAATACTGGCGTCTACAATACCGCTTTGCAGGAAAACAAAAGCTACTGGCTCTTGGGGTCTACCCTGCAGTCTCTCTTGCTGATGCCCGTAACCGTAGAGATGATGCCAGAAGATTAATTGCTGCTGGTATCGACCCCTCCGAAAAGAAAAAAGCAGAAAAGGTAGAGCAAAGCGGCGCTCTTGCTTTTGAGTCCGTTGCCAGAGACTGGCATGCAAGCAACATCAAATGGTCAGAAACACATGCTGAAAGGGTAATGAACAGCCTGACCAATCATGTGTTCCCTGTTATTGGTAAACGAAACATTACCGACCTCAAAACCCGTGACCTACTCCAACCAATTAAGGCGGCTGAAAAGTCCGGGCATCTTGAGATTGCTGCTCGTCTCCAGCAACGTATCACCGCTATCATGCGATATGCTGTCCATAACAGTATTATCGATAGTAATCCTGCACAGGACTTAGCAGGTGCCATTGCAACAGCAAAACGAGTCCATCGCCCGGCTCTTCCATTTGAACGCATTACAGAGCTTCTCAGCCGTATTGAGAGCTATAGAGGAAGACAGCTAACCCGCCTCGCTGTGCGACTCACTTTACTAACTTTTGTTCGTTCAAGTGAGATGCGTTTTGCCCGTTGGTCTGAAATTGATTTCAAAAATGCGCTCTGGACGATACCTGCAGAACGTGAAGAACTACAAGGAGTGAAACACTCCAGCCGTGGCTCTAAGATGAAAACCCCTCACCTTGTCCCATTAAGCAAGCAGGCAATAGCAACCCTGAGAGAAATTCAGAAGCTCAGTGGAGATCAGGAAATCATCTTCATTGGTGATCACTATGCTTATAAACCAATGAGTGAAAACACCATCAACAACGCGCTTCGTAAAATGGGCTATGACACCAAAACAGAAGTTTGTGGGCATGGTTTCCGCTCTATGGCCTGTAGTGCCTTAATCGAATCCGGCTTATGGTCAAGGGATGCTGTTGAGCGACAAATGAGCCATCAGGAGCGTAACAACGTCCGCGCTGCTTACATCCATCTTGCTGAGCATCTTGATGAGCGGAGGCTAATGCTTCAGTGGTGGGCTGATTTCTTAGAGCAAAACATCATTAAAAGCATCAAACCATTTGAATATAAAAATGGGCAGTGAAGTTGAATGCCTCCTAACAGACCATCGATTTCACATCTTCTAAATGATACCGATACTGTTTTTATATACAGTTTGTAGCTACGCAATCGTAACGATGGTATCATCTAAAACATTTGACTAGTTTAAAGTAGGCATCAGTAAGCAATGGCACTGAAAATGAAAGGTAAAAACAAAAAGTTTACAATGAACTCCTTCTTTGCAGGGATTGGAGGATTTGATTTAGCGTTTGAAAATGCCGGTTTTACTACCAATTTTCAGTGTGAGTTGAATAAATTCTGTGTGCGCATACTCGAAGAGCATTGGCCAGATGTTCCTCGCTACGGTGATATCCAGTCACTTGATGCAAAGGATATACCAGATGCCTCAGTTTGGTGTGGTGGTTTTCCATGCCAAGATGTATCCGTCGCAAGAGGCTCAAAGGGGCGATTGGGTCTCAAGGGGAAAAACTCTGGACTGTTTTTCCCATTTATCAATCTGATTGAAGCTAAAAGGCCACAAGTTGTTCTGCTAGAAAATGTTACGGGGTTGTTGTCGTCGCATAATGGGCAAGATTTTCGTGTTATTTTGGAGCGACTAACATCATTAGGCTATGTAGTCAGTTGGCGGGTGATGAATAGTCGATTTTTTGGTGCACCACAATCTCGTCCAAGGGTTTTTATTTGTGCGGCCTTGAACAATAGTTCAGTCGCGATTAGTTCTTTATATGAAAAAGATAAAGGCAAACACTTAAAAAATATTAGAGAAGGTTTCCTGAATATAAGTGCCTGTGAAGTAAGCGGTGCCAGAGTCGCTGATGTAGCATATTGCCTTGCTGCTACATCTGGTAGACATACAGGAACTGACTGGAGTAGAACTTATATATCCTATGAATCCTCTGTGAGAAGGATGACTCCAAAGGAGTGTGAAGGCGTCCAAGGTTTCCCTATCAACTGGACTCTACCTTTATATTCTACAAGCAAGTCTGAAGATATTGATAGCGAAAGATATCACGCATTAGGTAATGCAGTAGCAGTTCCCGTTGTTGAGTGGATAGCTAAAAGGCTATTCACTGCATTGAAGAATAACGATATTGTCGAAAATGAAGTGGCTAGATCCGAAAGCATTGAAAATGTAATGAATAATCATCCTGATATAAAAGTAGAGAATGGAAGAAAGCAAGCGCTATCAGAATTACATTTTGACACTTTGGACAAAAACAAAAAACTTCGCTGGCTTTCAGGTGGAATTGCTTTCGGAAATATTTGTTATGATTTCAAAGTGCCTGATGCACCCTCTAAGCCTAAGCTGGAAAAATTGATTTCAGTAATTGAGAAGGTGAGCGTGGATGATAAATATTTTATTAGCGCAAACGCCGCTGAGGGTATATTGCGTAGAGTAGACAGTCAGAATCGTAAGTTATTCCCTCCATTACATGAAGCTCTTTTGAAACTAAGTAAAAAGAAAAGTGTTGCTTAAGAGTGGATCAAATATTAACTGGAGTTAGAGATGGAATTTTTAGTTATCAGACTTGGAAAAGATAGTGTTTCTGATATAAAAAAATTGGATAGCATAAAAAATGGGTTAGAACAACCATTTTCTTTTTTCTTCAAATGCAAACAAGTTGAAGAGAAGATCTTTACCTCATTCAAGAATAATATCAGTTTATATTGTTTTATTTATCTTGGCTCTGATAACAACAAAGGAATTGCGACAACTTGGGTTAAGGGAATTAGGGCAATCGCAAAACTTGAAGCGCTGGATGGCTGGTATGATTTTCAGTCGGAATGTATCTTAACGCTCAGGGTTTTATCTGTATTTCCGGAGAGCTATGATAAATTTAAATTTTTAGAAGATAGCCCGGAACAATATAAAAAATTTAGTAATTATCCAGTTATTGGACTTAATAGCTCAAGAAATAACTCAGTCCAACTTGTTCATGAAGGGTACAGGGAAAATACAGGTGCCTTAATTACTGCGATTTTAGAGTTATATCCCAATTTTAGGCTAGATGTAGTCAGAAATGCTCCTGAATTGCTTTATCTCTTTGATCAGGAATCACATGATGTTGTGGAGGGATATGACGATGAAAGCAGAGATAACTCTAAAAGCGTTGGCTGGGGTGAAGACTACCCTTTAAATACAGTTTTGGTTAGGAACGAAATAAGAACAATTGCAGAAGTCATTAAACGTATTGAAAATAATAGATATAAATTGGATCCTGATTTTCAAAGGGATTTTATATGGTCAGAGGAAAAACAGTCCAAACTGATTGAGTCATGCTTGATGCGGATTCCTCTGCCTGTTTTTTATGTTGCTGAGGATAAAGATGGGAAAATCATCGTCGTTGATGGTTTGCAGAGGCTCACAACTTTCAAAAACTATTTAAGTGATAAGTTTTCTTTAAGCTATTCAAACTCAAATGGGCTTAATGAACATGCAACATTTTTAGGTAAAAAATTCAGTGAATTACCTATTAAATTGCAAGAGCGAATTGAAGATACTCAGCTAATTTTTTATATCCTAGATGAGAAAGCCCCTGAACGGGCAAAACTAGATATTTTTGAACGGGTTAATGGCGGCGAGCCTATAAGTCGTCAGCAAATGAGAAATTGTCTTTTTAGTGGGCCCGGAACGATTCTGCTGAAAAAAATTGCTGCTAGTGAGGATTTTATCCGAGTAACAGGGAAGGGGCTAGATTCGAAAACAATGCGTGATCGAGAAGTTATTAACAGATTTTATGCTTTTTATCTTCTGGGATATGAGTCGTATAATGGTGATATGGATGATTTCCTAGCTAAAGCATTATTAATAATGAATAAAATGGATGTTGTTGAATTAAATGAACTGAAAGAAGTGTTTTTTAAAACATTAAAAAATAACTATACATTGTTCCAACAACACGCCTTTAGAAAATCGTTAGCAAATAAAGGCCTAGCGGTAAACCGATCGGTAATTAATATATCTTTATTTGACGTTTTTTCTGTGATTTTGGCAGGCTTAGATGAGCAATTTGTCGTTGAAAATAAAAATATTTTGGTAAATAAATTTACAGAGTTATTATCTGATTCTTCCTTTGATGATGCCGTTACTATTGGTACGAATAGTAGAAGTAAAGTTAATACGCGCTTTCAGTTAGCGAATGAAATATTATGGGGGTTGGAAAAATGAATTATATAAAAATAAATGGCTTCAAATGTTTTGATGAAGTATTTTTGTCCCTATCCAACTTAACGTTATTGACGGGGTTTAATGCTGCAGGTAAGTCATCTCTTATCCAATCTATTTTATTAATGGCGCAGGCAATAAAATATGGAAATAATGCTCCTGAAATATTATTGAATGGTCCTCTTGTTAATTTAGGATTGCCATCTGATGTATTTCATCAATCAAAAAATGACAAAGAAGAAGATGCTAAAATATCTTTTTCTTTTGAGTTTGATGATTTTAAAGTTGCATGGGATTTCAAATATCCAAAAAAAAAGAATTATCCGGTTCTGGTATTATCTGAAATATCATATAATGATATAGAAAATAAAATAATAAATATTAGTGATGCAAAAAAACTACTTCCGGAAGAGATAAAAGAGAAAGTAAAAGAGTTTGATAGTCTTGTCTACATTAGTGCTTGCCGATTAGGTGCAGTTGAAATTTATCCAATACCTTCAGATTTCAAATATTCTGATACTAACGTAGGAGTACAAGGTGAATATGCTGCATGGTTAATGGAGCAGAATAAGGACGAAGATATTTTAGTATCTCGATGCCATGACTCTGATTCTGCATTAACACTAAGACGACAAGTAAATGCATGGTTAAAATATATCTTACCTAATGCAGAAGCAGATACTAGAAATATAGATAAAGCTTCATTAGTGCAGTTATTTTTTAGGAATGACGGCATCAGCGAGTGGAGAAGACCTGCAAATATTGGTTATGGGCTTACTTATGTATTTCCTATAATAATAGCGGGACTATTGGCTAAAGAAGGTCAAATATTAGTCATCGATAGCCCAGAAGCTCATTTGCATCCATTGGGACAGTCAAGGATTGGTGAGTTTTTATCTAAAATGGCAAACTCGGGAGTGAAAGTAATCATTGAAACTCACAGTGATCATATATTAAATGGTGTTAGGTTATCTGTAAATAATCGCGTGATTAGCTCTGACAAAGTAGGGATACATTTCTTCGAAAAGAATAACAGTGATAATAAAACAAGAATTGTTTCACCGCAAATTGACAGCCACGGTAATTTAAGTGAATGGCCTGACGGATTTTTTGACCAATCCGATAAAGATTTAGGTAAGTTAATTGGATGGTAATATGATGAAATGTTATTTGAATGAATTATCACTATCAGGACAATTCAATTCACCTGAGCTATTCATTGAGCATTTAAAAAAAATACTTTCAATCAAAGATAAATATTCAAATTTCTTTAAGAATTTCTATTGTCCAAGAGGGCTTCCTGAAGCAAAAGTATCTGGTGAATCATCATTCCGAGATGCAGTTGTAGCTACTCGGGATAAAAATTTTGTTCGTAAAGTGATTCTTTGGCTCGATCGCCATGGGCCATTTGTCGATTCGGAAAATATAGATCCCGAACATCCATTTATTCATGAAATGAATGGTATGGACATAACTGGAACTTCATTAGCTACGGTCACTGAGTTAACACATTTCAGAGATACTGTTAGTGTGTATAGTTTTGATGCTTCAGAACCAGATTTCTCATATTCACCACTTATAATGCAATATTATTATAATGACATAATAAATAGTGTGGAAGTCGAAAATATCTGGGATGTAAATGATTTAGAAAAAATAGCAGAAAAGTATGAGCAGGAATCATTTGTTTATCCAGATTCTTGGGATGGTTTCCTGAAATATGTCACAGAGAAATTTCCATTCGTTAGATTTTCAACTAATGCAATAGAGATTTTGAATAAACAGCAATTTAATAATGTCGCTTGTGAAAGAGGGATATTTTTGACATCTATACTTAACGAATTTGTAGAAAGTAGAAATGCTGATGGAACATACTCGGAAAGGACAAATGTTATATTAAAGAATTACTTTTCTGGGAGTAGGGCATTGTTCACTGATGAATCATCAACAAATAAAGATGTTTTCAAAAGTGATATGACGTTTACTATCGATGGAACTAAGGTTCTATGTTCATGGCATGGTAAAATTAGTTTTAGAGTATTTAGAATGCATTTTAATTACCCGATAAAAAATAGTGATAAAGTTATCGATGTTGTTTATTTTGGTCCTAAATTAACAAAGCATTAAAATGCCACAGGGCTTTAATTAAAGCCCTGTGTTTGTTGATGATTGGCTCTTTTTTTATTTGGTCTTTTATTTCTTTCGTTAATGCATTCATTTTTATAATTAGTAATTAAAGTGACGTGATATAGGGACTATTGTTGCCTACCCACTATATCAGCCAGAAACCTTTTGCCACGAAGTTTAAGTCTTGCTTTATCATTCGCATTAATATTTGAAGATTGTAATACCAGTCCTAATATAAATTCTTTATCAACATCTTCTACTCTACAGCCAATTGCTTTAGCCACTTCTGCCCCAAGAATAATCTTCAGGCGTGTTTCAGCCCTTTTGGATAAATATTTCTCTTTGGTCTTGAGACTATTCAAACGCATCTGTGCCGAAGCTATTTTTTGCTTAATTGTTTTTTCTGTTCGTGGTTTTCTACTGTTATCAGCATCGCTCATAATTACACCTCCTTTTAGTTCTTAAAAACATGAAATACAATTAAAAAAGGAAAAAGTCAAATCATAGGCAGAAGGTTGATCAGCGCTAGATGATTGTTCCAGACAATCATTTGCTGAAGAGGTTTGCCCTGTTAATGATGGGATTTATCCCGAAAAAATGGCATTTTGGTTTTAAAAATGAAATGTCAGTAAGCTAAAAATAAAATCATGCAACACAAATGAGTGCAACCACTAACATAAAATACCTAATACTCTCCCCGTTACTTATTTTATTAAATCAATGAAAACAATTTCATTTGTTATCTTTTGATTCTGTTTTTTTATCTTAACCTGTGAAATGTGCAACACATAAAAGCATCTGTTATTTTCACTGTTTTATCTAAATTTCACTTTCCCGCCTTACGGCGGGAGACTAATTTAACTACTTTTGCCCTTACAGGCGCTATCTAAAACCCAAATATTCAATATTATTACTCTACCTCAACCGTTTATCCGATTCTAGCCCAGTTAATTTCACAGACATTGAAACTAGCGTTATTATTTAAGAGTAAGAAAACTTTTTACATTGTCGTTATTTTTAGCTCCTTTAGGAGATATAAAAATAAAGCAATGCCCACCTATACACTGCTACGCAGTGTGTGGGGTCTACCGACGGTTGCCTGCCGCAGGCTAACACCGTTTCCTTCGGAAACAAGGTCAACGTCAACACCAGAGTTTTTCTTACGAAAAACTAAAACCAGCATAGTCACATTGGAGATTTTTATTTTGGTTTGATATTTAAATTTATATTGAGGTTGTTTTTATTGTATGGCTATTTTTCATCTTGATTTTAAAATTGTGAAACGAAGTGAGGGCAAATCTTCCGTTGCGAAAGCTGCTTATCATGCTCGTACAAGGATAACAGATGAAAGAACAGGCGATACGTATGATTATAGCCGCCGTACCGATTTATACGGACATTTCATATTAGCACCCGTTAATGCTCCTCAACATATTGTAAAAGACTCTACAGCATTGTGGAATGAAGTTGAAAGGGTCGAGCGCCAGAACAATGGTCAAACATCCCGTTATTTCGATGTTTCCATTCCTACCGAGTTAAATAATGATGAAAAGAAAAAACTTGTCCTTGAGTATTGTCAGAAAAATTTCGTTGATAAAGGTATGATTGCTGATATCGCTTTCCATGATCTCGATAGCGACAACCCACATGCTCACGTTATGTTGACGTTAAAAACCATTGGCCCAGAAGGGTTTGGTAAAAAAGAAAGAAGCTGGAATGACAGAAAAATGTCTGTGTTGTGGCGTGAATCATGGGCATCTATGGCGAACAGCTACCTTGCTGCTGCTGGTTCGTCAGAACGTATTGATCATCGTTCCCTTCAGGCCCAGCATGAAGAAGCATTAGAAAAAGCGGCGGTTGCTCTGGATAATGAAGAAAAAGCACTATGGCTTGCCAAAGCCGCTGAAACAAACCGTCCTCCAATGAAGCGTATCCACAGTGCCAAATGGCGTAGTAAAGCAGCTCAAGAGCAAAGAGCCGCAGAACAGGCTGTTCGTGATGCTACCAAGCAAGAAGCCGTTGAAGTCTACAAAACATTCAGCGAACTTGATCTTGAAATTGTCGTTGATATCAGAAGCTTTACGATAACACATCTTGCTGAACCAGAAGATATTGTATTAGCAAAAACGCGTTCCGATTCTTCTACCAAAGAAACGCAAAGACCTGTACTGGTAGTCCCGGCACCTAATACTCGTATTCGTGGCGTTAAATCCTATCGTGATAAATCCAAAGTCAGTAAGGTTGTTGCTGGTAAGAAACCATCAGTCAGTATTTCTGATTCTGGGACAAATACTATCCTGAAAACATCCTCCTCTCAAAACCAAAACAGGGCATCCAGAAGCGCCCCTGAACGTGTTAAGAGGAAACAGACTACTCCACGTCAGGATAATATTTTTAAACGCTTCACAACTCTTGTCATAGATTTTTTCAAGCAGAAGTTTGTATGGGCTAAAGCAAACAAATCCCAAAATGATCTTATCAGTGAAGAACATGATAAACGTATTGCTGAAAACTATGTCTTTGATGAGGTATTAGGCCGTTCTATTCCTCGCACTGAATATGAGAAAAAAGCCAAGTTTAACCAAGATGACTATAAACCAACACCGGATGAGATCAACCGTTTCCCAAGTCGTCAGAATAACGAACACAATAATGCCAATAGGGACATGGGCCTCAATCCGTCGATACATGAAAACAAAAAATATAATTCACCACAATTGAGACCATCCAGTTATCGTATTAATAAATAATTTTATTACCTATTAATCGTAATCCGTAATAAATCGCTGATAATCCAGTATGATTTACCCGTAACTTCTCAATTAGTTAGTTATTAATTTTACATTTACAGGTTTTATATTCAACATCCAAAATGGCAGAAACACTTTTAGATGAATACCCTAATGGTTTTAACTTTGAATATAACGATCTTAATTTCCTGATATCTTTAACTTTCCTCATTTTCCTGATTGATTTTATTGCATCCTTTTTATCAATGCCAGCAACTAACTGATTAGCTTGTTTTATATACTCAGCATGATTCTTATCACCTTGCTGCTTTAATGTATTTACTAATCCCCTAATCTTAAAATACATTGTGAGAACATCCATAACATTTTCTCTTTCAATCACTTTTTTCTTCAAATTAAAAAGACACATCCTTATATTATGTTTTCTTTTTTGTGTTGGTCTAATCTCTTTGATTGCTTTTACACCATGTACGATTTTGGACTGACCATTCCTCAAAACCCTTGATTTCTTCCTATTTAATCTAACCCCACTTTTGAGCGCCATTGACAAAATCATTGTTTTTATTTTTGAAATATCTTCATTATTAACTTCTGATTCGAAACTAATAGTTATGTCATCGACATATCTCGTGTAATTTCCACCTAATTTTCCGACTTCCTCACTGATAAGAGCCTCTTCTTCTAAAAATATTAAGTTGGCAATATCAGTACTTAACTTAGTTCCTTGAACAAGTGAGCCTTCAAGTGTTGATAGATTGGCTATTAATGATGAAACTTCAGGGGAGAAGTTCATGTAATATTGAAATGCTTTAGCTATCAGATCTTGTTTTATAGAAGGAAAGAAATCCTTCATATCTTCTTGAATGATAATTGACTTATTAAGATGGGATTTACAATCATCTATATAACTGACTCCTTTCCTACCTCCAGTAATATACTCTGGAAGTGATATCTTAGAAAAAATACGCTGTTTAATAAGCTCATGTATCTTTAATAATTCACCAACCACTTTATACGTCGTTCTTTTTTTGCCTTTTCTTATTACCGGCACCGTTTTGAAATAATTTTTTTTGTTTTTTAAAAGATAAGTGAGCCTCTCTTCATTTGTTTCCAGCATTTTGAATAGAGACTCTAAATTAGCAAGTGGTTTGTTTGAATAATTCCAATTTTTATGCATTAACTAATGTATCCATTATAGTTTTTTTGAGCATATGATTGATGTCAGAAAACTCATCATTTGTCTCTTCACTTTCAGAAAGAAGGATGATTATATTTAGAGGAATATGTAGCGCTAATGATATTTTTTCTAACGCTGTAATTGTAGGATCTCTTTGATTGTTCTCTATACGAGATAGATAAGATTTCGTTAAATCCGTTCTATCTGATAGTTCTTGTAAGGTGAGCTTACGTGCTTCACGGCATAGTTTAATAGTTGAACCAATATCTAACATAGTGCACCTCAGATAATGGGATTGACATGGCTGGCTGCTCGTTCAAAAAATGAAGATGGATACATAACAAATCCCCTTAGTGGGTAGATATCAATGAAAATCAGAATCACCGCTCAGAAGTTTAATTAAAGCAAAGATCTTCGCGATATAAGAAAGATAATCTAAGGCTGTGTGGCCTTTAGAATTCTCCTCGATTCTCTTTTCAAGGGTCAGAATCGCATCATCCAGTTCTTTCAAAGAGCTATTGTCTACAGTGTGTTTGCTCTTTTCACGCACTTGGCGCAAAGTGTCTAAAACATCTTTCATAAAAACCTCTCATTTTAACAACACGATGCAACTTGCATCCCCCGCCAAAATGTCCTGTGGATCGTGTTGCACACCGTAGACAAAGCCAGCCAACACCCATCCAACACAACTGATTGGATACCCCGCCATTTCAGCATTAAACAATGCCGTATCGTAGATATACGATTGCAATATACATTTCGTACAAGGTCACGATCACAATGAAGAGGGACATGGGCCACGTCTCGCATTGGAGAAATGGTTGACTGAAAATTTCACTCAGTCCTTTACCGATCCTAGAGGTTTTTAAAGAGCAAAGACAAACGAGTTCGTTCGTCCATGATTCATGGATAGCTCAATGTTGACTGTGAGGCAACTCCATTTGATATTCTATTTTCATATAAAAAATACATTTTTTATTCATTATTTGCATTATTATATATTCTGAATTACCACTATCCATGCAGGTTGTATCTAACATAAAAATACTTTTATTATTTTTTTTATGATAGGATGATAGTCATCAACATGATTCTTATTTTACAACATTGAGATTTAATTTATGGATCTTTCCCCTGTATTTCTAATCGTTGTAATAATTTTAGTTATGCCATTATTTGTATATTTAGCAGTTAAGCAGCATAAAATATCGAAAGAAGTTTATGCACTACTTGCCGAAGATGGATATGATATTATATTTTCTGGAGAGGGCAACACTTACATAGCATTTAATATTAAAAAGGCATCTTTTCGCGCCGGGAGTTTAATCGACCATAGGTACTTCCAAGAATCAATATCATATATACATAATTATGAATGGAAATGGAAAGAACTTGATGGAAAAAAGATTGAGAACACTTTTTACATCTACATATCAAACATCGAGTTCCCTGTGCATAAAATATACTATCAACGAAAGGAAGATAATGCTGAAATTGAATGGGCAAAACTTCAAGCTGTTTTCCATCAATCATATGAACTGCAGAGCACAAAAATGAAAGAAAATCCTGAAATATATTTCGATTTCTTTATATCTCATGCTAGTGAAGATAAAGATAAGTTCGTTAGACCATTGGTAAATGAATTATCGCGACTTGGTATTAATGTTTGGTTCGATGAACAAACATTGGAAATTGGTGATAGCTTAAGAAGGAATATAGATACGGGCTTAAAAAAAGCATCTTATGGAATTGTCGTGCTGTCTCATGCTTTTTTTAGTAAAAAATGGACTCAGTATGAGTTAGATAGCTTGATTAACCGAGCAGTAAATGACGAAAATAAAGTTCTGCTACCAATCTGGCATAATATTGATGCAACAGAGGTTGCAGAGTATAGCCATTACTTAGCAGATAAACTTGCTTTACAAACAACGATACATAGTATTGATGAAATAGCAAAAGAACTATCTAAAATAGCATACAAACGTAGAAGCATCGCAACGTCATAAAATAATTTAATAGGCAAAACAAACTTAGATGCAAGACTTGTTTTGCCTCAAAACTTTCCAGTATTGCATCCTTCTTCTGAATACAACATTATCAGAGAAAATCGCCTTACTACTATAACAGCCACAATAGAAATGATGGGCAAGCTTATAGCAGCCCAGCCATTGCTGGTTTTAACAAGAGTCATAACAATATCAGAAATTATCATTCATGCCCTGTCATTGGTAAGCATTTATTCTAAAGTATATTTATCGAACTCATCCCTCTTAATATCTTTTTTTCTTCAATGATCTTTGCAGCTTTAGCTATCTCACATAAAACATCATCTATTTTATTTCTCATTATTATCCCCTTTGTTATTTTATATTTAATACTATATAAATAACAAATGTCAAAAATATTTAAAGATCATTTAAAAATAATCAACCTTGAATGTATTTAATATATTATTCAATACAATAAGCCCTGTATCAAACAGGGCTATATGAATTAAAAATTACAGATTAAAACAGCTTACAAGCTATCATTATTCCGCTTTTCAATAGCATCCCGATAACGCTGTTGTTCCACAATATCCAGATTTGAATCGAATAACACACTTGATCCTTTCACAGCAATATCGGTATCAATCTCTGATTGGGAAGCATAGGCTTTATTACCATTAGGATGCGCAGTGGCTGGAGGTATATATGTACCATAGTTTTCTCTGTTCCCGGAACAACCGAGATAAGTCAAAAGGCAGGCAAACAGGAAGAAGAATGTCCATACTGTGTTATAGCCGTTAATCGTATATCCACTTCCATTCAAATCTGAAAACACGCCATGAAACCTGACAGCATAGACAATCAGGAATGATGAGAGCATTACAGCCCGACTTTTCCCGACGGTTAAATGCCTACGCATAAATTTTACCGTTGGTACTAGCGTGACCGCAAACAATCCTATGGCAACAACGAGCAACCATACCGGGAACAAGCCATATTCTTGCGTAATGTTCCGCGATAGCGTCACAAGGGACAGCACCAAGAAAGCGTTAAGCAGAAACAGTCTGGCCACCATCGATACCTTCACGTTCTTTTGAGTCTTACGGAGAAACAGAACCGGAGCCAATGATGGTATGTTCATCAGCAGAACGATGATAAGCACCCAATAGATAGAGTTCATAGCGTTCTTCCTGTAATTACCGCGCTTGCCAACCGTTATTGGTTTTCACCAGAACAATTTTGGCTTCTTCTGGTTCAGACATCCCTTTCACACCAGAGAAGGCACTTTTATCAACCCAGCCCGGCACACCATCCAGTTTCCACGTATAGGTCACTTGCGTCATTTTAACGCCATTACTCTCACTCGTTTCAGTCCAGCTTTTAACCTCAGCAACTGCCCGATGACCAACACAGGCACCATCTTTGCGATCCCAAAACTCAACCTCTTGTCCTCTATCAGTGACTTCCAGAATATCAACACTGCTAAAACCATTAGGCTGTTGGGAGACATCAAGCAGTCCCTGATTAACCAGACCTTTTAAGATTTCATCACTGGCACTATACCCCGCTGAACGGTAGCCATGATTCACCCGGATGGGGAAGCCTTTATTGAACACAATGTCATTGTCCTGCAAGGAGTAGCACAGCTTTGATTGCGATATTTTCGCGTTGATCACTTTCTCAAAATCCCCTTTTTCACCGCATCCCGATAAAAGAGCAGCAAGACCTGCTATGAGTAAAAATTTACGCATCGTGTTATCCCAGAGTTAATGATTGATCGTGCCGTTTCTCAGAACAACCAGACGAACTGGCATATCCGCATTGTTGACGGTAGCGAATCCACGGACTTCGAAATTGTTTACAGTTCCGGTGACGCTTACTTTCTGGCCTTTCTTATAGGTAAGAACTGCATCATCAATACCAGAGTAGTAATCCAGCCAGACCATCCCGCCGCAGTAGCTGGTATCAGAGGTTTTAAAGAGCAGATAATAGTTAGGGGCTGATTTCGGCATTCCCGTCATCATGTCGCTGGCACTTCTGCCCTTCGTAACTTCAAGAACAGTTGCGTTGCTGATAGAGATCCTTTTGCCAGTCCATTTCTTTTCTGCTGCCATTGCATTTTCTTCATAGTCTTTGCAGACAGCACCAAGGCCAGTAATGGACGTCGCTGGACCACTATCCTGACCGGAAGCTGAAACCCCCAGCGCTTTATCAACGGTGCTGTTCAATGATGACAGTGAAGAGTTAATTGCCCCATTAACGCTATTCACGCTTTCGTTGAGCTGCTGGCAGCCAGAAAGAAACATCAGATAGACCGCCAGTGGTAAGAAGTTATGTCCTTTCATTTATCCCTCAAGGATTTAGTCAGATTCATATACCCCAATCCCGGCGTTCTCACCGACAGATCAGGAGTTATCGTCTAATCAATTGATAGAATTGAATTATTTTTAGTGTTAGTCACATCGTTTAAATCGATCGATACAAAACAAATGATAGCTGCAAACTATCATAAGTTAAATATCGATCGATAAAATCAATTAAGGAACCGATCGATAAATCCTTTTCAATCGCTGACACCTATCAATATAAATTTATCGATCGATTTTAAAGATCATTTTGCTTGAGTATGCTGACAGTGGCGACTATGCTGGGCTGAGATAAAGCAGTAAAACAGCGAGGGATGAGCATGGAAATCTTCGAAAAAGATCAAAAAATCGCTTTTGTTGGCTTGTTAAGCGATGCTGCTTTGTCTTACGAATACGAACAGACGGGCTTCACCATTAATTTAATGCAACGCTCGGTTCTTCTCTTTAACCATAATATAAAGAAAAACGTAATATCTTCGATATTGCGTAAAAATATGAACAGCACATTTATATATCCATATAGCAACATCAGGGAAGTCAACTACTCGCTGCCTGCTTGCAGATCCGATGATGCCGAGATCTGTATTATGATTGATGATATATTAAATCCAGTCTGGACGTTCAGGGTTCCATCTCACGCACATTATATTTGCGAGCAATGGGTGGAAGTATTTAATAACCATATTTTCTTTGACCCATAAACAAAGCATTAAGCAAAAGAAAAATAAATATCTGACTAATTATATTAATTAATAGAATTATTTGCTTTTTAGCAAATTAATGTTTACTTATATACACATAGAATAATTGATATCGAGGTATATTTATGTCTGGGAAAAATCCTTTTTGGAATTATGATTATAATGCGGCGCAGCGTAATAGAGAAATTGTAGACTCTTACCAACAGGCAAATGAGGCAAGGCTGGATTCTCAACAGGCGCAGTTTGAAGCGTCTATGGCTAATGACAGGGTTAGCAGAATACAGATGCAGTTGAATAATACAATCAATAGCCATAAGAAGGTCGTGGCTGATTATGAGCAACGTCTTGAAGAATATAAACAAAATTTCTTTCGTGTAGCTTTACATAAAAACATTCTCTTCAGAACGGTTCGCAGACTTCAGGAGGAATGGCCGGATAAAAATGAATTCATCCTTGATGAAATGCAAAGACAAAGAATTTTGTGTAATCAGCAGGACTATAGAGAAAGATGGTGGAATGCCATAAAAGATAATAATCTTGCTGACGATTATCTTGAGTTTCCATTTCCTAATAGAGAGATAAAAAATAAACCATAATAAGGAATTAACTATTCGTTCATAACATTATATTTATTTTAATAAGACACTAACCTGCTGTGTCTCCTTAAAACACGCCTATACATCAACCATCCATTTTATGGAATACTCATCATGACAACTACTTTGCATCCAAATTACGTTGTTGTATCAAAGCTAATATCTAAGTTTGACATTACACATGATAGTAGAGATGAGAATATTAATGTCTTGATTTCTGTCATTTATGACTTGGATAACGGCAATACAATCGAATACTACATTAATAATCAGGAAGAGGCCGAGAAAAAATGCATTGAGAAAAACAGATTTTCAATGAAGTTTAAAAATCGCATTGATAATATATCATCTGAAGAAACCCTCTCGGCTAAAGATAATCACAAACCCAAATAAAAAATTTGAACTCAGGATGGAACTAATATCTATACCATATAATGTATTGATTTTGTGCATAGGAACGATTAAAACTATGATGTTATTGCTTGTATTCTTTACCACAAACATTAGGGAAATCGCATGTCTGATGCTTTAAAGATCATCAACAATATTCGTACTCTCCGTGCTCAGGCTCGTGAACTGACACTCGAAACCTTGGAAGAGATGTTAGAAAAACTCACTATCGTTGTAGAAGAACGTCGTGAAGAAGAGGCCTCATTTCTAAAGCAGCAGGAAGAGAAACAGGCCAAGCTGGAAGCATTCCGTCAGAAGTTGTTGGAAGATGGCATAGACCCGGCAGAGTTGCTTTCAACTGTTAGCCCATCTTCTTCCAAGACAGGAGCGAAACGCGCCCCACGTCCAGCTAAGTATAAATATGTTGATACCGATGGTTCGGAAAAGACGTGGACAGGTCAGGGCCGAACTCCTCGTGCTATCGCTGCTGCGCTCGAAGCCGGTAAGACGCTGGAAGATTTCGAGATCAAGTAATCTTCATACCATATGTCTACCAAATCCGCTGGCCCATCGCTGGCGGTTTTACCATTTCTTTCAATTATTTTGTTGCCTGAGTCGCTCTTGTAGCATTAGTTTTCAAATGATTCAGCATTTGCTTATCAACCGGTTGCAGTTGTTGTCCTAACAGAGCCGCAAGCAAAATATTGGTGTCTTCTGTTCTTTCGATTTGAAGCATTTGTAATCTTAAATCAAGTGCCTGCATTCTTGCCTGCTCATGCGCAGTTTCTTTTTCATCAGCACTACTGATTTTTACCTGCCAAGCGTCAGCACCTGTTGTATCTGCATAGCGTGAATAGATCTCATATCTTAACATTTCCCACTCTGAAGGATTATCCGGGAATGTTGTGCCGGGAAATAAAGTTGCATACTTACTTTTTACGAAAGCATCCGACCAAGCAAGGTTTGCTCCCTGCGTAGAACCTAATGTGGATCCTATCTTTGCCCCTCTGGAGTTCACTGATACATTACTTGCTTTTTTCATTGCCAGTATGGAATCAATGGCATTTGTTCCAGCAGTGCTTCTGGAGACAAAGCTCGAAAAGGCCGATAAATATTCTCGTCCTTCAGTTGTATCTTCTAATCCCTTGTTCTTTAATGGTTCAACGGGTAAGTTCCCTATCAGATTTCTTTTTGCCGCTTCAGCAACTTCCATCTGCTCAACAGAATAAGACTGGTTTGAAACTTTATTAGACAATGCATCGGATTTTGATAATGGTGGTGTAATCAAGCTTGATGCCGATTTATCTTTATCAGGATACTGACCTATAGTATTGCATCCACCTCTGTTATATTTCACATCATCTTCAGAGCAAACATTTATTGATACTCTGCCCATAATGTTTTTCTTGGCCTCATTTATTCCGGTATTTGCTTGTGTAAACATCTTAACGCTGTTTTCAGATAAAGCCTCTTTCGCTGAGCTTGTATTCGATCCTGCTGCACCACGACCACCTGCGCTCGTGACTTCTTCACAGGCGCTAGCATCAGGTATTCTGTTTAAGATATTTTTCATACGCTGTTCTTGGATTGCCTGACTGGCATTACTTACAACAGCATTCTTCTGATTCTCATTGGTTGTTATGGTTGCTTGTGCCAGCTTGTCGTTCATTGAAACTAATGTTTCAATTATTCCATTGCCCATAGATTGGGGTGAAGCCCCCATAAGATACGGTGTCAAAACCTCTTCTGTGACGGGCCAGACAGCAAAAGCTGTATTTGTATATAATACAGAAAAACACAAAGCTGAAACCACTGTTATTTTCTTTGCTCTAAATTTATTTTTCCTCACTTCAATACTCCTGTTAACTTATTACCTTCTTTATTATTTAACCAATTAAATGTGAACTGTCAATTTTAACAAAAAACATTTATTTAGCATCCAACTTAAAAATCAGTATAACAGGAAGCGTACTAACCCAACGAAATAGTCCTTATGAAATAGCAAGGTGCTTTTATAGCTTTGTTGATGGAAACAGACGGCATGAAGAAACTTTTTTACGGGAGCATAAATCTCTATAATATTAATGTCTTTATTCAAAAAAACCGTGGCGATATTTTATTTTGACGGTGCCATTTCAACTTTGTTTATAAGGGGGAAATATAAAGTGAGTTTCATTACAGATAAAATCAGTTAGAAAGAGGACCGAAGCCCTCTTAATATCACATTCCATCATTACCTTCTTTTGATGATGAACTACCACCGAAAGATCCACTACCGCTCCCTTTCTCTGGAGCCTTAAAGCTTTCAATTGGTGAAGCTTGGGCCTGAAGATTTATAGGCAGCAACGGTCTGTTATGCTCACCAAATGATACAGCCCTGTTAGCAGCCTTTTGAGCTACATTCATATAACCTGCTGCGCCGGCTTTATCACCAACAGCATCTGCTGCCTCAGCCGCATTATAAGCAGAGTTAGCACTTTCAAGAGACTGATATTCATCCTGCTGATCCAGTGGGCCAGCATTACTCATATGAGTTCTGAATGCAGATCCCGTATCATTGGCTCTATTAGTCGCCTGTGCTTTCCCCTGTTGGGCCTGTTGCTGTTGTTGAAGCTCACGTTGCTGTTCACGGTCTTTGTTGATTTGCGCATTCCTGATCTGATTACCCATCGCATTTGAGGTATGAGAAACCTGATCCAACACGGTTTTGGTAAACATAGCACCTTCAACACCTTTTGATGCCGACTGTGCGTAACCCGACATGCTCTGACCACCATGAACACCAAGCCACTTCATAATTTCATCAGGGATGATGTGAATCAGAGAAAGTGATTTCTTCACTACCGTGAACATCATGGCAATATATACAGCAATGAGAGCCAGTGACTCAATGATACCTATCCCGGCATTGGCTGACATCATGCCAAACGCCCCTGAGAACGTTTCATTAACGATCCCACCAAGGATAGGGAGCATCGTATAAGCTGCTATCAATCCTGTTATCATTAGTGCTGGTCGCATGGTTAACGATAAAACCAGACCATAACCAGCGCCACCACGACCCACTACGCCATCACCGTCTGGATGTAAATGTGTTATTACCCATAATGGTGCTGCGACCATTGCTTCAAGGCACAGGATCATCCAGCCGACGCAAACACCAAACCACATGACGTAAGGCAACATAGGAATAACAACGGCTAAGGTATCACCAGCTATCCATAAAGGGATAACCAGTGGCATAACAATCCCCATAGCGCCAAATGCACCCGATACCCAGCTTGCAGTCCATGAAGTCCATGCACCAAGACCTGCGCCAACAACCGCAGAACTTCCTAATAACGTCCAGCCAGCGGCACTGATCGTATCCCCAAGCCCTTTAACGGCTAATAACGGGTTTATCGCCTGTAAATTGGCAGCAGTTGTGTCGGTTGAAAACGAAACAATTTTCCCTTGCTTTCTGCCATTGATAACGCTGGAGCTGAGAAAACCCGCCATTGCACCAGAAATGCTCTTATTGGCTTCACTCTGAAGAGAGGAAACAATTTTCCCGGCATCATCCGTTTTAGGACCTGCGCCACTTTTACCACTGGTATTGGCTTCTGTTCGGCTTTGCGCATCAATACCATTCGCATATCTTGAAGCTGTCGTTGATTTCGCCATATCCTGAGCTACTTTTGCCATAATCGCGTTCAGACTGTTATCGAATATATCGCCGTATTCCATTGTTGCTTGCCCGGCTACAGGAAGATTATGAGCTGCTCCATTAATCGCATCCTGCACACGGATCAGTTTCATACTCCATGCGCCAGCCATAAACCATCCGTCTTTCTGGACATTCTCTTTGAAATCATCCCACTGGTCGCCAGTGGAGAAAACTGTTCGTACTGCAGTATCAATAATGGATACATATGAGGCTGTTGCGCTGTTTATTCCGGTCTGAATATCAATATTATTATCGGCCACATACTGTTCAGCCAGCGTTTTCATACTGTTATTGAGGCCGATGAATGCGGCATTGTGTGCCTCAATAACATCTGAAATATTCGTCTTTATATCCTGTGGCATATAGGCCATATACATTCCGCCCCCTGCAATGGTAGCCTGAGCTTTCGCCTGTTCGTCATAAGAAGCTTTGGCCTTGGGGTCTGTAAGCGTGATGCTTCCACAGGCAGCCTTTGATACCAGTAAATTTTTATTCATATCATTACCGGCATTGCTGGCCCCATAACTGTATGTGTATAAATAGGCACCTTTCTCCGGTGTCATTTCAAACGCAGGCGTGACGTGCGGGAAGGGATCGGCTGCTGCTGATTTCTTCCATAATTCTCCCGCCTTTAACATACAGACGTTATTGATAAAGGCGGTTTTCGCTATACGGTCAAGCTCCTGATAAGATGCAGATGTGGTAATAACAGCCCCATCTGAGGGGTTGGATGCATAGGTATTCCAGACGGTATCTGCCAGACCGACTCCCTGATTAATCATCCACAGCACCATAACCTGAGCGGCACAGAAACCACCTGCTGCCGGGAGTATCATTGCCGTGCCTAATGCAGTTCTTACGGGCAACCACATGGAAGACCATTTCTTACCCAGCATTTCTCCGTCATGTGCCGTTGACATGGTTCCGGCAATCAGCGTGTAGGCAGCTAAAATACCACCAACCAGTAAAACAGCGCTGTTAAGGATCGTCATTGTGCTGGCTAAGGGGCTTTCCGCTAAATTCTCCGGGAATAAGATATCCAGAAACCACAGCTTTGATTTATCTGTCTCCGGGACGGTAAATAAATCGGCGGCATAAGCTGACTGAGTTAATAACAGGCAAGCTAATATTGCTAATAATATCGATACTTCTTTTTTCTTTATATTCATCATCATTACATTCCTTTGCCTCTTACTTCATTGAATTACTGATGCTGCTCCAGACATCGGTTCCGTTGACTGTTGCTCCCGATCCTGATGAAGAGCCAGTTCCTGTAGAAACACTTCCATTTGCGATATTTCCAATCACGGGCATATCAATAGAAATGCTTTCGGATATACTTCCGGTCAGTTGACTGACTTTTTCTCTCGCAATCGAACAGGCTTTACTTATTGCTGCTTCCTTCGTTTTTTTAATTATTGAATCCACAGAGGGAAGATTAACACCGAGGTTTCCGGTGGGCCACGCGTCCGTACATCCAATAGTCTCAAGCGACTGATTGATGTTATCCATGAAATTCTTCGCTACCGGCTCTAACTGAGCCGCATCCTGCTTCATTGCGTTATATTGCGCTTGTTTTAATGATGAGCTGACATCCGGGCTACAGACTGCTGCGTTAGCCGTGGTTGCTGAAATTAATATTGTTGCGGGAACGATTATTTCGAAAATGCGGACACAGACATTTGTTCGCCATTTCTTTTTATTAAGTTTTTTCATTTGATACTCCTTTGATTTATTACATTTTATTCACCATATTTTCTTCTTCTGATTAAATAAAAATACAATGCCTTATTAATATATATTAAATAAAAAGGAATTAATCAAGAGAGCGATAATTTAATTTGACAATGACTTTATTTTTGATTACTGTTTAAAAGTAAATAAATGATTACTCCGAAAAATTTATTACAATACTCTGAAGAGGCCAGTTTATCTGGCTTCTTTTAATTTAATAAGGATTTCACCTTCCACATCCCAACGTTTAAAATATGAATATATGTGTATAAAAAGTTCAGAGAAGTCGCGTTAATGGATTACTAAATATTATCCCAATCTAACGGTTCTTCTGGTGGCACAAGACTTGTGTTCTCTACAGAAGGGATTTCATTTATACTTTCTCTCTCCACTAACCCTTGAGACTTTTTAGCCTGTAATCTTGCGATTAACACATCTATATCTTCTTGGTTACTAACTTTTTCTATAACTTCCTCAATTGTACTGTCTCTATCGTCGACTTTTCTATTACCACTATCATTACTGATAGCGCTTTCCATTTGCTCCTCTATTGCTTCTTTCTTTTTTATAATCTCTGAAACAAAACGAGCACGATCACCATTGAAGACAATAGCAGGATTAATGAAATACCAGTTTTTTTCATTGGTTTTAGCTATAATACGTTTTTCGATGAGTTCTTTTATCCCTCTGTAAAAGATAGATTCAGACAAGACAAAGTGATCTATCTTTTCCGCAAGCGACATTGCTTTTTTACAACTCAGGTAAAAGTGATCTTTTCCTATCGCATCCTGATAGATACGTAAAAAGATGAAAAATACTTTATAGGCGGTTTTCGTGAGATCAAAGTATGCTTTTATCTGAGATGTGTAGAGTTTAATGAACTCTTCTTTATCAACCTCTTGGGTATGCACGATATTAGCGAAATAACTTTTACCTGTATTTTTCTTTTCAAAAAGTTCTGTTCCTCTTGAAACAGTTAGATTTTTCTTTCTTGTTTCAATCTTTAGTTCTGTTTCAAAGCAAAAGGGATTTAAGCCTAAATCCAAGTCAACATCTATTTCATTCATCATGTTATTACCTCTTGTTATTTTATTTATAATAAATTAAATACCATGCACAAAAAAGATATCAAGTTTTTTGCACATTTTTTTGCGAAAATATTTTCAAAATCGCAACTATTCCAGTGACGATACTTTAAAGCACTGTCGTTTTTAAGCTAAAAATGACATAGAAACTGACTGCAAAGTCAGGAAAGCTCACCGTGCAGTCAGGAATACTGACTATAGAGTCAAGAACACTGACTGTACAGTCAGTCGTATATTTTCGTTTTAAGCCTTATGCCGTAAGGGCTACAGGCCAGTTTTTTCTTAATTTAATTTTGCAAGAAGTAAGAGATAATACTTAAGAGGATTAAAAGAAACCGGGCGATTTTTATAATCGCCATACAGGGTTTCAACATTTTAAATGATTAGTTTTTTTGAGTGTAATATTTATTTTTATTGCGAAGCCTTTCTTTCTATTTCACTAACATCTTTTTTGAAAATCACCACCATCTATGAGCTGAAGCTCATGTGCTGACGCACGGCTACGCCCTGACTCTGACATTAATATTTTTTCTTTATAAGGTAGTTTCAATACTTCTAGTAACGATGAAAAAATCGGTTTAGATCGCTTTATCATCCAGTTATAAAATTGATCTTATTTTTTTTACATAGTATTACCGCTATAAAATATAGCATTTGCTCTTAAACGTATAGGAAAACCATATTCAAAGAGGCAGCGCTTTGTGATTGTTTTGGGCAATCACATTGCTGGAACAGGGTTCATCCCTGTTAATGATGGATTTATCCAAAAAAGATTGCGTCGAAGACGCATATAAAGTAAAAGAAAAATTAATTGTGTTCTCACAATAAAAGCAGCGATTCGTGATTGTAGAAACAATCACTTCGCTGTAATAACATAATAAGAAAAATAAAACAGATAATGCCGCTGGTGCCATTTTCATAAGGCACTAATAAACTTTATAGAAAAACGTTTCTGAATATAACAATTAAGAAAAACTTTAATGCCATTAATTTTCATTACTGAAAACTCTAACATCATTCATAAAACAGCAGGTGCCGTTCAACAGGCACATATCCCTTTCACTATATTAAACTTATTATTATATTACAGCCATTACTTTTCATATAAAACAATAGATTACAGAAAAAAGGTTATAGATTCCTATAACTCGGGTTATAGGAATCTATAACTGTAAATAGCAGTAGAGCACACATTAAATCGCCAAGTATATGTTTTAAGGGGATGTTATGGAGCATTAAAATTTTAGTCAAACAACTAGTAAGACTTCTCGTGGGTTGTTTGAATAATTATTAAATGGGTTTATGTTATTTACTCTAAATAAGATAAACCCATAATGATACATTTGGCTTATGCTAGACCTAAACCCCATTCCGAGAGTGGCTCCAAATCCTTACAGAAGAAATCATTCTTATCTATTTTTTTATTTCTCAAATAATAAACAATATAAGTTAATGCTGCAGGAATACCTCGCTCAATAATTATCTCATGATTTAAGTCTAAGAAATTATATCCTCGATACCTCAACGGTTCAATGCTTCCCTTTGTATCAATTTTTAAAAGAAAAGATTCCGCCTCTTCTTTATCAAGATCGATTTTCACCACTAAATCAGTGTATTTTTTATTTGGAAATACATCAAGTGTTAAGCATATGTTTTTTCTGCTACTAACACGTTCATATATATAGTGATGAATAAATCCATTAACTACTTTTGCAAGATCAGTATAGTTGTTATCCGATATAAAGAAACCACTAAAAAAACCTTCATTAAAAAGAATATTAAGACCTTGAATTATCATGTTACGTTTATCTAGGAACCACATATGAATTTGTTCAAGTTCAAGTAGACGTCTTCTCATTTCTACAGTAACATTCCCACCTGACCGTATTTTATCCACTTCATTTATTAATATAGCTTCATTTTCAAAATCAACATCAAATAATATATTTTTCCTATTCATACATGCATGGTAAATCTCACCACAAAAAACCTCAAGTTCATCACTCGACATATCTAATTCGTAATGTTCATTTAAAGAAAATATAAATTTATTTTTATCATGAATGATATCATTATTATTTTTGTTGCATGATATATTTTCCAGATTCTTTTTTGACCCTTTAAGAACATTATCCTTCGGAACTAATATCTTAGCACCTTCCTTCGTCCTAATTAAGGATTTTTCGTCTACTAAATTCCAATAGCACTGACGACTTTGAGGATCACAAATTATAAGAATGACAGGGATTGAAAAACTTTCCCAATAATTGGCATGTCTGTCACTAAAATAATTAACCCAGTTATTACCATCATCACGAGAAAAAAAGGAATCCCCACATTTAATTTGAACCGCAATCAACCTCCCAGAAGCATTTCGTTCACCTGATGACTCAATTACAATTTCTATTTGCCCATCAACTCCGAAATCTCTATTTGTATTCTCTCTAAAAATATGCCCCATTTCAGTAATTTGATCATTTACCAAATTAACACCAAGCACCCCTAAGTCATCGGAATGTTTAACAATGGGTAATCTCATCTTTCTGCTCCAACATGTTGTAATCCACATACCAGTGTAATAATGCCATATGTATCAGAATTTATTTTATAAAAACCTTTCCATTAGTAAAAACAAACTCACTTAATACTATAACAACCTCTTATAATTTGTAAAATTATAAAACTGAAACTTCTGAAAATGATAACATCCTCCTAACTACAGCATCAAGAATTAACTGAAAATGTTGATGATCAAATTGCGTGATGTGTGAGAAGTTCATCTCCTTTGTCAGTCAGAGTTCTTCAAGTGTCGTGCAGAGCGCGGATAACTCATTTTTTTATTGCCGCTACCCCATTATTCTTAGATTAAGCTTCATTCGGATAAGTAAATGCTCTGTGTTTTTCATGTTCTAAAGCCGACATAACATAATGTAATAATGTTGGATTGTTATCATGGGATTTATTAATCAGGAGCCTTAAAAACTCCATGTTCAATCTTTGCTTGTCGTTAAGGCTTCTTCTATCATTTTTAATCTGTTCAAAGTTATTGCTATTGAGGTAATCGAAATAGTGCTGCATAAAGCCAGCTACAACATCACTGACCTGAACCAGCGGGTTTTGCTTGGAATCAGCGAAAGAGTAATTAAGCCTTAGATTAGGATTGGCTTTTGCTGCTTCTTCAAGATCTGCTTCGACTACCTTCTCTATGTCAAAGATATGGTTGGAAGCCTCAAACATCTGCGCCCGGTTCTGGTAGAAAATAGCAAAGCCATCAACAAGGCGGTTATCGTCATCTGTAGGCGGTTCATCTCTAATATCCATAGTGAGTGTCATATCATCTATGTTCTCATAAGAGCAGGCCATCAGGAGCTGCAGGAGGCCATGAGCTAACCGGAGCTGGAGCGCATCTTTATTGGTTGCTGTATAGAGCTCTATGCAATGATTAGAGATCTGGCTTGATAGCCCCTTTATGAAATCCTTCTCCCGCCCCTCAATGTATGGGAAGTCATAGGACTTGAGGAACTGGATAAAAGGAATCTTGTTTGCCTTAACGTAGGTGTGTAGAGCGTCCTTGTTTGCCATCATGTAGCCAAAGAACTGTTCATTACTGGTTTCCCGGATGAAGCCCTTTTCACGCCCAAAGAGGATACAGTCATCAATGATGTCAATGAATCCCCAATACTCCATGTTGAGATGGAAGTAGTGTAGGTATAGATCACTATATAGAAGCCACTCAAAGAACGCTGTGAGCTTCTTAGACGTGAGCATAGTCAGGAAGTCGCCCTTAGCTAAGTGTTTCAGCTTGAACTCTTTGGCATTCGCCTGAAGCTGTATGCGCTGGCGTAAATCGTCAAAGTCGGCACTCGATGAGGAACCAGTATGAGCAACACCGGCTAACACGAAGTTTACACTGTTATGCTTGTCAGGATCATGGTCAATGTTATATCCATCAATTTGTTTTGATAGATATAGTTTACGAACGTTATTAGATTCATCGTAATAGAATTGATATCTTTGATTTTGCTGCGGAAAAATGTTCATACACATCACTTTTTTGTAGGTCCTGAAAGATATATAGCAAGACAGGATCTGGAAGTCTATAAATGCCTTACGCAAGATGTATTTCAGCAGATAGAAGTAAACATTAATAAATTTTCAGATTGACCACTTTGCATACAATATATATTAATCACAACTTTACACGAAAGACATCCTAATTTGTTTTCTATATTAGTTGACACCTTCATCATATCTTTAATTATAAATACATCTACTATTTATTAACGAAGCATATATGAGAAAAGTACAATTAGACAACATTGATTTATTAACATATTTTAATGCGGTTGAAGAACTCAAAAATCACCCATCAATGGAGGAATATAGAACTAGATACCGTAAGTTACGTGATGATGATGCTTTTGCTTATTAAACAAATATAGATCTGCACATACAACACTGCGCAGACTAGATAAGAAAAGACAATCTCTTTTGGATAGCTTTATTAATGAGCTTAATCCTATAAGTCACTCAACAACTAACACCGCTGCTAAATCATCAGGAAGTTTTGATTTAATTAATGAAAGCATACTTTACAGGAAAGCCATTGAAGAAAAAAGTAATGCCGAATCATTGATCTGGTGATAAAACAACGTACAGAGGCCGCTCTTAAGTTCCAGCGCTCTGTTGAACTGAGTCTTGAACAGCTTTCTTCTATCTCATCAGATTTTGAGTCCTCAAATAAAAATAGAAGGAAAATGTCTTTTTAAATATAGAATCACAACCATATTGCTAAATTCACCAACATGGTTGTCATCCTCAGCATTATCACTTCATGATTCCAAATTCAGTTACCATTCTTATTATCGACATTATTTCTTAGCCTTTGCTTTATATTCCTCAAATCATCATTAGAGTTATATTCTGCATCCATCCCCTTCTCTCTGGACCATTCTTGAAACTCCGTCATTACTACTGATCCCGTACTAGTGAGTCCATCTCCTCCATTAATCTCGAATCCAATTACAGTAGTGGTATCATCTGAATGATCTTGATATCGCTTTTTGAGTTTATTTATAGCTTTCACTAATTCTTTAGTTGGTAATTTGCCGTTATAGTTTTTATCCTGACCATACACAACTCCTTTTTTAGTCATTTTCTCCTCCATTTTTTAACTTTCGCAAATATTTAAAATAGTCAGTGCCAGACTTGATTACACGCTCGTAATCAACACCATCATCTTGTTGATTAGTAGTTTTTTTGCGTAGATGCTCAATATTTCCACTTGTATCTTGTTGCATCAACCCTCCAATCTCAAGAGAGGTACCTTCCAATATACTACCGTTACCCATAATTAATCACCTAAGAAATTAAAAATTTAATAACGTATGTACTATCAGCACACTGGTGAAATAAGAATTCTTTTATCAATTTATTTATCAATATAATAGACCTTATTTTCGATGTCGTTTCTTCTCTTCTTGACTTTCCTGAAACCTGTTCTAAATCATTCAATAAATTGTCTACTTTCGCGTCTATCTCTTCTGAAAGTTTGTAAAGTGATTCTTTAGAAATTTCCCTGTATTTCACTTTTTCATCGCCTTCAAATACAATAAAAAATGATATGTATTTTTCAGATATTATAGAATCCACGAAATCAGTTACCACTACTTCCTGAGAAAGCTCTTTATAATTCGCATCTAATTTATCACCTTGCCATTCAAACTTAGCAATACTTAAACTCATGCCCATATAACTTTACCTCATCATAATGAATTAATTATATCAACTCGAATTCTTTGCTTTATTTCCGCAATAGTCTTAAAAACACTAAAATCATCCCATGATATTTTATCTTTAATTTCTCTTGGTAATTTTTCTTTTATGGCATTCAAATATAAATCTAATTCAAATCTATTGCATTTAATCTCATATTGGAAAGAGAACCTACGTTTAAGTGCTGGATCCAATAGTTCAAAACAGTTTGTTGTAGCAAGAATCGTTATTCTATTTTCGAATGAAATTGATTGCAAAAAATCCATGAAAGATATAAATGCTCGTTTCATTTCCGATACTTCATTAGTTTGGTTCCTATCCACAATCAATCTATCAACTTCATCTAAAAATAGAACAATACCATTCCCATTAGCACTCAACTCCTTTATCTCTTCATAGGCGGAGTGAAAATTTTCTAGAGTCTTCCCTAAGTCAGATGTTATAACATGTTGCATATTTATTTCATATAACTCAGCTTCGAACTCATCTAGCGCATATTTAGCCAACGAATAAGATAATGTCGTCTTTCCAGTTCCAGTTTCACCATAAAATATATTTATACTTCTGATATCTAATTCATTACAAATCTCCGACATTTCTTTATTAGAAGAATGCACTAGATTTATAACTTTTTTACAGGCATTATAAACTTCAATATGTCCAACTAAATTAGATTTTTCCTTTATTAGAAACTCATCAATTCTGCTCAGAAATTTCATTTTATGGATAAGCTCCTAGTGAGTTTATGTTACATAACATGTAATGATACCAACTCATATTTACTATGACCATTAAATAATACTTCACATTTTGAAAAAAGACAACACTCTAAATATGGTTGGTAATAAGTGGTCTGGGTTCTTCGCAAAAATCTACATGTTAGTTTATTTATAGCTACGGGGCATGACATCAGCCCAAGTCTGAACTCATGCAAAATAACTCGTTAAGTGAAATACGATCACGCCCCATTTTCTCAAGCAAATGTTGTAATCTCTTAGCTCTCAATTTCTGAGCCTTTTTCTCACCAATCTCCTGATAGTATTCTTCCCGACGCTCCGCAACAACTTTACGGAACTTCTTCAAAAACCGTTCCAGTGTTTTCATATCTGTTGCCGCAGCTTCGGCTTGGATTTTTTTATACATATACAACACATGAAATTCATCAATCATTTTTGGCTCCTGTTTTTATTTACTGTTTTTTAGTTAACCCCTTGCGGGGCAACTTTTAGAACTCATTTCCTGAATCGTTCTGAATGGCACACCAACACAACAGCAATCTGCTCGAAGTTAACTTCATTAATACTCCCACTATCACCTTCTTGGGTTGTAAATCTCTCAAAGTTATTCTGAATATGGTCAATGATGTTCATAATAAATGGACTCATGAAATCAGGATCATCAAGATAGTCATTAGCGTCTCCATCTCCATTCACTTCCTGAAAAAGCTTCCAGCTTGCCTCCAATGATCTTATAGCAAGATCAAGGAACAGCTGTGTAGACATATTTGTTACTACAGTTTCTTTAGACATAATTAATCCTCATTTTTACATATTTGTTTGACTTATTTTATTTATCCCCGAAATAGGAATAAACAGATAACTACTTTTTATAAACCAGATTAATGATCACTGATCCATATCTTAAATCCATTTCACTGACCAGTTCGTTATTAACATAACTGTTCAACGCATCTGTCAGGTTTTCATCATCCATTACTTCCTCGGCTGAATACCCACATAGCGCAATGAACGTACTGACGCTTGCTTGGATGGTGCAGAGTATTTCAGGTGTTTGCTCACATAGCAGACTTACTGATATTGCAATATTATCATTCATTTAAATGTTCCTTTATTGAGTTGATTATTAGCCCCTTGCGGGGCCATATACTGACCACATGACCATTAGTTTGAGTTAAAAATAACGTTGTGCATATGTCTCAGATTTACTTTGACCTCATCGAATAAAACATCTCTGATAGAGCCTGAGCTTTTACACTCCTTAAGAAACTTATTAAATCCTTCCTTACTGTTTTCTATTACCTTGTCAAAAACATCATCCATATATATTCTGTCTTCAACCATTTTAACAAATCTATCGCCCATGTATTCCTGCATATTACTGATATAAAGCTCATAGCAATAAAATGACTTCACAAGGAATAATCTGGTAGATTCATTGTAAACTTTGATTTCGTGGACTTCTGTTATTGCTTTACTCATTTTTATTTCCTTCTTTATTTTTAAGTGAACGTCCCCCTACAGAAATCTGTATGATTTTGGTAAGGGATATTATTTACAACAGTTTTATTTACTTATGTTACATAAAACCTCCTTAGATTATTATATAGATAATATTTGTTAAACTTCTTGTTTTCGTGATGTCTGAATAGCTCGTTCAATCCACGCATCCACCTCACTTTCAATAAAGGCGATTGCTCTTACACCTGTTTTTATCTGTGCAGGAAAGCAACCCGCTTTAATAAGCTCATATATCCATGTCTTCCCGAATCCAGTTCTGTTCATTACCTCAGGTAAACGAATGAGCTTGGGATGTTTATCTGTTTTGATTTGAACCATATTTATCTCCTGTGTTGTTCGATGAGATAATTGTATGGATTTTTCTTGTGATTTAGGAGGGACGTTCAGGGATAAGTTTTTTACGCAGATTTTTGGAATGGGAAAAATAGGGTATGTTCAGCCTTAGTGAATATAGGCGATATTTACATTGCGCAAAACACCGCCTTTTGGAAGATCAGTCCTGATCGGATTGCTCATCCTTACCAAGCTCCTCTCTGATCAGATCCTGAACCTTCCAGTGTCTTCTGTCGTCGTATCTATATGTAAAATCGACAAAAGAGCGATAGTGAGCAAGGTTTGTCAGATACTTAACTGCCAGAGGATGATCTGTTGACTTCACCTTATCAACATCACGGATACCGTCTTTAAACTCATCAGGGTATAAAAAGCTGGTCAGTTGTGGCATACCAATCCTGACCTCTTCATCCTGCGCCCAGTACAGCAGGTCCATGATGGGGATAATGTTGTAATCGAGTATTTTTTTAAGGTTGCTGACCCCAAAGCGAAAATCTCTGGCTGGAGGCTCAGGAGCCTGTAGCTGCTGTTTCCACTCAGGAACCATGACTTTCAGGTGATTGATGATTTCTTCGGGTGATGTTTCTGCCAGATTAATTTGAACCAGCATCAGCCCTTCGTTGTTTACCCCGGCTTCCTTCAGATAGTGCGAGACTTCCATATGTGGTAGGGGTTTTCCTTCCGGGTTTACGTATTTATCGAAAGCCGCAACATAACCCGCCACCTCCCATAGCCCTTGGTGTGTTACAGGCTTGATGGCATAGCTGGAAGATAGTCTTTTTTCTGGTCCACCGAAAACATCACCAAATACGACTTTACCTTCAATCAACTCTTCGTAATATTTCTGATGCCTACTAAGGTTTTCGGGAGACAACTCAGCCCGGTTTTGTTCCATACGATACGCGACAATCCTGTTCTCTATCTCTTGGAAAAGCTGTTCCACTGTCAAATTTTGCAGGACGCTGTAATTTTCAATGTTGAACCACTCATTAACAGCGCTGGCGATCTCCGCTTTGGTCATGTGGCATCTATCCTTCTGGCTTTACTTATCGCTTTGATATGTTATGAGTAAACATATCGGATTTGATGACGGTAATCTATTGAATAGAGCAGGTAAAAGCAGCTGAACAATCAGTCCAGACTTGAAGATTGTTCAGTGAGGTTTGGCAGAGTATGTTGTCATAACCAATTGAATATAATTGACTTTATTTGCAATCATGCTTATAAATTGATGGTACATTTGTTGGTATTTTTAGGGCCATTATGATTATTTTACTTTTTTTTCATATATTTAATAAAAACTACGATTCCGAGTCCGGGCACCAAATTCATATAAACGGACCTCCACGGAGGTCCGTTTTTCGTTTCAGGACGCCACGATTTAAGCGTTCTGCCTCCAAATCAATTCTACCGAACTCAACCAGATTCTCCCCACATCACCAGCAATTTGCGGGCATATCCCAATTCGGGAAAATTTGTTCCTGAGCTATAGCACTAACTGACGTGAAATGTCGTGCGGCCCCGTGATGCTGTTGAACGTCAAATGACGTCATCAGGAGCGTAACGCATCCATAAAGCACAACACCGGTCTGAACGGCGACTGATGAGATTTTCTGAATGAGAACAAAGAGAAATGTATCAGTTCGCTTGCTCATGCAAAGACTAACAATCCATTAAAATAGTAAGTGCTCCGGACAATTTTCCATGGATTATTTTCTGAACATTTTTCTTTGGCAAAGATGATGAATTTTGATGGTAAGGAATATTACTTCTGGTTCTCAGTAAAATCCTTTCGTAATACTATGTAATCAAGAAGTTTATGGCTGGTAAAAATAACGTCTTGCATTCACCAATAATATGTAAATAAACCCATCTATAGATGGTAAAAATAGGTTGTGGCAATTATCATTGCATCATTCCCTTTTCGAATGAGTTTCTATTATGCAACAACCTGTAGTTCGCGTTGGCGAATGGCTTGTTACTCCGTCCATAAACCAAATTAGCCGCAATGGGCGTCAACTTACCCTTGAGCCGAGATTAATCGATCTTCTGGTTTTCTTTGCTCAACACAGTGGCGAAGTACTTAGCAGGGATGAACTTATCGATAATGTCTGGAAGAGAAGTATTGTCACCAATCACGTTGTGACGCAGAGTATCTCAGAACTACGTAAGTCATTAAAAGATAATGATGAAGATAGTCCTGTCTATATCGCTACTGTACCAAAGCGCGGCTATAAATTAATGGTGCCGGTTATCTGGTACAGCGAAGAAGAGGGAGAGGAAATAATGCTATCTTCGCCTCCCCCTATACCAGAGGCGGTTCCTGCCACAGATTCTCCCTCCCACAGTCTTAACATTCAAAACACCGCAACGCCACCTGAACAATCCCCAGTTAAAAGCAAACGATTCACTACCTTTTGGGTATGGTTTTTTTTCCTGTTGTCGTTAGGTATCTGTGTAGCACTGGTAGCGTTTTCAAGTCTTGATACACGTCTTCCTATGAGCAAATCGCGTATTTTGCTCAATCCACGCGATATTGACATTAATATGGTAAATAAAAGTTGTAACAGCTGGAGTTCCCCGTATCAGCTCTCTTACGCGATAGGCGTGGGTGATTTGGTGGCGACATCACTTAACACCTTCTCCACCTTTATGGTGCATGACAAAATCAACTACAACATTGATGAACCGAGCAGTTCCGGTAAAACATTATCTATTGCGTTTGTTAATCAGCGCCAATACCGTGCTCAACAATGCTTTATGTCGATAAAATTGGTAGACAATGCAGATGGTTCAACCATGCTGGATAAACGTTATGTCATCACTAACGGTAATCAGCTGGCGATTCAAAATGATTTACTGGAGAGTTTATCAAAAGCGTTAAACCAACCGTGGCCACAACGAATGCAGGAGACGCTCCAGAAAATTTTGCCGCATCGTGGTGCGTTATTAACTAATTTTTATCAGGCACATGATTATTTACTGCATGGCGATGATAAATCATTGAACCGTGCCAGTGAATTATTAGGTGAGATTGTTCAATCATCCCCAGAATTTACCTACGCGAGAGCAGAAAAAGCATTAGTTGATATCGTGCGCCATTCTCAACATCCTTTAGATGAAAAACAATTAGCAGCACTGAACACAGAAATAGATAACATTGTTACACTGCCGGAATTGAACAACCTGTCCATTATATATCAAATAAAAGCGGTCAGTGCTCTGGTAAAAGGTAAAACAGATGAGTCTTACCAGGCGATAAATACTGGCATTGATCTTGAAATGTCCTGGCTAAATTATGTGTTGCTTGGCAAGGTTTATGAAATGAAGGGGATGAACCGGGAAGCAGCTGATGCATATCTCACCGCCTTTAATTTACGCCCAGGGGCAAACACCCTTTACTGGATTGAAAATGGTATATTCCAGACTTCTGTTCCTTATGTTGTACCTTATCTCGACAAATTTCTTGCTTCAGAATAAGTAACTCCGGGTTGATTTATGCTCGGAAATATTTGTTGTTGAGTTTTTGTATGTTCCTGTTGGTATAATATGTTGCGGCAATTTATTTGCCGCATAATTTTTATTACATAAATTTAACCAGAGAATGTCACGCAATCCATTGTAAACATTAAATGTTTATCTTTTCATGATATCAACTTGCGATCCTGATGTGTTAATAAAAAACCTCAAGTTCTCACTTACAGAAACTTTTGTGTTATTTCACCTAATCTTTAGGATTAATCCTTTTTTCGTGAGTAATCTTATCGCCAGTTTGGTCTGGTCAGGAAATAGTTATACATCATGACCCGGACTCCAAATTCAAAAATGAAATTAGGAGAAGAGCATGAGTTCTGCCAAGAAGATCGGGCTATTTGCCTGTACCGGTGTTGTTGCCGGTAATATGATGGGGAGCGGTATTGCATTATTACCTGCGAACCTAGCAAGTATCGGTGGTATTGCTATCTGGGGTTGGATTATCTCTATTATTGGTGCAATGTCGCTGGCGTATGTATATGCCCGACTGGCAACAAAAAACCCGCAACAAGGTGGCCCAATTGCTTATGCCGGAGAAATTTCCCCTGCATTTGGTTTTCAGACAGGTGTTCTTTATTACCATGCTAACTGGATTGGTAACCTGGCGATTGGTATTACCGCTGTATCTTATCTTTCCACCTTCTTCCCAGTATTAAATGATCCTGTTCCGGCGGGTATCGCCTGTATTGCTATCGTCTGGGTATTTACCTTTGTAAATATGCTCGGCGGTACTTGGGTAAGCCGTTTAACCACTATTGGTCTGGTGCTGGTTCTTATTCCTGTGGTGATGACTGCTATTGTTGGCTGGCATTGGTTTGATGCGGCAACTTATGCAGCTAACTGGAATACTGCGGATACCACTGATGGTCATGCGATCATTAAAAGTATTCTGCTCTGCCTGTGGGCCTTCGTGGGTGTTGAATCCGCAGCTGTAAGTACTGGTATGGTTAAAAACCCGAAACGTACCGTTCCGCTGGCAACCATGCTGGGTACTGGTTTAGCAGGTATTGTTTACATCGCTGCGACTCAGGTGCTTTCCGGTATGTATCCGTCTTCTGTAATGGCGGCTTCCGGTGCTCCGTTTGCAATCAGTGCTTCAACTATCCTCGGTAACTGGGCTGCGCCGCTGGTTTCTGCATTCACCGCCTTTGCGTGCCTGACTTCTCTGGGCTCCTGGATGATGTTGGTAGGCCAGGCAGGTGTACGTGCCGCTAACGACGGTAACTTCCCGAAAGTTTATGGTGAAGTCGACAGCAACGGTATTCCGAAAAAAGGTCTGCTGCTGGCTGCAGTGAAAATGACTGCCCTGATGATCCTTATCACTCTGATGAACTCTGCCGGTGGTAAAGCATCTGACCTGTTCGGTGAACTGACCGGTATCGCAGTACTGCTGACTATGCTGCCGTATTTCTACTCTTGCGTTGACCTGATTCGTTTTGAAGGCGTTAACATCCGCAACTTTGTCAGCCTGATCTGCTCTGTACTGGGTTGCGTGTTCTGCTTCATCGCGCTGATGGGCGCAAGCTCCTTCGAGCTGGCAGGTACCTTCATCGTCAGCCTGATTATCCTGATGTTCTACGCTCGCAAAATGCACGAGCGCCAGAGCCACTCAATGGATAACCACACCGCGTCTAACGCACATTAATTAAAAGTATTTTCCGAGGCTCCTCCTTTCATTTTGTCCCATGTGTTGGGAGGGGCCTTTTTTACCTGGAGATATGACTATGAACGTTATTGCAATATTGAATCACATGGGGGTTTATTTTAAAGAAGAACCCATCCGTGAACTTCATCGCGCGCTTGAACGTCTGAACTTCCAGATTGTTTACCCGAACGACCGTGACGACTTATTAAAACTGATCGAAAACAATGCGCGTCTGTGCGGCGTTATTTTTGACTGGGATAAATATAATCTCGAGCTGTGCGAAGAAATTAGCAAAATGAACGAGAACCTGCCGTTGTACGCGTTCGCTAATACGTATTCCACTCTCGATGTAAGCCTGAATGACCTGCGTTTACAGATTAGCTTCTTTGAATATGCGCTGGGTGCTGCTGAAGATATTGCTAATAAGATCAAGCAGACCACTGACGAATATATCAACACTATTCTGCCTCCGCTGACTAAAGCACTGTTTAAATATGTTCGTGAAGGTAAATATACTTTCTGTACTCCTGGTCACATGGGCGGTACTGCATTCCAGAAAAGCCCGGTAGGTAGCCTGTTCTATGATTTCTTTGGTCCGAATACCATGAAATCTGATATTTCCATTTCAGTATCTGAACTGGGTTCTCTGCTGGATCACAGTGGTCCACACAAAGAAGCAGAACAGTATATCGCTCGCGTCTTTAACGCAGACCGCAGCTACATGGTGACCAACGGTACTTCCACTGCGAACAAAATTGTTGGTATGTACTCTGCTCCAGCAGGCAGCACCATTCTGATTGACCGTAACTGCCACAAATCGCTGACCCACCTGATGATGATGAGCGATGTTACGCCAATCTATTTCCGCCCGACCCGTAACGCTTACGGTATTCTTGGTGGTATCCCACAGAGTGAATTCCAGCACGCTACCATTGCTAAGCGCGTGAAAGAAACACCAAACGCAACCTGGCCGGTACATGCTGTAATTACCAACTCTACCTATGATGGTCTGCTGTACAACACCGACTTCATCAAGAAAACACTGGATGTGAAATCCATCCACTTTGACTCCGCGTGGGTGCCTTACACCAACTTCTCACCGATTTACGAAGGTAAATGCGGTATGAGCGGTGGCCGTGTAGAAGGGAAAGTGATTTACGAAACCCAGTCCACTCACAAACTGCTGGCGGCGTTCTCTCAGGCTTCCATGATCCACGTTAAAGGTGACGTAAACGAAGAAACCTTTAACGAAGCCTACATGATGCACACCACCACTTCTCCGCACTACGGTATCGTGGCGTCCACTGAAACCGCTGCGGCGATGATGAAAGGCAATGCAGGTAAGCGTCTGATCAACGGTTCTATTGAACGTGCGATCAAATTCCGTAAAGAGATCAAACGTCTGAGAACGGAATCTGATGGCTGGTTCTTTGATGTATGGCAGCCGGATCATATCGATACGACTGAATGCTGGCCGCTGCGTTCTGACAGCACCTGGCACGGCTTCAAAAACATCGATAACGAGCACATGTATCTTGACCCGATCAAAGTCACCCTGCTGACTCCGGGGATGGAAAAAGACGGCACCATGAGCGACTTTGGTATTCCGGCCAGCATCGTGGCGAAATACCTCGACGAACATGGCATCGTTGTTGAGAAAACCGGTCCGTATAACCTGCTGTTCCTGTTCAGCATCGGTATCGATAAGACCAAAGCACTGAGCCTGCTGCGTGCTCTGACTGACTTTAAACGTGCGTTCGACCTGAACCTGCGTGTGAAAAACATGCTGCCGTCTCTGTATCGTGAAGATCCTGAATTCTATGAAAACATGCGTATTCAGGAACTGGCTCAGAATATCCACAAACTGATTGTTCACCACAATCTGCCGGATCTGATGTATCGCGCATTTGAAGTGCTGCCGACGATGGTAATGACTCCGTATGCTGCATTCCAGAAAGAGCTGCACGGTATGACCGAAGAAGTTTACCTCGACGAAATGGTAGGTCGTATTAACGCCAATATGATCCTTCCGTACCCGCCGGGAGTTCCTCTGGTAATGCCGGGTGAAATGATCACCGAAGAAAGCCGTCCGGTTCTGGAGTTCCTGCAGATGCTGTGTGAAATCGGCGCTCACTATCCGGGCTTTGAAACCGATATTCACGGTGCATACCGTCAGGCTGATGGCCGCTATACCGTTAAGGTATTGAAAGAAGAAAGCAAAAAATAATTAGCTCGTACAAGGGAAGTGGCTTGCCACTTCCCTTTTTTGCTCATAAGGAGAACACATGAAAACACCCTCACAGCCGCGCGCGATATACTATATCGTGGCGATCCAAATCTGGGAGTACTTCAGTTTTTACGGCATGCGTGCCTTACTCATTCTCTATCTCACCCATCAGCTTGGTTTTGATGATAACCATGCCATCAGCCTGTTCAGCGCATATGCTTCTCTGGTTTACGTTACCCCTATTCTCGGCGGCTGGCTTGCCGACCGCCTGCTCGGCAACCGCACTGCAGTGATTGCCGGCGCGCTGTTAATGACCCTTGGCCATGTGGTGCTGGGTATTGATACAAATTCAACCTTTAGCCTGTATCTGGCGCTGGCAATCATTATTTGTGGCTACGGTTTATTCAAATCAAACATCAGCTGTTTGCTTGGCGAGCTCTACGACGAGAACGATCATCGACGTGATGGCGGTTTTTCGCTGCTGTATGCTGCGGGCAATATCGGTTCTATCGCAGCCCCAATCGCCTGCGGCCTGGCTGCTCAGTGGTATGGATGGCATGTTGGCTTTGCCCTTGCGGGTGGCGGCATGTTTATCGGTTTGTTGATTTTCTTAAGCGGTCATCGTCATTTCCAGTCCACACGTAGTATGGATAAAAAAGCGCTCACTAGTGTCAAATTTGCCTTACCAGTATGGAGCTGGTTAGTGGTGATGCTCTGTTTAGCCCCAGTATTTTTTACTCTGCTGCTGGAGAACGACTGGTCCGGATATTTGCTGGCGATCGTTTGCCTCATTGCCGCACAAATCATTGCCCGCATGATGATCAAATTCCCCGAACATCGCCGTGCTCTTTGGCAAATTGTATTGTTGATGTTTGTCGGGACATTGTTCTGGGTACTGGCACAACAGGGCGGCAGTACCATCAGCTTGTTTATCGATCGCTTTGTGAATCGTCAGGCATTCAATATTGAAGTACCTACAGCACTATTCCAGTCGGTGAATGCAATTGCGGTGATGCTCGCTGGGGTTGTACTGGCCTGGCTGGCGTCGCCAGAAAGCCGCGGCAACTCAACATTGCGCGTCTGGCTGAAGTTTGCCTTTGGCTTACTGCTGATGGCTTGTGGCTTTATGTTGTTGGCATTTGATGCCCGACATGCAGCGGCTGACGGTCAAGCGTCAATGGGCGTGATGATATCCGGGCTGGCGCTAATGGGCTTTGCCGAACTCTTTATTGACCCGGTGGCGATTGCGCAAATCACGCGTCTGAAAATGTCTGGCGTATTAACCGGGATTTATATGCTGGCAACAGGCGCGGTCGCCAACTGGCTGGCAGGCGTCGTGGCACAGCAGACGACAGAGTCGCAAATTAGCGGTATGGCAATTGCAGCTTACCAGCGATTCTTTTCTCAGATGGGAGAGTGGACGTTGGCTTGTGTCGCGATCATCGTCGTATTGGCCTTTGCTACCCGTTTTCTGTTTAGCACGCCGACGAATATGATACAGGAGAGCAACGATTAACTGTCGTAAAAACAATTGGTTATGAATAAATTAACTTTCAGTTTATAACACTAACAAATCGAGATTAATAAGTCATTTAAACCATTTTGATGGTTATTTATTAGTGATATCAACTTGAGGTAAGCGTTAGTTTCGATAAGATAAACTGAGTTACTAATAGTCGAGGCAGATAATACAGTGTACCGATCTGTCTCTTTATCTACGCTAAATTGAAAGCTGGATTTAGAGGAACCAAAATGTCTGAACAAGAAACACGGGGAGCCAATGAGGCTATTGATTTTAACGATGAACTGAGAAATCGCCGCGAAAAACTGGCGGCACTACGTCAGCAAGGTGTGGCGTTTCCCAATGATTTTCGCCGCGACCATACCTCTGACCAGTTGCACGAAGAGTTTGATGCGAAGGATAACCAGGAACTGGAATCCTTAAACATTGAAGTCTCGGTTGCTGGCCGAATGATGACCCGTCGTATCATGGGGAAAGCCTCCTTTGTAACGTTGCAGGATGTCGGTGGCCGTATTCAACTGTACGTTGCAAAAGATAGCCTGCCAGAAGGTGTTTATAACGATCAGTTTAAAAAATGGGATCTGGGTGACATTATCGGTGCCCGCGGTACGCTGTTTAAGACGCAAACGGGTGAGCTTTCCATTCACTGTACTGAGCTGCGCCTGCTGACTAAAGCACTACGTCCTTTACCAGATAAATTCCATGGTCTGCAGGATCAGGAAGTCCGTTATCGTCAACGTTATCTGGACCTCATCGCTAACGATAAATCCCGTCAAACGTTTGTTGTCCGTTCAAAAATTCTGGCCGCTATCCGTCAATTCATGGTCGCGCGCGGCTTTATGGAAGTAGAAACCCCGATGATGCAGGTAATTCCAGGTGGGGCATCTGCTCGCCCGTTTATTACCCATCATAATGCTCTGGATTTAGATATGTATCTGCGTATCGCGCCGGAGCTGTATCTGAAACGTCTGGTTGTAGGCGGTTTTGAACGGGTATTCGAAATCAACCGTAACTTCCGTAATGAAGGTATTTCTGTTCGCCATAATCCTGAGTTCACAATGATGGAACTCTACATGGCGTATGCGGATTACCACGATTTGATTGAACTGACAGAGTCACTGTTCCGCACCCTGGCACAAGAGGTTCTGGGTACCACTAAAGTCACTTATGGCGAGCATGTGTTTGATTTCGGCAAACCGTTTGAAAAACTCACCATGCGCGAAGCAATCAAAAAATATCGTCCAGAAACCGATATGGCCGACCTGGATAATTTTGATGCTGCTAAAGCATTAGCTGAATCTATCGGTATTACGGTAGAGAAAAGCTGGGGGTTGGGACGTATTGTCACAGAGATCTTTGATGAAGTGGCAGAAGCACATCTGATTCAGCCAACCTTTATTACGGAATATCCGGCAGAAGTGTCCCCGCTGGCACGCCGTAATGATGTTAACCCGGAAATCACCGACCGTTTTGAATTCTTCATCGGTGGTCGTGAAATCGGTAATGGTTTTAGCGAATTAAACGACGCAGAAGATCAGGCTGAACGTTTCCAGGAACAGGTTAATGCTAAAGCTGCAGGTGACGACGAAGCCATGTTCTATGACGAAGATTACGTGACTGCGCTGGAATATGGTCTGCCGCCAACCGCTGGTCTGGGTATTGGTATCGACCGAATGATTATGCTGTTTACTAACAGCCATACTATTCGCGACGTTATTCTCTTCCCGGCGATGCGCCCACAGAAATAAATTTCACTTTAATGAACGAAGCAGTCAGGCGACTGCTTCGTTCATCGTTCCGCAAATCCAGTTTTGAGGAGAGACGCTTCGTTTCACGATAACCAGCGGGTCCACTCAACTACAGCTCCTAAAAGAGAGAAAAAAGTAATGCCACAGGCAGACTCATTGGCCAGGTTATTCCGACCAGGAATGCACTAAGTAAACGAATATGTGTTTTCTCATGTGAGATAAACCAGATAATGACAAAGGATATGTTCACACCAATCACATAAAAAATTAATATTTTAGAGAATAGTGCCATTTTTTATGTTCTTCTTATCCTTCCTGGCTACTTGTAAAACTGACGGAAATAGTCATCAACTGTCATAATGTTGAGGTCAAAATCAATATCCGGTAAGTCTAAGCATTTGAGCCTGATTAAATCTTCGATTTCACTTGCGGCTAACGATGTCGTTATTGCGAAGGAGTTTTCATTCAATTGTCGTGGTATCCCATATTCATCAGCCACGATAGAGGAGAAATTCATATCATACATCAATGATCTTAATCTTAAGAACACTGAGGAATAAGATGATGGATAATCAAAAGAAACAACATAAGTATTGAACTTGTTTTTACCTTCCATAATATGACTCCTATCAATATTAAACGCTCTGGGGACGCAAAACTTATTAACCCCGATTGATGATTCTCATATAGGAGATATTCTTTTTTTTGCTCAGTAAAGGGGATGACTTGGGACAAAAAAACGCGCTCTCTGCCCATTCTTTGTGCATCCCCCTACCCTTCAGATGCTCTCCTGCATCACATCGCGGAGAGAATGAAAAATATCGTGACTCTGTACTCTCCCATCAACTGCGAATATCATCATACTCCCGCGTTTTATCAAATTCATGTTTCGCAAATGGGCATAATGGGATAATTTTTCGTTTTTCCCGACGCATTTTTTCCACGACTTTCGCAACCAGCTGTTTACCAATCCCTTGCCCTTTCAGGCTTTCATCGACATCGGTATGTTCGATAATCGCTAAATTCTCTCCGGTCGGCACAAAGACAATTTCAGCGATTTGCTTGCCTTGTTTGTCATTAATGTAAAATTTATTGTGGCCTTCGCGTATTTCCATTTTACCCTCGCTTATTTATGACGGTATTTCAGCGCGCCGCTCGGGCACGTATCAATCACTTTAACCACAGTGGCGACGTCGACTTCATCCGGCATGATCCACGGCTTTCGTTTGAGATTAAATAACTTGCCGTTGCCACGTACGCAATTGCCAGAATGCTGACATATCGCAGTGTTGAAATAGACATCGATCTTTTCGCCGGTATAACAGCGATAACCCCCGTCCAGTAGCGCCTGATCCATGACCTTCCCTCTCTCATCAGTATGATTATCGCTATAAGCATAGCCCCGGAATCTTCATACAGCACTGGCAGTTTCCGTTGCCAGAGTCTCTTCCCCTATATAGCCAATCATTCTTACTCCCTTTGAATTACCCGCCTCATCAGAGATAATGCTTAAGAAATTTGTCACACAAGGAAGCTGATGAGACATTCATTGCCCTACCGCATGTTACGCAAACGTCCGATGAAATTGAGTACCACAGTGATCTTAATGGTCAGTGCGGTACTGTTCTCGGTGCTATTGGTGGTGCATCTGATTTACTTCTCGCAAATCAGTGATATGACGCGAGATGGGCTAGCCAACAAGGCACTGGCAGTGGCGCGTACCCTCGCCGACTCGCCGGAAATCCGTCAGGGCTTGCAGAAAAAACCGCAGGAGAGTGGCATCCAGGCCATCGCGGAAGCCGTACGCAAACGCAACGATCTGCTGTTTATTGTCGTTACCGATATGCAAAGTCTTCGCTACTCGCATCCTGAAGCCCAGCGTATTGGTCAGCCATTTAAAGGTGATGACATCCTTAAAGCGCTGAATGGCGAAGAAAATGTCGCTATCAATCGCGGTTTTCTGGCGCAGGCTTTACGCGTATTTACCCCCATCTACGATGAAAATCATAAACAAATTGGCGTGGTGGCGATCGGCCTTGAGTTAAGCCGTGTGACCCAACAGATCAATGACAGTCGCTGGAGCATTATCTGGTCGGTATTATTTGGCATGCTGGTCGGACTGATTGGCACCTGCATTCTGGTTAAGGTACTGAAAAAAATCCTTTTCGGCCTGGAACCCTACGAAATCTCCACGCTGTTTGAGCAACGCCAGGCCATGTTGCAGTCTATCAAAGAAGGCGTCGTTGCCGTGGACGATCGCGGCGAGGTCACGCTGATCAACGATGCCGCACAAGAATTGCTGAATTACCGTAAGTCGCAGGACGATGAGAAACTGTCGACGCTAAGCCACTCATGGTCACAGGTGGTAGATGTCTCGGAAGTGTTACGCGACGGTACCCCGCGCCGCGACGAAGAGATTACGATTAAAGACCAGCTATTACTGATCAACACCGTTCCGGTGCGCAGTAATGGCGTTATCATCGGTGCCATTTCAACCTTCAGGGACAAAACTGAAGTACGTAAACTGATGCAGCGACTCGACGGTCTGGTCAACTATGCTGACGCACTTCGTGAACGATCCCACGAATTTATGAATAAATTGCATGTGATTCTCGGATTATTGCATCTGAAGAGTTATAAGCAGTTGGAAGATTACATTCTCAAAACAGCCAATAACTATCAGGAAGAGATTGGCTCTCTGCTGGGTAAGATCAAATCTCCGGTTATCGCTGGTTTTTTAATCAGCAAGATTAACCGCGCGACCGATTTAGGCCATACGCTGATTTTAAACAGTGAAAGCCAGCTGCCAGACAGCGGCAGTGAGGACCAGGTCGCGACGCTGATTACCACGTTGGGAAATCTGATAGAAAACGCGCTGGAGGCATTAGGGCCGGAACCCGGAGGCGAAATTAGCGTAACATTGCACTACCGTCACGGCTGGCTGCACTGTGAAGTTAATGATGATGGACCGGGGATCGCACCCGATAAAATCGATCACATTTTTGACAAAGGTGTCTCGACAAAAGGAAGCGAGCGAGGCGTCGGTTTAGCACTTGTCAAACAACAGGTAGAAAATCTCGGCGGCAGCATCGCCGTGGAATCGGAACCCGGGATTTTCACACAATTTTTTGTCCAGATACCCTGGGACGGGGAGAGGTCGAACAGATGATCAATGTATTAATTATCGATGACGACGCAATGGTCGCGGAGCTGAATCGCCGATACGTAGCACAAATCCCAGGCTTTCAATGCTGTGGAACAGCCTCGACGCTGGAGAAAGCCAAAGAGATTATCTTCAATAGCGATACGCCTATCGACCTGATATTGCTCGATATCTATATGCAAAAAGAGAACGGGCTCGATTTACTGCCTGTCCTGCATAACGCGCGTTGCAAAAGTGATGTGATTGTCATCTCCTCCGCAGCCGATGCGGCAACCATTAAAGATTCGCTGCATTACGGTGTCGTGGATTACCTGATCAAACCCTTCCAGGCTTCCCGCTTTGAAGAGGCGCTCACCGGCTGGCGGCAAAAGAAAATGGCGCTGGAAAAACATCAGTATTATGACCAGGCCGAGCTTGATCAGCTAATCCACGGCAGCAGCTCCAACGAACAGGATCCTCGTCGCTTGCCAAAAGGCTTAACGCCGCAGACGTTACGCACACTGTGCCAGTGGATTGACGCGCATCAGGACTATGAATTTTCAACCGACGAGCTAGCCAACGAGGTTAACATTTCGCGTGTTTCCTGCCGTAAATACCTCATCTGGCTGGTCAACTGCCACATCTTGTTCACCAGTATCCATTATGGCGTCACGGGGCGTCCAGTTTACCGTTACCGTATTCAGGCAGAACACTACTCACTACTGAAACAATATTGCCAATAACGGATCGCTGGTTATCTGTAAGTAATAATTATTACCGTAATGCAAAATACCCCTGGCACAAGTTACATCCTTCATCAGTAAAACTTGTGCCAGATCAAATATAATTATCCCTCCATCATCGCTAAAAATTAATATCTCTTCAGGTGAACGGTGTTTTTAATTTCAAAACGCTAACAAAAGTTAATTAACTATTATGTCACCCGCATTATGTGTATTTTTACCCACAAATGGGTAGATCAGATTAATCTATAAACCTAATGACATCTGCCCTGAGAACAAAAAATAGACCGATAAATATCAATAAGATAACAGCAAACAAAACATTAACATCTGCGCAGTACAAACTATAAACCCATCGCCAGAGAGTCTTTCTCTCTGAAAAAGCCGCTTATCACAGTGCATAAATTTGCCGCTGCTTTAATCAGCCAATATTCACTGTGAGGTATTTGCTAAAGCCGGTAACGACCAAACGGATATTTAGTCAGGCTCTGAAAACAGTTCATACAAAACAGAACGTGACTGTGATCTATTCAGCAAAAATTTAAATAGGATTATCGCGAGGGTTCACACATGTTATTTACTATCCAACTTATCATAATACTGATATGTCTGTTTTATGGTGCCAGAAAGGGTGGTATCGCGCTGGGTTTATTAGGCGGTATCGGTCTGGTCATTCTGGTCTTCGTCTTCCACCTTCAGCCAGGTAAACCACCAGTTGATGTCATGCTGGTTATCATTGCGGTGGTGGCGGCATCGGCGACCTTGCAAGCTTCGGGCGGTCTTGATGTCATGCTGCAAATTGCCGAGAAGCTGCTGCGCCGCAACCCGAAATATGTCTCAATTGTCGCGCCGTTTGTGACCTGTACACTGACCATTCTTTGCGGTACGGGTCATGTGGTTTACACCATTCTGCCGATCATCTACGACGTCGCCATTAAGAACAACATCCGTCCGGAACGTCCGATGGCGGCAAGTTCTATCGGTGCACAGATGGGGATTATCGCCAGTCCGGTGTCGGTTGCGGTCGTGTCTCTGGTTGCGATGCTGGGTAATGTCACCTTTGATGGTCGCCATCTTGAGTTCCTCGATCTGCTGGCAATCACCATTCCATCGACGTTAATCGGTATCCTGGCGATCGGTATCTTCAGCTGGTTCTGCGGTAAAGATCTGGATAAAGACGAAGAGTTCCAGAAATTCATCTCCGTACCGGAAAACCGTGAGTATGTTTACGGTGATACCGCGACGCTGCTGGATAAAAAACTGCCGAAAAGCAACTGGCTGGCAATGTGGATTTTCCTCGGGGCAATCGCTGTAGTCGCCCTTCTTGGTGCTGATTCGGACCTGCGTCCATCCTTCGGCGGCAAACCGCTGTCGATGGTACTGGTTATTCAGATGTTTATGCTGCTGACCGGGGCGCTGATTATTATCCTGACCAAAACCAATCCCGCGTCTATCTCAAAAAACGAAGTCTTCCGTTCCGGTATGATCGCCATCGTGGCGGTGTACGGTATCGCATGGATGGCAGAAACCATGTTCGGTGCGCATATGTCTGAAATTCAGGGCGTACTGGGTGAAATGGTGAAAGAGTATCCGTGGGCCTATGCCATTGTTCTGCTGCTGGTTTCCAAGTTTGTAAACTCTCAGGCTGCGGCGCTGGCGGCGATTGTTCCGGTCGCGCTGGCGATCGGCGTTGATCCGGCATACATCGTGGCTTCAGCACCGGCTTGCTACGGTTATTACATCCTGCCGACTTATCCGAGCGATCTGGCAGCGATTCAGTTTGACCGTTCCGGCACCACCCACATCGGTCGCTTCGTCATCAACCACAGCTTTATTCTGCCGGGGTTGATTGGTGTGAGCGTATCGTGCGTCTTCGGCTGGATCTTCGCCGCGATGTACGGGTTCTTATAAATGCACTTTGCGTGCCGCCCGTGACTACGCGGCACGCCATTTTCGAATAACAAATACAGAGTTACAGGCTGGAAGCTATGTCAAACAAACCCTTTATCTACCAGGCACCTTTCCCGATGGGGAAAGACAATACCGAATACTATCTACTCACTTCCGATTACGTTAGCGTTGCCGACTTCGACGGCGAAACCATCCTGAAAGTGGAACCAGAAGCCCTGACCCTGCTGGCGCAGCAAGCCTTTCACGACGCTTCTTTTATGCTCCGCCCGGCACACCAGAAACAGGTTGCGGCTATTCTTCACGATCCAGAAGCCAGCGAAAACGACAAGTACGTGGCGCTGCAATTCTTAAGAAACTCCGAAATCGCCGCCAAAGGCGTGCTGCCGACCTGCCAGGATACCGGCACCGCGATCATCGTCGGTAAAAAAGGCCAGCGCGTGTGGACCGGCGGCGGTGATGAAGAAACGCTGTCGAAAGGCGTCTATAACACCTATATCGAAGATAACCTGCGCTATTCACAGAATGCGGCGCTGGACATGTACAAAGAGGTCAACACCGGCACTAACCTGCCTGCGCAAATCGACCTGTACGCGGTAGATGGCGATGAGTACAAATTCCTTTGCGTTGCGAAAGGCGGCGGCTCTGCCAACAAAACGTATCTCTACCAGGAAACCAAAGCCCTGCTGACTCCCGGCAAACTGAAAAACTTCCTCGTCGAGAAAATGCGTACCCTCGGTACTGCAGCCTGCCCGCCGTACCATATCGCGTTTGTGATTGGCGGTACGTCTGCGGAAACCAACCTGAAAACCGTCAAGTTAGCAAGCGCTCACTATTACGATGAACTGCCGACGGAAGGGAACGAACATGGTCAGGCGTTCCGCGATGTCCAGCTGGAACAGGAACTGCTGGAAGAGGCCCAGAAACTCGGTCTTGGCGCGCAGTTTGGCGGTAAATACTTCGCGCACGACATTCGCGTTATCCGTCTGCCACGTCACGGCGCATCCTGCCCGGTCGGCATGGGCGTCTCCTGCTCCGCTGACCGTAACATTAAAGCGAAAATCAACCGCGAAGGTATCTGGATCGAAAAACTGGAACACAACCCAGGCCAGTACATTCCACAAGAACTGCGCCAGGCCGGTGAAGGCGAAGCGGTGAAAGTTGACCTTAACCGCCCGATGAAAGAGATCCTCGCCCAGCTTTCGCAATACCCGGTATCCACTCGTTTGTCGCTCACCGGCACCATTATCGTGGGCCGAGATATTGCACACGCCAAGCTGAAAGAGCTGATTGACGCCGGTAAAGAACTTCCGCAGTACATCAAAGATCACCCGATCTACTACGCGGGTCCGGCGAAAACCCCTGCCGGTTATCCATCAGGTTCACTTGGCCCAACCACCGCAGGCCGTATGGACTCCTACGTGGATCTGCTGCAATCCCACGGCGGCAGCATGATCATGCTGGCGAAAGGTAACCGCAGTCAGCAGGTTACCGACGCGTGTCATAAACACGGCGGCTTCTACCTCGGTAGCATCGGCGGTCCGGCGGCGGTACTGGCGCAGCAGAGCATCAAGCATCTGGAGTGCGTCGCTTATCCGGAGCTGGGTATGGAAGCTATCTGGAAAATCGAAGTAGAAGATTTCCCGGCGTTTATCCTGGTCGATGACAAAGGTAACGACTTCTTCCAGCAAATCGTCAACAAACAGTGCGCGAACTGCACTAAGTAACCTCTTCGGCCCAGCGCCTGGCAGCATGCTGCCAGGTGATCCCCCTGGGCCACCTCTTTTGCGATTGTAATTTCACGCTTGCTGGTGAATAGTCAGTATTTTCCCTGATTTGCGAACTCACCATGACCCGCACACTCAAGCCGTTAATTCTTAACACCAGCGCACTGACGCTAACGTTAATCCTGATTTATACCGGCATTTCGGCCCATGACAAACTCACCTGGCTGATGGAAGTGACACCGGTGATTATTGTCGTGCAGCTACTGCTTGCCACCGCCAGACGTTATCCGTTAACGCCGCTGCTCTATACGCTCATTTTCCTTCACGCCATCATCCTGATGGTCGGCGGACAATACACCTACGCGAAAGTCCCCGTTGGTTTTGAGGTGCAGGAATGGCTGGGGTTGAGTCGTAATCCGTATGACAAGCTGGGGCACTTTTTCCAGGGGCTGGTGCCTGCACTGGTGGCACGAGAAATTCTCGTTCGCGGGATGTACGTGCGCGGACGTAAAATGGTGGCGTTCCTGGTCTGCTGCGTGGCGCTGGCGATAAGCGCGATGTATGAATTAATCGAGTGGTGGGCAGCGCTGGCAATGGGTCAGGGAGCGGATGATTTTCTCGGCACCCAGGGCGACCAGTGGGACACGCAATCCGATATGTTCTGCGCGCTGCTTGGCGCATTAACGACGGTGATATTCCTCGCTCGCTTTCATTGCCGCCAGCTACGGCGCTTTGGCTTGATAACCGGATAACAACTTGCGCTTTGTTGATGCCGGATGCGGCGTGAATTCCTTATCCGGTCTACAAAATTTGCAAATCCAAAGCATTACATTAAGACGTGGCCTGATAAACATATCGCATCAGGCCATTTTCGTTAGCTATTGTCCACGTCAGGCTTTCACATCACTCACTGCACCGACCGGAATATCAGCATGAACAGGCTCGGGCGGTACTTTGCGATATTTATCCAGCAGATGGATCTGGATCCTGCGCAGCGTGTCACCATTGAGGCGATAGAAACGGAAGTAGAGAATCAGCGTTACCATGAAAAACAGAGTTGGTAGAGCAATCATAATAAACTGCATACCTAATAGGGCTTGCGTAGACTGTTCAACATTCGGTACATAGCCAATCATCCCTAACACAACCGCAATGAAAAAAGCCGCAAAGGCTGAACCGCCCTTCACCACCATAGTCTGCACGGAGTAAGCGATACTTTCACAGCGTACGTGCAGTTTATATTCACCGTAATCAACGATATCTGCCACCATGATGACCTGTAATACCCAGAAAAGCGCCGTTCCCACATTCAGCAAAATACCCGCAATCACAATGAGGACGACGTTGTGATAGCTCATTAATGCCATTAACAGGAGAACACCACAGCTTAACACCGGAAGAATAGATGCTCCGGCCCATAAAATGCGTCGGGATAATGATTTAACTAAGCGTGGGAAGAATACTAACGTCACCAGGTTAGCAGCTCCCGCATACGACAGATAATAGGGGAACAAATCCGCATCACCGATAACATATGAGAAATAATAGATAGCAAAGCCGGTAATAATGTTGCTGGCTACATTATAAGCAAGAGCCATACCCAAGAGGCATGAAAGCTGATCGTTTTTATAAATTAGCGCAACGATGGCTTTAAGTGTCAGATGGCTTCCTTCAGCAGACGGTTGATTGTCTGACGAAAAGACTTCATGCACATTGCGCAGAGTGATGATGGTTGAAACAATAAAAAAGGCGATCAGTACCAGAGTGAACATCTGAAAGCCAAATCCCCGATCGCCACCGCCGACATAATTAACAAATGGTAGCGTCACACCTGCCGTAACAAAGCCTGCCAGACTGGCAAAAAAACGCGGATAAGGAACCAGTTGTTCGCGCTCACGTTTATCGAGCGTGATGGTTGGAACCAGCGACCAGAAGGGAATATCCATAATGGTGTAAGTCATGCCCCAGAGGATGTAGGTCACGCAAACAAAGACAATCTGAGTAGTACCTTCAAACAGATGCGCACTAAAGAGGAGAAATAAGATTACAGAGTTTGCCAACGTACCGATCAGGATCCAGGGTTTGAACTTACCCCATCGCGATCGCGTAGCATTTACAATCCATCCCATAATCGGATCGTTAATAGCATCCCAGATCCTCGCCACCAGAAACAAAGTACCGACCAAACCCACAGACAGCCCGACGACATCGGTGTAGTAATACATGAGGTACATATACACAATGCCGATCGCAAAATCCTTCCCGAACGCTCCAAATCCATAACTGAGTTTTGTAGTCATTGAAATGCTCATAGGGTATCGGGTCGCTGTTACCAACGCCCGCCTTCTGTTATTGGTATCGTCAGAGGTGTGCGCCGGAATAAATCCCCCGGCGCAGTAGCGTTTAGTCGCGTTTTAACGGTGCAACCAGCCTGGCAGCCAGTCGCCGTGGGCGGCAATCAGGTCGTCAACAAGAGCATATATTTCGTCAATGCCCAGCACGGCGGCAGTATGCGGGTCCATCATCGCGGCGTGGTAAACACGGTCGCGATTTTCCGTAAGAATAGCTTCGGTCAGCAGCGTCTGTACGTTGATGTTGGTTTGCATCAGGGCGGCCAGATGCGAAGGTAGCGTACCGACTTTGGTCGGCTGAATGCCATTAGCATCAACCAGACAGGCTACTTCCACGCAACATCCTTGTGGCAGGTTATCAATCAAACCATCGTTACGGACGTTGCCGTAAATCACACTCGGCTCGCCAGTCCAGATAGCGTTCATGATTGTGCTGGCATATTCCCGTGACGGTTTAATATCAATCCGGGAGGCTTTTTTATACTCCTCCAGCTCTTTATGCCAGTTCGCCAGCTGCTCGACGCAGCGTTTCGGGTACTCATCCAGCGGTACTTTATAACGCTCAATCAAATCCTCACGACCTGGCTTAATAAACCACGGTGTGTACTCAGCAAAATGTTCTGACGATTCCGTGACGAAATAGCCCAGCTTTTTGAACATTTCGTAGCGCACAATATTCTGGCAGCGAGTATTGCCATGAATATTCGGCTTCGGTGCCTGCCCTGCTTCATAAGCCGCCAGCAGTTCCGGGTAGAGATTCACATAACTGCCGTCGGCGGTTTTGCGCTCCAGCTCCAGGTAAAACGCCATATGGTTGATACCTGCGCAACGGTAACGCAGTGTAGCTGGGTCGATATTGAGGTCACGCGCCAACTCTTCCGCCGTTCCCTGCACCGAATGGCACAGCCCGACCTGTTTGATATGCGGATAGCGGGCATACATCGCCCAGGTATTCATCGCCATTGGGTTAACATAGTTGAGCATGGTGGCATCGGGGCAGACTTCCGTCATGTCCTCGCAAATTTGCCACAGATGCGGAATGGTACGTAGCGCGCGCATAATACCGCCCGGCCCCAACGTATCGGCAATGGTTTGTTCCAGACCATGCCGCTTACAGACCTCGAAATCAGTCACCGTGCAAGGTTCATAACCGCCAATCTGAAATGCCACCACGACAAAATCGGCATCCTCTAAGGCTTCTTTCTGTTGGGTGTGGCAGGTGATTTTGCCGCTGGCCCCTGCTGAATCCATCAGCTTACGCACCACAATATGCGACTCTTCCAGGCGGGTGGGGTCAATGTCCATCAGGGCAATATGCGCCGTTTTCAGCGCCTCGCGATGGAACACATCACCAAGAATATTTTTAACGAAAATCGTCGAACCAGCGCCGATAAATGTAATTTTGGGTGCAGACATCATGCAGATCTCCTGGCTTGCTTGAATAACTTCATCATGGCAGGCGAATCTGCAGAAAACCTCCGGCTTCCAGGTTGAGCATTCCCATAAACTCAGATCCTGCGTGAAGCAGCAGTAAATCTGAGTTTATGGGAATAAATTACCTGAAAAGCAGAGTTTTCGGCCTCATGATACTCGGAGAGTCCCCTCGCCCCTCTGGGAAGAGGGTGAAAACCGTGCTCCCACTCGCAGTCATCCTCCCTCACTCCTGCCATAATTCTGATATTCCAGGAAAGAGAGCCATCCATGAATACAGATACGTTTATGTGCAGCAGCGACGAAAAACAGACCCGCAGCCCGCTGTCGCTGTATTCGGAATACCAGCGGATGGAGATTGAGTTTCGCGCACCGCATATCATGCCCACCAGCCACTGGCATGGTCAGGTCGAAGTGAATGTGCCTTTCGATGGCGATGTGGAATACCTGATCAACAATGAAAAAGTGAATATCAATCAGGGTCATATCACGCTGTTCTGGGCCTGTACACCGCACCAACTAACAGATACCGGAACCTGTCAGAGCATGGCGATTTTTAATCTGCCGATGCATCTGTTTCTCTCCTGGCCGCTGGATAAAGACCTGATTAACCACGTCACTCACGGCATGGTGATCAAATCACTGGCCACACAGCAACTTAGCCCGTTTGAAGTGCGCCGCTGGCAGCAGGAATTAAACAGTCCGAACGAGCAAATTCGCCAGCTCGCCATTGATGAAATTGGCCTGATGCTCAAGCGATTTAGCCTCTCTGGCTGGGAACCGATTCTGGTCAATAAAACCTCGCGCACACACAAAAACAGCGTCTCGCGCCATGCGCAATTTTATGTTAGCCAGATGCTGGGCTTTATTGCCGAAAACTATGATCAGGCGCTGACCATCAACGATGTGGCTGAGCACGTCAAACTTAACGCCAACTATGCAATGGGGATATTCCAGCGGGTCATGCAATTGACGATGAAACAGTACATTACCGCGATGCGCATCAACCACGTTCGCGCGTTACTGAGCGATACCGATAAAAGTATTCTCGATATTGCCCTGACGGCAGGCTTTCGTTCAAGTAGTCGTTTTTACAGCACGTTCGGCAAATATGTCGGCATGTCGCCGCAACAATACCGCAAACTTAGCCAACAGCGCCGCCAGACGTTTCCCGGCTAAAGACGATATCAGTATCAGCCAAAAAAATAGTTTAGCCGTCGATAATAAGCAGTGAAAATAATTTAAAATAATCACATAACGTATTGTTTATAAAACTAAATATTTCAAAAATGTTTGTTTTTCACGCGCTTTACAGCCCGAAAAGGCCGGAAGATACTTGCCCGCAACGAAGATTCCTTCATAACCGGGTAAGCAATGATGAAAGTATTAATTGTTGAAAGCGAGTTTCTCCATCAAGACACCTGGGTCGGTAACGCCGTTGAGCGTCTGGCAGATGCTTTAAGCCAGCAAAATGTTACCGTGATTAAATCCACCTCCTTTGATGATGGTTTTGCCATTCTCTCTTCAAACGAAGCCATTGACTGCCTGATGTTCAGCTATCAAATGGAACATCCGGACGAACATCAAAACGTCAGACAATTGATCGGTAAGCTTCATGAGCGCCAACAAAACGTGCCGGTCTTCCTGTTGGGCGATCGGGAAAAAGCCCTCGCCGCAATGGATCGCGACCTGCTGGAGCTTGTCGATGAATTCGCCTGGATTCTGGAAGATACCGCCGACTTTATCGCCGGACGCGCCGTTGCCGCGATGACCCGCTACCGCCAGCAGCTGTTGCCGCCACTGTTCAGCGCGCTGATGAAATATAGTGACATCCATGAATATTCCTGGGCAGCGCCAGGCCACCAGGGCGGCGTTGGTTTTACCAAAACACCCGCCGGACGTTTCTACCATGACTACTATGGTGAAAATCTGTTCCGCACCGACATGGGCATCGAACGAACTTCCCTCGGTTCTTTGCTTGACCATACTGGCGCATTTGGCGAAAGCGAAAAATATGCCGCACGCGTATTTGGTGCCGATCGCTCCTGGTCGGTAGTCGTCGGTACTTCCGGCTCTAACCGCACCATCATGCAGGCTTGCATGACCGATAACGATGTCGTGGTCGTTGACCGTAACTGCCATAAATCCATCGAACAAGGTTTGATGCTGACAGGCGCGAAACCGGTCTATATGGTGCCAAGCCGCAACCGCTACGGCATTATCGGGCCAATCTATCCGCAAGAAATGCAACCTGAAACCTTGCAGAAGAAAATCAGTGAAAGCCCGCTGACCAAAGACAAAGCCGGGCAAAAACCGTCTTACTGCGTGGTGACCAACTGCACCTATGACGGCGTGTGTTATAACGCTAAAGAAGCGCAGGATCTGCTGGAAAAAACCTCCGATCGTCTGCACTTTGACGAAGCCTGGTACGGCTATGCACGTTTCAACCCGATCTATGCCGATCACTATGCCATGCGCGGCGAACCTGGCGATCACAACGGTCCTACCGTTTTCGCCACCCACTCCACCCACAAACTGCTGAATGCGCTGTCACAGGCTTCTTATATTCATGTACGTGAAGGTCGTGGGGCGATTAACTTCTCCCGCTTCAACCAGGCCTACATGATGCATGCCACCACCTCCCCGCTGTATGCCATCTGCGCATCCAACGACGTGGCGGTGTCGATGATGGACGGCAACAGCGGCCTGTCACTGACACAGGAAGTGATTGACGAAGCGGTTGATTTCCGTCAGGCGATGGCGCGGCTATATAAAGAGTTCACCGCTGACGGTAGCTGGTTCTTCAAACCGTGGAACAAAGAAGTCGTCACCGACCCACAAACCGGCAAAACCTATGACTTTGCTGACGCACCAACCAAACTGCTGACCACCGTTCAGGACTGCTGGGTAATGCATCCGGGCGAAAGCTGGCACGGCTTCAAAGATATTCCGGATAACTGGAGTATGCTCGACCCGATTAAAGTCAGCATCCTTGCTCCGGGAATGGGTGAAGATGGTGAACTGGAAGAAACCGGTGTTCCGGCGGCGCTGGTCACTGCCTGGCTTGGTCGCCACGGCATTGTACCTACCCGCACCACTGACTTCCAAATTATGTTCCTGTTCTCTATGGGCGTAACCCGTGGGAAATGGGGAACTCTGGTTAACACCCTTTGCTCCTTCAAACGCCACTATGACGCCAACACACCGCTGGCGCAGGTGATGCCGGAACTTGTTGAACAATATCCTGACACTTACGCGAACATGGGGATTCACGATCTGGGTGACACCATGTTTGCCTGGCTGAAAGAAAACAACCCTGGCGCACGGTTGAACGAAGCCTATTCCGGCCTGCCGGTGGCGGAAGTCACCCCGCGTGAAGCGTACAACGCGATTGTCGACAACAATGTCGAACTGGTATCCATTGAAAATCTGCCAGGACGCATCGCGGCAAACTCAGTTATCCCGTATCCGCCAGGAATCCCGATGCTGCTGTCTGGTGAAAACTTCGGCGATAAAAACAGTCCGCAAGTAAGTTATTTACGCTCGCTGCAATCCTGGGACCACCATTTCCCTGGATTTGAACACGAAACTGAAGGGACTGAAATTATTGACGGTATTTACCACGTTATGTGCGTGAAAGCGTAACCACTATTCCGCTGAAGGCGTAATTGTTTAAATAACATTACGCCGCCTGGCCTTAGGCCTTTTGAGTATGGCAACGTTTTCATAAAAATTGCTGCAAACAAAAATGTCATACTTTTTGCGCGGCCCCACCCCGCGCTTTTTTTTGCCTGTTATTTATCCTGTAAAAAAATATGTACATGAGAAATTACTATAAAAATTTGTACTATTAGTAAAACTCGTTATTTTTATGCATGTTTATATTCATCATACAATTATATAACCATTTCCCGGTATCGCTTTGCTTTAGCGAGAACTGGTCTTTTATTCGCACTCAGGAGTACATGTATGAGGATTTGCAGCGACCAACCTTGTATTGTTTTATTGACTGAAAAAGATGTCTGGATAAGGGTGAATGGGAAAGAACCTATTAGCCTTAAAGCTAACCATATGGCGTTATTAAATTGTGAAAATAATATTATCGACGTCTCCTCTCTTAACAACACTTTGGTTGCTCATATTAGTCACGACATCATCAAAGATTACCTCCGGTTTCTGAATAAAGATCTCTCGCAAATACCAGTATGGCAACGTAGCGCTACGCCCATACTCACCCTGCCATGCCTGACGCCAGACGTCTTTCGCGTTGCCGCGCAACACAGCATGATGCCCGCAGAAACTGAGTCAGAAAAGGAACGAACACGCGCATTATTATTCACGGTGCTATCCCGTTTTCTCGACAGTAAAAAATTTGTTTCATTAATGATGTATATGTTACGTAATTGTGTAAGTGACAGCGTTTATCAAATTATTGAAAGCGATATTCACAAAGACTGGAATCTTAGTATGGTAGCCAGTTGTTTATGTCTTAGCCCAAGTCTGTTAAAGAAAAAGTTGAAAAGCGAAAACACCAGTTATAGCCAAATAATCACCACCTGCCGCATGCGTTATGCCGTAAATGAATTAATGATGGACGGTAAAAATATCTCTCAGGTATCACAGTCCTGCGGCTACAACAGTACGTCGTACTTTATTTCTGTCTTTAAAGACTTCTACGGTATGACGCCGCTGCATTATGTTAGTCAGCACAGAGAACGCACTGTCGCCTGATTTTTAACCTTAACGAAGAGCTATATTAATAACGGCATCAGCGATAACCCGGTCGATAATAATTCAACTATCGAATGCAGGCGTATGATATGACGTAATTTATTGTCACGAAGCTCGCCTTCGCAGGAGTTTAATTATGTCTTCGGATGCTGATGCTCACAAAGTGGGCTTAATCCCCGTCACCCTGATGGTGTCGGGGAATATTATGGGGTCAGGTGTTTTTCTGTTACCTGCAAACCTGGCCTCTACTGGCGGGATTGCCATTTATGGATGGTTGGTGACGATTATCGGTGCACTGGGGCTCTCGATGGTATACGCCAAAATGTCGTTCCTCGACCCAAGTCCTGGTGGTTCTTACGCTTACGCCCGCCGCTGCTTTGGCCCGTTTCTCGGTTATCAAACCAACGTCCTCTACTGGCTGGCCTGCTGGATCGGCAATATCGCCATGGTGGTCATTGGCGTAGGATATTTAAGTTACTTCTTCCCGATTCTGAAAGATCCATTGGTATTAACCATCACCTGCGTCGTGGTGCTGTGGATCTTCGTCCTGCTGAACATTGTCGGTCCGAAAATGATCACCCGTGTGCAGGCAGTTGCCACCGTGCTGGCGCTGATCCCCATCGTCGGGATTGCCGTATTTGGCTGGTTCTGGTTCCGTGGTGAAACCTATATGGCGGCATGGAACGTCAGCGGCCTGGGCACCTTCGGTGCAATTCAAAGTACCCTTAACGTTACGCTGTGGTCGTTCATCGGTGTGGAAAGTGCCTCCGTTGCCGCAGGTGTGGTGAAAAACCCGAAACGCAATGTCCCTATCGCCACCATTGGTGGGGTATTGATTGCCGCCGTTTGCTATGTACTTTCTACCACCGCGATTATGGGGATGATCCCTAATGCCGCACTGCGCGTTTCTGCTTCGCCATTCGGTGATGCCGCACGGATGGCGTTGGGTGACACCGCCGGGGCCATTGTTTCCTTCTGCGCAGCTGCGGGTTGCTTAGGTTCACTGGGCGGCTGGACGTTGCTGGCGGGTCAAACGGCGAAAGCCGCTGCCGATGACGGACTGTTCCCACCGATTTTTGCCCGTGTAAATAAAGCGGGTACGCCAGTGGCGGGGCTGATTATCGTCGGTATTTTGATGACCATCTTCCAGCTCAGCAGCATTTCACCAAACGCGACCAAAGAGTTCGGTCTGGTTTCTTCCGTCTCGGTCATCTTTACACTGGTGCCATATCTTTACACCTGTGCGGCGTTACTGCTGCTCGGACACGGTCACTTTGGTAAAGCACGCCCGGCATATCTGGCAGTTACTACCATTGCCTTCCTCTACTGCATCTGGGCCGTGGTGGGGTCCGGAGCGAAAGAGGTTATGTGGTCATTTGTCACCCTGATGGTCATCACCGCCATGTATGCGCTGAATTACAACCGGCTACATAAAAACCCGTATCCCTTAGATGCACCAATAAGCAAAGATTAATTCCCCTTAATCCAGCAAACATAAAAGCCAACCTTAAGAACTTAAGGTTGGCTTAATTTTGCTTTGCGAGCATATGCGCACTTTGTTCGATGGAAACACCGTGATGTTGAAGCGCCTACTAAAAAGACCCTCTTTGAATTTACTCGCCTGGCTATTGTTGGCCGCTTTTTATATCTCTATCTGCCTGAATATTGCCTTTTTTAAACAGGTGTTGCAGGCGCTGCCGCTGGATTCGCTGCATAACGTACTGGTTTTCTTGTCGATGCCGGTCGTCGCTTTCAGCGTGATTAATATTGTCCTGACACTAAGCTCTTTCTTATGGCTTAATCGACCACTGGCCTGCCTGTTTATTCTGGTTGGCGCGGCTGCACAATATTTCATAATGACTTACGGCATCGTCATCGACCGCTCGATGATTGCCAATATTATTGATACCACTCCGGCAGAAAGTTATGCGCTGATGACACCGCAAATGTTATTAACGCTGGGATTCAGCGGCGTGCTTGCTGCGCTGATTGCCTGCTGGATAAAAATCAAACCTGCCACCTCGCGTCTGCGCAGTGTTCTTTTCCGTGGAGCCAATATTCTGGTTTCTGTACTACTGATTTTGCTGGTCGCCGCACTGTTTTATAAAGACTACGCCTCGTTGTTCCGCAATAACAAAGAGCTGGTGAAATCCTTAAGCCCCTCTAACAGCATTGTTGCCAGCTGGTCATGGTACTCCCATCAGCGACTGGCAAATCTGCCGCTGGTGCGAATTGGTGAAGACGCGCACCGCAACCCGTTAATGCAGAACGAAAAACGTAAAAATTTGACCATCCTGATTGTCGGCGAAACCTCGCGGGCGGAGAACTTCTCCCTCAACGGCTACCCGCGTGAAACTAACCCGCGGCTGGCGAAAGATAACGTGGTCTATTTCCCTAATACCGCATCTTGCGGCACGGCAACGGCAGTTTCAGTACCGTGCATGTTCTCGGATATGCCGCGTGAGCACTACAAAGAAGAGCTGGCACAGCACCAGGAAGGCGTGCTGGATATCATTCAGCGAGCGGGCATCAACGTGCTGTGGAATGACAACGATGGCGGCTGTAAAGGTGCCTGCGACCGCGTGCCTCACCAGAACGTCACCGCGCTGAATCTACCTGATCAGTGCATCAACGGCGAATGCTATGACGAAGTGCTGTTCCACGGGCTTGAAGAGTACATCAATAACCTGCAAGGTGATGGCGTGATTGTCTTACACACCATCGGCAGCCACGGTCCGACCTATTACAACCGCTATCCGCCTCAGTTCAGGAAATTTACCCCAACCTGCGACACCAATGAGATCCAGACCTGTACCAAAGAGCAACTGGTGAACACTTACGACAACACGCTGGTTTACGTCGACTATATTGTTGATAAAGCGATTAATCTGCTGAAAGAACATCAGGATAAATTTACCACCAGCCTGGTTTATCTTTCTGACCACGGTGAATCGTTAGGTGAAAATGGCATCTATCTGCACGGTCTGCCTTATGCCATCGCCCCGGATAGCCAAAAACAGGTGCCGATGCTGCTGTGGCTGTCGGAGGATTATCAAAAACGGTATCAGGTTGACCAGAACTGCCTGCAAAAACAGGCGCAAACGCAACACTATTCACAAGACAATTTATTCTCCACGCTATTGGGATTAACTGGCGTTGAGACGAAGTATTACCAGGCTGCGGATGATATTCTGCAAACTTGCAGGAGAGTGAGTGAATGAAAATTCTGATTGTTGAAGACGATACGCTGTTATTGCAGGGACTGATTCTGGCGGCGCAAACCGAAGGCTACGCGTGCGATGGCGTGACAACCGCGCGGATGGCGGAACAAAGCCTTGAGGCAGGTCATTACAGCCTGGTGGTACTGGATTTAGGGTTACCCGACGAAGATGGACTGCATTTTCTCGCCCGTATCCGGCAGAAAAAATATACCCTGCCGGTACTGATCCTCACCGCTCGCGATACGCTGACCGACAAAATCGCCGGGCTGGATGTCGGTGCCGACGACTATCTGGTGAAGCCTTTTGCGCTGGAAGAGTTACATGCCCGTATCCGCGCCCTGCTACGACGCCATAATAATCAGGGCGAAAGTGAGCTGATTGTTGGCAATCTGACGCTGAACATGGGTCGCCGTCAGGTATGGATGGGCGGTGAAGAGTTGATTCTGACGCCCAAAGAATATGCTCTGCTGTCACGGTTAATGCTCAAAGCAGGCAGTCCGGTGCATCGGGAAATTCTCTACAACGACATCTATAACTGGGACAATGAACCCTCGACCAACACCCTGGAAGTGCATATCCACAATCTGCGCGACAAAGTGGGCAAAGCCCGTATCCGCACCGTGCGCGGCTTTGGCTATATGCTGGTCGCGAATGAGGAAAACTAATTGAATCTGATGCATTTTCTGCGCCGACCAATATCGCTGCGCCAACGGCTGATATTGACCATCGGGGCCATTTTGTTGGTGTTTGAGCTGATCAGCGTCTTCTGGCTATGGCATGAAAGTACCGAGCAGATTCAGCTGTTTGAGCAGGCGCTACGCGACAATCGCAACAACGATCGCCACATCATGCGTGAGATCCGCGAGGCGGTCGCCAGCCTGATTGTCCCCGGCGTCTTTATGGTCAGCCTGACGCTATTTATCTGCTATCAGGCGGTACGCCGCATCACCCGCCCGCTGGCGGAGCTGCAAAAAGAGCTGGAAGCGCGCACCGCCGACAACTTAACGCCCATTGCCATTCACAGCGCCACCCTCGAAATCGAAGCGGTGGTTTCGGCGTTAAACGATCTGGTCAGTCGCCTGACCAGCACGCTGGATAACGAAAGGTTGTTTACCGCTGACGTCGCGCACGAACTGCGAACGCCACTGGCGGGGGTGCGTTTGCATCTGGAACTGCTGGCGAAAACGCATCACATTGATGTAGCACCGTTAGTGGCACGGCTTGATCAGATGATGGAGAGCGTCTCCCAGCTGCTGCAACTGGCGCGTGCCGGACAGTCATTTTCTTCCGGTAATTATCAACATGTAAAACTGCTGGAAGATGTCATTCTCCCCTCGTATGACGAACTCAGTACCATGCTCGACCAGCGACAGCAAACCCTGCTATTGCCAGAGAGCGCCGCCGACATCACCGTTCAGGGTGATGCAACCCTGCTGCGGATGTTATTGCGAAACCTGGTAGAAAACGCCCATCGTTACAGCCCGCAAGGCAGCAACATTATGATTAAGCTGCAAGAAGATGACGGAGCGGTCATGGCAGTTGAAGATGAAGGACCAGGTATTGATGAGAGTAAATGCGGGGAGTTGAGTAAAGCGTTTGTACGTATGGACAGCCGTTATGGCGGGATTGGTCTGGGGTTAAGTATTGTCAGCCGCATTACACAGTTGCATCACGGGCAGTTTTTCCTGCAAAACCGGCAAGAGACTTCCGGCACGCGGGCCTGGGTACGGCTGAAGAAAGATCAGTACGTGGCAAACCAGATATAAAGAAAGCTGCTGACCACCAGCACGCTGAACACGGTAGTTAAACTTTCATAAACACGGTTTTTCATTGCACTCTCCTCCGTTAACCTGGAGGAGAGTATGCGCGTCAGAGATTAAGTGAACCTTAAGAGTTCAATTGGCCTGATAAGACAGCGTCACATCAGGCCATCCGTTTCAGCTTATTCATCAATTCGCGGATGTTGCTGCACCAGGCGGGTACGTTTCGCCTGCAAATCGGCAATCTCGTGGTCAATATCATCGATTTTCTGCTCGATATTATCGTAATGCTCGACGAGAATTTCCTTCGCTTCCTGTATATCTGACGCCGCCGGTGTCGCACCTTTCAACGGACGATTTGCCGTCTCTTTCATGGTTACGCCGGTGATTAAACCAACCACCGCCACTACCATCAGGTAATAGGCAGGCATCATCAGATTCTGCGAGCTTTCGACCAGCCAGGCCGCCAGCGTTGGCGTCAGACCGGCAACCAGCACCGAAATATTAAATGCCGCCGCCAGCGCGCTGTAACGGATATGCGTCGGGAACATCGCTGGCAAGGTAGAAGCCATAACGCCCGTAAAGCAGTTAAGGATCACCGCCAGCATCAGTAACCCGGCAAAAATCAGGCCGATGACGTTACTGTTAATCAGAATAAACGCCGGGATCGCCAACACAAACAGGGCAACACTACCAAGTAGCACAAACGGACGACGGCCAAAACGGTCACTCAGCAAGCCCATCACCGGCTGGACAAACAGCATACCGATCATAATGGCGATAATAATCAGCACCCCGTGGTCTTCGGAGTAATGCAGGTTATGCGACAAATAACTCGGCATATAGGTCAGCAACATGTAGTAAGTCACGTTGGTGGCAATTACCAGACCAATACATGTCAACAGGCTGCGCCAGTATTTAGTGGCAATCTCTTTAAACGAGACTTTCGGGCCATCCTGCAAACCTTCACGGTCGCCCTGTTCCAGTTTATCGACATGCTGCTGGAACGCCGGAGTCTCTTCCAGCGCATGGCGCAGGTAAAGCCCGATAATCCCTAACGGCAGAGCGATAAAGAACGGAATACGCCAGCCCCAATCGAGGAAGTTCGCTTCGCCGACAATGGTCGAAATTAACACCACCACGCCCGCACCCAGCACAAACCCGGCAATAGAACCGAAGTCCAGCCAGCTGCCCATAAAGCCACGTTTACGGTCAGGGGAGTATTCCGCAACAAATATCGACGCCCCGGTATATTCACCGCCGACCGAGAAACCTTGTGCCATCTTACAGATCAACAGCAGAATCGGTGCCCAAATACCAATCGTGTCGTAGGACGGTATTAAGCCAATACAGAACGTACTGATCGACATAATCACAATAGTGATAGCGAGGATCTTCTGGCGACCATATTTATCGCCCAACATACCAAAGAAGAGTCCGCCAAGCGGTCGAATCAGAAAGGGAACGGAGAAAGTGGCAAGTGCAGCAACCATCTGCACGCTGGGGTCAGCCCCCGGGAAAAAAACTTTACCTAATGCGTAAGCAACAAAACCATAAACACCAAAATCGAACCATTCCATTGCATTACCCAGTGATGCTGCGGTAATGGCTTTACGCAGTTTACCGTCATCAATAATGGTGACATCACGAAGGGTAATCGGTTTTACTTTTTTCCTTTTCAGCATAGCTTTCCTCGCAGAGTTGGCCCATTTCCGCAAACGCCAGAAAAATCAGCGCGACGGCCGCAAAAGGGGAGCGGGAATTGCAGGATGCAATCTCTGTAACAAGCGTAGCGGGTTTGCTTACACCCTCCGGTTAAGGAATGTACAATCAAACCAGTTGACGCCTGAATTGGGCAGTTAATGACCTTTTTACCCTACCAGTGTTTAAATTTGTGATCAACTTCACACATGGATTTCGTTTAGGACTCATTGATGTAACTGATTATTTACGCCAAATTTACAGAGAAGATTTCCTCGAGCATTGCCCCCGCCAGACGCTGCGCTGAACAGAGTCGTGGCATCCCCAGCGCGACAGTTTGCCAGCGTTGGGTCACTGACCAGCAAACGGGTTGTTTATCTGCCGTGGTCCACTTTCCCAGCCAACTTAAAAAATCAGCATGCTCCCCGCCCGTCGGAACGGTCGAAGAGGCAAACCACTGATGGTAATAGTGACGCGTGGTCGGTGCCGCATTGATACTCTCTGCCAGATGTTGTGTCGCTTTCTCGAGCAAATCACCCAGCAACAACGCCACCGCTTGCGGGCTTCCCAGACGGCAGGCATCGCCAAATGCCCCCCAGCGCAACTCCTCCAGAACGATAAAACAGCGCCCAGGCAACGACCAGGCGTTATACGCCCCAGCACGCCAGCGGGTAAAAATTTGCTCGCTCTGATCACCTGCCTGCACCAGTAGGCCTCGTTGCGTTAACGCCTTTTCCTTCCAGCGACAACGGGCTGAAAACCACTCATACAAGGCGGCAATTTGCTGGGGGAGCTCCGGGAAAGCAGAGTGCTGGCGGTGATCCATTTTTTGCAGCAGCGCCAGATGCTGCGCGATCTGCGTCAGTGCCAGATGACCGGGATCCAGCATCGACGCCAGTTTTTCCACCAATGTCAGACGCAGGCTAAGCGGCGCATTTAACATGCCGCCGTTCGTCCATGTCTGAAGCTGCACACGCGAAAGAAGTTCCTGCATCAGTCGTTCACGAAACTGCTGCTGATGGGCTTGTGGAAGGCGGGCATCATCACCCTGCGCCAGATCCACTAAAAAGCGGGGATAAACCGACTCCAGCACGCGACCGGGGCCGTCAAGTAACGTCTTGGTCAATATCGTTCTGCCGTGAAAAGTGTTTGAATATCATCGCGTAACAGCTGGGCGTCGGTGTAAATCCAGCCGTGAGTCATCACAGTCTGCTGCAATTGCTGCTGCATCAGCCTGACCACCGATTCATTTTGTTGACGCAGAGCCAGACTTTCGCGTAAACGCGTCTGTAATTCCGTCAAACATGAAGCGAACTCAGCGAAAAAAGTATTCATGCCTGCCGTAACAGATTCATCGACCTGCTCTGCCAGAACTTTAGCCATTTGTTGGCAATAGAGATCGACTTCTGCGCTTAATGCTCGTTGCAACACACTGTAATCAACCGTTTCTGTCGGTGATTTCTCATTTCCCCGTCCCCAGTCGGGCTGATTCAACCAGCGCGAAAAAGTCTCACGCACAACGCCTAAACGCGTGCTCTGCTCGTCCGTTGCTTCCTGGCGCGAAATGACTTCACTGAACAGCTGGCGAGTGTTGAAGTGGGGAACTACGCCGTGAAAAACAGGAAAATGAAACCCAGGACGAAACCCTGACTCGCTCAATTCCATTTTGACTTGTTGCTCAATGGGGCGAATAACATCGGTTAACACCCGGCAAAGGGTGGATTCAAGCTCGGCAAAACGCAGCGTAAAGTCGCGACTGATGGTGTTCTGCGCCGTCTGTAACAGTGTCTCACAGCGGGTACGAATCTCGCTTAACGGCTCCGAATCATCCTGAAACAAGGCGGCTAACTGCACCTTCAGCGCATCTTGCTGTTGACGCAGAAAGTGGTTGGCGGAGGTCAGGGCCAGCTCGATTTCATGTTTAATCTCGCCGCTCACCTGCGCCTGATTGAGTTGCAATAGCTGCAAACTTTCTTCGATCTGGTGGATATTTTACCGCAATTGTTCACAAGCGACGTTTAACCCGTGCGCACGAAAATCCAGGTATTCCCGCGCCTGCTGCGCGTAATTCAACAGTTTATGCGCGGCAGATCGCAGAGCATACAACGAGGCGTTAGCGTAAGCGGCATGAAGCAACGCCTGAATTGGCTGGGCGAACAGCGAATCTTCCCACAACTGATCGGCAGCATGACGAATATGTTCGAGGTCCGCCAGATCGGCATGACGCCAGCGCCTGCCAAGCGCGGCATGGGCAAAATCTTCCACCCAGCGTTGTTGCTCTGGCGGTGGTAACTTACCGTTGTTGGCTAACTCATAGCGCGCCCGATTCGCCAGGTAGCCCCACATCGACGACACCGGAAATATCTGCTGTGGCGTAATACAGCCTTTCATCAGCGTCCCGGAAATCAGTGCCCGCACCTGGTCGGCGTCGTCACTGTTACGATCCTGTTGATCGAACTTATTGACCAGCACGTACAGCGGCACCGATTGCCCCACCGCCAAAATCGCCTCACGGACCTCTTCATCGGAGATCGATTTCAGTTGCGTATAATCCAGCACCGCCAGTACCGCCGAGGCGCGTGCCAGCTGCTGGTTAAGCATTTTTTGCAGATGCGGTTGCCCGGCTTCATTTGGCCCGGGGGTATCCAGTAACGTCAACTGACCGGGATAACTCTCCAGCCCCGCTAGATGGACAAACTCCACTTCAATCACGGGAATATGCTCAATGGCGGCGTAAGCAGAAAAAGGAAAATCGACGTCCAGCGCCTTCGCCAGTCGCACTAAATCATTCAAACTTTTCAGACAATGAAAAATAGGCTGGGCACCCAGATAATATTTTTCGAAAGCGACGCCATTTTCGATCCGCTGCATAAGCGCACGCATATCTTTATCTATTTCCAGCACATCGGTCAGATGCTTAATATCGCAATCACGCAGGCGCTGTTGTAATTGTTGAATTAAACAATCGATTGGCGCGACATGTGAAAAATGCAGTACCGGTTCCTTTTGCCCGGGCGTATGGCGAATAAGCGTCGGCAGCGCAGTCATTGGGCGATTACGATTAGGCAGAACCTCCGTACCAACAATGGCATTAATGGTGGTTGATTTCCCTGCTTTCATGGTACCGACAATTGCAAGCACCATTTCCAGTCGGGAAATTTTACGCAACTCATTATTCAGCATCGCGTGACGTTCGGCGATATTAGGCTGACTCCAGGGTAAAGCCAGTTGTGGCGCGTCGTCTCCGGGTACAGAGAGAGGCATTTTTTCCAGTAACTGCAACTGTTGGCGAGAAAGCTGTAACAGGCGTTCAGCCTCCTGACTTAACTCATACAGGGTCTGTGTGTACATAGAAAATTCTTCCTTAAAGCAAATTTTGTTATTTTATTTAGCCAGATTGTTTTTGAGTTCTGTTTTCGGCTTTTATAATTACTGCAAGAAATAATTTTATATTTAGTGTGTTGTTTTTTATCAGAATAAATAACGTCTTCTGATACGTTTAAAACGTCAGAAAGATAAAAATATCATGTGAATTAAAAAAAGAACAAGTAGAGCATTAACATTATCTTAAATAATAAATAGAGGCAAAAAGATTATTTTCTTTTTGCGTTTCCTTTCAAATGAAAACGATCGTCGTCTAAAATCAGCAGTACCCCCGACAAACTCAGGGATTTTGTGTATAATTGCGGCCTTTTTCGGCAATCTGCCGTTTTTTGGCGCTTTTGCCCTGCTGACTTTTGAGGAAATCCACATGTCATTACCACACTGCCCAAAATGCAACTCCGAATACACCTACGAAGATAACGGCATGTACATCTGCCCGGAATGTGCCTACGAATGGAACGACGCAGAACCTGCACAGGAAAGCGACGAGCTGATCGTTAAAGATGCTAACGGCAATCTGCTGGCTGACGGCGACAGCGTTACCATCATTAAAGATCTGAAGGTGAAAGGTAGCTCTTCGATGCTGAAAATTGGCACCAAAGTGAAAAACATCCGCCTGGTTGAAGGCGACCATAACATCGATTGCAAAATCGACGGTTTTGGTCCGATGAAACTGAAATCTGAGTTTGTGAAAAAGAACTGATTGTATTGTGATCGGTAAGCCGGATAAGGCGCTCGCGCCGCATCCGGCAACGGTGCCAGATGCCTGATGCGACGCTTGCGCGTCTTATCAGGCCTACAAATTCCCGCACCCTCCGTAGGCCGGATAAGGCGTTTACGCCGCATCCGGCAACGGTGCCGACTGCCTGATGCGACGCTTGCGCGTCTTATCAGGCCTACAAATTCCCGCACCCTCCGTAGGCCGGATAAGGCGTTTACGCCGCATCCGGCAACAGTGCCAACTGCCTGATGCGACGCTTGCGCGTCTTATCAGGCCTACAAATTCCCGCACCATCCGTAGGCCGGATAAGGCGTTTACGCCGCATCCGGCAACGGTGCCGACTGCCTGATGCGACGCTTGCGCGTCTTATCAGGCCTACAAATTCCAGCACCCTCCGTAGGCCGGATAAGGCGTTTACGCCGCATCCGGCAATGGTGCCGACTGCCTGATGCGACGCTTGCGCGTCTTATCAGGCCTACAAATTCCCGCACCCTCCGTAGGCCGGATAAGGCGTTTACGCCGCATCCGGCAACAGTGCCGACTGCCTGATGCGACGCTCGCGCGTCTTATCAGGCCGCCTCTCATCTGTATAAATTTCGAACTACACTTAACTGGCTTCTCTTAACTGAGGTCACCATCATGCCGTTAAGTCCCTACCTCTCTTTTGCCGGTAACTGTTCCGACGCGATTGCCTATTATCAACGTACGTTGGGCGCGGAACTGCTCTATAAAATCAGCTTCGGCGAAATGCCAAAATCAGCGCAGGACAGCGCCGAGAACTGCCCTTCCGGAATGCAATTTCCCGATACCGCCATCGCCCACGCCAATGTGCGCATTGCCGGAAGCGACATCATGATGAGCGATGCCATGCCGTCAGGAAAAGCCAGCTACTCCGGCTTTACGCTGGTGCTCGATTCGCAACAGGTCGAAGAAGGAAAACGCTGGTTTGACAATCTTGCCGCTAACGGAAAAATCGAAATGACCTGGCAGGAAACTTTCTGGGCGCATGGCTTTGGCAAAGTCACCGATAAATTTGGCGTACCGTGGATGATTAATGTCGTCAAACAACAACCAACGCAATAACCCGCCGGGAGGCCCGCCCTCCCGCACTGTCATCGAATTCCCGTTAACTCTTCATCTGTTAGTCACTTTTAATTAACCAAATCGTCACAATAATCCGCCACGATGGAGCCACTTTTTTAGGGAGGCTGCATCATGCAAACGATTATCCGTGTCGAGAAGCTCGCCAAAACCTTCAATCAGCATCAGGCGCTGCATGCGGTTGATCTGAACATTCATCACGGTGAAATGGTGGCTCTGCTTGGGCCGTCGGGTTCCGGAAAATCCACCCTTTTACGTCACTTAAGCGGTTTGATTACCGGCGATAAATCTGTCGGTAGCCATATCGAGCTGCTGGGCCGCACAGTCCAGCGCGAAGGCCGCCTGGCCCGCGATATCCGCAAAAGCCGCGCCCATACCGGCTACATATTCCAACAATTCAACCTGGTGAACCGCCTGAGCGTACTGGAGAACGTGCTGATTGGCGCGCTCGGCAGCACGCCGTTCTGGCGCACCTGTTTTAGCTGGTTCACCGGCGAGCAGAAACAGCGCGCGTTACAGGCGCTGACCCGCGTTGGCATGGTGCATTTTGCCCATCAGCGCGTTTCCACCCTCTCCGGCGGCCAGCAGCAACGTGTGGCGATTGCCCGTGCGCTGATGCAGCAGGCGAAAGTGATTCTGGCCGATGAACCCATCGCCTCGCTGGACCCAGAATCAGCGCGCATCGTGATGGACACCCTGCGCGACATCAACCAGAACGACGGCATCACCGTGGTCGTCACGCTGCATCAGGTGGATTACGCCCTGCGCTACTGCGAACGCATCGTCGCCCTGCGCCAGGGGCACGTCTTCTACGACGGCAGCAGCCAACAGTTTGATAACGAACGTTTTGACCATCTCTACCGCAGCATTAACCGCGTCGAAGAGAACGCGAAAGCTGCCTGACATCCCCATCATTGAGGAAAACGAATGAACGCTAAGATAATTGCCTCGCTGGCCTTCACCAGCATGTTCAGCCTCAGCACCCTGTTAAGCCCGGCGCACGCCGAAGAGCAGGAAAAGGCGTTGAATTTCGGCATTATTTCAACGGAATCACAGCAAAACCTGAAACCGCAATGGACGCCGTTCTTGCAGGATATGGAGAAGAAGCTGGGCGTGAAGGTCAACGCCTTCTTTGCCCCGGACTACGCGGGCATTATCCAGGGGATGCGCTTCAATAAAGTGGATATCGCCTGGTACGGCAATCTGTCGGCGATGGAAGCGGTGGATCGCGCCAATGGCCAGGTCTTCGCCCAGACGGTCGCGGCGGATGGATCGCCGGGTTACTGGAGCGTGTTGATCGTCAACAAAGACAGTCCGATCAACAACCTGAACGATCTGCTGGCGAAGCGGAAAGATCTCACCTTTGGCAATGGCGATCCTAACTCCACCTCTGGCTTCCTCGTCCCCGGCTACTACGTCTTCGCCAAAAACAATATCTCCGCCAGCGACTTCAAGCGCACCGTCAACGCCGGGCATGAAACCAACGCGCTGGCCGTCGCCAACAAGCAGGTGGATGTTGCCACCAACAACACCGAAAACCTCGACAAGCTGAAAACCTCCGCGCCAGAGAAGCTGAAAGAACTGAAGGTGATCTGGAAGTCGCCGCTGATCCCAGGCGATCCGATCGTCTGGCGCAAGAATCTTTCCGAAACCACCAAAGACAAGATCTACGACTTCTTTATGAACTACGGCAAAACGCCGGAAGAAAAAGCGGTGCTGGAACGCCTGGGCTGGGCGCCATTCCGCGCTTCCAGCGACCTGCAACTGGTGCCGATTCGCCAGCTCGCGCTGTTTAAAGAGATGCAGGGCGTGAAAAGCAATAAAGGACTGAATGAGCAGGACAAGCTGGCAAAAACCACCGAGATTCAGGCGCAGCTGGATGACCTGGACCGCCTGAACAACGCGTTAAGCGCGATGAGTTCGGTGAGTAAAGCGGTGCAGTAAATCGTAGGTCGGATAAGACGCCCCGGCGTCGCATCCGACAATGTGCAGGCGTTGATGCCGGATGCGGTGCAAGCACCTTATCCGGCCTACAGACCGGAGCCAAACATGCAAACCATCACCATCGCCCCACCCAAGCGCAGCTGGTTCTCGCTTCTGAGCTGGGCCGTTGTACTCGCCGTGTTGGTCGTCTCGTGGCAGGGCGCGGAAATGGCCCCGCTTACGCTGATCAAAGACGGCGGCAACATGGCGACGTTCGCCGCCGACTTCTTCCCGCCCGATTTCAGCCAGTGGCAGGATTACCTCACCGAAATGGCCGTCACGCTGCAAATCGCCGTCTGGGGCACCGCGCTGGCGGTGGTTCTCTCCATCCCCTTTGGCCTGATGAGCGCCGAAAACCTGGTGCCGTGGTGGGTTTACCAGCCCGTTCGCCGCCTGATGGACGCCTGCCGCGCCATTAACGAAATGGTCTTCGCCATGCTGTTCGTGGTCGCCGTCGGCCTCGGCCCGTTCGCTGGCGTGCTGGCGTGCTGGCGCTGTTTATCCACACCACCGGCGTGCTCTCCAAGCTGCTTTCCGAAGCGGTGGAAGCGATTGAACCCGGCCCGGTGGAAGGCATTCGCGCCACCGGTGCCAACAAGCTCGAAGAGATCCTCTACGGCGTGCTGCCACAGGTGATGCCACTGCTGATCTCCTACTCCCTCTATCGCTTCGAATCCAACGTCCGCTCGGCGACCGTCGTCGGCATGGTCGGCGCAGGCGGGATCGGCGTCACCCTGTGGGAAGCGATTCGCGGTTTCCAGTTCCAACAAACCTGCGCCCTGATGGTGCTTATCATCGTCACGGTCAGCCTGCTGGATTTCCTCTCTCAACGGTTGCGTAAGCACTTTATCTGATAAGCGAGGCATTGATATCTATGCACTTGTCTACACATCCGACCAGCTACCCAACACGCTATCAAGAGATAGCCGCAAAACTTGAGCAGGAGCTTCGTCAACACTACCGCTGCGGCGACTATCTTCCCGCCGAGCAGCAACTGGCAGCGCGCTTTGAGGTGAATCGCCACACCCTGCGCCGCGCCATCGACCAACTGGTGGAAAAAGGCTGGGTACAGCGCCGTCAGGGCGTCGGCGTGCTGGTGCTGATGCGCCCGTTCGATTACCCGCTCAACGCCCAGGCGCGTTTTAGCCAGAATCTGCTGGATCAGGGCAGCCATCCCACCAGCGAAAAACTGCTTTCGGTATTGCGCCCCGCGTCCGGCCACGTCGCTGACGCACTGGGGATTACCGAGGGGGAGAACGTCATCCACCTGCGCACCCTGCGTCGTGTCAACGGCGTCGCGCTCTGTTTAATCGACCACTACTTCGCGGACCTCACCCTCTGGCCGACGCTGCAACGCTTCGACAGCGGCTCGCTGCACGATTTTCTGCGCGAGCAAACCGGAATTGCGCTGCGCCGCAGCCAGACGCGGATCAGCGCCCGCCGCGCCCAGGCCAAAGAGTGCCAGCGTCTTGAAATCCCGAATATGTCGCCGCTGCTGTGCGTGCGCACCCTTAACCACCGTGACGGTGAAAGCAGCCCGGCGGAGTACTCCGTCAGCCTGACGCGCGCCGACATGATTGAATTCACTATGGAGCACTGAATGCACGCAGATACCGCGACCCGCCAGCACTGGATGTCCGTGCTGGCGCACAGCCAACCGGCTGAACTGGCAGCACGCCTGAACGCGCTAAACATCACCGCCGACTATGAGGTGATCCGCGCCGCTGAAACTGGCCTGGTACAGATTCAGGCGCGGATGGGCGGCACCGGCGAACGTTTTTTTGCCGGCGACGCCACGCTGACCCGCGCCGCCGTGCGCCTGACTGACGGCACGCTCGGCTACAGCTGGGTGCAGGGGCGTGATAAACAGCACGCCGAACGCTGCGCGCTGATTGACGCGCTGATGCAGCAATCTCGCCACTTTCAAAACTTATCAGAAACCCTTATTGCCCCGCTGGACGCTGACCGTATGGCACGCATTGCCGCACGCCAGGCCGAAGTGAACGCCAGCCGGGTCGACTTCTTTACGATGGTTCGCGGAGACAACGCATGACCCTGGAAACCGCTTTTATGCTTCCCGTGCAGGATGCCCAGCACAGTTTTCGTCGCCTGTTAAAGGCCATGAGCGAGCCGGGCGTGATTGTCGCCCTGCATCAGCTCAAACGCGGCTGGCAACCGCTGAATATCGCCACCACCAGCGTGCTGCTGACGCTGGCCGATAACGACACGCCGGTGTGGCTTTCTACCCCATTAAATAACGATATCGTCAACCAGAGCCTGCGTTTTCATACCAACGCGCCGCTGGTCAGCCAGCCGGAACAGGCGACCTTCGCGGTGACGGATGAGGCGATTTCCAGCGAACAGCTCAACGCCCTTTCCACCGGCACCGCCGTTGCGCCGGAAGCGGGTGCGACGCTGATTTTACAGGTCGCCAGCCTGAGCGGCGGACGCATGTTGCGCCTTACTGGTGCGGGTATTGCCGAAGAACGAATGATCGCTCCGCAGCTGCCGGAGTGCATTCTGCACGAACTCACCGAGCGCCCGCATCCGTTCCCGCTCGGCATCGACCTGATCCTGACCTGTGGCGAGCGCCTGCTGGCTATTCCGCGAACCACTCATGTGGAGGTGTGCTGATGTACGTTGCCGTGAAAGGGGGCGAGAAGGCGATCGACGCCGCCCACGCCCTGCAAGAGAGCCGACGCCGAGGCGATACCGATTTGCCCGAACTGAGCGTCGCCCAGATTGAACAGCAGCTTAACCTCGCGGTAGATCGCGTGATGACCGAAGGCGGCATTGCCGACCGCGAACTGGCGGCGCTGGCGCTGAAACAGGCCAGCGGCGATAACGTTGAAGCGATTTTCCTGCTGCGCGCCTACCGCACCACGTTGGCGAAGCTGGCGGTAAGCGAGCCGCTCGACACCACCGGGATGCGTCTCGAACGCCGTATCTCCGCCGTTTATAAAGACATTCCCGGCGGCCAGCTGCTTGGCCCAACCTACGACTACACCCATCGCCTGCTCGATTTTACCCTGCTGGCAAACGGCGAAGCGCCGACGCTGACCACCGCCGACAGCGAACAGCAGCCGTCGCCGCACGTTTTCAGCCTGCTGGCGCGTCAGGGGCTGGCGAAGTTTGAAGAGGATAGCGGCGCACAGCCGGATGACATCACCCGCACGCCGCCGGTTTACCCCTGCTCACGCTCCTCCCGTTTGCAGCAGTTGATGCGCGGCGACGAAGGCTATTTGCTGGCGCTGGCCTACTCCACCCAACGCGGTTACGGGCGCAATCACCCGTTCGCAGGCGAGATCCGCAGCGGCTATATCGACGTGTCGATTGTGCCGGAAGAGCTGGGATTTGCGGTGAACGTCGGCGAACTGCTGATGACTGAGTGTGAAATGGTTAACGGTTTTATCGACCCGCCGGGTGAGCCGCCGCACTTCACGCGCGGCTACGGGCTGGTGTTCGGCATGAGCGAGCGCAAAGCGATGGCGATGGCGCTGGTCGACCGCGCTCTGCAAGCCCCGGAGTACGGCGAGCACGCGACAGGCCCGGCGCAGGATGAAGAGTTCGTGCTGGCACATGCCGACAACGTCGAAGCCGCAGGCTTTGTCTCACACCTCAAACTCCCCCACTACGTCGATTTCCAGGCCGAACTGGAGCTACTCAAACGTCTGCAACAGGAGCAGAACCATGGCTAATCTGAGCGGCTACAACTTTGCCTACCTCGACGAGCAGACCAAACGCATGATCCGCCGCGCCATCTTAAAAGCGGTGGCGATCCCCGGTTATCAGGTGCCGTTTGGCGGGCGCGAGATGCCGATGCCGTACGGCTGGGGAACCGGCGGCATTCAGCTTACCGCCAGCGTGATTGGCGAAAGCGACGTGCTGAAGGTGATTGACCAGGGCGCGGATGACACCACCAACGCCGTGTCGATTCGCAACTTCTTCAAGCGCGTGACCGGGGTAAACACCACGGAACGTACGGACGATGCGACGGTTATCCAGACGCGTCACCGCATCCCCGAAACGCCGCTGACCGAAGATCAGATAATTATCTTCCAGGTGCCAATCCCCGAGCCGCTGCGCTTTATCGAGCCGCGCGAAACGGAAACCCGCACCATGCACGCGCTGGAAGAGTACGGCATGATGCAGGTGAAACTGTATGAAGATATCGCCCGCTTCGGTCATATCGCCACCACCTACGCCTATCCGGTGAAGGTAAATGGGCGCTACATGATGGACCCGTCGCCGATCCCGAAATTCGATAACCCAAAAATGGACATGATGCCCGCCCTGCAACTGTTCGGCGCGGGGCGCGAGAAGCGCATCTATGCGGTGCCGCCGTTTACCCGCGTGGAAAGTCTCGATTTCGACGATCACCCGTTCACCGTTCAGCAGTGGGATGAGCCATGCGCCATCTGCGGATCGACCCACAGCTATCTTGATGAAGTGGTGCTGGATGACGCCGGAAACCGCATGTTTGTCTGCTCCGATACCGATTATTGCCGCCAACAGAGCGAGGCAAAAAACCAATGAATCAACCGTTACTTTCGGTCAATAACCTGACCCACCTTTACGCGCCGGGCAAAGGCTTTAGCGATGTCTCTTTTGATTTATGGCCGGGGGAAGTGCTGGGCATTGTCGGGGAATCCGGCTCCGGGAAGACCACGCTGCTGAAGTCGATCTCCGCGCGCCTGACGCCGCAGCAGGGGGAAATTCACTACGAGAACCGTTCGCTGTATGCAATGAGCGAGGCCGACCGCCGTCGCCTGCTGCGTACCGAATGGGGCGTGGTGCATCAGCATCCACTCGACGGCCTGCGCCGCCAGGTGTCGGCAGGCGGCAATATCGGCGAGCGGCTGATGGCGACCGGGGCACGTCATTACGGCGATATTCGTGCCACCGCGCAGAAGTGGCTGGAAGAGGTGGAGATTCCCGCCAACCGGATCGACGACCTGCCGACCACCTTTTCCGGCGGTATGCAGCAGCGTTTGCAGATTGCCCGCAACCTGGTGACGCATCCGAAGCTGGTGTTTATGGATGAACCGACCGGCGGGCTGGATGTGTCGGTGCAGGCCCGCCTGCTCGACCTGCTGCGCGGCCTGGTGGTGGAGCTGAACCTCGCGGTGGTGATTGTCACCCATGATTTAGGCGTCGCCCGCCTGCTGGCGGACCGTTTGCTGGTGATGAAGCAGGGGCAAGTGGTGGAGAGTGGGTTAACCGACCGCGTGCTCGACGACCCGCATCATCCGTATACACAGCTGCTGGTGTCATCGGTTTTGCAGAATTGAGCCGGTGCCGGATGCGGCGTAAACGCCTTATCCGGCCTACAAATGCGCTCCCCGTAGGTCGGATAAGACGCGTCAGCGTCGCATCCGACACCCGAACCACGAGGCGAAAAATGATTAACGTACAAAACGTCAGTAAAACCTTCATCCTGCACCAGCAAAACGGCGTGCGCCTGCCCGTCCTCAATCGCGCCTCGCTCACCGTCAACGCGGGCGAATGCGTGGTGCTCCACGGCCATTCCGGCAGCGGCAAATCAACTCTGCTACGCTCGCTGTACGCCAACTATCTGCCCGACGAAGGTCAAATCCAGATCAAACACGGTGACGAGTGGGTAGACCTGGTCACCGCGCCAGCGCGCAAAGTGGTGGAAATCCGCAAAACCACCGTCGGCTGGGTGAGCCAGTTTCTGCGCGTCATCCCGCGTATCTCAGCACTGGAAGTGGTGATGCAGCCGCTGCTCGATACCGGCGTTCCGCGTGAAGCCTGCGCCGCTAAAGCCGCGCGTCTTCTCACCCGCCTGAACGTGCCGGAACGCCTGTGGCACCTGGCACCATCGACATTTTCCGGTGGCGAACAGCAGCGCGTCAACATCGCCCGCGGCTTTATCGTCGACTACCCCATTCTGCTGCTTGACGAACCTACCGCCTCGCTGGACGCCAAAAACAGCGCCGCGGTGGTGGAACTGATTCGCGAAGCCAAAACCCGTGGCGCAGCCATCGTAGGCATCTTCCATGACGAAGCTGTACGTAATGACGTCGCCGACCGCCTGCACCCAATGGGAGCCTCTTCATGATTATCAATAACGTTAAGCTGGTGCTGGAAAACGAGGTGGTAAGCGGTTCGCTGGAGGTGCAGAACGGCGAAATCCGCGCCTTTGCCGAAAGCCAGAGCCGCCTGCCGGAGGCGATGGACGGCGAAGGCGGCTGGCTGCTGCCGGGGCTGATTGAGCTGCATACCGATAATCTGGATAAATTCTTCACCCCGCGCCCGAAAGTTGACTGGCCTGCCCACTCGGCGATGAGCAGCCACGACGCGCTGATGGTGGCGAGCGGCATCACCACCGTACTGGATGCCGTGGCAATTGGCGACGTGCGCGACGGCGGCGATCGGCTGGAGAATCTGGAGAAGATGATCAACGCCATCGAAGAGACGCAGAAACGCGGCGTCAACCGCGCCGAGCACCGTCTGCATCTGCGCTGCGAACTGCCGCATCACACCACGCTGCCGCTGTTTGAAAAACTGGTGCAGCGCGAGCCGGTGACGCTGGTGTCGCTGATGGACCACTCGCCGGGCCAGCGCCAGTTCGCCAACCGCGAGAAGTATCGCGAATATTATCAGGGCAAATACTCCCTCACTGATGCGCAGATGCAGCAGTACGAAGAAGAGCAACTGGCGCTCGCCGCACGCTGGTCGCAGCCGAATCGCGAATCCATCGCCGCCCTGTGCCGCGCGCGAAAAATTGCGCTTGCCAGCCACGATGACGCCACCCACGCCCACGTTGCTGAATCTCACCAGCTTGGCAGCGTGATCGCCGAATTTCCCACCACGTTCGAAGCGGCGGAAGCCTCGCGCAAGCATGGCATGAACGTGCTGATGGGCGCGCCGAATATTGTGCGCGGCGGCTCGCACTCCGGCAACGTGGCGGCCAGTGAACTGGCGCAGCTTGGCCTGCTGGATATCCTCTCTTCCGACTACTACCCCGCCAGCCTGCTCGATGCGGCATTTCGCGTCGCCGATGACCAGAGCAACCGCTTTACGCTGCCGCAGGCGGTGAAGCTGGTGACTAAAAATCCAGCGCAGGCGCTTAATCTCCAGGATCGCGGGGTGATTGGCGAGGGCAAACGCGCCGACCTGGTGCTGGCGCATCGCAAGGACAATCATATTCATATCGACCACGTCTGGCGTCAGGGTAAAAGGGTGTTCTGATGATGGGAAAACTGATTTGGTTAATGGGGCCGTCCGGCTCCGGGAAAGACAGCCTGCTGGCGGAACTCCGCCTGCGGGAACAAACTCAGTTACTGGTGGCGCATCGCTACATCACGCGCGATGCCAGCGCCGGAAGTGAAAACCATATCGCCCTGAGCGAGCAGGAGTTTTTTACCCGCGCGGGGCAAAATCTGTTGGCCTTAAGCTGGCACGCTAACGGTCTGTATTATGGCGTCGGCGTCGAGATTGATCTCTGGCTGCACGCCGGATTCGACGTGCTGGTCAACGGCTCACGCGCCCATCTGCCGCAGGCGCGGGCGCGCTATCAATCGGCGCTGCTGCCCGTCTGTTTACAGGTTTCGCCGGAGATCCTCCGCCAGCGCCTGGAAAACCGTGGCCGTGAAAACGCCAGTGAAATTAACGCCCGCCTGGCGCGCGCCGCCCGCTATACTCCACAGGATTGCCATACGCTCAACAATGACGGCAGCCTGCGCCAGTCGGTCGACACGCTGCTGACGCTGATCCATCAGAAGGAGAAACACCATGCCTGCTTGTGAGCTTCGCCCGGCCACGCAGTACGACACCGACGCGGTTTACGCGCTGATTTGTGAGCTAAAACAGGCGGAGTTTGACCACCACGCGTTTCGCGTGGGTTTTAACGCCAATCTGCGCGACCCAAACATGCGCTACCATCTGGCGCTGCTTGATGGCGAAGTTGTCGGCATGATCGACCTGCATTTGCAGTTTCATCTGCATCATGTCAACTGGATCGGCGAAATTCAGGAGTTGGTGGTAATGCCGCAGGCGCGCGGTCTGAACGTCGGCAGTAAGTTACTGGCGTGGGCAGAAGAAGAAGCCCGCCAGGCCGGGGCCGAAATGACCGAACTTTCGACCAACGTGAAGCGCCACGACGCGCACCGTTTCTATCTGCGCGAAGGCTACGAGCAGAGCCACTTCCGCTTCACCAAGGCGCTGTAACATGAGCCTGACCCTCACGCTCACCGGCACCGGCGGCGCACAGGGCGTTCCGGCATGGGGCTGCGAGTGTGCGGCCTGCGCCAGAGCGCGGCGCTCGCCGCAGTATCGCCGCCAACCGTGCAGCGGCGTAGTGAAGTTTAACGACGCAATCACCCTGATCGACGCCGGGCTGCACGATCTCGCCGATCGCTGGTCGCCCGGATCGTTCCAGCAGTTTTTGCTGACGCATTATCATATGGATCACGTCCAGGGGCTGTTTCCGCTGCGCTGGGGCGTTGGCGATCCGATCCCGGTTTACGGCCCGCCGGATGAACAGGGCTGCGACGATCTGTTTAAACATCCGGGCCTGCTTGATTTCAGCCACACGGTGGAACCGTTTGTGGTGTTTGATTTGCAGGGGTTACAGGTCACGCCCCTGCCGCTCAACCACTCAAAACTGACCTTCGGTTATCTGCTGGAAACGGCACACAGCCGGGTGGCATGGCTGTCTGACACCGCAGGCTTGCCGGAAAAAACGCTGAAATTTTTACGCAATAATCAGCCGCAGGTAATGGTGATGGATTGCAGTCACCCGCCGCGCGCGGATGCACCGCGTAATCACTGTGATTTAAATACCGTGCTTGCGCTGAATCAGGTTATCCGCTCGCCACGGGTGATTCTGACCCATATCAGCCACCAGTTTGATGCGTGGCTGATGGAAAACGCACTACCGTCAGGGTTTGAGGTGGGGTTTGATGGGATGGAGATTGGGGTGGCGTGATGAGAGGGAATGTGCGCGCTGGCCCCCTCACCCTAACCCTCTCCCCAGAGGGGCGAGGGGACCGATTGTGCTCGATATTGAATATTGCGCTCGTTTTCTCCCTCTCCCCATTGGGGTGAGGGGCGATGCCTGCTCCATACCCAACCTCATCGCCCATACTCATCTTCCATTCTCCGCTCTTCATCCTCCAGTTGCCGACGCTCCTGATCAAGCTGGCGCTGGCGATCGTCCAGCTGCCTGCGGCGATCTTCAAACTGGCGGCGGCGGTCGTCATATTGTCTGCGCCGATCGTCGCTCACTTCACGCTGCCAGCCGTCGTCGCGCGAATCTTCATAGTCTCGCCCACGGTCAGGGTTATAAGCGTCATTAATCGCCTGCTGAATATTGCCAATGGTGTCGTCGATAATATCGGCCTGGGCCGGAACGGTGGACAGCGTGAGCAGGGTGAATAAAAGAAATAGCGGAAAGCGTTTCATTAGCCAACCTCAAAAAGAAACTCTATCCACATTAATCATTACTCATCCATGCAAGTAGTGGATGAATCTCAATTTCTCCGCTGCTCTATTGCCGTAATCGCCTCCACGCGTTGTTGATGACGACCGCCTTCGTACTGTGCGCCCAGCCACGCATCCACAATCATTTTTGCCAGTTCGAGGCCAACCACTCGTGAACCAAAAGCCAGCACGTTGGTGTCGTTATGCTGCCGCGAAAGTTGCGCGGAATAAGGTTCGCTACAGACGACCGCGCGAATTCCGGCAAACTTGTTCGCCGCTATCGAAATACCGACGCCAGTACCACAAATCAAAATCCCGCCATCAACCTCTCCGCCAGCAACAGCCAGTGCGACTTGACTGGCGTAATGTGGATAATCAGTACGCTCTGACGACCAGGTTCCTTTATCAATCACTTCAACGCCACGCTCAACTAAATGTGCCACTATTTCATGTTTTAAAATGAAACCGACATGATCACAGCCAAATGCAATCTTTTTCATTCATCTTCCCCGTCCGTGCAAAACTTCACAATCAAAAAACATTTGTGATGTTAATGAATTAAAAACACCCAAAATCGATGAATTACGCCTTCCTGATCTGTTTTACAGAGTTACATCTGACAGCGCAATAGCGTTAAAGACACTCACCATCCAGCAACATCTATCATCTAAAAAACCAGAAAAACAAATAACATCATGTTTTTAAACTAATTAAATGAAATAAAATTTTAAGCCACTCGCCATTGTTCACAATAAAATAAACTTTATAAATTTTATTTTTTTGTGAAGTCGCCGGCATCTTTTCTGTTCTTGCTGTGGTGATATAGTGGCGTCTTCAATTCAAGGACAAGAGAACGTGATGAGCCAGTCAGAGTTTGATTCAGCGCTTCCGAACGGTATAGGGTTAGCGCCTTACCTGCGAATGAAGCAGGAAGGAATGACAGAAAATGAAAGCCGCATCGTGGAGTGGTTACTCAAACCCGGTAACCTGAGTTGTGCACCCGCAATTAAAGATGTCGCAGAAGCTCTGGCGGTATCTGAAGCGATGATAGTTAAGGTATCAAAGCTGCTGGGGTTTAGCGGCTTTCGTAACTTACGCAGTGCGCTGGAAGATTATTTTTCTCAGTCAGAACAGGTATTGCCTTCCGAGTTGGCTTTTGATGAAGCGCCGCAGGATGTGGTGAATAAGGTATTTAACATCACTTTACGCACCATTATGGAAGGTCAGTCGATCGTCAACGTTGATGAGATCCACCGTGCCGCCCGCTTTTTCTATCAGGCCAGACAGCGGGATTTGTACGGTGCCGGAGGATCAAATGCTATCTGTGCTGATGTACAGCACAAGTTCTTGCGCATTGGCGTACGCTGTCAGGCCTATCCTGATGCTCACATCATGATGATGTCCGCTTCGTTGTTACAGGAAGGAGATGTTGTGCTGGTAGTGACCCATTCCGGGCGAACCAGTGATGTAAAAGCGGCCGTAGAACTGGCAAAAAAGAACGGGGCAAAGATTATTTGTATAACCCATAGCTACCATTCACCGATAGCGAAACTGGCCGATTATATTATTTGCTCACCAGCCCCGGAAACGCCGTTATTAGGTCGTAATGCCTCGGCAAGAATATTACAACTAACTTTGCTGGACGCTTTTTTTGTCTCTGTCGCCCAGCTCAACATTGAACAAGCTAATATTAATATGCAAAAAACCGGCGCAATTGTTGATTTCTTCTCACCAGGCGCGCTGAAATAAGAAAAAGGTAATTCCGCCATCGCGGAGTTACCTGTCCCCTTACCGTGAGAACATTATTATGAATAAATATCTGAAATATTTCAGCGGCACACTCGTGGGCTTAATGTTGTCAACCAGCGCTTTTGCTGCCGCCGAATATGCTGTCGTATTGAAAACCCTCTCCAACCCATTTTGGGTAGATATGAAAAAAGGCATTGAAGATGAAGCAAAAACACTGGGCGTCAGCGTTGATATTTTTGCCTCTCCTTCAGAAGGCGATTTTCAATCTCAATTGCAGTTATTTGAAGATCTCAGTAATAAAAATTACAAAGGTATCGCCTTCGCTCCATTATCCTCAGTGAATCTGGTCATGCCTGTCGCCCGCGCATGGAAAAAAGGCATTTATCTGGTTAATCTCGATGAAAAAATCGACATGGATAATCTGAAAAAAGCTGGCGGCAATGTGGAAGCTTTTGTCACCACCGATAACGTTGCTGTCGGGGCGAAAGGCGCGTCGTTCATTATTGACAAATTGGGCGCTGAAGGTGGTGAAGTCGCAATCATTGAGGGTAAAGCCGGTAACGCCTCCGGTGAAGCGCGTCGTAATGGTGCCACCGAAGCCTTCAAAAAAGCAAGCCAGATCAAGCTTGTCGCCAGCCAGCCTGCCGACTGGGACCGCATTAAAGCACTGGATGTCGCCACTAACGTGTTGCAACGTAATCCGAATATTAAAGCGATCTATTGCGCGAATGACACGATGGCAATGGGTGTTGCTCAGGCAGTCGCAAACGCCGGAAAAACGGGAAAAGTGCTGGTCGTCGGTACAGATGGCATTCCGGAAGCCCGCAAAATGGTGGAAGCCGGACAAATGACCGCGACGGTTGCCCAGAACCCGGCGGATATCGGCGCAACGGGTCTGAAGCTGATGGTTGACGCTGAGAAATCCGGCAAGGTTATCCCGCTGGATAAAGCACCGGAATTTAAACTGGTCGATTCAATCCTGGTCACTCAATAAAACTGAATGATGCCGGATGATGATGCTAATGAAGTGTCTTATCCGGCCAACAAAATAACCTGAACGTAGACCTGATAAATGTAGCCATCAGGCAATAATACGATATTTCGTGCAGAGAGGTTATTTATGGCCACGCCATATATATCGATGGCGGGGATCGGCAAGTCCTTTGGTCCGGTTCACGCATTAAAGTCGGTTAATTTAACGGTTTATCCTGGTGAAATACATGCATTACTAGGAGAAAATGGCGCGGGTAAATCCACGCTAATGAAAGTTTTATCCGGAATACATGAGCCGACCAAAGGCACCATTACCATTAATAACATTAGCTATAACAAGCTGGATCATAAATTAGCGGCACAACTCGGTATCGGGATTATTTATCAGGAACTCAGCGTTATTGATGAATTAACCGTACTGGAAAATTTATATATTGGTCGTCATCTGACGAAAAAAATCTGTGGCGTCAATATTATCGACTGGCGAGAAATGCGTGTCCGCGCCGCCATGATGTTATTACGCGTGGGCTTAAAAGTTGATCTAGATGAGAAAGTGGCGAATTTATCTATCAGCCACAAGCAGATGCTAGAAATTGCCAAAACGCTGATGCTCGATGCCAAAGTCATCATCATGGATGAACCCACCTCCTCACTCACCAATAAAGAGGTGGACTATCTGTTTCTGATCATGAATCAGTTGCGTAAAGAGGGTACGGCCATCGTCTATATCTCGCATAAGTTGGCGGAAATTCGCCGTATTTGCGACCGCTATACGGTGATGAAAGACGGCAGCAGCGTTTGCAGCGGCATAGTAAGCGATGTGTCAAATGACGATATCGTCCGTCTGATGGTAGGCCGCGAACTGCAAAACCGTTTTAACGCGATGAAGGAGAATGTCAGCAACCTTGCGCACGAAACGGTTTTTGAGGTGCGGAACGTCACCAGTCGTGACAGAAAAAAGGTCCGGGATATCTCATTTAGCGTCTGCCGGGGAGAAATATTAGGCTTTGCCGGACTGGTCGGTTCCGGACGTACTGAACTGATGAATTGTCTGTTTGGCGTGGATAAACGCGCTGGCGGAGAAATCCGTCTTAATGGCAAAGATATCTCTCCACGTTCACCCCTGGATGCCGTGAAAAAAGGGATGGCTTACATCACTGAAAGCCGCCGGGATAACGGTTTTTTCCCCAACTTTTCAATCGCTCAGAACATGGCGATCAGCCGCAGTCTGAAAGACGGCGGCTATAAAGGCGCGATGGGCTTGTTTCATGAAGTTGACGAGCAACGTACCGCTGAAAATCAACGCGAACTGCTGGCGCTGAAATGTCATTCGGTAAACCAGAATATCACCGAACTCTCCGGGGGAAATCAGCAGAAAGTCCTGATCTCCAAATGGCTGTGCTGTTGCCCGGAAGTGATTATTTTCGATGAACCTACCCGCGGCATCGACGTTGGCGCGAAAGCCGAAATTTACAAAGTGATGCGCCAACTGGCGGACGACGGAAAAGTCATCCTGATGGTGTCATCTGAACTACCTGAAATTATCACCGTCTGCGACCGCATCGCCGTGTTCTGCGAAGGACGACTGACGCAAATCCTGACGAATCGCGATGACATGAGCGAAGAGGAGATTATGGCATGGGCTTTACCACAAGAGTAAAAAGCGAAGCGAGCGAGAAGAAACCGTTCAACTTTGCGCTGTTCTGGGATAAATACGGCACCTTTTTTATCCTGGCGATCATCGTCGCCATCTTTGGTTCGCTGTCACCAGAATATTTTCTGACCACCAATAATATTACCCAGATTTTTGTTCAAAGCTCCGTGACGGTATTGATCGGCATGGGCGAGTTTTTCGCTATCCTGGTCGCTGGTATCGACCTCTCGGTTGGCGCGATTCTGGCGCTTTCCGGTATGGTGACCGCCAAACTGATGTTGGCAGGTGTTGACCCGTTTCTCGCAGCGATGATTGGCGGTGTACTGGTTGGCGGCGCACTGGGGGCGATCAACGGCTGCCTGGTCAACTGGACGGGGCTACACCCGTTCATCATCACCCTTGGCACCAACGCGATTTTCCGTGGGATCACGCTGGTGATCTCCGATGCCAACTCGGTATACGGCTTCTCATTTGACTTCGTGAACTTCTTTGCCGCCAGCGTAATTGGGATACCTGTCCCCGTTATCTTCTCACTAATTGTCGCGCTCATCCTTTGGTTTCTGACAACGCGTATGCGGCTCGGGCGCAACATCTACGCACTGGGCGGCAACAAAAATTCGGCGTTCTATTCCGGGATTGACGTGAAATTCCACATCCTGGTGGTGTTTATCATCTCCGGTGTTTGTGCAGGTCTGGCAGGCGTCGTCTCAACTGCACGACTCGGTGCCGCAGAACCGCTTGCCGGTATGGGTTTTGAAACCTATGCCATTGCCAGCGCCATCATTGGCGGCACCAGTTTCTTCGGCGGCAAGGGGCGCATTTTCTCTGTGGTGATTGGCGGGTTGATCATCGGCACCATCAACAACGGTCTGAATATTTTGCAGGTACAAACCTATTACCAACTGGTGGTGATGGGCGGATTAATTATCGCGGCTGTCGCCCTTGACCGTCTTATCAGTAAGTAAGGAATTGAACATGAAAATCTCCCCCTCGTTAATGTGTATGGATCTGCTGAAATTTAAAGAACAGATCGAATTTATCGACAGCCATGCCGATTACTTCCACATCGATATCATGGACGGTCACTTTGTCCCCAATCTGACACTCTCACCGTTCTTCGTAAGTCAGGTTAAAAAACTGGCAACTAAACCGCTCGACTGTCATCTGATGGTGACGCGGCCGCAGGATTACATTGCTCAACTGGCGCGTGCGGGAGCAGATTTCATCACTCTGCATCCGGAAACCATCAACGGCCAGGCGTTCCGCCTGATTGATGAAATCCGCCGTCATGACATGAAAGTGGGGCTGATCCTTAACCCGGAGACGCCAGTTGAGGCCATGAAATACTATATCCATAAGGCCGATAAAATTACGGTCATGACTGTCGATCCCGGCTTTGCCGGACAACCGTTCATTCCTGAAATGCTGGATAAACTTGCCGAACTGAAGGCATGGCGTGAACGAGAAGGTCTGGAGTACGAAATTGAGGTGGACGGTTCCTGCAACCAGGCAACTTACGAAAAACTGATGGCGGCAGGGGCGGATGTCTTTATCGTCGGCACTTCCGGCCTGTTTAATCATGCGGAAAATATCGACGAAGCATGGAGAATTATGACCGCGCAGATTCTGGCTGCAAAAAGCGAGGTACAGCCTCATGCAAAAACAGCATAACGTCGTAGCGGGCGTGGATATGGGGGCAACGCATATCCGCTTTTGTCTGCGGACAGCAGAAGGTGAAACGCTACACTGCGAAAAAAAGCGGACCGCAGAAGTCATTGCTCCCGGCCTGGTGTCGGGTATCGGCGAAATGATTGACGAGCAACTCAGGCGCTTTAACGCTCGCTGTCATGGTCTGGTGATGGGATTTCCGGCGCTGGTCAGTAAAGATAAACGCACCATTATTTCTACGCCTAACCTGCCGTTAACAGCGGCGGATTTATATGATCTCGCCGATAAGCTCGAAAATACGCTGAATTGTCCGGTTGAGTTTTCCCGCGACGTTAACCTGCAACTCTCCTGGGACGTAGTAGAAAACCGCCTTACGCAACAACTGGTTCTGGCGGCCTATCTCGGTACGGGGATGGGGTTCGCAGTGTGGATGAACGGTGCGCCGTGGACGGGTGCACACGGTGTGGCAGGCGAACTGGGTCATATCCCCCTGGGAGATATGACCCAACACTGCGCGTGTGGCAATCCTGGGTGCCTGGAAACCAATTGCTCTGGAATGGCGCTAAGACGCTGGTACGAACAACAGCCCCGAAATTACCCATTGCGCGATCTTTTCGTCCATGCGGAAAACGCCCCTTTCGTCCAGAGTCTGCTTGAAAACGCGGCACGGGCCATTGCCACCAGCATTAATCTGTTCGATCCCGATGCGGTGATCCTGGGCGGTGGCGTGATGGATATGCCCGCCTTCCCACGCGAGACTCTCGTTGCCATGACCCAAAAGTACCTGCGCCGTCCACTGCCGCATCAGGTCGTGCGCTTTATTGCCGCCTCATCTTCTGACTTTAATGGCGCTCAGGGTGCAGCAATATTGGCGCATCAACGTTTTTTGCCACAGTTCTGTGCTAAAGCCCCATGAGTAAAACGTTGGCACAGTAGCGCAATGTCCCGCTGTGCCAACGACAGGTACAATATATATAATAAACACATAAAACGACTCATATTATTTTCTGCAATGATAGTTTTACTGTAATTTTCCCTCTTCAGCACAAATGCCTAATAAAATGGCGCGTTCCGCTCACACTTCCACTTATTAAAGTCGCAATTTCCCAATTATGATAACGCCAGCTTTAAATGACGTATTTTGCATGGATTACATATTTACGACATAAATGATAAATGGAGATTTATATGAATAACTCTCGGTTATTCCGTTTGAGCAGGATTGTTATTGCGTTAACTGCCGCCAGCGGCATGATGGTAAATACCGCTAACGCGAAAGAGGAAGCGAAAGCCGCCACTCAATATACCCAACAGGTTAATCAGAATTACGCCAAATCATTACCGTTTAGCGATCGTCAGGATTTTGACGATGCCCAGCGTGGATTTATCGCCCCGCTGCTGGATGAAGGTATTCTGCGTGATGCGAACGGTAAAGTTTACTACCGCGCGGACGATTACAAATTTGATATTAATGCCGCAGCGCCGGAAACCGTAAACCCCAGCCTGTGGCGTCAGTCGCAAATCAACGGTATTTCTGGCCTGTTCAAAGTCACCGATAAAATGTATCAGGTGCGCGGCCAGGATATCTCTAACATTACGTTCGTTGAGGGCGAGAAAGGCATTATTGTTATCGACCCGCTGGTGACGCCGCCTGCCGCAAAAGCCGCACTTGACCTTTACTTCCAGCATCGTCCGCAAAAACCGATTGTTGCCGTTATCTACACTCACAGCCACACCGACCACTATGGTGGCGTGAAAGGCATTATCTCTGAAGCCGATGTTAAATCCGGCAAAGTTCAGGTGATTGCCCCTGCAGGCTTTATGGACGAAGCCATCAGCGAAAACGTGCTGGCGGGTAACATCATGAGCCGCCGTGCGCTCTACTCTTACGGTCTGTTACTGCCGCACAACGCGCAAGGCAATGTGGGTAATGGCCTTGGCGTGACGCTGGCAACGGGCGACCCGAGCATTATTGCACCGACGAAAACTATCGTCAGAACTGGCGAGAAGATGATTATCGACGGCCTGGAGTTTGACTTCCTGATGACCCCAGGTAGCGAAGCGCCAGCCGAAATGCACTTCTATATTCCGGCCCTGAAAGCCCTGTGTACCGCCGAGAACGCCACGCATACCCTGCACAACTTCTACACTCTGCGCGGCGCGAAAACCCGCGACACCAGCAAGTGGACCGAGTATCTGAACGAAACGCTGGATATGTGGGGTAACGACGCGGAAGTGCTGTTTATGCCGCACACCTGGCCGGTCTGGGGCAATAAGCATATCAATGATTATATTGGTAAATACCGCGATACCATCAAGTACATTCACGACCAGACCCTGCACCTGGCGAACCAGGGCTACACCATGAATGAAATCGGCGACATGATTAAGCTGCCGCCTGCACTTGCCAATAACTGGGCCAGCCGCGGCTATTACGGTTCTGTCAGCCACAACGCCCGCGCGGTGTATAACTTCTATCTTGGCTATTACGACGGTAACCCGGCTAACCTGCATCCGTATGGTCAGGTGGAGATGGGTAAACGTTACGTGCAGGCGCTGGGCGGTTCTGCCCGTGTCATCAACCTGGCGCAAGAAGCGAACAAGCAAGGTGATTACCGCTGGTCGGCAGAACTGCTGAAACAGGTGATTGCCGCCAACCCGGGTGACCAGGTCGCGAAGAATCTGCAAGCGAATAACTTTGAACAGCTGGGCTATCAGGCCGAGTCCGCCACATGGCGCGGTTTCTACCTGACCGGCGCGAAAGAGCTGCGCGAAGGGGTGCATAAGTTCAGCCACGGCACCACCGGTTCCCCGGACACCATTCGCGGGATGTCGGTCGAAATGCTGTTCGACTTTATGGCCGTTCGCCTCGATAGCGCGAAAGCTGCGGGTAAAAATATCAGCCTGAACTTCAATATGAGCAACGGCGATAACCTCAACCTGACGCTGAACGATAGCGTGCTTAACTACCGGAAAACGCTGCAACCGCAAGCCGACGCCTCTTTCTACATCAGCCGTGAAGATCTGCACGCCGTGCTGACCGGACAAGCCAAAATGGCGGATCTGGTAAAAGCGAAGAAAGCCAAAATTATTGGCAATGGCGCGAAACTGGAAGAAATTATCGCCTGTCTGGATAATTTCGATTTGTGGGTGAATATCGTAACCCCAAATTAATGTCACTCGCTTTTGGGGGCGCTGAAGCCCCCAAAAGTATTTATTTTAAAAATATATACAGCCAATTAATAAATAAAATATATAAGTTATGAATGCGGTGGCTGAATAAAGCTATTTTTATTCATCAAGAAAATAGCCATACTGACGCCTTCAATGGATATTGATATTCACTACAGATATTGTTCGCAGCAGACAGGATGTATTTAATATGCCAACAGTTCTCTCTCGCATGGCGATGCAACTCAAAAAAACAGCCTGGATAATTCCCGTCTTCATGGTTTCGGGATGCTCATTATCTCCGGCAATCCCGGTGATCGGCGCTTATTATCCCAGCTGGTTTTTCTGCGCCATTGCCAGCCTTATTTTGACGCTCATCACGAGGCGAGTTATTCAGCGGGCAAATATCAATCTGGCATTTGTCGGAATTATTTATACCGCCCTTTTTGCTCTCTACGCCATGCTGTTCTGGCTGGCATTTTTCTAATCTATTTGAGACGCGCTCATGGAAAGTACGCCGAAAAAAGCTCCTCGCAGTAAATTCCCTGCTCTGTTAGTGGTTGCGTTGGCGCTGGTTGCCCTTGTTTTCGTTATCTGGCGCGTAGACAGTGCGCCATCAACTAATGACGCTTACGCGTCAGCAGATACCATTGATGTGGTACCGGAAGTCAGCGGCCGCATTGTAGAACTGGCGGTCACCGACAACCAGGCAGTCAAACAGGGCGATTTGCTGTTCCGCATCGACCCGCGCCCGTACGAAGCCAATCTGGCGAAAGCTGAAGCCTCCCTCGCGGCGCTGGATAAGCAAATTATGCTCACCCAGCGTAGCGTTGACGCGCAACAGTTTGGTGCCGACTCGGTTAATGCCACGGTAGAAAAAGCCCGTGCCGCCGCGAAACAGGCCACAGATACATTACGCCGCACCGAGCCATTACTGAAAGAAGGTTTTGTCTCAGCGGAAGATGTTGACCGTGCAAGAACGGCGCAGCGCGCCGCAGAAGCGGATCTTAATGCCGTATTGTTACAGGCGCAGTCAGCCGCCAGCGCCGTCAGCGGCGTGGATGCATTAGTTGCCCAGCGTGCGGCGGTCGAAGCGGATATTGCCCTGACCAAACTGCATCTGGAAATGGCGACCGTTCGCGCGCCGTTTGATGGCCGGGTCATTTCCCTCAAAACCTCCGTCGGGCAATTTGCTTCTGCCATGCGCCCTATTTTTACCCTAATCGACACTCGTCACTGGTATGTGATCGCCAACTTCCGCGAAACCGATCTGAAAAATATTCGCTCAGGTACACCCGCAACGATTCGCCTGATGAGTGACAGCGGCAAAACCTTCGAGGGTAAAGTGGATTCGATTGGCTACGGCGTGCTACCGGATGACGGCGGCCTGGTGCTGGGCGGCCTGCCGAAAGTGTCTCGTTCTATTAACTGGGTCCGCGTTGCCCAGCGTTTTCCGGTCAAAATCATGGTCGATAAACCTGACCCGGAAATGTTCCGCATCGGCGCTTCGGCAGTCGCTAATCTTGAGCCGCAATAATGAGCGCGCTCAACTCCCTGCCATTACCGGTGGTCAGGCTGCTGGCGTTCTTTCATGAAGAGTTAAGCGAGCGGCGACCAGGTCGCGTGCCGCAGACCGTGCAACTCTGGGTAGGCTGCCTGCTGGTGATTCTGATCTCGATGACCTTTGAGATCCCTTTTGTGGCGTTATCGCTGGCAGTGCTGTTTTACGGTATTCAGTCGAACGCGTTTTACACCAAATTTGTCGCGATCTTGTTTGTGGTTGCCACGGTGCTGGAGATCGGCAGCCTGTTTTTGATCTACAAATGGTCATACGGCGAACCGTTGATCCGATTGATCATCGCCGGACCGATCCTGATGGGCTGCATGTTTTTGATGCGCACCCATCGCTTGGGGCTGGTCTTTTTCGCCGTCGCCATTGTCGCTATTTACGGGCAAACCTTCCCCGCCATGCTCGACTATCCGGAAGTGGTCGTGCGCTTAACGCTGTGGTGTATCGTTGTTGGCCTCTATCCAACCTTGCTGATGACGTTAATCGGCGTGCTGTGGTTTCCCAGTCGTGCCATTTCGCAAATGCATCAGGCGCTTAATGATCGGCTTGATGATGCCATTAGTCACCTGACAGACAGCCTCGCACCGCTACCCGAAACGCGGATTGAAAGAGAGGCGCTGGCGCTACAAAAACTCAATGTCTTTTGCCTCGCGGACGATGCCAACTGGCGAACTCAAAACGCATGGTGGCAAAGCTGCGTGGCAACGGTAACCTACATTTACTCGACGCTGAATCGCTACGATCCCACCTCTTTTGCTGATTCTCAGGCAATTATTGAATTCCGACAAAAATTAGCTTCAGAAATCAACAAGCTGCAGCATGCCGTTGCTGAAGGTCAGTGCTGGCAAAGCGACTGGCGGATCAGTGAAAGTGAAGCGATGGCGGCACGGGAATGTAACCTGGAGAATATCTGCCAGACGTTGTTACAACTGGGTCAGATGGACCCGAATACGCCGCCAACGCCCGCAGCCAAACCGCCATCAATGGCCGCCGATGCTTTTACCAATCCAGACTATATGCGCTACGCGGTAAAAACGCTGCTCGCCTGTTTGATCTGTTACACCTTTTACAGCGGCGTGGACTGGGAAGGCATTCACACCTGTATGCTGACATGCGTGATCGTCGCTAACCCAAATGTCGGTTCGTCGTACCAGAAGATGGTGCTGCGTTTTGGCGGGGCCTTTTGCGGCGCGATTCTGGCGCTGTTATTCACGCTACTGGTCATGCCCTGGCTGGACAATATTGTCGAATTGCTGTTTGTGCTGGCACCGATTTTCCTGTTGGGCGCATGGATTGCCACCAGCTCTGAACGCTCTTCTTATATCGGCACACAGATGGTGGTCACCTTCGCGCTCGCCACGCTCGAAAACGTTTTTGGCCCAGTGTACGACCTGGTGGAAATTCGCGATCGCGCCCTGGGTATCATCATTGGTACCGTGGTGTCCGCGGTGATTTACACCTTTGTCTGGCCTGAAAGTGAAGCGCGCACACTGCCGCAAAAACTGGCTGGCACGCTGGGTATGTTAAGTAAAGTAATGCGGATCCCACGCCAGCAGGAAGTCACGGCTCTGCGCACTTATCTGCAAATTCGTATCGGTCTGCATGCGGCGTTTAATGCCTGTGAAGAGATGTGCCAACGCGTGGCGCTGGAGCGTCAACTGGACAGCGAAGAACGCGCATTACTGATTGAACGTTCGCAAACGGTTATTCGTCAGGGCCGCGATCTTCTTCACGCCTGGGATGCCACCTGGAACTCGGCGCAGGCGCTGGATAACGCACTACAGCCGGACAGAGCAGGTCAGTTTGCCGACGCCCTGGAGAAATACGCTGCCGGTCTGGCAACCGCACTCAGCCGTTCTCCTCAAATAACGCTTGAAGAGACACCCGCCTCTCAGGCCATCCTGCCCACCTTATTAAAACAGGAGCAACACGTCTGCCAGCTTTTCGCCCGCTTGCCAGACTGGACAGCCCCGGCATTAACGCCCGCCACGGAACAGGCACAAGGAGCCACGCAATGATCAATCGTCAACTTTCACGTCTGCTGTTGTGCAGCATTCTCGGCAGCACGACGCTGATTTCCGGCTGTGCCCTGGTACGTAAGGATTCTGCACCTCATCAACAGCTCAAACCGGAACAAATCAAACTGGCCGACGATATTCATCTTGCCAGCTCCGGCTGGCCGCAGGCGCAGTGGTGGAAACAACTCAATGACCCGCAGCTGGATGCGCTGATCCAACGGACGCTAAGTGGTTCACACACCCTCGCTGAAGCGAAACTGCGGGAAGAAAAAGCGCAGTCCCAGGCCGATTTGTTAGATGCCGGTTCACAATTACAGGTCGCAGCGTTAGGGATGCTCAACCGCCAACGTGTCTCGGCGAACGGCTTTTTAAGCCCTTATTCAATGGATGCGCCAGCACTGGGTATGGACGGGCCGTACTATACGGAAGCCACAGTAGGTTTGTTTGCCGGACTGGATCTTGATTTGTGGGGTGTGCATCGCTCAGCGGTTGCCGCCGCCATTGGCGCGCATAATGCCGCGCTGGCAGAAACCGCAGCAGTAGAGCTATCGCTGGCCACGGGCGTAGCGCAGCTTTATTACAGTATGCAGGCCAGCTATCAGATGCTCGATCTGTTAGAACAAACTCACGATGTGATTGATTACGCGGTGAAAGCGCACCAGAGTAAAGTGGCGCACGGTCTGGAAGCGCAAGTGCCTTTCCACGGCGCGCGGGCACAGATTCTGGCGGTCGATAAACAAATTGTTGCCGTCAAAGGGCAAATCACCGAAACGCGAGAATCTCTGCGTGCATTGATTGGCGCGGGAGCCAGCGATATGCCGGAGATCAGACCGGTGGCATTACCGCAAGTCCAGACCGGCATTCCGGCGACACTCTCTTATGAGTTGCTCGCCAGACGCCCGGATCTGCAAGCCATGCGCTGGTATGTTCAGGCGTCATTAGATCAGGTGGATTCCGCGCGGGCGTTGTTCTATCCGAGCTTTGATATCAAAGCGTTTTTCGGTCTGGACTCCATCCATCTGCATACCTTATTCAAAAAAACCAGTCGCCAGTTCAACTTCATCCCGGGTCTGAAATTGCCGCTGTTTGACGGTGGACGGTTGAATGCCAATCTCGAAGGCACGCGCGCCGCCAGCAACATGATGATTGAACGTTACAACCAGTCAGTACTGAACGCGGTGCGTGACGTTGCCGTCAACGGCACGCGTCTGCAAACGCTCAACGACGAGCGAGAAATGCAGGCTGAACGCGTGGAAGCCACGCGCTTTACCCAGCGCGCTGCCGAGGCCGCCTATCAGCGCGGCTTAACCAGCCGCTTACAGGCCACCGAAGCCCGGTTGCCAGTGCTTGCCGAAGAGATGTCATTACTGATGCTGGACAGCCGCCGGGTGATCCAAAGCATTCAGTTGATGAAATCGCTGGGCGGCGGGTATCAGGCAGGTCCCGTCGTCGAGAAAAAATAAAATGTCTGCCGCGTGATGGCTGTCACGCGGTATTTCGTTTCGTCACGTCAAAACTGACGACAGCCTGTTTTTCGTCAGAGTTTTGAATAAATAGTGCCCGTAATATCAGGGAATGACCCCACATAAAATGTGGCATAAAAGATGCATACTGTAGTCGAGAGCGCGTATGCGTGATTTGATTAACTGGAGCGAGACCGATGAAAAAAGTCGTCACGGTTTGCCCCTATTGCGCATCAGGTTGCAAAATCAACCTGGTCGTCGATAACGGCAAAATCGTCCGGGCGGAGGCAGCGCAGGGGAAAACCAACCAGGGTACCCTGTGTCTGAAGGGTTATTATGGCTGGGACTTCATTAACGATACCCAGATCCTGACCCCGCGCCTGAAAACCCCCATGATCCGTCGCCAGCGTGGCGGCAAACTCGAACCTGTTTCCTGGGATGAGGCACTGAATTACGTTGCCGAGCGCCTGAGCGCCATCAAAGAGAAGTACGGTCCGGATGCCATCCAGACGACCGGCTCCTCGCGTGGTACGGGTAACGAAACCAACTATGTAATGCAAAAATTTGCGCGCGCCGTTATTGGTACCAATAACGTTGACTGCTGCGCTCGTGTCTGACACGGCCCATCGGTTGCAGGTCTGCACCAATCGGTCGGTAATGGCGCAATGAGCAATGCTATTAACGAAATTGATAATACCGATTTAGTGTTCGTTTTCGGGTACAACCCGGCGGATTCCCACCCAATCGTGGCGAATCACGTAATTAACGCTAAACGTAACGGGGCGAAAATTATCGTCTGCGATCCGCGCAAAATTGAAACCGCGCGCATTGCTGACATGCACATTGCACTGAAAAACGGCTCGAACATCGCGCTGTTGAATGCGATGGGCCATGTCATTATTGAAGAAAATCTGTACGACAAAGCGTTCGTCGCTTCACGTACAGAAGGCTTTGAAGAGTATCGTAAAATCGTTGAAGGCTACACGCCGGAGTCGGTTGAAGATATCACCGGCGTCAGCGCCAGTGAGATTCGTCAGGCGGCACGGATGTATGCCCAGGCGAAAAGCGCCGCCATCCTGTGGGGCATGGGTGTAACCCAGTTCTACCAGGGCGTGGAAACCGTGCGTTCTCTGACCAGCCTCGCGATGCTGACCGGTAACCTCGGTAAGCCGCATGCGGGTGTTAACCCGGTTCGTGGTCAGAACAACGTTCAGGGTGCCTGCGATATGGGCGCGCTGCCGGATACGTATCCGGGATACCAGTACGTGAAAGATCCGGCTAACCGCGAGAAATTCGCCAAAGCCTGGGGCGTGGAAAGCCTGCCAGCGCATACCGGCTATCGCATCAGCGAGCTGCCGCACCGCGCAGCGCATGGCGAAGTGCGTGCCGCGTACATTATGGGCGAAGATCCGCTACAAACTGACGCGGAGCTGTCGGCAGTACGTAAAGCCTTTGAAGATCTGGAACTGGTTATCGTTCAGGACATCTTTATGACCAAAACCGCGTCGGCGGCGGATGTTATTTTACCGTCAACGTCGTGGGGCGAGCATGAAGGCGTGTTTACTGCGGCTGACCGTGGCTTCCAGCGTTTCTTCAAGGCGGTTGAACCGAAATGGGATCTGAAAACGGACTGGCAAATCATCAGTGAAATCGCCACCCGTATGGGTTATCCGATGCACTACAACAACACCCAGGAGATCTGGGATGAGTTGCGTCATCTGTGCCCGGATTTCTACGGTGCGACTTACGAGAAAATGGGCGAACTGGGCTTCATTCAGTGGCCTTGCCGCGATACTTCAGATGCCGATCAGGGGACTTCTTATCTGTTTAAAGAGAAGTTTGATACCCCGAACGGTCTGGCGCAGTTCTTCACCTGCGACTGGGTAGCGCCAATCGACAAACTCACCGACGAGTACCCGATGGTACTGTCAACGGTGCGTGAAGTTGGTCACTACTCTTGCCGTTCGATGACCGGTAACTGTGCGGCACTGGCGGCGCTGGCTGATGAACCTGGCTACGCACAAATCAATACCGAAGACGCCAAACGTCTGGGTATTGAAGATGAGGCATTGGTTTGGGTGCACTCGCGTAAAGGCAAAATTATCACCCGTGCGCAGGTCAGCGATCGTCCGAACAAAGGGGCGATTTACATGACCTACCAGTGGTGGATTGGTGCCTGTAACGAGCTGGTTACCGAAAACTTAAGCCCGATTACGAAAACGCCGGAGTACAAATACTGCGCCGTTCGCGTCGAGCCGATCGCCGATCAGCGCGCCGCCGAGCAGTACGTGATTGACGAGTACAACAAGTTGAAAACTCGCCTGCGCGAAGCGGCACTGGCGTAATACCGTCCTTTCTACAGCCTCCTTTCGGAGGCTGTTTTTTTATCCATTCGAACTCTTTATACTGGTTACTCCCTACCCAATCGTATTATCAAAATGAAAAAAATTATCGCATTGATGTTGTTTTTGACATTCTTTGCCCACGCCAACGACTCCGAGCCTGGCAGCCAGTATTTAAAGGCAGCAGAGGCCGGGGACCGACGCGCACAATATTTTCTTGCCGACAGCTGGTTTAGCTCCGGCGATTTGAGCAAAGCCGAATATTGGGCACAGAAAGCCGCCGACAGCGGTGATGCTGATGCCTGCGCGCTGCTGGCGCAGATCAAAATCACCAATCCGGTCAGTCTGGACTATCCACAAGCAAAAGTTCTTGCAGAGAAAGCGGCGCAAGCGGGCAGTAAAGAAGGTGAAGTAACGCTGGCGCATATTCTGGTAAATACTCAAGCGGGTAAACCGGATTATCCAAAGGCAATTTCGCTGTTAGAAAACGCCTCGGAAGATCTGGAGAACGACTCTGCCGTCGATGCCCAAATGCTGCTTGGTTTGATTTACGCCAACGGCGTGGGCATTAAGGCCGACGATGACAAGGCAACCTGGTATTTCAAACGCAGCTCTGCAATTTCCCGAACCGGTTATTCCGAGTACTGGGCGGGAATGATGTTCTTAAACGGTGAAGAAGGTTTTATCGAGAAGAACAAGCAAAAGGCGCTGCACTGGTTGAACCTGAGCTGTATGGAAGGGTTTGATACCGGGTGTGAAGAGTTTGAAAAATTAACCAACGGTTAAGATAGGCCTGATAAGACGCGGCAAGCGTCGCATCAGGCATTCACACATTGCCGGGTGGATATCCCCGGCAATCTTCAATTATTGATCCGCAGTTTTATCAAATTTGCCCAGCACTTCACGCTCATAAGCCAGCGCTTTCTTACGGTCAAATTTGTGTTCCCACTTGGCAATCACCAGCACCGCCAGCGCATTACCCACCACGTTCAGCGCAGTACGCGCCATGTCGAGGATACGGTCAACACCAGCAATAAACGCCAGACCTTCCAGCGGAATACCTACGCTACCCAGCGTTGCCAGCAACACCACAAACGACACGCCAGGCACGCCAGCAATCCCTTTCGAGGTCACCATCAGCGTCAGCACCAGAATGATTTCCTGCCAGATGGACAGGTCAATGCCATACAACTGCGCGATGAAGATAGCGGCAATACTTTGATACAGCGTCGAACCATCAAGGTTAAAAGAGTAACCGGTCGGCACCACGAAACTGGTGATCGACGCCGGTGCTCCGTAGGCTTCCATCTTCTCAATAATTCGCGGCAGCACGCTTTCAGAGCTGGCAGTGGAGTACGCCAGAATCAGCTCATCTTTCAGAATACGAATCAGGATCCAGACGCTTAACCCGCACAGGCGCGCCACAATTCCCAGCACTACCAGCGCGAAGAACAGAATGGCGAAATGCACCAGCAGCACCAGTTTCGCCAGTGGCCACAGAGACGAGAAACCAAAGTTAGCCACCGTCACCGCAATCAGCGCAAACACACCCACCGGTGCATAACGCATCACCATGTGAGTCACTTTAAACATGGTTTCAGAGATGGAGCGGAACACGGTCACCAGCGGTTCACGATGCGTCGCGGGCAGGGAAGAAAGCCCCAGACCAAACAGCACCGAGAAAAAGATGATCGGCAGCATTTCGCCTTTCGCCATCGACGCCACAATGTTCGTCGGCACCAGCGACAAAATCGTGCCCATAATGCCGTGGGAACTGCTTTGTACCGCTTCCGTAGTGCTCTGATATTTCGAGATATCGACGGTCGCCAACTGCGACATATCCACCCCGGCACCGGGCTGGAAGACGTTCGCCAGAGTGATCCCCAAAATGATGGCGACGGTGGTGATCACCTCGAAGTAGATAATGGTTTTCGCGCCAATACGCCCGAGCTGTTTGGCATCACCAACACCCGCGATACCCACCACCAGCGTGGAGATCACAATCGGCACAACAATCATTTTAATCAGATGGATGAAGATATCACCCGCCGGAGAGAGCAAATTGACGACCAGCCAGTCGCGGCTGTCGCTATGGTAGTGCAGGTAGCTTCCCAGGAGAATGCCCAGCACCATAGCAAACAGAATCTGCCAGGCCAGGCTGAATTTTATATTTTTCATATGAATGACTTCCTCAATGGAGCGCCGTTCCCCGTTCAGAAACGCGAGAACGTGACATACTGCCAGGGCATGAATTGTGTTGCGTTGGTTTGTAGATTTTTTTAACGCTTATGATCAGTATCATTTGCGCGGTATGTTGCGCAACCCTTTAACAACAGAGCTTTTCGCTGCATTAATGCATAATAACGCGAGTTTATGGCAGGATTAATGAATAACCATTTGTTATGGAAAGATTTTTATTTGTTTAATCTGCAATAATACTGATTAGTGATTATTTTTGGCATATGTTCATTCGATTATTTTTTATGCAGCTCAATGACATAATCTTCATCACCAGATGATTAATCCAATCTCCGCTGCAACAATTTCGCCATATTAATCGACTCAACCAGCTGTGTTCGGTTAACTCGCGGTGAGTTGAGATCCATCACTTTTTGCCATAGTTCGATGGCTTGCGCGTAGTTCGCCTGCATAAACGCATCGGAAGCCAGCAGCATCAGGGCGGTGATTTCATTACTGTCCAGCGCGAGGGCTTTGTCGATCATTGCGCGAGTCTGGGCGGTCATATGCTGGCTGGCCTGGTAATAAAGCACCGTCGCCAGCGCCGCATACAGTTCAGCGTTCTCACCACGTAGTTGCAACGCCTGACGGTACGCCAGCAACGAATTGCTGTAATCGTTTTGCCACAGATAGTACTCGCCCAGTAACGCCCACTGTTCGCTGTTTTGTGGATTAGCGCGGATTTTATCCTGCAATGCCTGAAGCTGCGCTTCCGGGGTTTGCTGGCTGGCAAACTGATGTAGCGGATCGCGCTGACGCTGATACTCCGCACGTACCGCCTGCCATTTTGGGCTTAACAGATAACTGCCGACACAGAGAAATACCATCAATATCGTGAGTGTTGTCAGCATTTTCACCGGTATTTTGGGCTGTTTCATCGCTTCGCCCTCACTCGCCAGAGGATCAGTGCCATCAGCAGTAACAACACCACTGGCAGCGCCCATAACACCAGCGTCTGACCCGTTAACGGTGGGTTATAGCGAACAAAATCTCCGTAGCGTTCGGTCATCCAGCCAATGATTTCGACTTCGTTCTTCCCCTCCGCCACCATGCTGTAAACCTGATGGCGCATACTGACAGCCACCGGCGCGTTGGATTCCAGTAAGTTTTGATTCTGGCACTGCGGACAACGTAACTGGCTGGCAATATTTAACGCCTGTTGCTGTTGTTGCGGATTGGCGAATTGCCAGGTGTCTACGACCTGAGCGTGCGCAAAACAGGTAAATAACAGCAGTAGCGTGAGAAGCCCTTTATTCATCGCGCTTCTTCCCCCGCCATCCGCTTAACAATGCGCCCGCAATCATCAACAATCCTCCCCCCCAGATCCAGCGCACACCGCTTTGTACATACAAACGAAAAGCGTAACGATCCGGCCCAGTTTTCTCCCCCATGACCGCATACCAGTCATGGATGCCGTTCCAGCGAATTGACGGTTCCATCATTTGTTGACGGCGTGCTTCATAAAAACGCCGCTCCGGCGTCAGTTCACCAATGCGTTGCTGATGGTCAAACAGTGCCACTATCGCTTTTTCGCTGGTGTAATTGCCTTTGGCTTGTAGATCGAGGCACTCAAAACGGAAGGTGTATCCTGCCAGCGTCACCTGCTGACCCGGCTGTAAATTCAGGCTGATCTCCTGACGGCTGACGCTGGAGACCACGACCCCAGCGGCAAATAACAGCACGCCCGCATGAGCTACCAGCGCCGGAAGCTGCACGCGTTTGCCAGAGACAAACGTCGCCAGCACAATCACCACCAGCATCAACAGACCAAACGGTAACGTCGCGCGGTTAAAATACGGCGCGCCAACGGAGAGGCGTCCCCAGCCCAGCAGGCCGTAAATCATCGGATAAAGCGTTCCCACCAGCACGATCAGTAGCACTGCGCAAAACAGCAACAGCGTAGCGAGGATTAACATTTCCCGCGATAACCCCGAAAAATGCACCGCCGGGCCACCGTCCCGCGCTCGCCAGCCATACAGAGCCAGAGACGCAAGGCTAATCAGTGCAAACAGGCTGAACAACGGCACGGCGCGGACGTTATCCAGCGCGAACGCATGAACCGAAACCAGAATGCCAGAACGGACAATTAAGGTGCCCAGCAGCGACAGCATCAGAGTAACTATCGCCAGCAACAGCGACCAGTGGCAAAAAATCCCCCGCTGGCGTGTCAGGGACAAACTGTGCAGCAGCGCAGTGGCAGAAAGCCAGGGTAATAAAGAGGCGTTTTCCACCGGATCCCAGAACCACCAGCCGCCCCAGCCGAGTTCGCAGTAGGCCCACCAGGAACCGAGGATGATCCCCGCCGTTAATGCACTCCAGCCAGGTAACGCCCAGCGCCAGCAAATTCGGGCGCAGGCACCATCAAACTCGCCGCGCAGTAGACTCGCCAGCGCCACGCTCGCCGCTACCATCAAACCGCCATAGCCAAGGTAAAGCAGCGGTGGATGAAAGATAAGACCGGGATGTTGCAGCATCGGATTGAGATCGCGGCCTTCGATTGCTGGTGGAAATATCCGCACGAAGGGATCGGACCACAGCACCACAAACAGTAGCAGTGCGGCGAGCATGAGAGATAAAACGGCTAACGTCAGCGGAAATAGCGGATCGGTTTGCTGCCGATAATGCCAGGCAAACAGCGCGCTCCAGGCGGAAAGCAGCAGCACCCAAAGCAGCAGCGAACCTTCATGGCCGCCCCACACCGCTGCCAGCTTGAGTTCCCACGACAGCAGGCTATAGCTATGTTGCGCGACATAAATGACCGAGAAATCGCTGATGAGAAAACAATACGTCAGTACGCCAAAGGCGAGCAGCAGGAGCGCGAACTGCGCCAGAATGCCGATGCAAGTGAGTCGCATCATGGCAGGCCAGCGCAACCGCACTCCCGCGAAGGCCGTCAACGGGGTCAACACGTTGACCCCGAGACTTAACAACAACGCCAGAAAACCGACTTCAGGAAGGAATACGTCCAGAAACCACCTCTTTTCTGGCTTACGCCACCGTCAACTGTCCGGCGTAGAGAATGAAAAAGCGCAGCATCAACACGCCGACCAGACTGGCCCCACACGCCGCCAGCACGGCAGGAATGCCGGAACTGCGATTGACCCACGGTTTGAGCAGCATTGGCACAATCAGCCCCAGCCCGGCGACACCAAGCCAGAACCACCACGTCCAGAAACCGCCACCTAATGCCGCCACCAGCGCACGAACTTTACCGTCATCGCCCAGCGCCAGACCGACAAAAAACGCCACCAGCAGGAAGATTTCACCCCATACCACAGGGATTTCCATACGGTGTACAAACTGCGCTTCCGTGGAATGCGGGTTACTGCGTTGGCGTATCGCCATGGCGATCAGCGCCACCGCCGCACCGGACGAGATGCCGGAGAAGAGGAACAGCACCGGCAGGATCGGGTTATTGAGGAACGGATACGATTTCAGCGCCGACAGCAGAAAGCCGGTATAAGCCCCCAACAACACCGCCAGCACCAGCATCAATGTTTCCAGTCCGCGATGAACGGGCGTCAGCAGGCTCAGAACCTTTTGCACGATCCCCAGCTTCGGCAACCAGCGTTGTTGCAGGGCAAGCAAATCATGTTCAAAGATTTTCGCCAGCCACAGCACCAGCACCACCATGTAGAGCTGAAACAGCATCACCCCCATCGACATCACCGAGGTAAAACTGTAGTGGAACATCAGCTTCCAGAAGGTCCACGGTCTTGTCAGGTGGAAGACGAGGATCAACAGACCGAGGATCACCGCGCCCGGCCCGACAATCAGCGTGGTGCGCAGCAACGTACTGTCTGCACCGCCCGCCTGCGGGTAGAAGCGACGTAACAGCACGGCCAGCGTCACCAGACCAGCAGAAATACCAATCAAAAACAGGTAGATGGCAATCGGCCAGTCCCACACCAGCGATTCAAAATGAAATGCGGAAGTCTGCGTCATTGGCTCACCTCCCCGTATTTAAACGGTACGCGGTACAGCTTCGGTTTGGTTCCCAGCGCCAGCTTGTAGCGGTAAGTGGGCTTCTGGCGCAGCAGTTGCGAAATCTCACTGTTGGGATCGTCCAGATTGCCAAACGTCAGCGCCTTGGTCGGGCAAGCTTCAACGCACGCGGGCAACTTACCGGCCTGCAAATTGGTCTTACGGCAGAAATCGCATTTGTCCGCCGTCTTCGTGACCGGATGGATAAAGCGCACGCGGTACGGACAGGCGGCGATGCAGTACTGACAACCGACGCAGAGATCCGGATTAACATCGACAATCCCACTGGCAGCATCGCGAAAAGACGCACCGGTCGGGCAGACGTCAACGCACGGCGCATGATCGCAGTGCTGGCAAGACTTACGGAAGAAGCGATATTTCACATCAGGAAATTCGCCCTGCGGCTCGCTACGAATAATCGTCAGGCGCGAGACGCCTTCCGGCACCTTGTTCACTTCCCGACAAGCATCCATACAGGCGGTACAGCCGATGCATAACGACTCGTCATGCACCATGCCGTAACGCACCCCATTGATATTCAACGTTTTCGCCACCACGCGCCCTGCGGTGCCGCTGACGGCTGCCAGCACGCCGACGCCGGTGAGAAACTGGCGACGAGACCAGGTCATGGCTGCTCCTTAAGCAACGGAACAGACGCCGGGTTAAAGTTCGGATTGGTGCGCTGATCGCTGTGGCAATCGACGCAAATCTTAATCCGTCCTTTGTCACTTAACGTCTGCATCGTATCTTGCTGTGGATGCAGGGAATGGCAGCTGGCGCACGCCACTTTGGTTACGTGGACATCGTGCGGCCAGAACGCTTTTTGCAACTGTTCCGGCAGATGACAGGACATACAGACGCTGTTCTGCTCTCCAACCTTGTACATCGGCTCGTTAAAGCGCATCACATCTTTCACCCCTTCGCGGTGTTGCGGTGATGGCTGGCCGTGACAGTTGGTGCAGGTGACCGGCAGTTTGTTATTCGGGTTGATAACGGAAGCATGTTTTCCATGCATACCTTCGGTATCTGGTTTATGACAGTCCAGACAGGCGGCATCCGGGTTACGCTGCTGGGTAACTTCGTAGCGATCATCAGATGCCTGCGCCGCAGGGGTAGCGGTAATTCCGTTCAGGCTCCACAACAGGCCCGACGCCAGCACCCCGGCAGTTAATAACGAACGTAATACGCTCATATTCACTCCATTGTGTTTTCCGCCCCTTGCGAGGCGGAACGGGGTTATTGGCTTAACAGACCGTTTTTACGTGCCTGTTCTTCCCACTGCGGGATCACCGTTTTGATGAAGTCCTGCTTCTCGGCCTTGATTTGTTCCATGTTCAGGCCAATGGCCTGCTGGGCTTTCTCTTTGGTTGAGATATCCGGGATCTGGATTTCATGGGTGATGCCTTTGGTCGCCAGCAGGCGCGCCAGTTTGGTGCGTGCATCCGCCGCTTTATCCATCGCCGTACCGAGCATCCGTAAACCTTCTTCCGGTGCGTGCATATGAATGCCGTGGGAAGCGATCGCCAGATCCCAGCGCCACTGGGCATGACGGATATCGTCCTGAATTGGCTTCATTTCAGCTTCCGTCGCGCCTGCATCCAGCGCTGCTTTCGCTTCGAAGTGAGCGTGAACCAGTTGATCTTCAACCTTGATTTTCAGGTCGTTAATCGACTGCTTACGTTCCGCGACCACTTTTTGCAAGGCAGCTTTGTCCTGGGTATGGCAGTTCGCACAAGTCTGGGCGAAGTTATCAAACGGATTACCAATTTTATGGTCGGTGTAGAGTTTGCCTTCGGCGTTCTGCACTTTTGGCATATGGCAGTCGATACAGGTCACGTTGTTTTTACCGTGAATGCCCGCTGTCCAGGTTTCATATTCCGGGTGCTGCGCTTTCAGCATTGGCGTTTTCGACAGGGAGTTAGTCCAGTCAGAGAAGGCAATTTTGTCGTAATACTGCTCCATATTTTCGACTTTCATGCCGTCATCCCACGGGAATTTAACCGCTTTGTTTTTGCCGTCGAAGTAATACTCCACATGGCACTGACCGCAAACCATCGATTGCTGGTCGAAACGTCCGGCTTTCTCAAAAGGTTTACCAATGGCTTCCATCGCGCGAGCCGCATACGGACGGGAAAGGGTTAACTCCGGTTTGCCTTTGGCGAACTCTGGAGAGGCGGTGTTATGGCAATCGGCACAACCTAAGTTGTTGACGATTTCCGGACCGCCGCGCGCCCATTTACCGTGGAAGTAGCCATCTTCGCCGTCTTTCTGGATCAGACGCGCCACATCCGGGCTTTTACAACTCCAGCATGCCATCGGTAGCGGACCATCTTCAGCGTTTTTCGGCGCACCGGTACGCAGGGTTTCACGCACATCGGTCACAGCAAAAGCATGTCCACGCGGCTTGTTGTAATCGCGCGAGAAGGGATACCCCGCCCACAGGATCACCAGCCGTGGATCTTCCGCCAGGGCGTCAACACGCTCTGACTGTTCCGAGGTGGCTTTCCAGGAGAGATATTGATCGGGATGCTGCGGGGCAAAGGTTTCATTCTTCGCTTCCACAGTTACAGGTTTTGCGGGAGCAGCCGTTTGTTCAGCGTGAACAGAAGTGAAAAAGAAAAAAGGAATCAATAAGCTGAAGATACGGCGTGCGTTTATTTTTATCCTTGTCATAGGGGCTTCATCCGAATTGCGCCATTGTTGCAATGGCGGTTTTTATTGTTTTTCACGACAGTAACCGCACCTACACTGTCATGACATTGCTCGCCCCTATGTGTAACAAATAACCACACTGTGAATGTTGTCTTTAATCAATTGTAAGTGCATGTAAAATACCACTTTAGAGTTAGTCAGTATCTTCCTCTTTTTCAACAGCATGCATAACTGCATGTTCCTCAAAGAATTAATCAACTTTTGTTGCTGACCTTCAAAAATTACCCTGCCGTTTATTTGCACAATTCTACTTTTGCGTGATCTGTCGCCCAAATACTAAACAAAACTGCCAATACCCCTACATTTAACGCTTATGCCACATATTATTAACATCCTACAAGGAGAACAAAAGCATGAGCCAAATTCACAAACACACCATTCCTGCCAACATCGCAGACCGTTGCCTGATAAACCCTCAGCAGTACGAGGCGATGTATCAACAATCTATTAACGTACCTGATACCTTCTGGGGCGAACAGGGAAAAATTCTTGACTGGATCAAACCTTACCAGAAGGTGAAAAACACCTCCTTTGCCCCCGGTAATGTGTCCATTAAATGGTACGAGGACGGCACGCTGAATCTGGCGGCAAACTGCCTTGACCGCCATCTGCAAGAAAACGGCGATCGTACCGCCATCATCTGGGAAGGCGACGACGCCAGCCAGAGCAAACATATCAGCTATAAAGAGCTGCACCGCGACGTCTGCCGCTTCGCCAATACCCTGCTCGAGCTGGGCATTAAAAAAGGTGATGTGGTGGCGATTTATATGCCGATGGTGCCGGAAGCCGCGGTTGCGATGCTGGCCTGCGCCCGCATTGGCGCGGTGCATTCGGTGATTTTCGGCGGCTTCTCGCCGGAAGCCGTTGCCGGGCGCATTATTGATTCCAACTCACGACTGGTGATCACTTCCGACGAAGGTGTGCGTGCCGGGCGCAGTATTCCGCTGAAGAAAAACGTTGATGACGCGCTGAAAAACCCGAACGTCACCAGCGTAGAGCATGTGGTGGTACTGAAGCGTACTGGCGGGAAAATTGACTGGCAGGAAGGGCGCGACCTGTGGTGGCACGACCTGGTTGAGCAAGCGAGCGATCAGCACCAGGCGGAAGAGATGAACGCCGAAGATCCGCTGTTTATTCTCTACACCTCCGGTTCTACCGGTAAGCCAAAAGGTGTGCTGCATACTACCGGCGGTTATCTGGTGTACGCGGCGCTGACCTTTAAATATGTCTTTGATTATCATCCGGGTGATATCTACTGGTGCACCGCCGATGTGGGCTGGGTGACCGGACACAGTTACTTGCTGTACGGCCCGCTGGCCTGCGGTGCGACCACGCTGATGTTTGAAGGCGTACCCAACTGGCCGACGCCTGCCCGTATGGCGCAGGTGGTGGACAAGCATCAGGTCAATATTCTCTATACCGCACCCACGGCGATCCGCGCGCTGATGGCGGAAGGCGATAAAGCGATCGAAGGCACCGACCGTTCGTCGCTGCGCATTCTCGGTTCCGTGGGCGAGCCAATTAACCCGGAAGCGTGGGAGTGGTACTGGAAAAAAATCGGCAACGAAAAATGTCCGGTGGTCGATACCTGGTGGCAGACCGAAACCGGCGGTTTCATGATCACCCCGCTGCCTGGCGCTACCGAGCTGAAAGCCGGTTCGGCAACACGTCCGTTCTTCGGCGTGCAACCGGCGCTGGTCGATAACGAAGGTAACCCGCTGGAGGGGGCCACCGAAGGTAGCCTGGTAATCACCGACTCCTGGCCGGGTCAGGCGCGTACGCTGTTTGGCGATCACGAACGTTTTGAACAGACCTACTTCTCCACCTTCAAAAATATGTATTTCAGCGGCGACGGCGCGCGTCGCGATGAAGATGGCTATTACTGGATAACCGGGCGTGTGGACGACGTGCTGAACGTCTCCGGTCACCGTCTGGGGACGGCAGAGATTGAGTCGGCGCTGGTGGCGCATCCGAAGATTGCCGAAGCCGCCGTAGTAGGTATTCCGCACAATATTAAAGGTCAGGCGATCTACGCCTACGTCACGCTTAATCACGGGGAGGAACCGTCACCAGAACTGTACGCAGAAGTCCGCAACTGGGTGCGTAAAGAGATTGGCCCGCTGGCGACGCCAGACGTGCTGCACTGGACCGACTCCCTGCCTAAAACCCGCTCCGGCAAAATTATGCGCCGTATTCTGCGCAAAATTGCGGCGGGCGATACCAGCAACCTGGGCGATACCTCGACGCTTGCCGATCCTGGCGTAGTCGAGAAGCTGCTTGAAGAGAAGCAGGCTATCGCGATGCCATCGTAACCCACAATTGCCCGATGCGAGTCGGTAACGGTTTGTAGGCCTGATAAGACGCGACAGCGTCGCATCAGGCATTGATTGCCGGATGCGGCGTAAACGCCTTATCCGGCCTACATTCGGCAAGGGTTACCCGAGCGTTAACCTTCTCCCATAAGGGAGCGGGAATTAAAACAATCCCTACATTACCTCTGGAGAATCTGTGATGAATGGCACTATTTATCAGCGGATAGAAGACAATGCGCATTTCAGGGAGTTAGTCGAAAAACGGCAACGGTTTGCCACCATCCTGTCGATTATTATGCTGGCAGTTTATATCGGCTTTATTTTACTGATCGCCTTCGCGCCCGGCTGGCTGGGCACGCCGCTGAATCCGAACACCAGCGTCACACGCGGTATTCCAATTGGTGTTGGAGTGATTGTGATCTCCTTTGTTCTCACCGGTATCTACATCTGGCGGGCGAACGGCGAATTCGACCGTCTTAATAATGAAGTCCTGCATGAGGTACAAGCATCATGAAAAGAGTTCTGACGGCGCTTGCCGCCACACTCCCTTTCGCAGCTAACGCCGCGGATGCTATTAGCGGGGCCGTAGAGCGCCAGCCAACGAACTGGCAGGCGATTATTATGTTCCTGATTTTCGTCGTGTTTACGCTCGGCATTACCTACTGGGCATCAAAACGCGTACGTTCTCGTAGCGACTACTACACCGCAGGCGGCAATATCACTGGCTTCCAGAACGGGCTGGCGATTGCCGGGGACTATATGTCCGCCGCCTCATTCTTGGGGATCTCCGCGCTGGTGTTTACCTCCGGCTATGACGGCTTAATTTACTCGCTGGGCTTCCTGGTGGGCTGGCCGATCATTTTGTTCCTGATTGCCGAACGTCTGCGTAACCTGGGGCGCTACACCTTTGCCGATGTGGCCTCTTACCGTCTGAAACAAGGGCCGATTCGTATTCTTTCGGCCTGTGGTTCTCTGGTGGTGGTGGCGCTTTACCTTATCGCCCAGATGGTGGGCGCAGGTAAACTGATCGAGCTGCTGTTTGGCCTTAACTATCACATTGCGGTGGTGCTGGTCGGCGTGCTGATGATGATGTACGTCCTGTTCGGCGGCATGCTGGCGACCACCTGGGTGCAAATTATCAAAGCCGTGCTGTTGCTGTTCGGTGCCAGCTTTATGGCCTTTATGGTGATGAAACACGTCGGCTTTAGCTTCAACAATCTGTTCAGTGAAGCGATGGCGGTACACCCGAAAGGTGTCGACATCATGAAGCCGGGCGGGCTGGTGAAAGATCCGATCTCCGCGCTCTCTCTGGGTCTGGGACTGATGTTTGGTACGGCGGGCTTGCCGCACATTCTGATGCGCTTCTTTACAGTCAGCGATGCCCGCGAAGCACGTAAGAGCGTGTTCTACGCCACCGGGTTTATGGGCTACTTCTATATTCTGACCTTTATTATCGGCTTCGGCGCGATCATGCTGGTTGGTGCGAATCCGGAATATAAAGACGCGGCGGGCCATCTGATTGGTGGTAACAACATGGCGGCCGTTCACCTGGCGAATGCAGTGGGCGGCAACCTGTTCCTCGGTTTTATTTCAGCGGTTGCTTTCGCCACTATCCTCGCGGTGGTTGCGGGTCTGACGCTGGCGGGCGCATCCGCGGTTTCGCATGACTTGTACGCTAACGTCTTCAAAAAAGGCGCGACCGAACGTGAAGAGCTGCGGGTATCAAAAATCACCGTACTGATCCTCGGCGTGATTGCGATTATCCTCGGCGTGCTGTTTGAGAATCAGAACATCGCCTTTATGGTGGGGCTGGCGTTTGCCATCGCGGCGAGCTGTAACTTCCCGATCATTCTGCTTTCTATGTACTGGTCGAAACTGACCACGCGTGGCGCGATGATGGGTGGCTGGCTGGGGCTGATTACCGCAGTAGTACTGATGATCCTCGGCCCGACGATTTGGGTACAGATCCTTGGTCACGAAAAAGCCATCTTCCCGTATGAATACCCGGCGCTGTTCTCTATCACCGTGGCATTCCTCGGCATCTGGTTCTTCTCGGCAACCGATAACTCAGCGGAAGGCGCGCGTGAGCGTGAACTGTTCCGCGCGCAGTTTATCCGCTCCCAGACCGGCTTTGGCGTTGAGCAAGGCCGCGCGCATTAATCTCTCCCCTTCCCCGGTCGTCTGACCGGGGAATACTCTTCCTCTCCCAAATGCATCACCTTTTCCCATAATATTAAACAAATAAACTCATTAAAAAATGAGCGATTTTTGACAGTCGTAGAAAATGATAATGCAGAGAATATGCCTTTTCTTTCTTGTTAATTATAAGGATATTTTATGCGCTATAATGGTTTAAATAATATGTTTTTCCCTCTTTGCCTGATTAACGATAACCACTCTGTCACAAGTCCATCACATACAAAGAAAACAAAATCAGATAATTACAGCAAACATCATAAAAACACGTTAATTGACAATAAAGCCCTCTCTCTTTTCAAAATGGATGATCATGAAAAAGTGATAGGCTTGATTCAGAAAATGAAAAGAATTTATGATAGTTTACCATCAGGAAAAATCACGAAAGAAACGGACAGAAAAATACATAAATATTTTATAGATATAGCTTCACATGCAAATAATAAATGTGACGATAGAATTACGAGAAGAGTTTACCTTAATAAAGATAAGGAAGTGTCAATTAAGGTGGTATATTTTATAAATAATGTCACCGTCCATAATAATACTATCGAAATCCCACAGACAGTAAATGGTGGTTACGATTTTTCACACCTTAGCCTGAAAGGTATCGTGATTAAAGATGAAGATTTATCCAATTCGAATTTTGCAGGTTGCAGACTACAAAACGCTATTTTTCAGGACTGTAATATGTATAAAACGAATTTTAATTTCGCCATAATGGAAAAAATACTTTTTGATAATTGTATTCTCGATGACTCAAATTTCGCTCAGATAAAAATGACTGACGGAACTCTAAATTCATGTTCCGCTATGCATGTTCAATTCTACAATGCAACAATGAATAGAGCCAATATTAAAAATACCTTCCTTGATTATTCAAATTTTTATATGGCATACATGGCTGAGGTAAATCTTTATAAAGTAATAGCGCCATATATTAATTTATTTAGAGCCGACCTTAGCTTCTCTAAACTTGATTTAATTAACTTTGAACATGCTGATCTGTCTCGTGTCAACCTGAATAAAGCAACCCTCCAGAATATAAACTTAATTGATAGCAAACTCTTTTTTACGCGGTTAACAAATACGTTCCTCGAAATGGTTATATGTACCGGCTCTAATATGGCTAATGTTAATTTTAATAATGCCAATTTAAGCAATTGCTATTTCAACTGTTCTGTTTTAACAAAAGCCTGGATGTTTAATATCCGTCTCTATCGTGTTAATTTCGATGAGGCTAGCGTCCAGGGAATGGGTATTACCATTCTCCGTGGTGAGGAAAATATCTCCATTAATAGTGATATCCTGGTAACACTACAGAAATTCTTTGAAGAAGATTGTGCCACTCATACTGGCATGTCACAAACTGAGGATAATCTTCATGCAGTCGCTATGAAGATTACTGCAGATATTATGCAAGATGCAGATTGAGGTTAAGTCGAAGAACAGCCAATGAATTGACTTTAAAAGAGAGATAACTTATTTGTTTTAGAATCATGAATGTTAGCCCGAGCTAACCTGTTAAAGGTGCAAAAGATTGCACCTTTTTCAGATTACCTCGGGCCTGGTTACGTCGCTTTCGGCTTACTGATTTTCCTCAATTAGCAACGCTTCAAGCAAATCGAGATCGTGCAGTAATTTTTGCAGCGTTTCGTTGCTGATCTCCCGTGTGGCGCGCAGGTGGTAAAGTTCAGCACGTTCAGAACGCAATGCCGCCAGACGGAAGCGACGCTCAAGGTTCTCTTCCTGCACGGAACTTTCAACGTCGTTACGTCCATCGGCGCGACGACGCAGGTTACCAATGACGCGAGAACTGACCTCCGTAAGCAGCTGGTTATCGATATTCTCTTCGGTATCCGCCGCCAGACGCTCCTCCATTTTCTGGATCGCCACAATCGCCACTTCTGCCGTTGCCGCTCGCGCAATACGTTCCTCTTTCAATTGTTGCGAATGATCCGCGACTTCAATGTGTTGTAGCAGAATAGGCAACATCACCACGCCGACAAACAGCGAGAAGAGAATGACGCCAGCCGCCAGGAACACCAGCTCATAGCGCGCCGGGAAGACGTTACCATCCGGCAAGAGCAGCGGGATAGAGAGCACACCGGCCAGAGTGATCGCCCCACGCACCCCGGCGAAAGACGCGATCAGGATTTCTCGTGTGGTCCACGAACCAAACTCCATCGGCTTCTTCTTCAGGAAGCGGTTGCTGAACTTTTTCATCGTCCACAGCCAGCCGAAACGGACCAGCATCAGCGCCGCATATATCAGAATAATATCGGTAAACAGCATCCAGATTTCGACGTTAGGGTCGATTTCTGCTGCCATCAGCGACGTCTCCAGAATACCCGGCAGCTGCAGACCTAACAGCAGGAACACCATGCCGTTAAAGACAAATTCCAGCATCGCCCAGGTGCTGTTTGCACGCAGGCGCATTGCCAGCGGCGCACGGCGCATCACACCGGAGCGGGTGATGGTCATCCCGGCGGCAACCGCAGCGAGGATGCCGGAAACGCCAATATGTTCGGCAATCAGATAAGAAGCGAATGGCAGCAGGAACAGCAGGACGATCTGCGTCGCGGGTTCATCACCGCCCCAGCGGCTGAGGAATCGCAGCGAGCGACCGTACAGCCAGCTCACCACAAAACCGGCGAGAATACCGCCAATGGCTACTTTCATAAATTCGACCGTCGCACCGCCGACGGTGAAGATCATCGTCCCCATCGCCACTGCTACGGCAAACTTCAACGACACCAGACCGGAGGCGTCATTCATCAACGCTTCGCCCTGCAAAATGCCCATGATTTTTTTCGGGATGCGCCCTTCGCCAACAATCCCGGAGAGCGCCACAGCATCGGTCGGAGAAAGCACCGCCGCCAGCGCAAAGGCAGGGATCAGCGGAATGCCCGGCACCACCCAGTAAATAAGGAAGCCAATGCCGACCACGGTGACCACCACCAGCGCCAGCGCGAGGCCGAAAATCTCTCGACCATGTTCGAGAAATTCACGGGTCGGCGTTTTCCAGCCATCAGCGAACAGCAACGGCGGGATAAACAAGACTAAAAAGAGTTCAGGATCAAACTCCACATGCAAACCAAACGTCGGCCACGCCAGTAGCGCACCGATGGCGATTTGCATAAGCGGAAGCGGGATCTGAAAGGGCATGACACGAGTGACCACCCCGGACAGCGAGACCACGAGGGTCATTATCAGTATGGTGAAGAAGATTTCCATGCGTTCCCTGTTTGCGATGTTTTTTATGATCTGAGAAAGACGTTATGCCTGAATTCTCATTTTTTCAGAATATCGCAAAAGCTCACACAATGTGCGGAGAAAATAAAAACGGGCAGCCATTGCCACCCGTTTTCAGAATCCGATGAAAGATTAGATAGCCCAGCCACCCGCATAGAAGGTCACCAGCGCCACGGCGATAACGACCGTACCGATGTTCAACTTGCGCCATTCGCCGGAAACCAGACGACCAATCACCAGAGTCGCGAAGCCGATCATGATGCCTGTTACGATGTTACAGGTCAGCACGATGAATACAGCCGTAACCAGACCCGCCATCGCATCAACAAAATCAGCAAAGTCGATTTTCGCCACGTTGCTCAGCATCAGCAGGCCAACGTACATCAGCGCCGGAGCCGTTGCATACCCCGGAACGAGGTAAGAGAGCGGAGAGAGGAACAGAATCAGGAGGAACAGCACGCCAACGGTGATAGCCGTCAAACCGGTTTTACCGCCCGCCGCCGTACCCGCCGCAGACTCGATGTATACCGCTGCCGGAGCCGCACCCACCAGGCCAGAGAAAACGCTGCTCATGGAGTCAGTGGTCAGTGCTTTCCCACCGTCGATGATCTGCCCATCTTTATCCAGCAGGTTCGCCTGGCCGGCGACGGCACGGATAGTTCCGGTGGCATCAAATACTGCCGTCATCACCAGCGCCAGAACGCTTGGCAGGACTACAGGATTCAGCGCGCCCATAATGTCCAGGCTGCCAATCAGTGAATTGCCGTTTTCATCGCTCAATGAAGGCATGGCGAAAACGTCGGAGAAATGGACGTTAGGATCGAAGATCAAACCGACAATTGAGATACCGATAATGGTCAGCAGAATGCCACCAGGGACTTTCAGTTTTTCCAGGCCGATGATCACCGCCAGACCTACCAGTGACATAATCACCGGGAAGGTCGCGAAATCACCCAGCGCAACGGGCAGACCATCAAGCGGGTTTTTAATCACCAGACCGACACCGTTAGCGGCAATGAGCAGCAGGAACAGACCGATACCAATCCCCGTGCCGTGCGCCACACCGTGAGGCAAGTTGCGCAAAATCCAGCTACGGATACCCGTGGCAGAAATTACCGTAAACAGCACACCCATCAGGAACACGGCACCCAGCGCGACAGGTACGCTAATATGTTGCCCCAGCACCAGGCTGAATGCGGTAAACGCTGTCAGGGAGATGGCGCAACCAATCGCCAACGGCAGATTAGCCCACAGACCCATCACGATAGAACCGAGTCCGGCAACCAGACAGGTTGCAACGAAAACTGCCGCAGGCGGGAAGCCTGCTTTACCCAACATACCTGGAACGACGATGACCGAGTAGACCATCGCCAGAAACGTTGTTAACCCGGCAACCACTTCCTGACGGACAGTGCTTCCACGTTGTGAAATTTTAAACCAGGCGTCGAGTGAACCGCCGGTACGCGCTGATGGCGTAGACATAAGAAAACATCCCCTGAGAGTTTAATTTTCGTCAAGATGCGTGGCGGACAATCCCCTGCCAGCGAAACGTTATCTTCCTGCTCCAGGTTTGCGACAATTTGCTGCGTCGCAAAAAAGCAAACGTTTAGCTCCGCGCATACAAAACGGGTGGTAAAAAAAGCAAACGATTATCCGGCGATCATAGCGGCTTTTTCAACCGAAGTTTGCTGCTTTTTTCTCTTTTATTGTCTTGACGATGAAAAACCAGGCAATTGATGCGCAAACGTTATCGTCGGTGCGCAAGATTGCAGCGTTATCGAGCCGTATACCGTTCAGGATTGCGATAAAAAATCGTCTGAGATGACAAAAATATTGCGGTTAAAAAGTATACTTTTACACTGGCGAAGAAACGTCGGTGACATACAATTAAAGCATCAACACCAACCGGAACCTCCACCACGTGCTCGAATGAGGTGTGTTGACGTCGGGGGAAACCCTCCTGTGTACCAGCGGGATAGAGAGAAAGACAAAGACCGGAAAACAAACTAAAGCGCCCTTGTGGCGCTTTAGTTTTGTTCATCTTCCAGCAAGCGTGCGCCGGTACCTTCTTCTCCTAAGCGGTCGCCCGGGTTACGCAACGGGCAATCACTGCGCGAAAGGCAGCCACAACCAATACATCCGTCCAGTTCGTCACGCAGCGCCACTAAGGTATGAATGCGCCGATCCAACTCTTCTCGCCATTGGGACGAAAGCTGTTTCCACTCTTTCGCACTTAACGTATGCCCTTCGGGCAACACGCCAAACGCTTCACCAATGGTCGCCAGCGGAATGCCAATACGCTGAGCAATTTTGATAATTGCAACATATCGCAACACATCACGTTTATATCGCCGCTGATTGCCGCTGTTACGGATACTGGTAATCAACCCTTTACTTTCATAGAAATGCAGCGCCGATACCGCCACACCGCTGCGTTTCGCCACTTCGCCGGGGGTTAGCAGCGCTTTAATGCGGGGTAATTTCTTTTCCATAAATCGCTTTACCTCAAGTTAACTTGAGGAATTATACTCCCCAACAGATGAATTAACGAACTGAACACTGAAAAGAGGCAGATTTATGTCCCATCAGAAAATTATTCAGGATCTTATCGCATGGATTGACGAGCATATTGACCAGCCGCTTAACATTGATGTAGTCGCAAAAAAATCAGGCTATTCAAAGTGGTACTTGCAACGAATGTTCCGCACGGTGACGCATCAGACGCTTGGCGATTACATTCGCCAACGCCGCCTGTTACTGGCCACCGTTGAGTTGCGCACCACCGAGCGTCCGATTTTTGATATCGCAATGGACCTGGGTTATGTCTCGCAGCAGACCTTCTCCCGCGTTTTCCGTCGGCAGTTTGATCGCACTCCCAGCGATTATCGCCACCGCCTGTAATTTTATTGCCCGCGCGTTAACTCCCGCGCGGGTAATTGCTCCATCCATTGCATAAACACCTGCGGCGGCATCGCCTTCGCAAAGAACCATCCCTGGCAATAGCGCACGCCGCGTTTGCGCAGCCAGTTAACCTGCTCCTCAGTTTCGACGCCTTCAGCGATCGTTTTTAACCCCAGGCTGTGCGCCAGCTCGATGATGTGTTCCGCAATCAAATGACTGGTTTTGTGGGTGGTCAGCGTTTCAACAAACGATTTGTCGATTTTCAAAATATCGACATTCAATGATTTAAGGTTATGCAAGTTAGAGTAGCCAATACCAAAATCATCAATTGCCACTTCGTAACCTGCCTGGCGGAAAGCCAGAATAATCGGCGTCATTTTGTCAACATCAAGAAATGCATGCTCAGTCACTTCAAATTTAATTTGCTGCGGACGCACCACGTATTGCTCTGTTTTCTGATTGATTCGCGCTATCAACCGTGACGTATGAAAATCGGAGGCCGACAGGTTAATAGAAACATAGCGATCTGCATGTGTTGCCAGGTAATCGCCCAGATCGCGGAAGACATTATCAATAACATAATCAGTTATCTGTTCTATCATCCCCTCCTTTTCTGCCAGCGGAATAAACTCTGCCGGATTCATTATTTGCCCCTGCTCACCAGGCCAACGTAACAACGCTTCAGCGCCGATACATTTTTCTGTTTTGATATCGATTATTGGCTGGTAATAAAGACAAAGTTGATGTTTTTCGAGGGCGCGTTGCAATTTACGTTTGGGAGATAAATAGTTTTGTCGAATACGTAGCCAGAGTAATAGCAGAACAAGACTCCCCAAAATACCGGCGGGCAACGCAAAAATAAGATGATTATAAAAATGGGTTATAAGACGTTGATATGAAGTCGCAACAATGGCTGCAATTGGGCGTTTTGTCGAATAAACTGTCGCATATAAATAGCCATTTCTTTGTACGGTTAAATCCTTCAAATGAATCAGCGGAGAAAACGTTGCTGCCGAGGCCTCTTTGCTTAACGAGAAAAAGGTTTTCGTCACCGTATCATACACACCCCATTGCAATGTCGGGTCATCAGACATCACTTCACTCCAGAAGAGAGGGTTGATAACCGCCACATAATTTCCCCGCTGCATATAGGTCATTTTATAGCCAGAGAAAAAAGGCGTATCGCGGTAATAATAGATAGAAACGTTAGGTTCACGCTTATAATCGGCCGGTGCAATCGTATAGCCGTTTACAGGCGCTATCAGCGATGAGCATAAAAAATGGTTATCACGGGCATAGATCAATTCATTAATATAAAGATAGCCACGAATAATATTCAACATTCGCTTTTGATGGGCTGGAGTGCAAACTTGCCCCTGATAGCGTTCAGCTGCATCGCTCACTAAATCTGCCTGGCGAATGACCAGCTCGGATTTATCCAGTGCCAGTTGAGCAAAGGTTCGGAGCTGATTATTCACTTCTGATTTTGCCCAAAGGAAGGCAATCCATAGCGAAAGAATGATGGGAAAGAGAACTAAAAAGATAATGCCCGGCAACGCCAGTAATTGGTGTCGTGCACGATGACTCATTGCTATCAATTTCCTGCCTGTTTATACCCGGCCATTGCAAGGTGAAAACCCTGGGTACCGACGTCTTTAGATAAATCTTACGGTATAAATAGCACTTTTGCCTGATTTGAAATTGATACCTTTCTAATCGTCACCTGGATGAAAATAATTCATTGATATTCAAAATTAATTTCCTACAGGAATGCAGAGGCGGCGGGAAGATATGCCCTTAATGCCACTGAAAAACCACATAATCTGTACAGCAATAAAAGTCACGGCCTAATATGGCTAACAAACAATCAATTGTGATATAGTTCACAAAATTAATGAAACAAACAGAGTGTTTCATTTTTGTGTTCTGCAAGCCCCGCGATAGCCAGAGTGTACCACGCCTCCCGTGAACAACGCCGCGCTGTCCAGGGCATCGGCTCTTTTCAGAGGAATTGTTTGATGGCTACCCTCACCACTGGCGTGGTTCTTCTTCGCTGGCAACTTCTTAGTGCCGTAATGATGTTTCTGGCCAGCACACTCAACATCCGTTTTCGTCGGTCTGATTATGTCGGGCTTGCGGTGATCAGCAGCGGTCTGGGCGTTGTTTCCGCCTGTTGGTTCGCAATGGGGTTGCTTGGCATCACAATGGCGGACATCACCGCTATCTGGCACAACATCGAGTCGGTGATGATAGAAGAGATGAATCAGACACCGCCACAATGGCCAATGATTTTGACCTGATACGTAGAAGCCTCCATAACGGAGGCTTCTTTTTTATGGCTGGCAGATGCTTTAATCATCCACCTTAAAACAATATAACCTATTGTTTTAATGACAAATCAGAACGGAATGTCATCATCAAAGTCCATCGGCGGCTCGTTAGACGGCGCTGCCGGAGCGGACTGCTGCGGGCGAGACTGCACGCCGCCGCTGAACTGATTGCCACCCTGCGGCTGCTGAGGCTGACCCCAACCGCCCTGCGGCTGACCACCACCGATATTGCCACCTGCCGGAGCGCCACCACCCTGACGACCACCCAGCATCTGCATGGTGCCGCCAACGTTCACCACGACTTCTGTGGTGTAGCGATCCTGACCGGATTGATCGGTCCATTTACGGGTACGCAGCTGACCTTCGATATAAACCTGAGAACCTTTACGCAGATATTCGCTCGCCACTTCTGCCAGTTTGCCGAACAGCACAACGCGGTGCCATTCAGTCTGTTCTTTCATCTCGCCGGTCGCTTTATCACGCCAGGATTCGGAAGTAGCCAGCGTAATGTTGGCAACTGCGCCACCATTTGGCATGTAGCGTACTTCCGGGTCCTGACCCAGATTACCAACGAGAATAACCTTGTTTACGCCTCTGCTGGCCATGTTCGTGTCTCCTGAAAAAAATCGTTCTGAATAAGTGTAAACGCGCGATTGTACCATTACCAATAGCGCTTTTACTATGTTGTGACCTCGGTTCCGGGAAACAAACCTGGCCAGACATTGTTACACAACACTCCGGGTAATGCATTCCAATACTGTATATTCATTCAGGTCAATTTGTGTCATAATTAACCGTTTGTGATCGCCGGTAGCACCATGCCACCGGGCAAAAAAGCGTTTAATCCGGGAAAGGTGAATGGATAAGATCGAAGTTCGGGGCGCCCGCACCCATAATCTCAAAAACATCAACCTCGTTATCCCCCGCGACAAGCTCATTGTCGTGACCGGGCTTTCGGGTTCTGGCAAATCCTCGCTCGCTTTCGACACCTTATATGCCGAAGGGCAGCGCCGTTACGTTGAATCCCTTTCCGCCTACGCGCGGCAGTTTCTGTCACTGATGGAAAAGCCGGACGTCGATCATATTGAGGGGCTTTCTCCTGCCATCTCAATTGAGCAGAAATCGACGTCTCATAACCCGCGTTCTACGGTGGGGACAATCACCGAAATCCACGACTATTTGCGTTTGTTATTCGCCCGCGTTGGCGAGCCGCGCTGTCCGGACCACGACGTCCCGCTGGCGGCGCAAACCGTCAGCCAGATGGTGGATAACGTGCTGTCGCAGCCGGAAGGCAAGCGTCTGATGCTACTCGCGCCAATCATTAAAGAGCGCAAAGGCGAACACACCAAAACGCTGGAGAACCTGGCAAGCCAGGGCTACATCCGTGCTCGTATTGATGGCGAAGTCTGCGATCTTTCCGATCCGCCAAAACTGGAACTGCAAAAGAAACATACCATTGAAGTGGTGGTTGATCGCTTCAAGGTGCGTGACGATCTTACCCAACGTCTTGCCGAGTCATTTGAAACCGCGCTGGAGCTTTCCGGTGGTACCGCGGTAGTGGCGGATATGGACGACCCGAAAGCGGAAGAGCTGCTGTTCTCCGCCAACTTCGCCTGCCCAATTTGCGGCTACAGTATGCGTGAACTGGAGCCGCGACTGTTTTCGTTTAACAACCCGGCGGGGGCCTGCCCGACCTGCGACGGCCTTGGCGTACAGCAATATTTCGATCCTGATCGAGTGATCCAGAATCCGGAACTGTCGCTGGCTGGTGGTGCGATCCGTGGCTGGGATCGCCGCAACTTCTATTATTTCCAGATGCTGAAATCGCTGGCAGATCACTATAAGTTCGACGTCGAAGCGCCGTGGGGCAGCCTGAGCGCGAACGTGCATAAAGTGGTGTTGTACGGTTCTGGCAAAGAAAACATTGAATTCAAATACATGAACGATCGTGGCGATACCTCCATTCGTCGTCATCCGTTCGAAGGCGTGCTGCATAATATGGAGCGCCGCTATAAAGAGACGGAATCCAGCGCGGTACGCGAAGAATTAGCCAAGTTTATCAGTAATCGTCCGTGCGCCAGCTGCGAAGGGACGCGTCTGCGTCGGGAAGCGCGCCACGTGTATGTCGAGAATACGCCGCTGCCTGCTATCTCCGACATGAGCATTGGTCATGCGATGGAATTCTTCAACAATCTCAAACTCGCAGGTCAGCGGGCGAAGATTGCAGAAAAAATCCTTAAAGAGATCGGCGATCGTCTGAAATTCCTCGTTAACGTCGGCCTGAATTACCTGACGCTTTCCCGCTCGGCAGAAACGCTTTCTGGCGGTGAAGCACAGCGTATCCGTCTGGCGAGCCAGATTGGTGCGGGCCTGGTTGGCGTTATGTACGTGCTGGACGAGCCGTCTATCGGCCTGCACCAGCGTGATAACGAGCGCCTGTTGGGTACGCTTATCCATCTGCGCGATCTCGGTAATACCGTGATTGTGGTGGAGCACGACGAAGACGCAATTCGCGCCGCTGACCATGTGATCGACATTGGCCCGGGCGCAGGTGTTCACGGCGGTGAAGTGGTCGCAGAAGGTCCGCTGGAAGCGATTATGGCGGTGCCGGAGTCGTTGACCGGGCAGTACATGAGCGGCAAACGCAAGATTGAAGTGCCGAAGAAACGCGTTCCGGCGAATCCGGAAAAAGTGCTGAAGCTGACAGGCGCACGCGGCAACAACCTGAAGGACGTGACGCTGACGCTGCCGGTGGGTCTGTTTACCTGCATCACCGGGGTTTCAGGTTCCGGTAAATCGACGCTGATTAACGACACACTGTTCCCGATTGCCCAACGCCAGTTGAATGGGGCGACCATCGCCGAACCAGCACCGTATCGCGATATTCAGGGGCTGGAGCATTTCGATAAAGTGATCGATATCGACCAAAGCCCAATTGGTCGTACTCCACGTTCTAACCCGGCGACCTATACCGGCGTGTTTACGCCTGTGCGCGAACTGTTTGCGGGCGTACCGGAATCCCGTGCGCGCGGCTATACGCCGGGACGTTTCAGCTTTAACGTTCGTGGCGGACGCTGCGAGGCCTGTCAGGGCGATGGCGTGATCAAAGTGGAGATGCACTTCCTGCCGGATATCTACGTGCCGTGCGACCAGTGCAAAGGTAAACGCTATAACCGTGAAACGCTGGAGATTAAGTACAAAGGCAAAACCATCCACGAAGTGCTGGATATGACCATCGAAGAGGCGCGTGAGTTCTTTGATGCCGTACCTGCACTGGCGCGTAAGCTGCAAACGTTGATGGACGTTGGCCTGACGTACATTCGACTGGGGCAGTCCGCAACCACCCTTTCAGGCGGTGAAGCCCAGCGCGTGAAGCTGGCGCGTGAACTGTCAAAACGCGGCACCGGGCAGACGCTGTATATTCTCGACGAGCCGACCACCGGTCTGCACTTCGCCGATATTCAGCAACTGCTCGACGTACTGCATAAACTGCGCGATCAGGGCAACACCATTGTGGTGATTGAGCACAATCTCGACGTGATCAAAACCGCTGACTGGATTGTCGACCTGGGACCAGAAGGCGGCAGTGGTGGCGGCGAGATCCTCGTCTCCGGTACGCCAGAAACCGTCGCGGAGTGCGAAGCATCACACACGGCACGCTTCCTTAAGCCGATGCTGTAATCGTTAAGGCCGCTTTCTGAGCGGCCTTTTCCTTTCAGAGTTGCACCAGCAATTTACGTTTTTCTTCCGGCAGTAAATTCACCGCCTGCTGATAAGACGCATCCACCATATAATAGATTTGCGAATCTGGCAGCGAACCGTCGAGATACACGGTGCTCCAGTGCGCTTTATTCAGATGGCGGCTTGGACGCACATCGCTGTGCTGCTGACGTAGCAGCTCCGCCAGCTCCGGGCTGGTTTTCAGCGAAACAGCTGGGCGATTTTCTACTTCTTTCACCATCGCAAACAGTACATCTTCCACTTTGATCTGCGTCGCTTTCCAGTCATTATGCACGCTCTGTTCTGCGCCTGGTTTTGCCATGCAATATTGTAGCAACTCCGAAATGGTCATTTTTTACTCCCCTTGTAGTGTCGCGATGATGCGACGCGATCCGCCGTGGATGCGATGTTCCCCCAGCCAAATGCCTTGCCAGGTGCCGGTCTGAATACGCCCTTTATGCACCGGCAATACAAGCGATGTTCCCAGCATTGAGGATTTGATATGAGAAGGCATATCGTCTGCTCCCTCATAGTCATGCTCATAATTTCCGTTGTCGGGAACGGTGCGGAGGAAAAAACGCTCCATGTCGTGGCGTACGGTGGGATCGCAGTTCTCATTAAGTGTCAGAGAGGCGGAGGTATGTTGCAGCAACAGATGCAGTAAGCCGATGTTAACGCGCGGCATATCAGCCAGCTGATTCAGAATTTCATCCGTTACCAGATGAAACCCACGAGATTTGGCGCTAAGCGTGAGCGTCTTTTGATACCACATGTGCTGCTCCTTGATAAAACTCTCTTAATCAGTTTGCAGCAAGACAGCGAAAGGATAAAGGTGTGATTAAAAAAACAGCATTCGGGAGAGCATCACGCTCTCCCGCTCTGTCAGTATTCTGAATTGACGATCACCTCTTCACCAAACGCACCCGCTTGTGGCAAGGGTTTGTAGGTAGAGTTGGAGGCGCGCAGAATGCGGATACCACGAGCGCCGACATCGCGTGCGGCGGTAATATCATTATCAGAATCGCCATAAAAAATTCGGATATTTTTATCCTGCAGCCATTGCGATTTTGTATTTTGCCCTGGTTTATCGCCCGCAAAGATCACCGGATTCATGTTGGTGGCAGGAATATGAAAATTATCCGCCAGCGTTTTTGAAACCGTTTCTGTTTTCGTCGGGCTACGACCAGTCACAAAGAAGATCGCGTCACCGCGGCGTACATGCATATCAATCAGCTGGCGAGCGACCTCTTTTGGAATGCTGAATTCATCCCAGCCATTGTTCATTTTTTCCCAGAACACAGGATTTTTCAGATAATCTTCGCTTTCTGGCGAGAAGGTTTTTTTGCCGCGCCAGAAGCCCGGACTGGAAAAAAGTACCGTGTCATCGATATCAAACCCCACCGCCATTGGCGGACGCCCTGCGAGGCTATTTTCAATTTGTGCGACCGAAACCCAATGAATGGGTGCCTGTTCAGCAAGCCTGGCAACGTTAGTCCCAGGGTTAAGCGGTGAAGGAGATGAGGCCAGGGCAACAGCGGAACTGTTTAGAGCGAACAATAAGCAAACGGCACTGATTGCCTGTGTGATCTTGCGCATATTTTTCCCTAAATAGTCAGTATGTTGAAACTTTTTATTGTGAGATTTGTTGCAAAAACCATCTGACCATAACGCCAGCTGCCGGGGAAAGGAAGGATTATCTGCGGTTTTTGTGATGAAAAGCAGGATGATTATATTTAACCCAGTAAATACGTTCCTGTCTTTTTTTGTATAAAAAATGTTTATTACTCGATGTAAGGATACATTAATTTTACGTTTATTATGATGAATCCTCGGCAAATGAGCGAAATTTGATAGAACATTTATCTGCTGTACGATTTAATGAACTTAATGATACAGCATTACAAAAACAATCGAAGTTTATAAAGATGATTTCTGATTGACCAGCCCCCTACCCTACAATGGTGATTAATTTTATTACTCGCGATGGAGATGATGATATGAATATATCATATGTGAATAGCAACAAAACGACATCTTTACCTGTTGAGCTAGATGCACTAAATAATAAAGATATCTCTTATGCCAAAGATTTCTTTTTATACATAGAAACACAGTTAAAAATTGCAAAAGATTTTTTAGACCTAGAGAAGAAGTATCAAGTTCTATTGCAAGTAAAGTTTTTCACGCATTTATTGATTTAGTTAACAAAATCAGGGGTAAGAAAGACTTTATGTATATTTGCACGCTTTGCTGTTTTGCCGAGGAGGTTAAAGGTGATTATTCTCATTACAGGACCTTTTTATTTGATATTGGTAATCAATATAAGGTTAAACTTACACAAAGCGGAAAAAAGAGTTCTCTTTAACATTAGAATTTAACGATACTATAATTGAATCTCAGAAAGTCACAGGCAATAAGGCAAAGCATATTCTTGAGGATATAGAAATATTCTATCGTAACAAACCCGATACTTATTATTAAATTTAATAATGGTTAGATGTGCAGAAATTATTACTCCACCCAAAAAAACAGGATAAGGAATTCCAGATAATTGGGATAAGCTTAACAATAAAAGAACTAACAACGTTTATTATCTCTCACGTAGAACGATGGCATCAAAAAAATCATCTATAAAGAAAGAGTGAAAGCGACGACAGTTTAATTTCACTGCAGGCTGGGTAGCTCCAGCCTGCTTTCCTGCATTACATCACCGCAGCAAACGCCTTTGCCACACGTTGTACATTTGCCGTATTTAACCCGGCGACACACATGCGACCGCTGGCGATGAGATAGACACCAAATTCTTCACGTAGTCGGTCAACCTGAGCGGCACTTAAACCGGTATAACTGAACATGCCGCGCTGATTAAGCAGATAATCGAAATTGCGTTCTGGCATCTCTGTGCTTAATACCTTCACCAATTCCTGACGCATTGCCAGAATGCGAGTACGCATCTCTTCTACTTCCGCCAGCCAGCTGGCTTTCAATGCCTCGTCATTCAGCACTGCAGCCACCACCTGCGCACCAAAATTCGGCGGGCTGGAGTAGTTGCGGCGAACTGTTGCTTTCAATTGCCCCAGTACGCGGCCAGCGGCTTCGGCATCTTCACACATAACAGAAAGTCCGCCGACGCGCTCGCCGTAAAGGGAGAAAATTTTCGAGAACGAATTGCTCACCAGAGCGGGTAATCCAGCGCTGGCAATGGCGCGAATAGCGTAGGCATCCTCTTCCATACCGGCACCAAATCCTTGATAGGCAATATCGAGGAATGGAATAAGCTCGCGGGCTTTGAGAATTTCAATCACCGCATCCCACTGATCATTAGTGAGATCGGCACCCGTTGGGTTGTGGCAACATGGATGCAGCAACACAATACTGCGGGCAGGTAATGTTTTCAGCGTCGCCAACAGGTCATTAAAGCGCACGCCGTTAGTCGCTTCGTCATACCAGGGGTAAGTACTCACTTCGAATCCAGCCCCGGCGAATATTGCTACGTGGTTTTCCCAGGTAGGATCGCTGACCCAGACGCCTGATTCCGGGAAGTAGCGTTTCAGGAAATCCGCGCCCACTTTCAATGCCCCGGAGCCGCCAAGGGTTTGAATGGTTGCTACGCGCTGTTGTTTCAGTACCGGATGGTCCGCACCAAACAGCAGCGGCGCAATGGCATGGCGATAGCAGTTAAGCCCTTCCATCGGTAAATAAAGCGAAGCGCCATGAGGCTGCGCATTCAGGCGCGCTTCCGCCTCCGCCACGGCTTGCAGTCGTGGAATAATTCCGTCTTCGTTGTAGTACAGACCGATACTTAAATTCACTTTGTCGCTGCGAGGGTCTTCTTTAAAACGCTCCATAAGCGTAAGAATCGGGTCGCCAGCGTAGGCGCCAACTTTTTGAAACACGCGATGGTTCTCCAGGTTTACGGGCAGGTGGTTAAAACACAATAAACCGGAAGAAGGCGAAGATCGAGTGGATGTTCAGGAGCGAACGGCAATTAGCAACAGAGTGAGACTCATGACAAACGTACATCCGCCAGAGGCACGACCTTTATAAGAGCATGAAAGAACATCAACTTATTGAATTTTTAGGATTTTATTGGCCGGATAAGGCATTCACGCCGCATCCGGCACAGACAATCAAATATTACAGAACGATTAATCCACGTATTTCATCGCGACCCTTGAAGTCAGGCGCGTAATAAGTTCGTAAGCGCTTACTTTCGTCATTTCAGCGATACGTTCTACGGGCAAACCTTCGCCCCATAAAATGACCGGATCCCCGGCTTTGTCCTGCGCCTGTGGACCTAAGTCTACGCAGATCATATCCATCGCCACGCGCCCGACAATCGGTACTTCGCGACCGTTCACCAGCACTGGCGTACCGGACGGCGCGGCGCGCGGATAACCATCGCCATAGCCCATCGCGACTACGCCAAGACGGGTATCACGTTCGCTTACCCAGGTTCCACCATAACCAACAGGCTCTCCGGCTTTATGCTCACGCACGGCAATCAGGCTGGAGGTTAGTGACATCACTGGCTGACAGCCAAAATCGGCACCGGTGGAGCGATCTTCCAGCGGCGAGACGCCATAAAGAATGATGCCCGGGCGCACCCAGTCAAAATGCGACTGTGGCCACAGCAGAATGCCACCCGACGCGGCAATGGAACGTTGACCAGGTTTGCCTTCGCAAAAGGTATTAAAGATAGCGAGTTGTTTCTCGGTTGCGCCACATTTTGGTTCATCCGCGCGCGCAAAATGGCTGACGATATTCACCGGCTGACGAACGTTTTTGCACTGGGTCAGGCGATGATAAAACGCCTCAGCCTGTTCCGGCCTTACGCCCAGACGGTGCATACCGGTATCGAGTTTCATCCAGACGGTAACCGGCTCGTCCAGGCTAGCCTCTTCCAGCGCAGCCAGCTGTTCTTCGTTATGCACGGCGGTATGAAAATGTTGCGCAGAAATCGTCGGCAGATCTCTGGCATCAAAAAAGCCTTCGAGTAACAGTACAGGTTTGGTGATTCCCCCCGCACGCAGTCGCAGAGCTTCTTCGAGACGGGCTACGCCAAAGGCGTCAGCATCGGGGAGCGTTCGCGCGGTCTCAAGAAGACCGTGACCATAAGCGTTCGCTTTCACCACCGCAACCATTTTACTGGCAGGGGCCAGTTCACGAAGACGTTGCAGGTTGTGTCGCAGAGCGCGGCGGTTAATCACAACAGTTGCCGCTTGCATTTGTGTTCCTTGATAAGTGTTTGCTTTAATTACCTAATTCATAAAATAATTATTATTCGTCGTCGTACTGCGGCCCCGCATAGTTGTCGAAGCGCGACCATTGACCGTTAAAGGTCAGGCGTACCGTCCCGATTGGGCCGTTACGTTGTTTACCGATAATAATTTCCGCGATGCCTTTTAAATCACTGTTTTCGTGATACACCTCATCACGATAGATAAACATGATCAAGTCCGCATCCTGCTCGATAGAGCCAGATTCACGCAGGTCGGAGTTGACCGGGCGTTTGTCGGCACGTTGTTCCAGAGAACGGTTCAACTGGGACAGCGCCACCACCGGCACGTTCAGTTCTTTCGCCAGTGCTTTCAGCGAGCGAGAGATTTCTGCAATTTCCAGCGTACGGTTATCGGAAAGCGCCGGTACGCGCATCAGTTGCAGGTAGTCGATCATGATAAGCCCGATGCCGCCGTGTTCACGGGCAATACGGCGTGCGCGGGAACGCACTTCCGTTGGCGTCAGGCCGGAGGAGTCATCGATATAGATATTGCGTTTTTCGAGCAAAATACCCATGGTGCCGGAAATGCGCGCCCAGTCTTCGTCATCGAGCTGCCCGGTACGGATTTTAGTCTGGTCAACGCGCGACAGCGACGCCAGAGAACGCATCATGATCTGTTCTGATGGCATCTCCAGCGAGAAGATAAGTACCGGTTTATCCTGCAACATCGCCGCGTTTTCGACGAGGTTCATCGCAAATGTTGTTTTACCCATCGACGGACGCGCGGCGACGATGATCAAATCCGACGGCTGCAAGCCAGCGGTTTTTTTGTTGAGATCGTCATAACCGGTGTTTACCCCGGTAACGCCATCGTGTGGCTGCTGAAACAACTGCTCAATACGCGCCACGGTTGCGTCGAGCACATCGGCGATGTTCTTCGGCCCTTCGTCTTTGTTCGCACGACTTTCGGCAATTTTAAAGACGCGGGATTCAGCCAGATCCAGCAGATCTTCGCTGGTACGCCCCTGCGGATCAAAACCAGCTTCGGCAATCTCATTCGCAACCGAGATCATCTCACGGACAACGGCACGTTCACGCACGATGTCCGCATAGGCACTGATGTTAGCCGCACTTGGCGTATTTTTTGACAGCTCTGCCAGATAAGCAAAACCACCGACGCTATCGAGTTGCCCCTGGCGTTCCAGCGATTCCGCAAGAGTAATCAGATCGATAGGGCTACCGCTTTCCTGCAAACGCGCCATTTCAGTAAAGATATGACGGTGTGGGCGGGTGTAAAAATCGTCTGCTACCACACGCTCGGCTACATCATCCCAGCGTTCGTTATCTAGCATTAAACCGCCCAACACCGACTGCTCCGCTTCGATCGAGTGCGGAGGCACTTTCAGCCCGGCAACTTGTGGATCGCGTTCGCGGGGTTCAGCCTGCTGTTTGTTGAAGGGTTTATTTCCTGCCATAGTGAATGGAGTTACCGAGATAAAGAATGGGTCGAAACTTTATCATATGAAGCAGACCCTGACGATACGTTCTGGAGGACACATGGCAACACGAATTGAATTTCACAAGCACGGTGGCCCGGAAGTACTTCAAGCCGTAGAGTTCACTCCTGCCGATCCGGCGGAGAATGAAATCCAGGTCGAAAATAAAGCCATCGGCATCAATTTTATCGACACATATATCCGCAGCGGCCTTTACCCGCCGCCATCGCTACCCAGCGGATTAGGCACCGAAGCAGCAGGCATCGTGAGTAAAGTCGGCAGTGGTGTAAAGCATATTAAGGCAGGCGATCGTGTAGTCTATGCGCAGTCGGCGTTAGGCGCTTACAGCTCTGTGCATAACATTATTGCGGATAAAGCGGCGATTCTGCCTGCGGCAATTTCTTTTGAGCAAGCTGCGGCATCCTTCCTGAAAGGCTTAACGGTTTATTATCTGCTGCGCAAAACCTATGAAATTAAACCCGATGAACAGTTCCTGTTCCACGCAGCGGCTGGCGGCGTTGGCTTAATTGCCTGCCAGTGGGCAAAAGCCCTGGGCGCGAAACTTATCGGCACCGTAGGAACCGCGCAAAAAGCGCAGAGCGCGCTAAAAGCGGGCGCGTGGCAGGTTATTAACTATCGTGAAGAGGATCTGGTCGAGCGGTTAAAAGAGATCACCGGCGGTAAGAAAGTGCGCGTGGTGTACGATTCCGTGGGCAGAGACACCTGGGAACGGTCGCTGGATTGCCTGCAACGCCGCGGCTTAATGGTCAGTTTTGGCAACTCATCAGGTGCGGTTACCGGTGTGAACTTAGGCATTCTCAATCAAAAAGGCTCGTTGTATGTGACACGCCCTTCCCTGCAAGGCTATATCACCACGCGGGAGGAATTAACCGAGGCCAGTAATGAACTGTTCTCTTTGATTGCCAGCGGTGTGATTAAGGTCGATGTCGCCGAGCAGCAGAAATATCCGCTGAAGGATGCGCAGCGTGCGCATGAGATTCTGGAAAGCCGGGCGACGCAAGGTTCCAGCCTGCTGATTCCATAAAAGAAATAGGGCTTCCACCTGGGAAGCCCTTTCTTTTTATAGTTCGGCTGTATGTAGGGTACAGCACGATGAATCTGTTAGAGGCGCAATAGTGACAGATTTGATTATCAATTCCTATTTTGTTCTAAGGATAAAACCTTAGGTTGTGATCATCCGCACAATCCCTTAGTAACGCCAGCGGTCATAACGCTGATATTTCGGCACTTTTGGTGCTTTAATCGCCTTAATAACCCACACCACCGCAATCGCCAGTAGTAACCACGGCAGCAACTTAATCATCAATGCCAGCATACCGCCGAGGAACATAATGGCCGTCGCCACAACCAGCGCGGCGATAATGCCCAGCAACGAAACGCCGGTGACCATCAGCATGACAAAAAAGCCAATCACAAAAAGTAGTTCCAGCATGATGCTCTCCCAAATATGAAATCTCTTGCTGGCATTACAAGAATCATGCCAAAAATAATCTATTGATTTAACAGCAAAACGCCCCGCGACGGTGCGCAGGGCGTGGTGAATTTGACTACTTTTTGGTGAAAAGTTAACGCTTATCCGCCACCAGTTTGAGCGCGTGTTCCAGCACATTAATGTCTGCACCCGCTTTATGGGCATTTTCACTTAAATAACGCCGCCACTGCCGCGCGCCAGGAATACCCTGGAACAAGCCCAACATATGCCGGGTAATATGGCCGAGATACGTCCCCTGGCTGAGTTCACGCTCAATGTACGGATACATGGCGCGCACTACCGCCACCGGATCGGCATCGGTATCCGAGGAACCAAAGATCTCCCGGTCTACCGCCGCCAGAATACCCGGATTCTGATACGCCTCGCGCCCGACCATCACGCCATCCATATGTTGCAGGTGTGCTTTGGCCTCTTCCAGCGACTTGATACCACCGTTAATCGACATTGTCAGATGCGGAAAGTCACGCTTCAGTTGATACACACGCGGATAATCGAGCGGCGGGATTTCACGGTTTTCTTTCGGGCTTAACCCCGAAAGCCAGGCTTTACGTGCGTGGATGATGAACATCTCACACTCGCCTTTGCCGGAAACGGTATTGATGAAATCGCAGAGAAATTCATAGCTGTCCTGGTCGTCGATGCCAATACGCGTTTTCACCGTCACCGGAATCGACACCACATCGCGCATCGCTTTCACGCAGTCGGCAACCAGCTGCGCATTACCCATCAGACACGCACCAAACATGCCGTTCTGCACCCGGTCAGACGGGCAGCCGACATTCAGGTTGATCTCATCATATCCGCGCGCTTCTGCCAGCTTTGCACACTGCGCCAGCGCCGCCGGATCGCTACCGCCCAGTTGCAACGCTACCGGATGTTCTTCTTCACTGTACGCCAGATAATCACCTTTACCGTGAATAATCGCCCCTGTGGTCACCATTTCGGTATACAGCAACGTATTGCGGGAAAGCAGACGCAAGAAATAGCGGCAATGTCTGTCCGTCCAGTCGAGCATTGGTGCAACGCTAAACCGACCACTCCAGTGAACGTCAGTTTTTTCAGGCATTGCGCTGGTTTGGTTGATTTTTTGCATTTCAGAATTACCGTGCATTTTCAAATGTAGAGATTATTTTATCGATATATCATGGGGTTATGTTATTCAGCATCACTATTCAGGAGGCTCAATAGCGGGGTACTATACCATAACAACAGGAAGCGCCTGTCTCATTGCAAAAGAAAATTGAGATCCTCTCAAGGCATGAAGCTCTCACGAAGTGATGGAAATAATCTTATTAGCCGTTAACTTTGTTAAGGCCAATGATAAACAATCCAGGTTCGACGATAAATAAAAAATCACACATTAAACTCTGGTGATATATCTCCCTGCTAATAGCATTGATAGAGAAAAAAGAACCCAATAAATATTGGGTCCTTTTATATAATGCCTTCCATACTATCGAAGAACTTCACATATTATTTCTCCGATTTAACCCCGAACAAATCATAAATTAATTTAGAAGTGTCTGTAAGTATTTTAATCTCTTCCTTTGAGGTTGGGTCAAACGACTTCGCGAAGCTAATTAATTGTGGTGCAGCATCTCGCATTTTGCTTAAAATATCAGGATCGAGCGTTCCTTCATTCACCAGATGTGACATCTTATCCAGATAGCCATCAAAATTCATTTCTCCCCCATCAGCCAGACGCTTCATCTCTCCCAGGTACTTCTTCATATCACGTTGAGATAATTTTTCAAACTGAGCTTTCAGGTAGCTCTCATTATTTTCATTAATATACACTGTTTCTGATAAATCTGCGTAGGCACTAGAATATGAAAGTGAAATTAACAGCGAAGCAAATAATTTTAAGCTGTTGTCATCATGTTCCTGGCAGGCATTAACAAACGTTAAAAAACCAGAACCTATTGCTTGAAAATGTATATTCGCTAAAGGTTCATTATCCTTAGATTCCTCATAAAATAGCTGAACCGTGGAGGGAAGGTCATTCTTAGTTTCTACATCAAAAGTACATTGTTCAATGGGCATTGCATCTTTATTATCCCCAGGATTACATATACTATTAATCGCGAAATGAAAAATAGCCCGGTCAACAACTGATGCAATAAAGTCACGATCGTTTAAATCCTCATCAGTGCAATCGTCAATATACTTATTGACCCACATTTTGAGATCATTTATTTGCACAATTAAAAACACATTTTTTTACGTGCATGCCATAAATTATGCGTGATTCGTTGAATAAACAAATCTATTTTTGCAATAATTATATCCCGATGACGCAGCGCTGCATAATCAATAGATTTACCATATATATTATTTAATTTACCTTTGATTGAACCTCTATTATCTAATTTATCTTTGATTGCATCTTCATTATCGAATTGATTTGAATTGAGTGTTTTATTAAAGTATCCAGTTGCACCGGGTATTATCTTCAACATGATTCATCTACCTTTTTTGTCGTACCGTGTCCTCCTTATAATTCTTTTGCCATCTGGTCACTATCAAAAATCGCTCATAATTTCTGAACTACAGGTATGCGTTTAAACCCAGTTAAATAAATAGCGAGTTAACTTGAAGCAATTTATTTAAAAATGAATTATTAATTATTATCGTGTTGATAATGGTACGACAAGGCAACATAACACCTTACCTACAAAACAGAAAATCAACATTACGGCAACAATAAGGGTTCTCGGTGTTTTTCCTGGAACATGGTAAAGTAAGGACATTCTTAACCCCCACTTTGAGGTGCCCGATGGAAAAGACCACAACGCAGGAGTTATTAGCGCAGGCTGAAAAAATCTGCGCGCAGCGTAATGTGCGCCTGACCCCACAGCGCCTGGAAGTGTTGCGCCTGATGAGTCTGCAGGATGGCGCTATCAGCGCTTATGATCTGCTTGATTTACTGCGCGAAGCTGAACCGCAAGCCAAGCCGCCAACGGTTTATCGCGCGCTGGATTTTCTGCTTGAGCAAGGTTTTGTGCATAAGGTGGAATCCACCAACAGTTATGTGCTCTGTCATCTGTTCGATCAGCCCACCCATACGTCAGCCATGTTTATTTGCGATCGCTGCGGCGCAGTGAAAGAAGAGTGTGCAGAAGGCGTGGAAGACATTATGCATACGCTGGCGGCAAAAATGGGGTTTGCCCTGCGGCATAATGTGATTGAAGCACATGGGCTCTGTGCGGCATGTGTAGAAGTGGAAGCGTGTCGTCATCCTGAACAGTGCCAGCATGATCACTCTGTGCAGGTGAAAAAGAAACCGCGTTAAGAGGGCGTACATCCTTGTACACGTCGGGCAGGAGGGATTAATTACCAGCGATATTCATTGCGGGTTTCCCAATCCACGACCTCTTTTTCTGCCTGATCTTTCTGATAACCATAACGTTCCTGGATTTTACCGACCAGTTGATCACGTTTACCTTCAATGATCGTCATATCATCATCGGTCAGTTTGCCCCATTGCTCTTTCACTTTACCTTTAAACTGTTTCCAGTTACCGCCGGCTTCATCTTTATTCATAATCAAGACCTCATCGTTAGGTTGTGAATGAGAGTACGTTCACTTTTCTTCTGAACGTGAGATTAAGTGTAGTCAGCAATTTGGCTTAGGATTATTTATTCAGAATTTTTAACCGTCACGTTGCGGCAAACCAGGTACCATTGCGCCAGTGACGCCGCCAGATAGCCGCCAGAGAAAGCCCGCGCAACGCCAGAAAGACGGTTAATGCCAGCCACAAAGCATGATTACCCAGCCACGGCAGCGTAAGGAGCGTCAGCGCAAACCCTGCGGCGGCCACCGCCATACTGTTACGCATTTCGGTGGCACGCGTTGCGCCTATAAACATGCCGTCCAGCAGATAACACCAGACGCCAACCACCGGCAAAATCACCTGCCAGATAAGATAGCGGTCAGCCAGCTGCTGAATCTGGGTTAACGACGTCAGTAACGCAATGATGTGTTCCCCAGCCAGCAAATAAACCACCGAAAACAGTAACGCTACGATCCCCGACTGGCGGCACGCTGCCCGCCAGACATCCAGCAACTGGCTACCGTCGCGCGCACCGTATGCCTGACCGGAGTGCGCTTCAACCGCGTAGGCAAAACCATCCAGCGCATAGGCGGTAAAGGTGAGTAGCGTCATCAGAACCGCGTTAACAGCGATAATGTCACTCTCCAGTCGCGCGCCAAGTACGGTGATCGCGCCGAAACAGAGTTGCAACAACAGCGAACGCAGCATGATATCGCGGTTAAGCGCCAGCAAGCGACGGAAGTTTCCTCGCCAGGCAGTTTTCAGCATTTCGCCGGAAATTCCGCGTAGTTTGAGGATTTTACGCACCATTAGCAGACCAATCAGCAATGTTGCATATTCCGCAATAACCGTCGCCAGCGCCGCGCCCTGCACGTTCATATGCAGCCCCATCACCAGCCAGACATCCAGCACAATGTTGAGGATATTGCCGACCACTAACAAAATTACTGGCGCACGGGCATATTGCACGCCGAGTAACCAACCGAGTAATACCAGATTCGCCAGCGACGCCGGTGCGCTTAACCAGCGGATTTCAAGAAAGCGTCGCGCCTGTTCCAGGACTGCCTCACTACCGCCAACAATATGCAGCGCCAGATCGATAATCGGCGTACGCAGCAGCGCAATTAACGCCCCAGCCCCCAACGCCAACAGCAACGGTTGCACCAGCGTACGGGCTAATGCCTGAGGATTTTTGGCACCATAAGCCTGCGCAGTCAGCCCGGTGGTGCTCATGCGTAAAAACAGCAACAGCATAAAGAGAAAGCTGGTCGCCGTTGCACCAACCGCCACGCCGCCCAAATAAACCGGGCTATCAAGATGACCAATTACCGCCGTATCGACCAGTCCCAGCAACGGAACGGTGATATTGGAGAAAATCATGGGTAAGGCGAGATGCCAGAGTGCTTTATCAGATGAAGTGAGGAATGCCATGCAGACAAGCCTGATGAAGAGAGATGAAAAACAAACCGCGACGCCAGGCGGCATCGCGGTCTCAGAGATATGTTACAGCCAGTCGCCGTTGCGAATAACCCCAACCGCCAGCCCTTCAATGGTGAAGCTCTGCTGACGAAGGTCAACGACAATTGGTTTAAACTCGCTATTTTCTGGCAACAGTTCGACTTTATTGCCCTGTTTTTTCAGGCGCTTAACGGTAACTTCGTCATCAATACGTGCGACAACGACCTGACCGTTACGTACATCCTGAGTTTTATGCACTGCCAGCAAGTCACCATCCATAATGCCGATATCTTTCATCGACATCCCGCTGACGCGCAGCAGGAAATCAGCATTCGGCTTGAATAAGGAAGGATCGACCTGATAATGACCTTCAATATGCTGTTGCGCCAGAAGTGGTTCACCGGCAGCCACACGACCTACCAGCGGCAACCCTTCTTCCTCTTCCTGCAACAGACGAATCCCGCGTGATGCGCCGGAAACAATTTCAATAACGCCTTTGCGTGCCAGCGCCTTCAGATGTTCTTCAGCCGCGTTTGGGGAACGGAACCCCAAACGCTGCGCGATTTCCGCACGCGTCGGCGGCATACCTGTCTGGCTGATGTGATCACGGATGAGATCAAACACCTCTTGTTGCCTGGCCGTTAACGCTTTCATTCCGCCCCCTGGGTGTATATACAGTTATGCTGTGAGTATATACAGCAAAAGGCGATTTTGGAACCATAAACTGCACAATAAACCAGAGATTTATCGAATTCTGGAAGGGTTATCCAAAATGCGACCATAACAGAATGCACCAGGTAATCACGGCGACGATAATGGCAATCAGCACCGCAGCGGATCCCATATCTTTTGCGCGTCCGGAAAGCTCATGGTATTCAGAGCCAATTCGGTCAACCACTGCTTCGATGGCGCTATTGAGGATTTCCACAATCATCACCAGCATCACGGAGCTGATAAGCAGCACGCGGGTAATCGCGTCCACATCCAGCCAGCAGGCGATGACCACCGCCAACAATACCGCTACGCCTTCCTGACGGAATGCCGCTTCGTTGATCCATGCAGCGCGTAAACCTTTCCAGGAATAGCCAGCAGCTTTGATAATTCGGGTGAATCCAGTGGTATTATTGGCCATTGAAAGAACCTTTTTACATTATGAGCGTCAATATCAGTGTACCGTTAAATCCGATGATTCGGGTTTGCGTAGCGCCGCGCGAAACATGAGCGGATACCACAGAATTTCCCATGACTTTCTGCTATCCTTGCCGCGCATTTGCATTATTAACCAGAGGCTTTACATCGTTTATGTCCGGCTGGCCACGAATTTACTACAAATTACTGAATTTACCATTAAGCATCCTGGTAAAAAGCAAGTCTATTCCGGCAGATCCTGCCCCGGAACTGGGGCTGGATACCTCTCGTCCAATTATGTACGTTTTACCGTACAACTCGAAAGCAGATTTGCTGACGTTGCGCGCCCAGTGTCTGGCACATGACTTGCCTGACCCGTTAGAGCCGCTGGAAATCGACGGCACGCTACTGCCGCGCTATGTGTTCATTCACGGCGGGCCGCGTGTGTTCACCTATTACACGCCGAAAGAAGAGTCTATTAAGCTGTTCCACGACTATCTCGATTTGCACCGTAGCAACCCAAATCTGGATGTGCAGATGGTGCCAGTGTCGGTGATGTTTGGTCGCGCGCCGGGGCGTGAAAAAGGCGAAGTGAACCCGCCGCTGCGTATGCTTAACGGCGTACAGAAATTTTTCGCTGTACTGTGGCTCGGTCGCGACAGTTTTGTGCGTTTCTCGCCGTCAGTTTCGCTGCGCCGTATGGCGGATGAACACGGCACGGATAAAACTATCGCTCAGAAACTGGCGCGCGTGGCGCGTATGCACTTTGCCCGTCAACGTCTGGCTGCCGTAGGCCCACGTTTGCCTGCTCGTCAGGATCTGTTTAATAAGCTGCTCGCCTCCCGCGCCATTGCCAAAGCGGTAGAAGATGAAGCGCGCAGCAAAAAAATCTCCCATGAAAAAGCGCAGCAGAACGCGATTGCACTGATGGAAGAGATTGCGGCGAATTTCTCTTACGAGATGATTCGCCTGACTGACCGTATTCTGGGCTTCACCTGGAACCGACTTTACCAGGGCATCAACGTCCATAACGCTGAGCGCGTTCGCCAGCTGGCCCACGACGGTCATGAGCTGGTATATGTGCCTTGCCACCGCAGTCACATGGACTACCTGCTGCTTTCTTACGTGCTGTATCACCAGGGGCTGGTGCCGCCGCATATCGCCGCCGGGATCAACCTGAATTTCTGGCCTGCCGGGCCGATTTTCCGCCGTCTGGGGGCGTTCTTTATTCGCCGTACGTTTAAAGGCAATAAACTTTATTCCACCGTTTTCCGGGAGTATCTCGGCGAACTGTTCAGCCGTGGTTATTCCGTCGAGTACTTCGTGGAAGGCGGTCGTTCCCGTACGGGGCGTTTGCTGGATCCGAAAACTGGTACGCTGTCGATGACCATTCAGGCGATGCTGCGTGGCGGCACGCGTCCGATTACGCTGATTCCGATCTATATCGGTTATGAGCACGTCATGGAAGTGGGTACTTACGCCAAAGAACTGCGCGGCGCGACGAAAGAGAAAGAGAGCCTGCCGCAGATGCTGCGCGGTTTAAGCAAGCTGCGTAATCTCGGTCAGGGTTACGTCAACTTCGGTGAACCAATGCCGTTGATGACCTACCTTAACCAGCATGTACCTGACTGGCGTGAATCTATCGATCCCATCGAAGCGGTGCGTCCAGCATGGTTAACGCCGACGGTCAATAATATTGCTGCCGATCTGATGGTACGCATTAACAACGCAGGCGCGGCAAACGCCATGAACCTGTGCTGTACTGCGCTACTGGCATCACGTCAGCGCTCACTCACCCGCGAGCAGTTAACCGAGCAACTCAACTGCTACCTGGATCTGATGCGCAACGTGCCCTACTCCACGGACTCTACCGTTCCTTCAGCCAGCGCCAGCGAGCTTATCGATCACGCGCTGCAAATGAACAAGTTTGAAGTCGAGAAAGACACAATCGGCGACATCATCATTCTGCCGCGCGAGCAAGCGGTGCTGATGACCTACTATCGCAACAACATTGCGCATATGTTGGTGCTGCCTTCGCTGATGGCGGCAATCGTCACCCAGCATCGCCACATCTCCCGCGACGTATTGATGGAGCACGTCAATGTGCTTTACCCAATGCTGAAAGCGGAGCTGTTCCTGCGCTGGGATCGCGACGAGTTGCCGGACGTTATTGATGCGCTGGCAAATGAGATGCAACGTCAGGGGCTGATTACCCTGCAAGATGATGAGTTGCATATCAACCCGGCGCATTCTCGCACGCTACAGCTGCTGGCCGCAGGCGCGCGCGAAACGCTGCAACGTTATGCCATCACCTTCTGGTTGTTGAGTGCCAACCCGTCGATCAACCGCGGTACGCTGGAGAAAGAGAGCCGCACCGTCGCGCAACGTCTCTCCGTGCTGCACGGCATCAACGCGCCGGAGTTCTTCGACAAGGCGGTGTTCAGTTCTCTGGTGCTGACACTGCGTGATGAAGGGTATATCAGCGATAGCGGCGATGCCGAACCGGCAGAAACGATGAAGGTTTATCAGTTGCTGGCGGAGTTGATTACATCAGACGTGCGTTTGACGATTGAGAGTGCGACGCAGGGCGAAGGGTAATCAGAGAGAATTGCCGGATGCGGCGAAAACGCCTTATCCGGCCTTCCATAATCTGCAAATTCAATAAATTGCGATGTGTTGTGTAGGCCTGAGAAGCGCCGCGCATCAGGCAACCCAGAAGAAAGCCGGATGATCATCCGGCTTTTTTACATCATCAGAAATGCCAGTAACTCATTGCCAGCCCTAAAAATAGTACCAGACCAACATAGTTATTATTCATAAATGCTTTAAAGCAGGCTTCACGCTCGCGGTTGGCAATCAGTTTTTGTTGATAAACAAACAGCGCGCCAGCCACCAGAATTGACCAGTAATATCCCCAGCCTAAGCCATTTAACTCACCGATGATCGCCATCAGTGCCAGTACGCCAATCTGCAAAATACCAATAATCAATTTATCGTATTGGCCGAACAGGATTGCCGTGGATTTAATGCCAATCTTCACATCATCATCGCGGTCAACCATCGCATACTGCGTGTCGTAAGCCACCGCCCAGAGAATATTGGCGAGGAACATTAACCAGCAACTCAATGGCACCGACTCACTCACAGCGGCAAAAGCCATTGGAATCGACCAGCCAAACGCCGCGCCCAGCACCACTTGCGGTAGATGGGTATACCGCTTCATAAACGGGTACACCCACGCCAGCGCTAGCGCGGCAATCGACAACAGAATGGTCATCGTATTCAGCGTCAGCACCAGTAAAAACGAAATCAGTACCAGCACGACAAACAGCGCGCGCGCCTCTTTCTCTGTTACCGCGCCGCTGGGAAGTGGTCGGTTCGCCGTGCGCTTAACATGACCATCAAACTTGCGGTCAGCATAATCATTCACCACACATCCGGCAGCGCGCATCAGCCAGACACCCGCGACAAACACCGCCAGGATCCAGAGCTGGGGAACGCCCGGTGTCGCCACCCACAACGCCCATAATGTTGGCCAGAGCAGCAGTAACGCGCCAATTGGCTTATCCGTACGCATTAAGCGATGAAACGCCAGCAGCTTATTCTGCGTCAGACTCCACTCCATATTTTTTTCCTCTTAGTACAACGGTGACGCCGGTAAAAACAGTTCTGTTAGCAACAGCGGTTTACCGCTTAATCGCAGGCGGGAACGTCGCCCCCACAGCCCGGCATCACGGCCTATCTCAATAAAGTCCCGGGTTAATGTCGATGATGTGAACAGATAGCGTCCTAACGGCGTTTTACCCAATTTTTGTAACGCCAGCTCCGGCCCGCTTAACGTTGACACAGGAACGACGGTACGACCGGCAAGCCACGGTTCACCATCGGCACATAACAAAATTTCACGTAACCAGTAACGAGACTCTTTCGGCAGCAGCGGCAGTTCTTCGGGGATTTCATTCTGCTCGACAAACCCTTCGCGGATCATCGTCACGCTTACCGTTTTTCCCTGCTGTTCAAAACGTTTTGTCATGGAATCCTCCAGCAACAGCCAGTCGAGCAGTTGCGGATCCAGGGCAGGGATCTCTTTACAATAGCGCAGCGCACGCAGTTGCGTTAACGCGGGGTGTGACATGCCGAACTCTCCGTTACATAACGTAAAGGCATTGTATCGCAGAAAAGTGTTTACGGGAGATGTAAAGCAAATTAAGTGATCTAATACGCAACAAAAACGCAACAATCGCATGAAGTGGTAAAACGATGTTGAACCTTACGCTTTACCGATGCCCGTGCTGGCGAGGGCAACCGTAGGGGCATCACCGTCCAGGATGCCAGGAACGGTGATGTTTTCCTTTACTTAAACACCCTTATTCATTATACGATGAGCTCGCCAACTCGCAGTAAAAATGGGGAAAAGCGCATATTTACCATGAGATTTGGAGCTGAAAAGTGTTTCCTGAGTAAGATTAACAGGCAACATCTCATGTCTGGATTTGTAGATATACGTGGAATTCCAATTGGTATCTTTTGTAGGATTCAACATATCATGTAAGCGCTGGGAGCTTACCACCATAACTGGCCCATCATCGACTGAGGAGAACAGGATAAAGATATTATCGTTTCGTGTTAATTCATTCGTGTTAAAGGTTCTTAAATTATCTTCAGTTTCTATAAATATAGGTGAAACATCATCACTACGAATCCACTCTTTATAAAGATGCCAAACATTTGCTTTGATCATATCATCCGTTGATCGTAAGGCCTGATCGATAAGTTGGATAAAAAAATTGTTATTTTTATCAATTAGCCATTTATTCGTATTAAATCTGTTAATAAAATCGATCATCTGTTGGGTATCGAAATTCACCTCACTGAATCGATGTTGACGCATAAAATCATCGAACTTGTTATCTTCATCAGAATGGATATAACTGCGTATAATGGGATCTTTTATATAAGGACAATGGCTAAATATTTTCTTCATATTCTCAATAAAGTTTTTATTAACAATATTAAGTATTTTTAATTGCATCACCAGTTTTACGGCCAGAACGGATTTCAATATCATTGCATTATCTGGCAATGTATCAATCATTTTTATAATGTTATTGATATAACCATCGAGATCTTCATTCCAAAATATATCTGAATAATCAATAGTTAATTCCAATTGTTCTGTAATGCAATCTTTAAAATTCCCTGTCGACATTCGCACATAATCAAACATAACAGCTGTCAAATTCGATTTAATAAATGATATTTCTTTGGCAGACAGAAACTCTGCTCTGGTGAAGTGCGAAGCGTAAAGATAACAATTATCGAAGTTTGAATTTCTAATCTGACATTCGCGAAAATTACTATGACCAAGTTGACTCTGCGAGAAGTCAACTGTATCAAGAATATTTTTGCTGAAATCGACACATTCACCACTCGCTTTGATAAAAATCACATTGTGTAAACGTCGACATCTAAATATGACATTATCAACTATTGCAGTAGTAAAATTGCAATCCCCAATTTCTTTACATTCGAATGTTACATGTTGTAGATTTGATGATAAAAAAGACACCTTCGATATAACGTCACCTTTAAAATGACAACTTGTTAAATCCAAATCAGACAGGTCGATATACCCCTGCGCATCTTTATCCATCAGAAAATTGCAAGCGCATTCAATTTTTTTTCATTTCTGTAGAATTTTACACTTATAGTATCATTACTGATTGAGACTTCACGAAACATATTTATTGCATGATTTTTTCGTTCCGTTGTTTTATATTTGAAAAAATATTGCTGATATAAATAAAGTTATCTCTGTTTAAACCTGGCACCCCATTTAAATTACGTAGTAAATCAAGATCTACTATATTATTTCCTTGCACCACATCATGTTTCATCAAAGAGTTATTGCCGCCAGAATTTAGGATATGACTTATCATAAAACCTCTGCATAACAGAAATAAAATAACCTGGAAAAGTAGCCTGAATGTCCAGACACTACCGGCGAAAGGAAAAGAATCTCTGATAAGGCATTGAGATAATGGATATTCTTAGTGAAGAAGAAGTGAGTTACTATAAAAAATCGCTCATATCCCAGGAAGGAAGCATAAAAAAAGGTGCGCCAGGAGACGCACCAGTTGTTGCAAAATCAGCACTGTGGGGCGTAATTACCCCTTGCCTTTTACACTGCTGATAAAGGTGGAACGGGCAGATGTCGATCCCAGGCGTTCAGCTTCATCAAGCAGTTTTAACGCCTTATCAACATCACCTTTCGCGACAGCGTTTTTGATCGCGGTATTAAAATAACTTTCCGTGTCGTTGAGCATCGGCTCGCTTTTCTTCACCGGTGCCGGAGCGGGTGCAGCCACAGCTGGTGCCGCCGTGTTACCTACCGTAACCGGAGCTGGAGCGGAAGAACCAAATAAAGGTCCTACCAACACGCTGGAGCTGGAGTTCGTTTTCACTTTCAGTTTCAGTAAGCCATCGGTGGTATGACGAGCAACCGGATCGGGGATATCCGGGATCGAGTTACCGACGCCCTTGGCATAGGCTTTAGCCGGGTCGAGCAGTTGGGTCGTCTGCTGGAGATCTTTTTCCGTGGTAAAGACCAGAACATAAAGTTTTTGCTGCCCCAACGCCGGTGTCAGGCGCATAACGCCTTCCAGCCGATCTGCACTCATCACGCCTGGTTCCTGGTAGGTGAAATAACTGCTGGGGAAGAAGGCTGATGGGGTCATGTTCTGATCAAGAATCAGCACGTTCGGCGCAAAAACGCTGGTTTGTTTGTTCACTTCGCTGGTCAGCGTCAGGGTCAGTTCGCCAATGTTTGCCGGGACGCTGTACGCAGCAACCGGACCACTGATGCCGGGAACGTTCAGTTGTTGGCCGCCGGTCGCCAGTTGGGTGGTCTGGGTTTTAGATTGATCGACCGGTGTCCAGGTGAGTTGTTGCAGCGCAGCAGATGGAATGGCTGGCGCGTCGCTGGTGTTTTGCGGTACGTAGTTAACATCGGCAAGGCTAATTCCAGGCGCGCTTGCCAGTAACCCTGCTGATAAACAGAGGACGATGAGACTTTTATTCATTTTCATTGTTTTCACCTCAAAATCTGGAGCTCAGCGGTAGCCAGGCAATAGCGCGCTAAACCCGATAATCAGAGGGGCTTTCGCCCCTTTCAGATAATGACAACCTGTTTTTATGCCGGATGCGGCGTAAACGCCTTATCCGGCCCAGGTTTTGCTATTACCACCAGATTTCCATCTGGGCACCGAAGGTCCACTCGTCGCTGTCGCCACGACCGAAGCTGCCGCCGTTGAAATCAGCAGGAACGGCTTTGCCGAAGTTCGCGTTGGTATCAGCGTTACCGGTGTAGTCGTAACCCCATTTCTCATCCCACTTGGCGTAGGTTGCGAAGACACGAATAGCCGGGCGTGACCAGATGCTGTCGCCAGCCTGCCATTGTTGTGCGAGGGTAATTTTGTACTGATTGTTCTTGTCGCCGGTGCGCTGGGATTCGACGTTGTCGTAGCCGATTTCCATCACGGTGCTCATGATTGGCGTCCACTTGTACATCGGGCGAATACCGACGGTCCACCACTTGGTGCCGTTGTCGTTATCCCAGTTGATATCCTGGTACATACCCACGTACATCATGTCCCAGTTGTCGCCCATGGAGATCGCACCGTGGTCGAGGATACGCAGCATGTGACCGTTGTTGTTGATATTGTAGGCAAATTTTTCGTTATCAAATGCAACGCCAGAACCCTGCGACAGCCCTTTACCCTGCGAGGTCATCGAGTCAGTAGCGTACTGAACAACAAACTTGTTAAAGCCCTTCAGGACACTCTGAGTATGTTCAGCAGTGAATAACCAGCCGTCTTTCGATGCGCCATCAACCAGACGATAGTTATCACGCAAGTTGGCACGACCGTAGTCGACACCCAGTTCTAATGTGCCGCCCGGGTTGATTTCCATCTGCGCTAAACGCACATCGAAAACGTCGTTCGCGGTTTCGTTGGTATAGTCATAAATATTGTTGCTGGCGAAAGAGGAAGAACCACCAGCTTCAGAGGAGCGGGTTGCTGCCAGAGAGAGTTTACCGAAGCCAACATCGATGTTTTCCAGACCGGCACCAGGACCAGAAATATCCCAGTAGTAGAAGTCGATCATATGAACGTCATGACGTTGGTAGAAGCGCTTACCTGCCCAGATGGTGGAGCCTGGCAGCCATTCGATCAGGTTTTTACCCTGCACGTTTGCTTCACGGAAGGCCGGATCGGTAGCTTCCCAGTCATTCTGTTGTGCGACGGAATAGGCCACGTTAGTGTCGAAATAGAAGCTCTTATCGCCCTCTTTCCACACTTCCTGACCCAATTTTAATTCAGCATAAGTTTCACATTCGTTGCCAAGACGGTATTTACTTTGAGCACCGGTAGTCTGGAAACACTGTTGTTCACCGCCGCTACCTGTCCAACCAATACCGGAACGTGCATAGCCGTGGAAATCAACAGCCATTGCCTGAGCAGACATTACGCCCGCTGCGACGGCAACCGCCAGAGGAAGTTTGCGCAGAGTAATCATCATTCTATCTCCTGAGTCATTGCTTTTCTTTTTTCACATCACCTGTGACAGGCTTTGTGTGTTTTGTGGGGTGCTTAAACGCCCGGCTCCTTATGCAGTCGACGACATGCAGTGCCATCCTCACGGAACAGATGGCAACGCTCTGGCGGCAGGCCGATAGCGAATGTGGCACCTTCTTCTACCAACACCACGTCGTTCTGGCGGTACACCAGGTTTTGACGAATGGAAGGGATCTGGATATGGATTTGAGTTTCGTTGCCGAGTTGCTCGACGACCTGAACTTCACCCTCAAGGATGACGTCAGCGATATCACTCGGCAGTAGATGTTCCGGGCGAATACCCAGCGACATATTGGCTCCAACCTGGACATCACGGCTTTCAACTGGCAGCCAGACTTGCTGACGATTTGGCATCGGCAGCTCCACCTGCACTTGATCGATTGCGGTGGCGGTCACTTTTACCGGCAGGAAGTTCATCTTTGGCGAACCGATAAATCCGGCGACAAAACGGTCTGCCGGATAGTGGTACAGCTCCAGCGGTTTCCCAACCTGCGCCACGCGACCGGCGTCCAGCACCACGATTTTGTCGGCCAGCGTCATCGCTTCGACCTGATCGTGGGTGACGTAAATCATTGTGCGGCCCAGGCGTTTATGCAGACGGGAGATTTCGATACGCATTTGCACACGCAGTGCAGCATCGAGGTTGGAGAGCGGTTCATCGAGCAAAAATACGCTTGGCTCGGCCACCAGCGTACGGCCAATCGCCACACGCTGACGCTGACCACCGGAGAGCGCTTTCGGTTTGCGATCCAGCAAATGCGCCAGTTGTAGCACTTCCGCCACCTGGTTAACGCGTTGGTTAATCACCTCTTTTTTTGCGCCAGCCAGTTTCAGGCCAAATGACATGTTTTCTGCTACTGACAGGTGGGGATAGAGCGCGTAAGACTGAAACACCATACCAACGCCGCGTTCTGCTGGCGGAGTGTCATTCATCCGTTTCTCACCGATGAACAGGTCGCCGCTGGTGATCGTCTCAAGCCCGGCAATCATGCGCAGTAAAGTCGATTTACCGCAGCCAGACGGTCCGACAAACACCACGAATTCACCTTCATGGATATCGAGATTGATATCTTTCGATACCACGACCTCGCCCCAGGCTTTCGTTACATTTTGCAGCTGTACGCTCGCCATGCCCTTCTCCCTTTGTAACAACCTGTCATCGACAGCAACATTCATGATGGGCTGACTATGCGTCATCAGGAGATGGCTTAAATCCTCCACCCCCTGGCTTTTTTATGGGGGAGGAGGCGGGAGGATGAGAACACGGCTTCTGTGAACTAAACCGAGGTCATGTAAGGAATTTCGTGATGTTGCTTGCAAAAATCGTGGCGATTTTATGTGCGCATCTCCACATTACCGCCAATTCTGTAACAGAGATCACACAAAGCGACGGTGGGGCGTAGGGGCAAGGAGGATGGAAAGAGGTTGCCGTATAAAGAAACTAGAGTCCGTTTAGGTGTTTTCACGAGCACTTCACCAACAAGGACCATAGATTATGAAAATAAAAACAGGTGCACGCATCCTCGCATTATCCGCATTAACGACGATGATGTTTTCCGCCTCGGCTCTCGCCAAAATCGAAGAAGGTAAACTGGTAATCTGGATTAACGGCGATAAAGGCTATAACGGTCTCGCTGAAGTCGGTAAGAAATTCGAGAAAGATACCGGAATTAAAGTCACCGTTGAGCATCCGGATAAACTGGAAGAGAAATTCCCACAGGTTGCGGCAACTGGCGATGGCCCTGACATTATCTTCTGGGCACACGACCGCTTTGGTGGCTACGCTCAATCTGGCCTGTTGGCTGAAATCACCCCGGACAAAGCGTTCCAGGACAAGCTGTATCCGTTTACCTGGGATGCCGTACGTTACAACGGCAAGCTGATTGCTTACCCGATCGCTGTTGAAGCGTTATCGCTGATTTATAACAAAGATCTGCTGCCGAACCCGCCAAAAACCTGGGAAGAGATCCCGGCGCTGGATAAAGAACTGAAAGCGAAAGGTAAGAGCGCGCTGATGTTCAACCTGCAAGAACCGTACTTCACCTGGCCGCTGATTGCTGCTGACGGGGGTTATGCGTTCAAGTATGAAAACGGCAAGTACGACATTAAAGACGTGGGCGTGGATAACGCTGGCGCGAAAGCGGGTCTGACCTTCCTGGTTGACCTGATTAAAAACAAACACATGAATGCAGACACCGATTACTCCATCGCAGAAGCTGCCTTTAATAAAGGCGAAACAGCGATGACCATCAACGGCCCGTGGGCATGGTCCAACATCGACACCAGCAAAGTGAATTATGGTGTAACGGTACTGCCGACCTTCAAGGGTCAACCATCCAAACCGTTCGTTGGCGTGCTGAGCGCAGGTATTAACGCCGCCAGTCCGAACAAAGAGCTGGCGAAAGAGTTCCTCGAAAACTATCTGCTGACTGATGAAGGTCTGGAAGCGGTTAATAAAGACAAACCGCTGGGTGCCGTAGCGCTGAAGTCTTACGAGGAAGAGTTGGCGAAAGATCCACGTATTGCCGCCACCATGGAAAACGCCCAGAAAGGTGAAATCATGCCGAACATCCCGCAGATGTCCGCTTTCTGGTATGCCGTGCGTACTGCGGTGATCAACGCCGCCAGCGGTCGTCAGACTGTCGATGAAGCCCTGAAAGACGCGCAGACTCGTATCACCAAGTAATGCTGTGAAATGCCGGATGCGGCGTGAACGCCTTGTCCGGCCTACAAAACCGAAACGTATGTAGGCCTGATAAGACGCGTCAGCGTCGCATCAGGCAGTTGTTGTCGGATAAGGCGTGAAAGCCTTATCCGTCCTGGAATGAGGAAGAACCCCATGGATGTCATTAAAAAGAAACATTGGTGGCAAAGCGACGCGCTGAAATGGTCAGTGCTAGGTCTGCTCGGCCTGCTGGTGGGTTACCTTGTTGTTTTAATGTACGCACAAGGGGAATACCTGTTCGCCATTACCACGCTGATATTGAGTTCAGCGGGGCTGTATATTTTCGCCAATCGTAAAGCCTACGCCTGGCGCTATGTTTACCCGGGAATGGCTGGAATGGGATTATTCGTCCTCTTCCCTCTGGTCTGCACCATCGCCATTGCCTTCACCAACTACAGCAGCACTAACCAGCTGACTTTTGAACGTGCGCAGGAAGTGTTGTTAGATCGCTCCTGGCAAGCAGGCAAAACCTATAACTTTGGTCTTTACCCGGCGGGCGATGAGTGGCAACTGGCGCTCAGCGACGGCGAAACCGGCAAAAATTACCTCTCCGACGCTTTTAAATTTGGCGGCGAGCAAAAACTGCAACTGAAAGAAACGACCGCCCAGCCCGAAGGCGAACGCGCGAATCTGCGCGTGATTACCCAGAATCGTCAGGCGCTGAGTGACATTACCGCCATTCTGCCGGATGGCAACAAAGTGATGATGAGCTCCCTGCGCCAGTTTTCTGGCACGCAGCCGCTCTACACACTCGACGGTGACGGCACGTTGACGAATAATCAGAGCGGCGTGAAATATCGTCCGAATAACCAAATTGGCTTTTACCAGTCCATTACCGCCGACGGCAACTGGGGTGATGAAAAGCTAAGCCCCGGTTACACCGTGACCACCGGCTGGAAAAACTTTACCCGCGTCTTTACCGACGAAGGCATTCAGAAACCGTTCCTCGCCATTTTCGTCTGGACCGTGGTGTTCTCGCTGATCACTGTCTTTTTAACGGTGGCGGTCGGCATGGTTCTGGCGTGTCTGGTGCAGTGGGAAGCGTTGCGCGGCAAAGCGGTCTATCGCGTCCTGCTGATTCTGCCCTACGCGGTGCCATCGTTCATTTCAATCTTGATTTTCAAAGGGTTGTTTAACCAGAGCTTCGGTGAAATCAACATGATGTTGAGCGCGCTGTTTGGCGTGAAGCCCGCCTGGTTCAGCGATCCGACCACCGCCCGCACGATGCTAATTATCGTCAATACCTGGCTGGGTTATCCGTACATGATGATCCTCTGCATGGGCTTGCTGAAAGCGATTCCGGACGATTTGTATGAAGCCTCAGCAATGGATGGCGCAGGTCCGTTCCAGAACTTCTTTAAGATTACGCTGCCGCTGCTGATTAAACCGCTGACGCCGCTGATGATCGCCAGCTTCGCCTTTAACTTTAACAACTTCGTGCTGATTCAACTGTTAACCAACGGCGGCCCGGATCGTCTTGGCACGACCACGCCAGCCGGTTATACCGACCTGCTTGTTAACTACACCTACCGCATCGCTTTTGAAGGCGGCGGGGGTCAGGACTTCGGTCTGGCGGCAGCAATTGCCACGCTGATCTTCCTGCTGGTGGGTGCGCTGGCGATAGTGAACCTGAAAGCCACGCGAATGAAGTTTGATTAAGGGAGATAACAAAAATGGCAATGGTCCAACCGAAATCGCAAAAAGCTCGTTTATTTATTACTCACCTGCTACTGCTACTTTTTATCGCAGCGATTATGTTCCCGCTGCTGATGGTCGTCGCTATCTCGCTGCGTCAGGGAAACTTTGCGACCGGCAGCCTGATCCCGGAGCAAATCTCCTGGGATCACTGGAAACTGGCGTTAGGTTTTAGCGTTGAACAGGCTGATGGTCGCATTACGCCACCGCCATTCCCGGTACTGCTGTGGCTGTGGAACTCGGTAAAGGTCGCCGGGATTTCCGCGATTGGCATTGTGGCGCTCTCCACCACCTGCGCCTACGCTTTCGCCCGTATGCGCTTTCCAGGCAAAGCGACGCTGCTGAAAGGAATGCTGATTTTCCAGATGTTCCCGGCAGTACTTTCACTGGTCGCGTTGTATGCGTTGTTTGATCGTCTGGGTGAGTACATTCCATTCATTGGCCTGAATACTCACGGCGGCGTAATTTTCGCGTATCTGGGTGGGATTGCGCTGCATGTCTGGACCATCAAAGGCTATTTCGAAACCATCGACAGTTCGCTGGAAGAAGCTGCTGCGCTGGATGGTGCGACACCGTGGCAGGCCTTCCGCCTTGTCCTGTTGCCGCTGTCAGTACCGATTCTGGCGGTGGTATTCATCCTGTCGTTTATCGCTGCCATTACTGAAGTTCCGGTCGCGTCGCTGTTACTGCGTGACGTAAACAGCTACACCCTGGCCGTGGGGATGCAGCAATACCTCAACCCGCAAAACTACCTGTGGGGTGACTTTGCCGCCGCTGCCGTGATGTCTGCATTACCGATCACCATCGTCTTCTTGCTGGCTCAACGCTGGCTGGTCAACGGCCTGACGGCAGGTGGTGTGAAAGGTTAAAGATGTTGTTCTGCCAATGTTATGCCGCTGCACCCTCAACTTACGTTATCCCAACTTGTGACTGTTATTCGGCGCTCCACGGAGCGCCTTTTTTTCTTTCGTCTGCAATCTGAATCGTTCGCCGGTTAATATTTCCATCATAGAGCTTATTATTTTTACGTTATTTGTTTTCCCACTTACGATAATTCTCTTTCGTGCTCTGAGTCACGGCAATAGTATTGTTTTTATCAATTTTGGATAATTATCACAATTAAGATCACAGAAAAGACATTACGTAAACGCATTGTAAAAAATGATAATTGCCTTAACTGCCTGACAATTCCAACATCAATGCACTGATAAAAGATCAGAATGGTCTAAGGCAGGTCTGAATGAATACCCAGTATAATTCCAGTTATATATTTTCGATTACCTTAGTCGCTACATTAGGTGGTTTATTATTTGGCTACGACACCGCCGTTATTTCCGGTACTGTTGAGTCACTCAATACCGTCTTTGTTGCTCCACAAAACTTAAGTGAATCCGCTGCCAACTCCCTGTTAGGGTTTTGCGTGGCCAGCGCTCTGATTGGTTGCATCATCGGCGGTGCCCTCGGTGGTTATTGCAGTAACCGCTTCGGTCGTCGTGATTCACTTAAGATTGCTGCTGTCCTGTTTTTTATTTCTGGTGTAGGTTCTGCCTGGCCAGAACTTGGTTTTACCTCTATAAACCCGGACAACACTGTGCCTGTTTATCTGGCAGGTTATGTCCCGGAATTTGTTATTTATCGCATTATTGGCGGTATTGGCGTTGGTTTAGCCTCAATGCTCTCGCCAATGTATATTGCGGAACTGGCTCCAGCTCATATTCGCGGGAAACTGGTCTCTTTTAACCAGTTTGCGATTATTTTCGGGCAACTTTTAGTTTACTGCGTAAACTATTTTATTGCCCGTTCCGGTGATGCCAGCTGGCTGAATACTGACGGCTGGCGTTATATGTTTGCCTCGGAATGTATCCCTGCACTGCTGTTCTTAATGCTGCTGTATACCGTGCCAGAAAGTCCTCGCTGGCTGATGTCGCGCGGCAAGCAAGAACAGGCGGAAGGTATCCTGCGCAAAATTATGGGCAACACGCTTGCAACTCAGGCAGTACAGGAAATTAAACACTCCCTGGATCATGGCCGCAAAACAGGTGGTCGTCTGCTGATGTTTGGCGTGGGCGTGATTGTAATCGGCGTAATGCTCTCCATCTTCCAGCAATTTGTCGGCATCAATGTGGTGCTGTACTACGCGCCGGAAGTGTTCAAAACGCTGGGGGCCAGCACGGATATCGCGCTGTTGCAAACCATTATTGTCGGAGTTATCAACCTCACCTTCACCGTTCTGGCAATTATGACGGTGGATAAATTTGGTCGTAAGCCACTGCAAATTATCGGCGCACTCGGAATGGCAATCGGTATGTTTAGCCTCGGTACCGCGTTTTACACTCAGGCACCGGGTATTGTGGCGCTACTGTCGATGCTGTTCTATGTTGCCGCCTTTGCCATGTCCTGGGGTCCGGTATGCTGGGTACTGCTGTCGGAAATCTTCCCGAATGCTATTCGTGGTAAAGCGCTGGCAATCGCGGTGGCGGCCCAGTGGCTGGCGAACTACTTCGTCTCCTGGACCTTCCCGATGATGGACAAAAACTCCTGGCTGGTGGCCCATTTCCACAACGGTTTCTCCTACTGGATTTACGGTTGTATGGGCGTTCTGGCAGCACTGTTTATGTGGAAATTTGTCCCGGAAACCAAAGGTAAAACCCTTGAGGAGCTGGAAGCGCTCTGGGAACCGGAAACGAAGAAAACACAACAAACTGCTACGCTGTAATCTTCCTGTCCAGCACGCCGCGCCATTTCGGCGTGCTGACTTTTTACTCCCGCTTCAGCCGTTTCGAATTACACAGCCACAGGGTGATCACCAGTAACAGGATCGCAGCCGAGTAGATCAACACATCCAGTGGCGATTTATGATCGACGATGATCAAGCGCACAATGGCGGTGATCCCAATATAGACAAAGTAACGTAGCGGGAAGTGAAAACCGGACTGAAAGTACTTCACAATCAGCGCGATAAATTCGAAATAGAGAAAGTAAACCACCAGTCCTTCTACCAGCTCATATTTGCTGGTTTGTTCTGGCGCGAACAGCACATCAGCCAGATGCACCGTTTCTTTGCCGAGGAAGACAACCAAAATCAGGCCGAGGCACAGCAGGCCAAGATTGAGTACGGTCTGCAAAATGGTGGAGATAAACTCCACGCGCGGACGAGAGAGTGACGTCATAGCAGTACCTCCTTCACAGTGGCGAGCTTCCTGTATAACGCAAAAATGTGACGGAGATCTATATTTTTTGTGTATGTTTTGTTCAACCTGGATTTGGAGCGCGCCTCCACCAAAGCCGGATATACCTACCCGTAGGCCGGATAAGCCGCGCCTGGCGGCGCATCCGGCAAGACAAACCGCACCAAAGCCGGTAATTCAAAAATCACCCATTCAGGTGATTCCCAGCCACCAGCAATGCGCGAAAAATCGACAATGTTCCTCTGGAACAAATGAAACGTAACCTGATAAAGGTGGTAAAAATGAAGCCTTATTTTGCTGCTTTGATGTTATCAGTCTCTGTTCTTCCTGCTTATGCTGGTCCGCTCGGTACTGCTGATAAAGCCGACCTACCGCAAAGCAATGTCTCCAGCCCAATGATGGCCCAGTCGCTCAGGCAACCAGACCTGCAACCGATATCGACGGACAGGAAGACAGAATGTTTTCGCCTTTACACACCAGATCGCAAACCGGGAGTGAACTGCGTTCCTGATGGCTCGACAGGCCATTAAGAATGAAGGTGCCAGTGAGTGCGAAAACTGGCACCTTTCCCATGACTTAGCGGAAATTGACGCTACGGTCGCTGGTCATGTCATACAACTGGAACTTACGCCCAAGTTGCTGACCACCGTCACGCGTCAGCGGCGTCCAGCCAATCGCCGCACGGCTGCGTGTCGGGCCAGACGAGAAGAGATCCAACGGTACCGAGACATACACGCCTTTGGTGAAGTCCCCTTCGCCGTACTCCTCTTTCGAAACATTAGTGATCGTGGCATAGCCACCCACCACCACGCCGCTATCAAAGCGTTTGGCGATCTCCAGCGTGCCGCCTTTATCCCCTGCCAGATACTGCCCGACGCTGGCTTTAACTAACACATCCTGAGCGAAAGATGGCGTCCAGTAGGCGGTCAGATGTCCGGTTTTCACGCTGTAGTCGGTGAATTTCATCATATCTTTTGCACTACGCCAGTCGCGCTGTTTAACGTAGTTGGCATCCAGACCAAACGCCCAGTTGCTGTCCAGCGGGCGATACAACACTTCTGCCCCCGCACCGCCAAACATGGTTTCGAGATAACCACCGTAGACCTGACCGTAGAAGCCGTTGCCCAGATGCTGGAAGTAGTTGGCTTGCAGGTTATTCACATAGACATCGTTCTGCACATACTCGCGCACATGGGTACGCACGCGCGGTAAGTGCGAGTCCTGCGGAGGATTAGTGTAGTTAAACTTGTCGTAGTTGTTGGCAAGATTTGCAAACAGGCTGCCGGTGGTCAGCAGATGGTCCGTCAGCCACAAATCTGCCGTTCCCATCACGCCCAGCTGATACATGTAAAAGTTTTCCGGGCCACCGACCGACTGGTTCAGCACCGGATCGATATGGAAATCAAAGCGTGATTTGTCGATATACCAGCCCTGCTCGGTGGACTGCGGAACCACTGGCTCGACGCGTTTTTGCGCCAGCGTCGTTTCGTGGCCCAACGGCTCTCCGGCGAGATGATTTTTCAGGCTGGCGACATCGGTTTCCGTCGTCACCTGCGGCATGTTAAGGCGATTTTCCGTAATGCGGATCGTTTTGATCCCATCCGGCAGATCGTTCATCACGATCCGATTCGCACGGATGATCCCTTCGCGCGAATCACGATATTTCACCTGCTCGCCGGTAACATACAGCGTATCGCCTTTCGCCTGGATCTGTGGATCGGCAAGTCCGGCATTGTATTTCAACAGCGTTAACTGATTCGCCACCACCGAATGCTGCAAAATGGCATCCTGCGGCTGCGGTTGATATTGCGGGCGGGCGTTATCGTTGTAAGACGGGCGCAGATCGTTAAAGTTGGTGCGCAACGTAACGCCAAACATAAAGGTGTTGCCACGTTCATAGCTAAGGTTAACGTCGGCCCAATCGGTAACGCGATAAATCGCACCGACGTTAAACTTACTTTTTTGCTCCAGCTTCCCGGCAAAATCCTGCTGATAATTATTGCCTTCATACTCCAGTTTCAGGCGCAGCGGTTGCCAGGGCGTCTGGTATTCCACGCCGCCAAACAGTGAGGCAGGACCGTGGAACATCTGGCTACCGTCGATAGATCCCGCCTGTTTGTAGCTGTTATCGCGATAGCAATATTTATCACTGGCTGAACAGAGCGGATTTTTCACATTACCGCTGGTGCCCAAATATCCCCAGCCCAGGCCGAGCGTAAAATCGAACGGCCCCCAGGCTTTGCTGGCAACAAGATATTCCGCATCAAACAGCCCCGTACCGCCGATATCCCGCGCACCAACCGCCACTTGCGGCAGCCAGTAACTCTCTTCCCACAAACGCAGTTTGAGATCGAAGGCTTTATCTTTATACGTTTGATCGCCAGAGAACGCTTCGACGCTGCTGTACTGCCGGGTGCGCACGTCGGTGTAGCGCAGCGTTGTTTCCAGCCACGGGAAGAGTTGCACTGAAGCTGAGTAATAACGGTACTGATCGTTATCGCGATAGTTCAGACTCAACTCCCCTTCCCGTGCCATACGCGCGGTGGGCGTTTGTAATAATCCTACGCCACCGAAATCCGACTGCGACGGACCAATGGGCGCAGGATATGTTTCGCCGTAGCAAGCTGTGCTAATGCCCAGCGCCAGTAAGCTAAGCAGATGTCTTTTTTTCATTATTGAGGTATCCGCTGCGTCAGAGTCTGAAGAATGTCGGCGTTAAGGGCATCAGGCGTCTCACTCCAGACGGAGTCCGCGAGGCCAACATAAATAATGCTGCCGGGCATCGGCTCTACGTGACGCTTGTTCCAGTAAGCCACCGGCGCTTTTTGCGTGCGTCCGTCCGGGTAAACCACCCACGCGTAGCTGCGATCCGCACCGCTGAGCAGGCTCTGGTCAGAGAGATAGCTCGCCACGTCGCGACCTGGAGTGAATGGCTGCTTGCCAGGACGGCTGATAAGCCCGAACAACGTGACCGTGGACGGCGGTGGTCCGACCCACAGCGTGTAGTTGCCCTGCAACGGCGGGTTACCGCGTTCGGCAACGCGGACGATATCGGGATCAAGATTGATTTTTTGCCTGCCCGTCACTTTCAACGCCTGAATTTGCTGGCGTAAGGCGTTAATCGCAGCGGCATCGTCGGCGCTGGAATCTGCGCCCTGTTCTGCCAGCCGTGTCAGCAACGCCTGCTGCTGACGCAATGCTGCCGCCGTTGCCAGCTCTTCGCTAATCACCGCACCGGGCCACCAGCTGTTTGCCAGCCGCGGTTGGCCTACCAGATCGATTAAATGCTCTGCGCCCGTTAGCGTTTTGGCCTCACTGCTGCCATTGCTGAACACCTTGACGGTTCCTGCCGCGAAGACCGATGACGCTCCCACACTCAAAAGCAACGCGACAATAGTTTGTTTAATCATTGTTTTGCCGCCTTGATGAGAGTGGTTTTCACCGGAAAATAATCCGCGCCGAGATACTGTTCCGACTGGCGAATTTGCCCTTCGCTGTCGATCCAATAGCGGTTATGCCAGCGCGCCTGGTCGGTGGAGACTTCTTCGTCCAGCACGCGAACCGGGGTTTCATCGCTGCCGACTTTGACGGTATCGGTGCCATCCCATTTGAAGACTGAGCGTGCGGTGGCGTAGCGTACCTGCTGGTACTCGGTCCAGCCCATCGTGCGCGTCCAGCTTGCGCCATCAACGATTTGTGCGGGTTTAATCAGCGGGTCGGCAGCAAGGTTATTCACTTCAATCAGGTTGTCGCCGCCGAGCAGAGTCTTCACCAGACGGCCATGTTGGGTAACGAGAGTAGCCTGATCCTGAGTGACCCATTTTTGTTGTCCGTCTTCAGCGAAGGCCAGCACCACAAATAACTGCGGCCCGCCATTAAGCTGCATGTACTGGCTGGCGTAGGGCATATTTTGAATATCATCATCCGTCAGCTGTACGCCTGGCGTGCCGAACAGACTGTCCCACAGTGAATTGCCCAGCTCTTTAGTCGTGGCTGAACAGGCCTGTAATAACAGGCAGATAAGAATGAGTGCAGGTCGCTTCACGACTCTTCTCCAGAGGGGCAGAATAACCACACCGGAGTGTGGTTATGGTTAATCCCTTCATACTTCTAGCCACAGATGCAATGACTCGAATTATTTTGGGGATACATACTTTATTACTGGGTACTGGTGGTCGTGGTTGTGGTGGTCCCGGTATTAGAACCATCACCGCCACCGGTTGCCGCAAGCGCGACACCCACCGCCGAGCTTACGGTGCTGACGCTGGTCGCGGAGGAACTCCCCGCCGAAACCGACGTTGCTGCCGACCCTGCCGCTTCGCCCACCTGTACAGGTGCAGCCCACGCAGAAGTCGCCGCAAGCGCAGATATGGCAAAAATGCCATACAGAACTTTTTTCATAACAATTTCCCTTCATTGAATGAATGGAGATTTACCCAAAAACATTTCGGGCGGGATCGAGTATACACAACTAAAGCATGCGAATTACGGCGCGGGGAATTAGCGATGGCGTTTTAGGATAATTGGAATGAATATCAAATATAAGTTTCAACTTATATTTAAATAACAATAAAAATCATAAACTTAAAATAAAAACAAAAGCAATTAATCTGCGTATTTTCCGAAATAAACAACGATTAAAAATCTATTTTAGGATTAACCTCACGGTATGATTTCCGTTAAATTACAGACAAGGGGATTTATCTGATAAAAAAATGCCGACATAACGTCGGCATTGTTATTAAGGTTATTTAATCAATCGTGCTATGTATTAATTGCCGAATACGATGTACATATCGGCATCGACCTGTAGGCCTGATAAGACGCGACCGCGTCGCATCAGGCATCGGTTGCCGGATGCGGCGTGAACGCCTTATCCGGCCTACATATCGACGATGATTAACCGCGCCACGCTTTATAGCGGTTAATCAGACCATTGGTCGAGCTATCGTGGCTGCTGATTTCTTTATCATCTTTCAGCTCTGGCAGAATACGGTTCGCCAGCTGTTTACCCAGTTCCACGCCCCACTGGTCGAAGGTGAAGATGTTCAGGAGCACGCCCTGAGTAAAGATTTTGTGCTCATACAGCGCAATCAACGCACCCAGGCTGAACGGAGTGATTTCACGCAGCAGGATGGAGTTGGTCGGGCGGTTACCTTCGAATACTTTGAACGGCACCACGTAGTCAAGCGTTGCCGGATCTTTACCCTGATCACGATATTCCTGCTCAACCACTTCGCGGGATTTACCAAACGCCAGCGCTTCGGTCTGGGCGAAGAAGTTAGACAGCAGTTTCTGGTGATGATCAGAGAGCGGGTTATGGGTGATAGCCGGAGCGATGAAATCGCACGGTACCATTTTGGTTCCCTGGTGGATCAGCTGGTAGAACGCGTGCTGACCGTTAGTGCCTGGTTCACCCCAGATAATCGGGCCAGTCTGGTAATCCACAACGTTACCGTTACGGTCAACATACTTACCGTTGGACTCCATATTGCCCTGCTGGAAGTACGCCGCGAAACGGTGCATATACTGGTCATACGGCAGAATCGCTTCAGTTTCCGCACCAAAGAAATTGTTGTACCAGATGCCAATCAGCGCCAGCAGTACAGGCAGGTTTTTCTCGGCAGGCGTGGTGGAGAAATGCTTGTCCATCGCGTGTGCGCCGGAAAGCAGTTCAACGAAGTTATCAAAGCCGATGGAGAGAACAATCGACAGGCCAATCGCTGACCACAAAGAGTAACGGCCGCCAACCCAGTCCCAGAACTCGAACATGTTGGCAGTATCAATACCAAACTCGCCAACGGCTTTGGCATTGGTGGAAAGCGCCGCAAAGTGTTTTGCAACGTGTTTTTCATCACCTGCCGCTTTCAGGAACCAGTCACGCGCGCTATGGGCGTTGGTCATAGTTTCCTGAGTGGTGAAGGTTTTAGATGCTACCAAGAACAGCGTGGTTTCCGGGTTTACTTTTTTCAGCACTTCCGCGATGTGAGTCCCATCGACGTTAGAAACAAAGTGCATGTTCAGGTGGTTTTTGTACGGACGCAGAGCTTCGGTCACCATGTATGGGCCGAGGTCAGAACCGCCGATCCCGATGTTCACTACGTCAGTGATTGCTTTGCTGGTATAACCTTTCCACTCACCGGAAATAATCGCTTCTGAGAAGGTTTTCATCTTCTCCAGCACCGCGTTGACTTCCGGCATTACGTCTTTGCCATCAACCAAAATCGGGGTATTGCTACGGTTACGCAGCGCTACGTGCAGCACGGCGCGGTTTTCAGTGCGGTTGATCTTCTCGCCAGAGAACATCGACTTAATCGCGCCCGCCAGATCGCACTCTTTCGCCAGATCCTGTAATTTCGCCAGCGTCTCTTCAGTGATGCGGTTTTTGGAGTAATCCACCAGCATCTGATCGTCGAAGGTTGCGGAGAACTTAGAAAAACGATCGCCGTCTTTAGCAAAAAGATCGGCGATCGTAACGTCTTTCATTTCATCGAAGTGTTTCTGTAGTGCCTGCCAGGCAGCGGTCTGCGTTGGATTGATGTTTTTCATTAGCAATACTCTTCTGATTTTGAGAATTGTGACTTTGGAAGATTGTAGCGCCAGTCACAGAAAAATGTGATGGTTTTAGTGCCGTTAGCGTAATGTTGAGTGTAAACCCTTAGCGCAGTGAAGCATTTATTAGCTGAACTACTGACCGCCAGGAGTGGATGAAAAATCCGCATGACCCCATCGTTGACAACCGCCCCGCTCACCCTTTATTTATAAATGTACTACCTGCGCTAGCGCAGGCCAGAAGAGGCGCGTTGCCCAAGTAACGGTGTTGGAGGAGCCAGTCCTGTGATAACACCTGAGGGGGTGCATCGCCGAGGTGATTGAACGGCTGGCCACGTTCATCATCGGCTACAGGGGCTGAATCCCCTGGGTTGTCACCAGAAGCGTTCGCAGTCGGGCGTTTCGCAAGTGGTGGAGCACTTCTGGGTGAAAATAGTAGCGAAGTATCGCTCTGCGCCCACCCGTCTTCCGCTCTTCCCTTGTGCCAAGGCTGAAAATGGATCCCCTGACACGAGGTAGTTATGTCTGAAATTGTTGTCTCCAAATTTGGCGGTACCAGCGTAGCTGATTTTGACGCCATGAACCGCAGCGCTGATATTGTGCTTTCTGATGCCAACGTGCGTTTAGTTGTCCTCTCGGCTTCTGCTGGTATCACTAATCTGCTGGTCGCTTTAGCTGAAGGACTGGAACCTGGCGAGCGATTCGAAAAACTCGACGCTATCCGCAACATCCAGTTTGCCATTCTGGAACGTCTGCGTTACCCGAACGTTATCCGTGAAGAGATTGAACGTCTGCTGGAGAACATTACTGTTCTGGCAGAAGCGGCGGCGCTGGCAACGTCTCCGGCGCTGACAGATGAGCTGGTCAGCCACGGCGAGCTGATGTCGACCCTGCTGTTTGTTGAGATCCTGCGCGAACGCGATGTTCAGGCACAGTGGTTTGATGTACGTAAAGTGATGCGTACCAACGACCGATTTGGTCGTGCAGAGCCAGATATAGCCGCGCTGGCGGAACTGGCCGCGCTGCAGCTGCTCCCACGTCTCAATGAAGGCTTAGTGATCACCCAGGGATTTATCGGTAGCGAAAATAAAGGTCGTACAACGACGCTTGGCCGTGGAGGCAGCGATTATACGGCAGCCTTGCTGGCGGAGGCTTTACACGCATCTCGTGTTGATATCTGGACCGACGTCCCGGGCATCTACACCACCGATCCACGCGTAGTTTCCGCAGCAAAACGCATTGATGAAATCGCGTTTGCCGAAGCGGCAGAGATGGCAACTTTTGGTGCAAAAGTACTGCATCCGGCAACGTTGCTACCCGCAGTACGCAGCGATATCCCGGTCTTTGTCGGCTCCAGCAAAGACCCACGCGCAGGTGGTACGCTGGTGTGCAATAAAACTGAAAATCCGCCGCTGTTCCGCGCTCTGGCGCTTCGTCGCAATCAGACTCTGCTCACTTTGCACAGCCTGAATATGCTGCATTCTCGCGGTTTCCTCGCGGAAGTTTTCGGCATCCTCGCGCGGCATAATATTTCGGTAGACTTAATCACCACGTCAGAAGTGAGCGTGGCATTAACCCTTGATACCACCGGTTCAACCTCCACTGGCGATACGTTGCTGACGCAATCTCTGCTGATGGAGCTTTCCGCACTGTGTCGGGTGGAGGTGGAAGAAGGTCTGGCGCTGGTCGCGTTGATTGGCAATGACCTGTCAAAAGCCTGCGGCGTTGGCAAAGAGGTATTCGGCGTACTGGAACCGTTCAACATTCGCATGATTTGTTATGGCGCATCCAGCCATAACCTGTGCTTCCTGGTGCCCGGCGAAGATGCCGAGCAGGTGGTGCAAAAACTGCATAGTAATTTGTTTGAGTAAATACTGTATGGCCTGGAAGCTATATTTCGGGCCGTATTGATTTTCTTGTCACTATGCTCATCAATAAACGAGCCTGTACTCTGTTAACCAGCGTCTTTATCGGAGAATAATTGCCTTTAATTTTTTTATCTGCATCTCTAATTAATTATCGAAAGAGATAAATAGTTAAGAGAAGGCAAAATGAATATTATCAGTTCTGCTCGCAAACGAATTCCCGTACACTGAACTCTCTGGCTCACTGAGGGCACCATCATGGCACTCCCCCGTATTACCCAAAAAGAGATGACTGAACGCGAGCAGCGTGAACTTAAAACACTGCTGGATCGGGCGCGGATTGCGCATGGTCGCGTATTGACCAACTCCGAAACCAACAGCATTAAGAAAGATTACATCGATAAATTAATGGTTGAGCGTGAGGCTGAAGCGAAAAAAGCCCGCCAGTTGAAGAAAAAGCAGGCTTATAAACCGGATCCTGAAGCGTCATTTAGCTGGTCAGCAAATACGTCGACGCGCGGCAGGCGCTAATCCACAATCAACGCCTGAGATTTTCACTCGTCAGTGTGAACACAATTTTCCCCTCACCCTAACCCTTTTCCCGAAGGGGCGAGGGGACTGTCCGGGCACTTTTGGGCCGTTTTCATCAGTCTGAGGCGTTAATCAGCGCCCCTTCTTTTTACGCCCCGGCGAGGTAAAACGCTTACCGTTGGACGCCGGGCGACCGCCTTTTTCCGCCGTTTTTTCCATCTTAACGACTGGACGTTTGATGCCCGCTGTTTTCGGTTTGGCCTTCGCTTTAGGTTTTACCTCGGAAGAGGAATTTTCAATGAGCTTAAAGAGGTCGATTAACTCATCGTCGGTTAAATCGCGCCATTCCCCCAGCGGAATGCCGCTTAAGCTAACGTTCATGATGCGCGTGCGTTCCAGCTTTTTCACTTCATAGCCGAAATGCTCGCACATGCGCCGGATCTGACGGTTCAGCCCCTGCACCAGGGTAATGCGGAAGACAAACGGCGCTTCTTTTTTAACTTTGCACTTTTTGGTCACTGTCCCGAGGATTGGCACCCCCGCACTCATGCCGCGAATAAACTCCTCGGTAATCGGTTTATCGACCGTCACCAGATACTCTTTCTCATGATCATTGCCAGCACGCAGGATCTTATTCACCAGATCGCCGTGATTGGTGAGGAAAATCAGCCCCTGGGAGTCTTTATCCAGGCGGCCAATCGGGAACACGCGTTTGCTGTGGTTAACGAAATCGACAATGTTATCGCGCTCGCCATCTTCGGTGGTGCTTACAATACCAACGGGCTTGTTCAGGGCGATAAGTACCAAATCTTCGGCTTCCCGAGGTTCAATCAACTGACCGTTTACTTTCACAACGTCGCCGGGTTTCACCTGATCGCCAATGGTGGCTCGCTTGCCATTAAGGAACACATTGCCTTGCTCGATATAGCGATCCGCTTCGCGGCGTGAGCAAATTCCGCTTTCGCTGATGTATTTATTTAAACGGACTGATGAGTCGGGCAGCATAAATTCTCCTGTAAAAAACGGAATATACCGTACCTTTGGGTTGATAAAAAATAGTCATGAGCGAACTATTTGTTATTTCCATTGGCTTGAATTCGTTACCTGCTCAAATCACTTTCCAGAAGCAATGTGCGACATCGTGAGCCATGTCAGTAAGTGGTTAAATTCGCAGTGGTAGCATGCCTCCCGTGATTTCTTACTAACCGGAGAAGTAATGGAACTGCTTTTATTGAGTAACTCGACGCTGCCGGGTAAAGCCTGGCTGGAACATGCACTGCCGCTAATTGCTGAACAGTTGCAGGGTCGCCGCTCAGCGGTGTTTATCCCTTTCGCTGGCGTAACGCAGACCTGGGATGATTACACAGCGAAAACGGCTGCGGTTCTCGCTCCGCTGGGTGTTTCTGTCACCGGTATTCATAGCGTTGTCGATCCCGTTGCCGCGATTGAAAATGCTGAGATCGTGATTGTCGGCGGCGGGAATACTTTCCAGTTGCTGAAACAGTGCCGCGAGCGCGGGCTGCTGGCACCAATTACTGACGTGGTTAAACGTGGCGCTCTGTATATTGGCTGGAGCGCAGGCGCTAACCTTGCTTGCCCAACTATTCATACCACCAACGATATGCCGATTGTCGATCCGCAAGGTTTCGATGCGCTAAATCTGTTCCCGCTGCAAATCAACCCGCACTTCACCAACGCGCTGCCGGAAGGCCATAAAGGTGAAACCCGTGAGCAGCGTATTCGCGAACTGCTGGTCGTCGCGCCAGAACTGACGATTATTGGTCTACCGGAAGGTAACTGGATCACAGTGAGTAAAGGTCACGCTACGCTGGGTGGCCCGAACACCACTTATGTGTTTAAGGCTGGTGAAGAAGCGGTTCCGCTGGAAGCTGGTCACCGTTTTTAAGTGAATTGCCGGATGCATGATCCGGCATCTTGTTCATAGTGCCTGATGCGACGCTTGACGCGTCTTATCAGGCCTACAGGATTCACAATATTAATACTCGTCCCGTCCTTCATCTTCATCCGGCTGTTCCAGCACACTGTAAGCCACCGAACAAAACAGCGAGTTCAGGCGCTGCATATCTCCCAGTAAGCCTAAATGTAGCGAACTGGTTTCAATGCTCTGCACGTTTTGCTGATGCAGGCGATCGACGTGGGCGTGGGAATAGCGGCGATTAAGAATGCGAAAACGATGTTTGCTGCGACGCAAACGACGAGCGCTGGTGACATCGCCAGAGAAGAACACCGACATTGCCAGCTTTAAATTACTGAGCAATTGCTCATAGAGCGCATCCAGTTCCTTCAACCCATCAAGCGAAAATGCCCGCCGTGCTGCCAGTGATTTGTCAGCAATTTCGCTGCCCATGCGCTCGACGATATCGGAGGCCTGTTCAAGGTTGAGCGACATTTCGATGATCTCTGCCCAGCGGCGCGACTCTTCCTCCGCCAGCTCTTCTTTTGGCATCCGCGCCAGATACAGCTTAATGGCGGTGTAGAGAACGTTGATATCATCTGCCAGCTTACGCAGCTCTTTCTCCTGCCGTGGCTCACCGTGCATCACTTTATTCAACCCTTCCATCATCTGTTCCATGGCGTCGCCAATGCGCAGGGTTTCGCGCGCGGCGTTCGCCAGAGCAAGCGTGGGCGTATCCAGCGCGCTGACATCCAGATGTTTAGGCCGTAGCTGGGTATCCAGTTCCGGTTCATCGCGAATAATCGTTTTGCAAAACCGTGCCATCGGGTCAACAAATGGCAGCATGACCAGGCAACGTACAAGGTTGTAGAAGACGTGGAAATAGATCACCAGTTCCGCTTTTGGCAATGACAACTTCCCCATTGTCTCTGCCAGCAAATGGACAAACGGCAGGATAATCAGGCTACCCACCAGCTTAAACAGCAGACTACCCAGCGCGACACGGCGGGCTGCGGCATTGGCGGCACTGTTGTTGAGCATTGCCAGCAGACCGGAACCGAGGTTAGCACCAATCACCAGACAGAGCGCCACGGGGAAGGAGATAATGCCTGCGGCGGTCAGAGTCGCGGTCAGCAGTACAGCAGCAAGGCTGGAGTAGCTGATAATGGCGAACATCGCGCCAATCAGCGCATCCAGCAGAATATCGCCGGTCAGCGAGGCAAAGATCACCTGAACGCCGTTTGCCTGGGTGATCGGCGTTACGGCCTGCACAATCAACTCCAGCGCTAGCAAAATCAGCCCAAGACCAATACCGACGCGGCCCAGTTGCCCGGCGCGTGACTGTTTGCGTCCGAGGAAAAAAATCACGCCGATAAAAATAAGTAACGGTGACAGCCAGGATAAGTCGAAGGTGAGAATACGCGCCATTAGCGCCGTCCCGACATCTGCACCCAGCACAATGACCAGAGCCGGTGCGAGGGCTACCAGATCCTGAGCGACAAACGAGGTCACCAGCATGGTGGTGGCATTACTGCTCTGTACCAGTGCGGTAACGCCGATCCCCGCGCAAAAGGCGAGCGGCTTTTTTTCGACGCTCCGGCTAAGGACAGTACGCAAACGCGCGCCGAAGACGCGCATTACGCCGGTTCGAACAATATGAGTCCCCCAGACCAGCAGGGCGACGGCAGAAAGCAGGTGAAGCAGCGTTAACACGAGTTCAGGTTCTCCTTATCGTTATATGTTCCTGAAGCAATTGAATGACCAAAGGACCGGAAACACGCTGACTGGCATCTTTACTGTGCCTTTTGACATTCGTTTTTCCGGCTAAGATTATTCCAGCCTGTTTCCAGTATAAGTGTTTCATATTAATAAAGAGACAGGGCACTCATTGAGCGCCCTGTTTGTTGTAAGGAAAAGTGACAGATTTGTGAATCAGTCCGCGTCATACCCCAGATTCGGTGCCAGCCAGCGCTCAACTTCGGTAACGCTCATACCTTTACGGCGGGCATAATCTTCAACCTGATCGCGCTGAATTTGTGCTACAGCGTAGTACTTGCTGTCCGGGTGGCTGAAGTACCAACCCGAAACCGATGCACCGGGCCACATGGCGAAAGATTCTGTGAGTTTCATGCCAGTGTGTTTTTCCACTTCCAGCAGCTCCCAGATGGTGGCTTTTTCCGTATGTTCCGGGCAGGCCGGATAGCCCGGTGCCGGACGGATGCCCTGGTAGTTTTCGCGGATCAGCTCTTCGTTGCTGAGGTTCTCGTTCGGCGCATAGCCCCAGTAGACTTTACGCACACGCTCATGGAGATACTCCGCAAAGGCTTCGGCTAAACGGTCGGCAAGCGCTTTCACCATGATTTTGTTGTAATCATCGTGCTGCGCTTCAAAGGCATCAGCCAGTGCGTCCTCTTCCAGCCCGCCAGTCACGGCAAATGCGCCGATGTAATCTGCTTTACCAGAAAGCTTCGGCGCAACGAAGTCAGCGAGACAGTAGTTAGCGAAGCCTGTTTTTTCGGTCTGTTGACGCAGATGGTGGCTGACGTTGATCACATGGGTACGCGTTTCGTCACGGTAGATTTCAATGTCATCGCCCACACGGTTTGCCGGGAACAGGCCCACCACGCCACGCGGATTCAGCGTTTTCTCGGCGCTTAATTTATCCAGCATGTCGTTGGCGTCTTTAAACAGCCGCTGCGCCTCAACGCCCACCACTTCATCTTCCAGAATGCGCGGATACTTCCCGGCCAGCGACCAGGTCATAAAGAACGGTGTCCAGTCGATGTAATTACGCAGCGTTTCGATGCTTGCTTCGACTTCCTGCACGCCGAGACGGTGCGCCACCGGCGGCGTGTAAGCCTGCCAGTCAAAAGCGAAATCGTTATCGCGCGCCGCTTCCAGCGTGACCGGTGGTGTGCGCGGTTTCTTGCGCCCGTGCTGAATACGTACGGTTTCGTACTCCTTGCGGGTACGAGCGACAAAATCATCACGCTGGGTATCGGAAAGCAGCGCCGCCACCACACCAACGGTACGCGAGGCATTCTGCACATACACCGTCGGGCCGCTGTAGTTCTGCTCGATTTTCACCGCCGTGTGCGCTTTTGAGGTCGTCGCGCCGCCAATCAGTAACGGAATAGTGAAGCCCTGACGCTCCATCTCTTTCGCCACGTTAACCATCTCGTCCAGCGACGGCGTGATAAGCCCCGAAAGGCCAATCAGATCAGCATTCACTTCTTTAGCGGTACGGAGAATTTTTTCCGCAGGCACCATAACGCCGAGATCGACAATTTCGTAGTTGTTACATTGCAGCACCACACCAACGATATTTTTACCGATGTCGTGGACGTCGCCCTTCACGGTGGCGATCACCATCTTGCCGTTGGTTTTGCCCTGCTCTTTGCTGGCTTCAATAAACGGTTCGAGGTAGGCCACCGCCTGTTTCATGACGCGCGCCGATTTGACCACCTGTGGCAGGAACATTTTCCCTTCGCCAAACAGGTCGCCGACCACATTCATGCCGTCCATCAACGGGCCTTCAATCACTTCAATCGGGCGCGTAGCCTGCTGGCGGGCTTCTTCGGTATCCTGCTCGATAAACTCGGTAATGCCTTTGACCAGCGAGTATTCCAGACGTTTATTCACTTCCCACGAGCGCCACTCCGCCTGCTGGGCGTTGGCGGTGTCGTCGGTTTTGCTGCCGCGATATTTCTCGGCAAGCTCCAGTAAACGCTCGGTGCCATCGTCGCGACGATTAAGAATCACATCTTCCACCGCGTCGCGCAGTTCAGCGGGTAGGTCGTCGTAAATCGCCAGTTGCCCGGCGTTGACGATCCCCATATCCATGCCATTGCGAATAGCGTAGTAGAGGAACACTGCGTGAATGGCTTCGCGCACCGGATCGTTGCCACGGAACGAGAAAGAAACGTTAGATACGCCGCCGGAAATCAGCGCGTGCGGCAGTTCGCGTTTGATGTCTTCACACGCGCCGATAAAGTCCTGCGCGTAGTTGTTGTGCTCTTCAATGCCAGTTGCGACCGCGAAGATGTTTGGGTCGAAGATGATATCTTCTGGCGGGAAGCCAACCTCTTCGGTGAGGATTTTGTACGCCCGACGGCAAATCTCGATTTTCCGTGCGCGAGTATCGGCCTGTCCCTGTTCGTCAAAGGCCATTACCACCACTGCCGCACCGTAGCGACGCAACAATTTCGCGTGATGGATAAAGGCATCGACGCCCTCTTTCATCGAGATAGAGTTAACAATGCCTTTGCCCTGGATACACTTCAGACCTTTTTCAATGACGTCCCATTTTGAGGAGTCGATCATAATCGGCACGCGAGCGATATCCGGTTCACCGGCAATCAGATTGAGAAAACGCACCATCGCCGCTTCGGCATCGAGCATCCCTTCATCCATGTTGATATCGATAATCTGCGCGCCGTTTTCCACCTGTTGACGCGCGACATCCAGCGCCTCGCTGTATTTCTCTTCTTTGATCAGGCGCTTGAACTTAGCGGAACCGGTGACGTTGGTGCGTTCACCCACGTTCACAAACAGGCTATCTTCGCCAATGTTCAGCGGCTCCAGGCCGGACAAACGGCAGGCTACGGGAATTTCCGGCAGTTTGCGCGGCGCTAATCCTTCTACTGCACGACTCATCGCTGCAATATGTTGTGGCGTGGTGCCACAGCAGCCGCCGACGATATTGAGAAAACCCGCTTGCGCCCATTCACGTATCTGTTTTGCCATCGTGTCGGCGTCGAGATCGTACTCACCAAAGGCGTTGGGTAGCCCGGCGTTCGGGTGCGCGGTGACGTAGCATTCCGCAATCCGTGACAGCTCCTGCACGTACTGGCGCAGTTCATCGGGCCCCAGCGCACAGTTCAGGCCAAAGGTCAGAGCTTCGGCGTGGCGCAATGAGTTGTAAAATGCTTCGGTGGTCTGCCCGGAGAGCGTGCGCCCGGAGGCGTCGGTGATGGTGCCGGAGATCATAATCGGCAGCTCAACGCCCAGCGCTTCAAACTCCGTTTTCACCGCAAATACCGCCGCTTTGGCGTTAAGGGTGTCGAAAACGGTTTCAATCAGGATCAGATCCGCGCCACCTTCCACCAGCGCTTTGGTGGACTCTCGATAAGCCGCCACCAGCCCGTCAAAAGTGATATTACGAAATGCCGGATCGTTGACGTCCGGAGAAATAGACGCCGTGCGGTTGGTCGGGCCGAGAACACCGGCAACGTAGCGCGGTTTCTCTGGCGTGCGCGCGGTCCACTCGTCAGCACAAGCTCGCGCCAGTTTCGCCGCCGCAAAGTTGATTTCCGCCGACAGGGATTCCATCTGGTAATCCGCCATCGCAATGGTCGTGGAGTTGAAGGTGTTGGTTTCGATGATATCCGCGCCCGCTTCAAAGTAGGCGTTGTGGATAGCGGCGATCACTTCCGGTTTACTGAGTACCAGCAGGTCGTTGTTGCCTTTGAGGTCGCATGGCCAGTCGGCAAAGCGTTCACCACGAAAATCGGCTTCGTTCAGTCGATAACTCTGGATCATGGTGCCCATACCGCCGTCCAGCACCAGAATACGTTCATTTAACTGCGCACGCAGTTGTTCCACTTTGCTGCTCACACTTGCTCCCGACACGCTCAACCCAGATTTAATAAAAATTCAACAAACCATACTGGCATAAACGCATCTGTGGTAAAAGCGACCACCACGCAACATGAGATTTGTTCAACATTAACTCATCGGATCAGTTCAGTAACTATTGCATTAGCTAACAATAAAAATGAAAATGATTTCCACGATACAGAAAAAGGAGACTGTCATGGTCGCACCCATTCCCGCGAAACGCGGCAGAAAACCCGCCGTTGCCACCGCACCAGCGACTGGACAGGTTCAGTCTTTAACGCGTGGCCTGAAATTACTGGAGTGGATTGCCGAATCCAATGGCAGTGTGGCACTCACGGAACTGGCGCAACAAGCCGGGTTACCCAATTCCACGACCCACCGCCTGCTAACCACGATGCAACAGCAGGGTTTCGTGCGTCAGGTTGGCGAACTGGGACATTGGGCAATCGGCGCACATGCCTTTATGGTCGGCAGCAGCTTTCTCCAGAGCCGTAATTTGTTAGCGATTGTTCACCCTATCCTGCGCAATCTAATGGAAGAGTCTGGCGAAACGGTCAATATGGCGGTGCTTGATCAAAGCGATCACGAAGCGATTATTATCGACCAGGTACAGTGTACGCATCTGATGCGAATGTCCGCGCCTATCGGCGGTAAATTGCCGATGCACGCTTCCGGTGCGGGTAAAGCCTTTTTAGCCCAACTGAGCGAAGAACAGGTGACGAAGCTGCTGCACCGCAAAGGGTTACATGCCTATACCCACGCAACGCTGGTGTCTCCTGTGCATTTAAAAGAAGATCTCGCCCAAACGCGCAAACGGGGTTATTCATTTGACGATGAGGAACATGCACTGGGGCTACGTTGCCTTGCAGCGTGTATTTTCGATGAGCACCGTGAACCGTTTGCCGCAATTTCTATTTCCGGACCGATTTCACGTATTACCGATGACCGCGTGACCGAGTTTGGCGCGATGGTGATTAAAGCGGCGAAGGAAGTGACGCTGGCGTACGGTGGAATGCGCTGACTTTTTCTGGCGGGCAGAGGCAATATTCTGCCCATCATACCTGAGTGGCAATAGAATAAGGGTGTCTGTTAATCGCATTGACGCCAAAATAACTTAATGTCATACACTTCACACACTTTTATTAACTCAGCATTATTTTTAAACATCAAACCACTTAATTATTAACAAAATCGCAAGATCTCATTCCACCGAAACTTTTACGGCTGCATTATGAGATTGAGCGATTTATGATATTTCTTTAGTTGTAATCATATTAAATTTTTTCACTGTTCTGATAGTTAAAATTCAAGACATCAATAAACAATGAGATATTTAAATGATTACTCGTATTCCTCGTAGTTCTTTCTCTGCAAATATTAATAATACAGCCCAGACAAATGAACACCAAACCCTGAGTGAATTGTTTTATAAAGAACTCGAGGATAAATTTTCTGGCAAGGAGCTGGCGACGCCTCTATTAAAAAGCTTCTCAGAGAACTGTAGACAAAATGGTCGTCATATCTTTAGCAACAAGGATTTTGTCATTAAATTTTCCACGTCCGTCTTACAAGCTGATAAGAAAGAAATTACGATAATTAATAAAAACGAAAACACGACACTTACTCAAACCATTGCCCCAATATTTGAAAAATACCTAATGGAAATTTTACCTCAACGCTCAGACACTCTTGATAAACAAGAATTAAACCTAAAATCAGATAGAAAAGAAAAAGAATTCCCAAGAATTAAACTTAATGGTCAATGTTATTTTCCGGGGCGACCCCAAAACCGTATAGTATGCCGACACATTGCTGCACAATATATTAATGATATTTATCAGAATGTTGATTACAAACCCCATCAAGATGATTACTCTTCAGCTGAAAAATTTCTCACGCACTTCAACAAAAAATGCAAAAACCAGACTTTGGCGTTGGTTTCCAGCCGTCCTGAGGGGCGTTGCGTTGCTGCCTGCGGTGATTTCGGGCTAGTTATGAAAGCATATTTTGACAAGATGGAATCAAATGGCATCAGTGTTATGGCAGCCATATTACTGGTGGATAACCATGCTTTGACGGTCCGGCTAAGAATAAAGAACACAACTGAAGGATGTACCCATTACGTGGTTTCGGTTTATGATCCTAATGTAACTAACGATAAAATAAGAATTATGAGCGAAAGCAAAGAGAATATTAAACACTATTCTCTGATGGATTTTATGAATGTAGATTATAGCCTCCTGAAATGGTCAAATGATCATGTTATTAATCAATCTGTTGCGATAATTCCAGCACTTCCGAAAGAACAGCTATTGATGTTAAAAGGATCTGTGGATGAAATAACCCCTCCATTATCACCTGCAACGATGAATTTGCTAATGGCAATTGGTCAGAATCACCAACTTACGCAACTGATGATTCAACTCCAGAAAATGCCAGAACTACATAGAACAGAAATGTTGACTGCCTATAATAGTATTAACCTGCCAGGTTTATATTTGGCTATAAATTATGGTAATGCGGATATCGTTGAGACTATTTTCAATTCATTGTCAGAAACAGGATATGAAGGATTACTCTCGAAAAAAAATCTCATGCATATTCTGGAGGCAAAAGATAAAAATGGTTTTTCTGGATTATTTTTAGCGATATCACGTAAGGATAAAAATGTTGTAACCTCGATTCTGAACGCCTTACCTAAACTGGCCGCAACACATCATTTAGATAACGAACAAGTGTATAAATTCCTGAGTGCCAAAAATAGAACGTCCAGCCATGTTTTATACCATGTTATGGCGAATGGTGATGCCGACATGCTGAAAATTGTTTTGAACGCGTTACCTTTGTTAATTCGCACATGTCATTTGACTAAAGAACAGGTACTCGATCTCCTGAAGGCAAAGGATTTTTATGGTTGCCCAGGACTATATCTGGCGATGCAAAATGGACATAGCGATATCGTGAAAGTTATTCTTGAAGCATTGCCCAGCCTAGCCCAGGAAATTAACATTTCAGCTTCCGATATTGTAGATCTTCTGACCGCTAAAAGTCTTGCGCGCGACACGGGTTTGTTTATGGCCATGCAGCGCGGACATATGAACGTTATTAATACTATTTTTAACGCATTACCCACTCTGTTTAATACGTTTAAATTCGATAAAAAAAATATGAAGCCCCTCCTCCTGGCAAATAATTCTAATGAATATCCCGGTTTGTTTTCAGCGATACAGCATAAACAACAAAATGTTGTAGAGACGGTTTATCTTGCTTTATCTGACCATGCACGCCTGTTTGGATTTACCGCTGAAGATATTATGGATTTTTGGCAACACAAAGCCCCACAAAAATACTCTGCCTTTGAGTTGGCTTTTGAATTTGGTCACCGGGTTATTGCTGAATTAATCCTTAATACATTAAATAAGATGGCTGAAAGCTTTGGCTTTACGGATAACCCTCGATACATTGCGGAGAAAAATTATATGGAAGCTTTACTCAAAAAAGCATCTCCCCATACCGTACGCTAAATCTTTGCCTGCGCCGATACGCATAAACATCTTCCACATGCCCTTCACGTATGCGGTTTTGTAGTGCGCGCCAGTAATCAGCGCGGAACAGGTCGGCGTGCATCTCTTCAAACAGCGGACCAATACGCGGGTCGGCGCATAGCCAGTGGCGAAACTCTTCCGGGAAAACATCGCCCGGCGAGACGCTGTACCACGGTTCGCTGGCAAGTTCGTCTTCCGGATAGCGCGGCGGCGGGATGTCGCGGAAATTCACTTCCGTCATGTAGCAAATTTCATCGTAATCATAAAAAACCACACGCCCGTGACGGGTGACACCGAAGTTTTTAAACAGCATGTCGCCAGGGAAAATGTTAGCAGCGGCAAGCTGGCGAATAGCGTTACCGTATTCTTCAATGGCGTCGCGCAACTGCTGACCTTCCACTTGTTCCAGCCAGATATTGAGCGGCACCATCCGCCGCTCAATATAAAGATGGCGAATCACAATTTGTTCGCCGAGATCGGTGATTTTTTCCGCTGCTTCCTGAAGCAGTAATTCCATTAATGCCGGGGAAATATGCCGCTTCTCCAGCACAAAGTTTTCAAACTCCTGGGTGTCCGCCATTCGGCCCACGCGATCGTGCTCTTTCACCAGTTGATAGCAGGCACGAACGTGAGCGGCAGACATCTCTTTCTGCGGCGCGAACCTGTCTTTGATGACTTTGAATACCCGATCAAAGCCCGGCAGCGTAAACACCAACATCACCATTCCACGAATACCCGGCGCTTCAATGAACTGCTCATTACAGCCCTGTAGATAAACGAGATATTCGCGGTAGCTTTCGGTTTTGGCGTGCTTCTGGCAGCCGATAGCCATATACAATTCAGCGGTGGTTTTACCTGGCAGAATTTCCCGTAGCCACTCGACCAGCGCTGCGGGCAGCGGCGCATAAACCATAAAATAAGAACGCGCAAAGCCAAAAACAATGCTCGCTTCGGCGGTCGTCGTCAGGCAGGTATCAATAAATAACTCGCCGTCGTCCGTCTGGTGGATCGGCAGCAAAAATGGCAATGTGCCGGAAGGTGTGATCAGTTTGCCTACCAGCCAGGCGGCTTTATTGCGGTAAAACAGTTCGTTCGCCACCTGTAAATGACTTTCCGCGAGGTTGTCTGTCCCCAGCGTTTCCGTCAGATGGCGAATAATGTAATGGATGTCACGGCTTTTATTCTGCCAGCGCAGGCGCAGCGGTAGGTCGCTGATAACGCGCATCAGTAGAGATTCCCAGCCGTGATCGGGGTGAAAGTCTTTCGCCAGCGGGCGGGGAATGGTACGAAAGCGGCGCTCTGGCTGAGAGCTAAAGATAAAAAGCCGCTCGGGAGTAAGCGAGCGGTGGTCAAATAACCGACAGTACACGGAGTTAAAAAAGCTCTCCGCAATCTCGAAGCGCGGGTAATCCGGCAACAGCCGGGTGTAATGCTCTTTAACACGTAGTAAAAATGCCGCGTCCGTACTTTGGCCGTTAGTAATGCAGCGCAGTTGCTCCACGACCAGACCAACGTGATGATCGTAAAGATGGATACGGTTTTTCATCGCCTGCTGGACAGCATGCCAGTCGGCCTGTTCGAAACGCTGCTGCGCACCGGAGGTCACTTCGAGGAATCGACCATACTGAGCATCGAAGCCTTGCAAAATGGTTTGAGCAATCAATAATTCCAGGCCACGCGGCATTTAGCGCCCTCATCAGGAGCAGAGAATTGCCGGATGCGGCGTAAACGCCTTATCCAGCCTACGTTCGGCAACGGTTGTAGGCATGATAAGACGCGCAAGCGTCGCATCAGGCATCGTGCACCGATTGCCGGATGCGGCGTAAATGCCTTATCCGGCCTACGTTCGGCAACGGCTGTAGGCATGATAAGACGCGCAAGCGTCGCATCAGGCATCGTGCACCGATTGCCGGATGCGGCGTGAACGCCTTATCCGGCCTACAGTCAGCAACGGTTGTTGTTGCTTAGAACTGCGATTCTTCAGTGGAGCCGGTCAGCGCGGTGACTGAAGACGTGCCGCCCTGAATAATAGTCGTCACTTTATCGAAGTAACCTGTACCCACTTCCTGCTGGTGAGATACGAAGGTATAGCCATCTTTCGCGGCGGCAAATTCCGGCTGCTGCACTTTCTCAACGTAGTGCTTCATACCCTCGCCCTGGGCATAGGCGTTTGCCAGGTCAAACATGTTGAACCACATGCTGTGGATACCTGCCAGGGTGATGAACTGGAACTTGTAGCCCATATCCGACAGCTGCTGCTGGAAGCTGGCAATAGTTTTGTCGTCGAGGTTTTTCTGCCAGTTGAACGACGGCGAGCAGTTATAAGCCAGCAGTTTGCCCGGATATTTCGCGTGGATAGCTTGTGCAAAGCGACGCGCCAGTTCCAGATCCGGCGTGGAGGTTTCACACCAGACCAGGTCAGCATATGGCGCATACGCCAGGCCACGGCTGATCGCTTGCTCAATGCCCGCATGAGTACGGAAGAAGCCTTCACTGGTACGCTCGCCGGTAATAAATTCGCTGTCATACGGGTCGCAATCGGAGGTGATCAGATCCGCCGCATCAGCATCGGTACGGGCAACCAGCAGGGTTGGAACGCCCGTCACGTCAGCTGCCAGACGCGCCGCGACCAGTTTCTGAATAGCTTCCTGAGTTGGCACTAAAACTTTGCCGCCCATGTGACCGCATTTCTTCACTGACGCCAGCTGATCTTCGAAGTGAACTGCCGCTGCACCGGCTTCAATCATCGCTTTCATCAGTTCAAAGGCATTCAGGACACCGCCAAAACCGGCTTCCGCATCGGCAACGATCGGCAGGAAGTAATCGACATAGCGCGGATCGCCCGGCTCAATGCCCGCGGACCATTGGATCTGATCGGCACGACGGAAGGTGTTGTTGATCCGCTCCACCACAGCTGGCACCGAGTTTGCCGGATAGAGCGACTGATCCGGATACATGCTGGCCGCCAGGTTAGCGTCCGCCGCTACCTGCCATCCCGACAGATAGACTGCTTCAATACCCGCTTTCGCCTGTTGCAGCGCCTGACCGCCAGTCAGTGCGCCGAGGCTGTTGATGTAGCCTTTTTTCGACTCACCGTGCAGCAGACGCCACATTTTCGCTGCGCCCAGTTGCGCCAGCGTGCATTCAGGATTGACTGAACCGCGTAATTTCACCACATCTTCCGCACTGTATGGGCGAGTAATGCCTTCCCAACGCGGTTGAGTCCACTCTTTCTGTAATTCTTCAATTTGTTGTGTACGGGTTTTCATGTGCAGATGCTCCATAGTTATGTGGTGGTTTACGCTAACAGGCGGTAGCCTGGCAGGGTCAGGAAATCAATTAACTCATCGGAAGTGGTGATCTGTTCCATCAAGCGTGCGGCATCGTCAAAACGCCCCTGGGAGAAACGTTCTTCGCCCAGTTCGCTGGCAATGACTTTCATCTCTTCGCCCAGCATCTGGCGGAACAAGGCTTTGGTCACCGGTTTGCCATTGCTCAACGTTTTTTGATGATGGATCCACTGCCAGATCGAGGTACGGGAAATTTCAGCCGTCGCCGCATCTTCCATCAGGCCATAAATCGGCACACAGCCGTTGCCAGAGATCCACGCTTCGATGTACTGCACAGCCACGCGAATGTTGGCGCGCATACCTTCTTCGGTGCGTTCACCATCACAAGGTGCCAGCAGCTGATCGGCAGTAATCGGCGCGTCTTGTTCGCGCATCACTTCAAGCTGATTTTTACGGGAGCCGAGAATGTCGTTGAATACCGCCATTGCCGTGTCCGCAAGGCCTGGGTGAGCGATCCATGTGCCATCGTGACCGTTATTGGCTTCCAGCGATTTATCCGCTTTTACTTTGTTGAGCACCTGGTTATTGTGCTCTTCATCTTTGCTCGGAATAAACGCCGCCATGCCGCCCATCGCAAAAGCACCGCGTTTATGGCAGGTTTTAATCAACAGGCGTGAGTAAGCATTCAGGAATGGTTTATCCATCGTCACTGCCTGTCTGTCTGGCAGGACGCGATCGGGATAGTTTTTCAACGTTTTGATATAGCTGAAGATGTAATCCCAACGACCGCAGTTCAGACCAACAATATGGTCACGCAGCGCGTGAAGGATTTCATCCATCTGGAACACGGCGGGCAGCGTTTCAATCAGCAACGTCGCCTTGATGGTGCCGCGCGGCAGATTAAAGCGATCTTCTGCATAGCTGAAGACTTCGCTCCACCAGGCCGCTTCCTGCCAGGACTGGGTTTTCGGCAGATAGAAATAGGGACCACTGCCCTTTGCCAACAGTGCCTGATAGTTGTGGAAGAAATAGAGCGCAAAATCAAACAGGCTGCCGGGGATTGCCTCACCACGCCAGGTGACATGTTTTTCCGGCAAGTGCAGACCGCGTACCCGACAAATCAAAACCGCTGGATTGGGCTTGAGCTGGTAAATTTTGCCTGCTTCATTGGTGTAACTGATGGTGCCGTTAACCGCATCACGCAGGTTAATTTGCCCGTCGATCACTTTGTTCCAGTCTGGTGCCAGTGAATCTTCGAAATCGGCCATAAAGACTTTCACATTGGCGTTGAGCGCGTTGATCACCATCTTGCGCTCTACCGGGCCAGTTATCTCTACGCGGCGGTCTTCTAAGTCCGCAGGAATCCCGCGAATTTTCCAATCAGCATCGCGAATGGAAGCTGTTTCCGAAATAAAATCAGGCAACGTTCCGTTATCAATATCTTGCTGCTGCTGAATGCGCGCTGCCAGAAGTTTATTGCGTTGTGGCGTAAAATGCGTCACCAGCTCAGTCAGAAATTCTACCGCTTCGGCAGTAAGAATTTGCTTCTCCTGCTCGCCATACGGCCTTGTGAAAGCCAGTTCATCGGTTGTTGTTGCCTGTTCAGTCATCGTGCAGCTCCTCGTCATGGATCCGAAAACTTCCCCACTGTGAACGAAGGATCGTTGTGCTCTTTTCGTTCAGCACAACTAAGACTACTCATTTAAAATGCAAAATCAAAAACAATTTCCATTTTAATTAAAAATACTTGATAACTTGTTGATAACAATATGAATAAAATTTATTCACCTGCTGAGGTACGTTTCGGAAATAAAAAAGGCACCCGAAGGTGCCTGAGGTAAGGTGCTGAATCGCTTAACGATCGACTATCACAGAAGATTAATCCAGCGTTGGATTCATGTGCCGTAGATCGTATGGCGTGATCTGGTAGACGTAATAGTTGAGCCAGTTGGTAAACAGTAAATTACCGTGACTACGCCAGCTCGCTCGCGGTGTATTTTGCGGATCATTGTGCGGGAAATAGTTATACGGTACATCCGGGTCTAGTCCGGCTTCCACATCGCGGAAAAATTCCTGCGCCAGCGTTTGCGCATCATATTCGGGATGGCCCGTCACAAAGGCAATGCGCTTATCTTTACTGGCAAACAGATATGCATCCCCTTCTTCCGTCTCTGCCAGAATTTCCAGATCGGTGTAATCACGAATCAACGCTGCCGGAAAGTCAGCATAGCGCGAATGCGGTGCCAGGAATGAATCATCAAAGCCACGCGTCAGAAGCGCATGAGGATGGAGAATATGATGCTCGTAAACGCCAGAGAGTTTGTCGGTGCGAGTTTGCTTAGGAATGCCGTAGAGGATATTGAGCGCGGCCTGTACCGCCCAGCAGACAAACAGCGTCGAGGTGACGTGATCTTTCGACCACTCCAGCACCTGTTTGATCTGCGGCCAGTAAGCGACATCATTAAACTCCACCAGGCCCAGCGGCGCACCAGTTACAATCAAACCGTCAAAGTTCTGATCCTGAATATCTTCAAAGTTACAGTAGAAGTTGTTCAGATGCTCTGCGGGCGTGTTGCGCGATTCACGGGAATCGATGCGCAACAGCTGAATATCGACCTGCAAAGGTGAGTTTGAAAGCAGGCGCAGAAACTGATTTTCAGTTTCAATCTTCTTCGGCATCAGGTTAAGGATCAGAACCTTAAGTGGACGAATTTCCTGACCAGACGCACGAGAAGTTGTCATCACAAAGACGTTTTCTTCACGCAAGAAATTGACGGCGGGTAGCTCGTCCGGCACACGAATCGGCATAACCTGATTACCTCACTACATACGCTTATACGTTTAGACATCCAGATAGCTGAAGATAACCAGAAAATTTGCCAATGTCGAGCCTGCATGTTGAAGGTGAGAAAGTTTCAAGGAAAAGACTACGTTAGAATATAAGAATGACTAAAAGGAGAGAAAATGGTTATTAGTATTCGCCGCTCACGGCATGAGGAAGGGGAGGAACTCGTTGCGATTTGGTGTCGTTCTGTCGATGCCACTCACGATTTTCTATCAGCAGAGTATCGGACCGAGCTGGAGGACCTAGTTCGTTCCTTCCTGCCGGAAGCGCCGTTGTGGGTCGCGGTTAATGAGCGGGATCAGCCGGTTGGATTTATGTTGCTAAGTGGGCAGCATATGGATGCGCTGTTTATCGATCCTGATGTGCGCGGCTGCGGCGTAGGTCGGGTGCTGGTGGAGCATGCGCTCTCGATGGCACCGGAACTGACAACCAACGTTAATGAGCAAAATGAGCAGGCGGTTGGGTTCTATAAGAAGGTGGGTTTTAAGGTTACGGGACGCTCTGAGGTGGACGATTAGGGGAAACCGTATCCGTTGCTGAATCTGGCGTATGTGGGGGCGTAGGCGATTTTTTCTCATCCCGGTGGGCTGAACTTCAGGTTTAGTACCCACCAATGGTGACACGATTATTTCTGCTTAAGCATTGCCATGACCGCACTATCACTGAGTACCGCTGATTGCGCATGGATGTGGAACTGGCGATATTTCATTAACGTTGCCCCAGCGACCACTTCATGGAGAATGCGTTCCTCAACCTGTGACAAACCGCCCTCATTCATTTCCAGCGCGCTCACAACAATATCCATACGTTTTGCTGGCAAAAAAGAATGCCAGGTTGAACGTGGGTGGAGTTGCAGAACAAGATCTTGCAGAACTTTTTCTACAACAAAGAAATTGGCGATTAACAGGCGCTGGTTACTGAAGGCAGCGTCTCCTGACACTTCACGTTTGCTTTCAAGATCGCGAACAGTAATTTGATTACGACGAATTTGGATATACAGAACTGACATGAGATTCCCTTCATCATGCAAATAATTGATATGCAAAAAACCCCGGCCTTATGGACCGGGGTTTTTCTAATTTGATGCCTGGCAGTTCCCTACTCTCGCATGGGGAGACCCCACACTACCATCGGCGCTACGGCGTTTCACTTCTGAGTTCGGCATGGGGTCAGGTGGGACCACCGCGCTACTGCCGCCAGGCAAATTCTGTTTTATCAGACCGCTTCTGCGTTCTGATTTAATCTGTATCAGGCTGAAAATCTTCTCTCAATCCGCCAAAACACCTTCGGCGTTGTAAGGTTAAGCCTCACGGTTCATT